>Ga0255338_1000117_pt1 | contig 353248 bp, 345 predicted proteins | sample MeOH1_35cm_T4_19_FD_203715 | JGI IMG/M metagenome (GOLD analysis project Ga0255338, IMG submission 203715) | Sandy soil microbial communities from University of British Columbia, Vancouver, Canada - MeOH1_35cm_T4_195 | ecosystem: Engineered > Artificial ecosystem > Sand microcosm >... | reverse complement strand
TCTTGAACTTTATTGAGATCAAATGTTTTGATTTCTGAATCCACTTTTTTCACCAGTCCTTCCTTGAACTAGAATTGAGTCTAGTTCAAGATCTAAAAACTGGTTACACAAATTTTAGGACACTCCCAAGGTGTTTAGAACATGCGATATAAAATACTTTTCCCAATCATAGTCATATTTTTTTCCATAAATTCTTTCGCTCTTTTGAAATTTCCAGAAGGAACTTTTGTTTTGGAGGGCAAAATCCTTGTTCACAAAAATGTAGTTTATCTAGCCGTGAACCATACATCCAACTCAGAAAGCAGAATTAAACTCACAGGAACAATTCCGAAGGAACTGCTGTCTCAGAGCGGTAGCAATGCTTCTATAAAAATTAAGATAGTAAAACCATTTTTTTCTTACTGGGGCGAGGCAGAGTTTGTAGCTCTAAGAAAATATTTAGACCCATTTGAAGCTCCCGCTATATATAACGATGAGCGAGAATTGCCGAAGCAATAAATGATATTTTTAAGCGGTCGCTCGCACGGGTTTCTCATCCCAATCGCAGATCTCCTCATGGAGTTTTAAATAATGAAAGTAGTAAGGATTTATTCCGTGAGAAAATGGCTTGGGACAAATAGAGAGCCACAGCTTTTCCTTTTCGTTGCTCCATTTTTTCGCCTTTCGTAGGACTTCACGGCGATAAAGCATTGTCAGAAAAATCCGATGCAATTCTTTGTAAGTTCCCAAAGCATCAGCGGTAGATTTTAGTCCGCTTTTTAATCCAAAGACTTCCACACCCACTTGATTGATTTTGTTAAAATCTACTTTTCTAAGGCACGGAAATAAATCCCGGTTTTGCACCGGCCTGCTAATCTTATTAACTTCACCGGGGCCAATTTCACCAAGTTTTTGTCTGACCTCTAAAACCTTAATATAACTCTCACGGGTATCCCGCCATTGCGGTTCTTTCATGGCCCCCTTTGTTGTACTGGAGGTTTGAAAGCTCGCGGATAAATTCTTTTCCTTTATTGATGGCGTTTTGTTTGCCCTTTACTTGCCTAGCTCTGCGGGTAAGTAAGCGACCATTGACCCGCCTCTTAACTGCAACGGTGTAATAATCATCACCAAGGGAGCGGATGTTTTCCATATCGTTGCGACCGAGGTCGGTTGGTTTCCGTCTTGCTATTTTGGCCGTCGGCTTTTGTTCATCTCTTTTATTTTCTTCACTCATGCAAATCTTAATTTTTTGATCGACGATCTGCCATCGAACCGCCTATATGTCCACGACTTTCTGGGCCTTGTTGGGCTTCAAAATTCAATCAAATCCCTCTCGGCGTGAAAATGGTTCCGCTAAGGTGGACCAAAATGCTAAGTCAAAAATGGTATCGCCAGGAGGTTGGACTAAACTGCGGATGGGCTGGATGAAGGCCCTGCTATATATGGAAGGGTGAGCATAAGCAAAACGGCCCTCGTACGGGCCGCTGCAAAGTTCGTCTTTTATAAAATTCTTTAATTTACTTCGATCACTGCAAGAGTTCTCGACAAATCGTTCATTGAAGTAAAGACCTGCTTTGCGATGCCGACAATATCAGTCAAGGGTAGATAGCCGAAGTGTCGAGAGTCGGTCGCACCGCTTCTATTATCGCCTAAGACGAAAACTTGACCTCCAGGCACTTTAAAGGATTCGTCCTTGGCTGATTCGTCTTTTTTCCAAATCACAGGGTAGGTTTCTCCAGACTCGGCAATTTCGAGAACCGCTTTATGATCTTTTAGAAGCTCATTGAGACTTGAGTTTCCTAAGTCAGAAACTTCGCTCTTGGTAATAGACTTACCATTCACAAAAACCTTACCGGACTTAATCTCAATGGAGTCGCCAGGAAGCCCGATAATGCGTTTAATGTAAGTTGTAGTTCTATCATTAGGATAAACGAAGGTCGCAATATCGCCGTGCTTGATCTTGCGTTTACAGCCCATGCAATTAACGTCTTTAGAAACGAAAATATAATCCCCACTCAAAACATTCGGACTCATGCTTGCTGAAGGAACAGAATAGAATTTAACAAGGTGATTGCCCGTATAGTCTGCAACTTGTTGAAGCACGAAGAAGTATCCAAAAAAGATAATCGAAAGAAAAATGTGAAATTTCTGAGTCGCCCCTACACCTGATTGAAGGGTGGCCCCTTTAAAAGCGTCGATAATACTACCGACATAAATTGATACTGAAAGTAAAAATCCAAGTAAGACGAGTAAAGACAAAAGCGTTGTAGGGCTATGAATTGCCAGCCACGAGAAGCACAAAATCGAAAAGGTGAAGCTCAAGAAAATCGAAATTCCCTTCGAGATTTGGTGATTATAATATTGCCCCAGTCCTGGCATAATCATGCTCAGTATTAAACTATTAATTTTTTTTGATTTTAAATTTTGATCCATAGTGTTCTCCATTTCTAAAGACTTATACCGCTGGGCAAAAAAAAGGTTCCCTATGCTGGTATAAAAACGAAAGCGACAAAACGCACGAAGGTCAAAGCACCGACTCCAAAGCCTGTAGCTAAAGACCCGTAATGCACCAATGGAATTTCAAGCATTCGGCTAACTGCTTTACCAAAACGCTCAAACCAATCGCCCTCATTTTGCAGTTGTTCAATGGAGGCCATAACTTTATCTGAAAAATAATCAGGGACTTCCACCTTATTCGTATCCTCGTCTAATAGAAGGGCAAGAGTCTGATAATCCGCAAAAATATTCTGGCACTCGATACAACCAGCGATATGCTTTTGCTCCTGAAGATCGAGATTTATCGAACAGGCAATTTTTTCCTGAACATGATTGCATGGCTTATTCATAAAGACTCCGTTCCGTAATTTTTTAAAATAATATCTCTAAGCATAGTTTTGCCTCGGTGGAGGCGTGACTTCACCGTACCAACATTACACTGTTCAACTTCCGATATTTCTTCCAAGCTCATTTCATTGAAGTGAAACAGCGTAATTACATTTCTAAATTGCAATGGAAGTTGACGGATTGATTGATCTAAATTCTTTTTTAGAATTGTCTGCTCCAAAGCCGACAATGGCGTCGAGGTGTCTATTTCTTCAGGTTCTTCTTCGGACAGGATTTCGTTTTTCGCAGAGTGTTTTGAAATCGCATTCAGAGCCGAATGTTTTGCGATTGCAAAAAGCCAAGTATTGAACTGATTTTTTTCATGATCGTAAGTGGATAAATTTTTAAACGCCTTTACGAAAATATCTTGAGCAATTTCTTCGACCTGGGCGTCCACAATTCCGAAACTTCGTAAATAGCGAAAAATTTGCTTCTGATACCTCAGCACTAAGAATCGAAAGGCATTTGTGTTGCCTGAGAGAATTTGTCGAATTAGGAACTGATCTTCCACTTTTTGTCCTTCTGTCTTAAACACACGGTCTCCCTATGAATACAGGCGAGAAACAAAAAGGTTCCCAGAAATTTTCTTTAAAATAAGAAGACCTAAGATAAAGGATCATTTTCACGTTTAATAAATCAAAAAAACATAAAAGTTTCAATAGGTTATAATTATTTTGCGTTTGCGGCGCACCTTCCGATTTTCTGATCTAATCCTGAAACAAAATGCCTTACTCAACGTAGAGCTGACGGACTTTCTTACAGTTATCTGTATTAAATTATCTCAGCGAGGCCTTCGGTTTTCCGTTGGCCCACAGGGGCCAAAAGGAAAAGACCGAGCGAGATCATTTTTTAATTTTTCCGTAAGGAAAAAACAGATCTTATTTCTTCAAAAGGTATTTATTTATTCTTTAATAACTCCGTCTCCGGACACCAGGTCGGAAGAAGTCTCTAAAAATTGTCTATAATTACCTTGTGACCAGTTGCATCCTGCGACTTGGCTTTCTTTTACCTAAAGACTAAATATGTAGCTGGAGCCGGTTCCAATTCTTACCGCCTCCACCATTTCTTACTTAAGACGAACATTCGTCCTCAGTGATACTGATTAAATCTCCGGCTCTGGGGATATTCTGGGGCGATTGCTTAAGACGGGTTCATGGAGGCAAATCTATCTGCCGAACTGAAATCTTTCTCGGTCGCCACATCATCCATTCAATTGCGACTTCTTAAGTTAGTGAATTTGAGAAGTAGTAAATGAGACCTCTCCGGCCTCAAAGAGCTCATGATAGATACCGGGCTCATCTGATTGGTGGAGGCGGTTCTTCATTATCGAAACTTTCTCCTCCACGTACCTCTCTCACAATCACGCGAACTTAGTGGAGCACTTGCTGTCTAAATTTTTCTATCCTCCAGGAAGAAGATCCACAAATCTCCTTCGCTCAGGATCAGGTTTGCGGCCTCAAGTTATCTAAAGATCTCGTTCAACTTCCAAATTAATCTCAACGCGTCAGTCCAGCCAGCCTTGGCAAAAACATCGAGCAGAATCATTAAATCGTTCAAAGTCTCCTGCTCTCTAAGAACAAGCTTGTGGTCCGCCAGCGTGATCTCAACTAGCGTTACAACTTCCTTTATCGCCATTGAATCCAAGTTGTACCCTGAAGACTCGCTGGCAGTAGCAACCCTAGCCGCCATTTTCAATACGCCAGACGGATCAAATGGTAAGGCGAGCACTAGGAACTGCATGAAGTGATGCGCGGTCGATGCGAATAGGCCGCTGACGTCTTGGTCTTCTGCAAAATCGAGCGTACTGTTCAAAAGCGGTTTAACTTTAGAGTAAAACTCCTGCATTTCTTGCTTTGAAGGAAAGGCGTCTTTAGCGTTTTTCTCGTCTCGCCGTCCTTCCTTGACACTCATGGCAAAATAAATTCGGGTAACAATGCTGTCGATCGCACTGTAAAGCTCACGAAACTGTTCTCGTTCTGATTCTTGAAGGTTCTTGAAGTCGACCTTCTTTTTCAATTCAATCAATGACTTTTTAATGATGGCGGTCGATGAAACGAGTCGTGCAATTGATCGTTCCATCCAAAGCTTCTTCTTTTCATCTTTCAGAAACCCGGGGTGAATGTAGTTGGCAGAAAGACGGAAAACCGCATGGTGAACAGCGTGACTGAATCTCGACGCATCTTTGAAAAGATCATTCAAACGATTACTTGCCCAATTGTCGTCAAATGTAACCGCGAGATCAACGAGGATCGAAACGATGGACTTCTGCAATTCATCTAGATTGCCAGGCTTCAAAAATCTGTGCTCGGCCTCGCGATATAGTTGTTGAGCCTTATTTATATCAGTCTGAAATGCCCTAGCGACTGAGTGCAAGACAGCATGAACGACAACTGTATTGTGTTCGTCTTTGATCATACGCTCTGCCGAGCTCCAAAAATAGTCCTTGGATGTCCAGGCAACGCGAAAGAGATTTGAGGCACTCAAGTAGCGGACCGAAGGATGCGGGTCTTTCAAAAGCTTATCAAAAGCAGAAAACAGGTCTTTGTCTTGTGCCTTTCGAAGTAGCCATGGGATGCCCTCTGCAGCTTCATTCCGCGGTGCAGGCGACCAACCAGGACTTGTGAATCTCTCATCTTCATCGGGCCGCGCGTGAGGCGAATCGTTTTGTGCCGCTTCCAAAAGGACGTCCTTGCAAAACTGGAATGCTTCCGACTGAACGTCTTCAACTACGCGACTAATTCTCTCCGCAGCTTCAGCTAGCTTTGTCTCGGCAGACTCAATAATTTCAGCATGAGCATTTTTAGATGCATTGATAACGCTCCTGAGATCTTTAGCAAGCTTCAGAGCAGTAACTGCGCTTTCGTCCGTAGGATTATTGTTGAGGGTTTCTGTTAGAAAACTCTCTAGCAGTTTCCAAGCAGCCCTCAACGTGCTATTTTCTGGTTCATCTATTTTGATCCCACGACCCTTATAGGACTCATCGTCGTCGAATGCCCGCCAGCCCGACTCAAACGTCCCCGGCCTACGCCGCACACGCTTTTGAAGTTTTTCTTGATTGGCAGTCAGGAGATCTCGAGATTCCGCGCTAAGTCTATCGGCGGGCATTAAAGCCAGCAGATCGGGTCGTTCATCATCCTCGTTACCCACTAATTCCCGAAGAATCGAAGATTCAATTTTAGCAAGTGTTGCCTGCGCGATGTGAGGACCTGATGCTTCGAGAAAAACATTCCAATCAAACGACGTTTCAAATGAATCACGCAGAATTGACACAAACAGGAGCTCTTCAAGTGGTTGCTGAAACCGTTCAACATTTGATGCTCCATTTTTTAAGAGCCGCTTCCACCAGAAAGATGCAACTGCCTCCTCGGCAAAAATGTCAAGGAGGTCATTTACAGTATCTATCTCTGTTTCGGGCGAACTGAGATAGCTCATCAAATCTGTGGCAATTTTGTAAGGTTCCTTTTGGTATTCCGTTTCATCCCACCAGTGACAGGAATCTGCAACGAACTGCGCCACCCTCCCTCGAAAGCTGAAGGTGACTCTCTCTATCTCAGGATCACCGGGTTGCACTCGAGAATAAACTTGCTCTTCCAGCGAAATATTGTTGAGAAGACGAATCGCAGCTCTGGTTGCTTCCATAGGTGCAACCTTAAGAAACTCCGGAAACTTCTGAACCAAGTGATAGTAACAAAGCTCATAATCCTGTTTTCTGTTACTTATCAGAGGAAGAATTGGAGACCCAAATTCAGTCTTTTTATCGCTTGTTTCTTCGTGCGAGAAGATCGAAATATAAACTTTCGCTACGAAATCGGGGTCACAACCCCAGATTGTGTCTAAATTGTCTGTTAACCTGAACAGATAGTTGATCGGGAAGTCAGCCTCTTTAACTAGCTCAAGCGTCTTGTCTAGAAGAACTCGGGACTCCGCTGGTTCCGTTGAAAAAGTCTCCGCGACAAGCGGAAGGACGTGGTGGGCTCCAAGTCCATCGAGCCAGCTATCCGTCGGTTTTCTCTCTCGCCACACTAGCTTCATTAAGCCGCGAGCAATGAAGCCAATTCGTCTAATGGTAGCTGTATCCTTCGCGGTCTTCGCCTCATCGAGAATGCGCGTCGTAATTCGCGCATAATCCCAAAGAAAAATTCGGTCTAGATGTGGGATTAGCGATTCTAAAAGTTCCGCCCACAGTCGATAATTCTTAAAACCAGAATACTGATACACCTGAAGCACGTGCAGTACCGCCTGGACCGAGCCAGTTCGATTAGAAGCACGCGCGACAACAAGTGGTTCAAAATCTTTCAGCGATGATGATTCATTGACGACCACTGAAGGCAACAAAAGTCGCGCGAAAAGCCGAAGTTTATGGCTATCACTCGGCAATACCAACCAGAATACATTCCAGAACAATGATCGATCTTCGTGCCAGATACTCGTCAGAAAATAGATCAGGCTTGGACGCAAGAAGAGCGGCCGAGACTCGTCCGCTTCAATAAACTTCTTCAGCCCATTCACGTCGGGATCTATCAACACCGCGCTCACAGCGTAATCAAAGAGAATGTTATGACTGAATGATACTCTCTGCGAGTTGGGACCGTTTTCTTGGAAGATCTCGGAACTAAGTAGTTCCTGCCATTCGGAATCAAATGATGGATCGTAGACGCTTGCTTTTAGTGCACCCAACGACTTTTGATCGACCATTTTTGTGACGACCGTACGAACAACATGCTCTTTCTTGAGAGCCGCCTTACTTCCGATCGCTAAGCTCCAGAATCTCTGTAGCAATTGGGTCTCTGAAGCTATCGAACTTAAACTCGCTGCATTCTCGCCACCCCGAATCAGTTTTTCTAGGAGCCATAAGAAGAACGGAGTTTTCAAAAGCGCCTGAAAACCTGCGCCCCCAGACCGATATGTTGCTTGAATATCGGGAATACCTGACGCGAGTATTTCACTTTCACTCAAATCTGGAATCTCAAAGTACCGACATTCAAGATCACGCCGGTTTTGCGTCTTCAGGTCGCTGACTGGAAAAATTCGAATTAGCGATTGCGACTTGGTTGCATCCCAAGTGCGAACGGCGACTAAGACGTTCCACGTATCTTTCAAAGCGACTCTCAACTCCTTGATCACATCAAGAAGACGCTGTTGTGCCGCAGCGTCTCTCATTGCATCAAACCCGTCGATTATTAGAACACCATGCTCTGAGCCAGGTGCGATTGCCGATCTTAAATTATCAACAAGGCTTCCCTCGTACTTGAGTAGATGCTGAAAGTCGCTTTCATGCCCCTCTCCTAGATCTTCAACAGGAATAAAAAGTTGAGGAATCGAATTCTGCTTCAAACGCTCACGAAGTCGACGGAGCGAATGGCTCTTCCCAATCCCGGGTTTACCAACAATGAGCCCGCTCCCGCCTAGAGCGAACTCTTCAAGAGATTCGATTAGAGAGGGTCTTTCAATCTTCACGGTCTTTTATCCTCACTTCAATTTCTTGGTCCGCCTTTGAGAGCCAAGCCTGCGCAGCCGGTCTCTGAATTTCTGCTACAGGTGGAGGGCTTGGTGCTTGTTGCGGAGACTGGTTCTTCTCCTCGATAGGATTGGACGGTAAGCACAATTGCTCGATTTCAAAAACAAGATTGTCCAGGCCACTGTGTGTTTCATCGAGCTTTTCATAAAACACAGATGCGACACCATATTTGCCCTTAAGGTGATCAACGCGACTTGGATCGTAGTCATCTTCAATCGAAAAAATTGCGTAATGAATCTGCCGGTTCAAACTCCAAAAATCTGTTTGGACCATTTCAAGCATCCGCGTGAGATACGGATCCGTCATAGAAAAACCGACGAACACCACTGGACGCGTTGCAAATATCGTCCATAAGAACTTCCGCACTAGATTCATTAGGTCTGGAGATCTTTCATCAATACCATAATGCGTTCGGTATTCGGACTCACTAAGGACAATTGAACGACGACGTTCAATGTGTCCATGCAGGTGAGCAATTCGCTTACCTAACTTCGACGACCGGCATAGGGACCGCAAAAAATCTGACGACTTAGGCGGGGAATCGTCACCTACTACGAGAAGATGGTCGCGATTAGCGCACTCAAGACCAACTACTCGAAGCGCCAACTCTAAAGAGTTGTCGTAGTTTGTCGTTAGCACACCACAGAACGGAAGCCTGATAAGTGCTTCGTGAAAACGACTGTTGAATGGAGGCTTGTCGTCAAAGATCCGAAACAACTCACGCTCGTAATCGTCCAACGTGCCCCTATGGGTCTTAATATGCGATTTGATTTCATCTACATATTCGAGAGGGCGCTTAGCTTTCTTTTCTTCGCTCTTTTCAAAGTTACTGCCCGATGCAACCGCAAGACTCTCTAGCTGAGTCAGAAGGCTCTTCCAACTTGGATATCTAACTTTGCAGCTACATCCTGCGCCTACCATTAGTACGGCGTCACCGCTTTGAATAATCTCTATGAGTGATCGCTTGCGAATTTCATTCGCAGCCCAATCGAAATCAGCAGATAAAACTGAATGTGGTTGGTTGTTCACCAACCCATTTTAAACCTACGTTGTTGCCAATTCCAGAAGATATGGAATGAAGCCTCGCGTTGATCGCCGTAATGACCCTCTGCAAAGCTAAGCTAGTTATAGAAGCTAATTTTCTTTGAATGAGACCGTATGAGTATTAAACGGACGGTACAGCCATACCATTTCGTCTTGCCAGATTTTGGCTGGGAAGACTGGTAAATCATATGTCCATGAGCTGGGCCCTTATTAAAAGATAGCCGCAGCTCTACAGAGCGGCAGCTATCTTTTCTCTGAACTCACGAGGACTTTGCAGCCTGCTGATGAGAACCTAGTCATATCAAATGGCATTTTCATTTCTCCGCCCATTGCGGACATTTCTTTCATTACTTTTTTGTTCACCTGATTGCGGTGAGCTTTTGATTTGTAAACTATGAATGCAAAGATAACGGTTTCACTGGCTTTGAGATTACACATTTTTTTGAAGCCCATGCCCCATTTTGCAAAGTCATCGGCCACGCATTCGTAATAGCTGAGAGCTCCATGTTTCATCCAAGCTTTGCAGCCCATTTGAGCCATCTTCTTATAATCTTTGACGTTCTTTTTTGAAATTGGAATGACATATCCATCTACGTATTGGGCCATGAGGATCTCCTTAGCTTCATTCAAGGTAATTGAGTGATTAGGGTAAAAGAAAAAGGTCTGCTATTCAAGCTGCCCCTCGGACGACTCTTGAGAGGAGCGTTTTATTTTTTACCGGTCGTTGTACATTGCGTCTTTCGCGTGGACCCCGTTGCTTTTGTTGAAGGCTGGAGAGGTGATTCGACGAGCTGAAAAAGTTTTGATCATCCAAGTAGAAGAAAAGCAGCACAAAGAAATTGTGCCTACCTAGGTGGAGACATATCCACTATATACAGAACCAGGAAATGGTTCTAAGGTATTCAAGTGATTAGATACCGCCCTCCGGGGCGGAGACCGCGTGGTTCCGTGGTTCTACAGGGAATCAACAACTTGGAAAGATGTTTTCAAAATGGACGAGAGTAATTTTGAGGGGACATTGGTTCTTGAGAGCTTGGCTGAAATCGGAAAGCTTGATGAGTTTTTCGAAGCCGTCGACGCTGACGATTTCGAAAAAGCTGCGTCACTGATGAGAAAAGCCAAAATCGATTCTAAAACTATAGCCGTTGTTTTGAGGAAGATGGGCGATGCCGATAGCGATCATTGATGTAGGCTCTCATTGAGAAGGCCCCAAGTGCAAACGTTACTTAAACCCAGTAATAGTAACATATTTGTTGAAAATCGTTACCTAAGATGTATATTAGTAACGTTTTATCTATATTTTGTTATTTTCGGAGGTAATAAGTAATGGGAAGAGCTGGTCAGTACATTCAGCAATCCAGGGGCTATAAGGCATTTATGCCAGAACCCCTACCCCCTGATCCGGCCTTAAGACAAGACGACGAGTTTAACTTTCTGCTATCAAATGCAAGCCTCGCACTAGGTAAACTGTCCGGGTTAGCTTCAGTAATTTCTGATCCAGACCTGTTTGTTTACCTGTATGTGCGAAAAGAAGCGCTGCTGAGCTCCCAAATCGAAGGAACTCAGTGTTCATTGGAAGATGTCTTGTCACCGGGAGCGGAAGAGGAACGAAGCAAGCACGACGACATCGAAGAAGTTTCTAATTACGTGAAAGCAATGAATGAGGGGCTCAAGCGTTTAAGCGAATTGCCCGTTTGTACTCGTTTAATCAAAGAAATCCATGCGACTTTGATGTCGGGTGTTCGGGGGGCAAACAAAACTCCTGGTGAATTCAGGCAATCCCAGAATTGGATTGGTCGTCCAGATGCCAATCTGACCACGGCAGAATTCGTACCTCCGCCTTTTGAGGAGGTCGACAGGCTAATGTCAGACTTAGAAAAGTTCATACATGCGGACGATAAAATTCCTTACTTGGTAAAAGCGGCTCTTATTCACGCGCAGTTTGAAACCATTCACCCTTTTTTGGACGGGAATGGCCGTTTGGGGCGTTTATTAATTACGTATTTGCTTTGTTTCTGGAAGGTCTTGGATCGCCCATTACTTTATCTGAGCTACTATTTTAAGGCTTATCGATCAGAGTACTATACAAAGCTAATGGATGTACGCCTGAAGGGTGACTGGGAGAGCTGGATTAAGTTCTTCCTTAAGGCAGTCTCGGAATCTGCTGACATGGCAAATAGTGCGGCCCTGGAAATCCATCGGCTGCACCAAGCAGACAAAGAGCGCTTACAGGAAAGTAAGCCCACCACTTACACGATTCAAGTATTTAATGAGTTTTGCCATGATCCGATCCTAACTGGAGCGGCACTCGTTGAGCGGCACACCTCTACTAAACCAAAAGTAAATCGGGCGTTTCAACATCTTTTGGACTTGGGAATCATCAGGGAAATTAGTGGCAAGCAAAGAAATCGAAAATACGCCTACCACACCTACCTGCAGATTCTGGTGAGAGATACAAATACTAAAATTGGTTAGTGCGGGGCCGGTTGAGAAAATTAAGATAAAACAGTCGCAAACAAACCGGATCCCTTGATATGGTACTTTAAGGGTCTTTCGGACCAGAAATGGCGAGGATTTAATTGTTAAAGCTGGAAATTGAAAAGGCATTAGAAAGAAAAATCTCTGAAATCGCGTCGGCAGAAGACCCCGCTCACGATCTTTTGCACTTCAAGCGGGTCGTAAAAATAGCTAAAGAGATTTGTGAGAAAGAAAAAGCGAAAGCGGAGGTGGTCATCCCGGCTGCCTGGCTCCATGACTTTGTGATCGTTCCCAAAAATGATCCGCGACGAAAACAAGCCTCACAATTGTCCGCGGAAGCCGCCATTGGCTTTTTGCGGGAACTTTCGTATCCCGAAAAATATTTCGAAGAAATAGCTCATGCTATCGCGGCTCATAGTTTCAGTGCAAATATTGAAACAAAGACTCTCGAAGCTAAAATTGTTCAAGATGCCGATAGACTTGATGGACTGGGTGCCATTGGCATTGCCAGATGTTTTGCGACAGCGGGACTCTTAAAAAGACCTTTCTATTCCGAAAGAGATCCTTTTTGTAAAAGTCGAACCATTGATGATCAAACTTATACGGTTGATCACTTCTTTGCCAAACTCTTTAAAACTGCTCAAACCTTGAAAACAGAGTCCGGGCGTCATGAAGGCGCTAAGCGCGTGGAAGTCATGAAAAAATATTTGATGGATTTGGCCGACGAAATCCAATAGTTCAAACGAAGTATTCTTTCTTCTTAATGTCGTAGGCCTGAATTTTCTTGTGCAGGTAAGTTCTTTCGACGTTAAGTCGGTGGGCCGCTTCGGAAATATTTCCGTCTGATTTTTTTAACATATGCACGATGTAGGCTCTTTCGACTTTATTACGATAATCTTTTAACGCCATAACAGCGTCAGAGACCTTCTCCTCGATCGGCGTATCAGGAATCGGCAAGTGGGCTTCATTGAGGGTTTGTCCGCTCAAGATGGCCATACGTTCGACAAGGTTTTTGAGTTCGCGGATATTTCCGGGCCAGCTGTAGGCTGTCAATTTCTCCATCACGCGCGGTGAAATGAATTTCGGGGGGATTCCATTGATCCGCGTATATTCACCCAAAAAATATTCAGCGAGTAGGGGAATATCGCTTTTCCGTTCTCTAAGGGAGGGGGAGTGAACAGGGAACACGTTGATTCTGTAATAAAGATCTTCTCGGAAGGTCTTTGCTTTGATTTCGCTTTTTAAGTCACGATTTGTAGCCGCGATAATTCGGACTTGAACGGAAATTACCTGCTCCGCGCCCACTCTTTGAATCTCCATATTTTGAATGGCCCTTAGAACCTTCGCTTGGGCATTAAGAGACATTTCTCCGATTTCATCGAGAAAGATCGAGCCCCCGTCAGCCAGCTCAAAGTATCCCTTCTTGGTCTTTTCTGCGCCGGTAAATGCGCCTTTGTTATAACCAAATAGTTCACTTTCAATCAGGTTTTCCGGAATCGCTGAACAATTCACTTTAATGAAAGGCCCACGGCTGGCTTTGCTTTTGCGATGGATTTCTTTAGCGATCAATTCTTTTCCAGTCCCGCTTTCTCCTGTAATAAGAACAGATGAGTTCGTGGGAGCCACTTTGTTGATGTCATTCAGGAGGTCCTTGAACGCTTTGGATTGACCTAAGAATTCCACTCCCTCTGTTCTCGCCCTTAAATCATCAAGCTCCGCTTTGGCGGCCATTAACTCCAAACAATGTTCGATTGTGATAATCAACTTCTCCGGCGCGAACGGCTTTTCCAAAAAATCAAATGCGCCCATCTTTACTGCACTTACAGCTTCGGACGTCGTGGCGTGCGCGGACATGAAAATAACAGCTACATCGAGACCCTCCGCCAATATTTTTCGAAATAAATCGATCCCTGAAATTTCCCCCATTTTAACGTCTAAAATGAGAATGTGTGGCAGACGCTCTTTAATGGAATTAAACGCCGTTATGGGTTCATGAAATACCTGCACCTCAAAACCGCTGTTTTGAAGAGAAACTTGCAGGCTTCGCCGAACATTTTTGTCATCGTCCACAATATAAATAATTTTATTTCGTTGCGCTTGCATTTCAGACTCCTAGTGAAGCTGTGGGTAGTTTGATTCTAAACCGGACTCCGTGGTCTTCATCCAAACAGCTAATGTTTCCATTGTGTTCTAAAACCGCGAGTTTTACGATAGAGAGGCCAAGGCCCCTGTTTTTGCTGTTTGACTTCGTTGAATAGTACAAGTCGAAAATTTTTTCTCGTTGGTCTTGGGCGAGACTGAGCCCCGAATTAAAGATATCAAAAGTGACTTGATCACCCTCTGTTGAAGCACTCAATGTAACAGCTATCGCCTGCCCTGGATTAGCCTCTACGGCGTTTTCGATCATATTTGTTAAAACTTGGCGCAAAAGTAAGGGGTCCATGGGGCAAAAAAGATCCGGACTCCCACAGGACACTGAAAAGGTGACGTTATCCCAAATGCAGGCATACTGTTCGACAAACTTATTTAAGAAATCGCAGACATTGACCAACTGTTTGTCGGGTTTTGGTAAATCGGCGAACCTCGCAAACTCATCCACCATCCTTCTCAGAGCGCGAATCTCCTCGTCGATTGCCGATTTCGCTTCCTCCAAGAGTAAGCCGAATTCGTTCCCATTCTGAGCGGAATAGCTTGATCTCAAGTTAGACATCCAGGTTCCAATAGGTTGAAGAGGCCTCCTTATCTCATGAGCAAGCCTTTTTGCCACTTCTTGCCAGCGTGCCACCTCTTCGAGATACTTTGCCTGGTCTCTCTGCTCAAGAAGCTCGTCATTGGCCTTTTTATACATACGGCTTATTAAAGAGGAGACGTAGAGACCAAGGACAAGGGACAGGGCTAAGGCAGCGCCAAATCCAGTAAAAAAGTACTTGGTAAGAGTCTTGCTCAATTTCTCGCTAAAAAACGGGTCATCGCTGTAAATCAGTTTTAGATCCTGAATCTCTTCAAACAGGTTTTTATAAGATTCCTTGTTCTCTGGCTTAAGTTTAGACAGCACTCTTAGGTCTTCTTGGGTAGTTGCCAAAATACGATTTAGATCTTGGCTCTTGTATATCCGCTCCTGGGAGACAAAGGCCTCTTTAAAGAAAATCAGAGCCGCTCCCAATGGAACAAGGCTCATGATCAGTAACGTTGTTGAAAGAAGCAGTACAATCCTGGTGTTATTTTTCATTGCTGAGCCCTTTTTTAGACAGATCCATTCTAGGCGATGAATAAACCCACTTTCCAGAATCAATATCTTCACCCAATTCTGAATTCAGCATTTGCCCGAAGAGGCCTCTATTTACTGAACCCCGCATAGTAGGTTCCGGCGAGAGAGTCTTGTTGGAAGAAGTTTTTGGTTGTGATGAAAGTATGCTCACCTGATTCTGAGCCAGCCACTTTTTGATTCTCTTGCGTTTCTCTTTGGAAATCGGATCAATCACAAAATTAAAGGTCAGCGAGAGGCCTGAGTTTTGTTTGACCTGTTCCAAAGAAAGTACTGACGAAAAGGTGTAATGGCTAAGAGAAGCGGCAAGTTCAGATTTCTTGAATGTACTTTGGGCAATTTCTTTATCTCCTTCCAGTTTTTGAAGGTGAAAGACTTCATCCCACAAATCATAGTAGATTTTCCAAGTGAGGCTGGTTTTGGAGAGGAGGGTCTCCCCTCTCCAGACGTTTATTGTACCGGCTATGATCGTAGAAAGTCCGCTGTTTAAATCTTTTCCCAATTCGTCCACTGGGATTGGGACGTCGAGCACCTCAACATCAACATGAGATCCGGATCGCACCAGTTTGAAGTCGGTGGCGAACCCCCATGAGGGTATGAGAAACAAAAACACGACCAGTGTTTTCATCATAAACCCCGATAGAAGGTGGTGAATTTTATGATTCCAAGGCTTTCGGTATCGACGAGGACGCCCGCGTCAACTCCCTTTCCGAAAGACTCAGAATATGTAGAATAGTTCATGGATGGTTTAACGAAAAAGCGGGTATCGGTGATGGCGCTCCCTGCTTGCGCCCGTCTTAACTGATAGGCCCACTCCAAACCGAGTTCTGCGTTATGATCGTTTTTAAAGTCCGAATTGAAGCTTTCTTGCAATTGGAGAGAGAGAATATTTTTTTCATTCAACGAGAAATTCTGCTTGAACTCTGTGAGCGTACTGTAGGAGTTTCGATTCTCATTTTTAAAGTAGGTGAGATCAAACCTTGAGCCCTCAGTTGGGAAGTAGGAGTCGTCCTCGCTGTTCCAACCATAATTTATTGTGTAAGCGGTGCTGTCATACTTAGTTTCGTAGAAAGACTCATTTGTGGTATTCCGGCCCAGCTGTGTCCAATATGATTTGATGGTTCCGATACCAATGTGTGAGAAATCGAAAATCCTGCGTCCCAAACTGAAGGCAAAGGTTGTATATTCCTTGGGCGCGACGAGATAGCCGTTATTTTCTGAACCATTGATGAAAAAGTGAGACAGACTTGCGCTCAAGAAGTATTTTTTGTGCCCAAACAAATGGGGGTCCAGATACTCCAAGGTTCCGGAATCGGTTTTATCTTGCGAATTTGTCAGACCGTTCCGAGTGAAAGTTCCTTGTAAGATCTTCCCTTTTCCGAATAGATTTCTATGACCTAGTTTGAACGCCAAGCCGTCGTTCGTTCCAAGGCTGCTCGATTCGCTGTGTGAAACTGAAGTTTCGGAAAATAAGGGACTTTCTTCAACGACATCGACATTCAGTACAACGTGGCCGCGCTCAGCTCCTTTTTTGAGGGATAAAGTGACTGACTTAAAAAGATTTAAAAGCTGTAGTCGGATCTTGGCATTTTTGATTTCTTCTTCATTAACCTTGTCACCGGTATTGAGATAGATCTCTCGTTTTATAATTTCACAATCCGTAAGGGCGTTACCGGTACACTCAATACCGTCGATAACAAGGTCTTCGGGCTCAAGCTCTTGTGAATAAGCGTTCGTTGTTGCGAATAGTGCTGCGACAGCAAGAATCATTAAATACTTCATTTGCGTTTCCTCTTTCGTAAGTTGATTGGCTAAAGATCCCTTTACTTCAGAAGAGTACGCAAAGAAGACGCCAGACCGACCTCCTCTCCTAAAATATAAATATTTGAAATCATTTATATTTTTATACAGTGACTCAAGGCAGGTGTATAATTTAGGAGACAGTTGTGGTATTTATAGTAAGTGCGTTCGGAAATCAAGGAGGTGAGGTTCGGCCACTTAAGTTCTTTCTTTACTGAGAGATAGTCAGAAAAATTCAAAATCTGAAGGAAGGCTCTGATAGAGTTCGAAGCAGGATGGAAAAGTCACTCAACAGCGAGATCGAAAAAATTTGTTTATCATAAACTTGTGTCTTTTAAGCAAGATTTATACAATAAAAAAATGCAAAAGCTGACGATGTTCAATTTGGTTTCTGTGGATGGTTACTTTAGTGGTCAAAACGGTGATATTTCCTGGCACAAAACTGATGATGAGGAATTTCACTCTCTAGCTACAAGAAACGTGACATCAGGGCGCACTCTTGTCTTTGGTCGGGTTACCTACGATTTGATGGAAAGATTTTGGTCAACACCTGAAGCCAAACAGCTTGATCCCGTTATTGCAAAAGCAATGAACGAGTCTAAGAAAATTGTCGCCTCTCGATCGATAGAAAACCCTAGTTGGACGGGGACAACCTTAATTAGGGGTGAACTCATAGAGGGGATACGCTGTCTGAAAATGCAGCCAGGCAATGGGTTGTGCATCCTCGGGAGTGGGCAGCTGGTTGCGCAGTTGGCCCAGGCAAATTTGATTGACGAATTTGAACTCCTCGTCGTGCCAATAGCTATCGGTACGGGACGCACTTTATTTCAAGGAATTAAAGGGCCGTTGAATCTTAAGCTTATTGGAAATAAGGCCTTCAGAAATGGAAGTATGCTATTAACATACGCTCCGGCCTAGATCTTGGCGCGAGTTCTTTGAGATCTTTGACCCCGCAGGCTTCGAACGCGCAAAATAAGACAAGCCAAAGATGGGATGCATGACTCTCGACTCGGAATTGTTTGACCTGGCGGACCTTTATATTTGAAAATCGAACTAGGGGTCTGCCAATAGAACGAAAAAATTCGGGGGGAGATTGCGGTGAATCCGGATGTGGACAAGTTTTTAAAAAAGTCGAAGCAGTGGCAAGAAGAAATGGCAACGCTTCGGTCCATCATTTTGAAGACAAAGCTGGAAGAAAACCTTAAGTGGAATCTGCCGTGTTATGGGTATGAAGGCAGCAACGTACTCATCATCCAACCATTCAAAGCTTGCTTGGGATTGATGTTCTTTAAGGGGGCTCTCCTCAAAGATTCCAAAGCTGTCTTAGTCAGTAATGGTCCGAACTCTCAAGCCGCACGGCGATTTGAGTTTGGGTCCGTGCAAGACATTATTCGACTGGAGCCGACGATCAAGGCCTACATTAAAGAAGCCATCGCCATCGAAAAGTCCGGTGGGAAAGTGGAGTTTAAGAAAAGCCCCCAAGCGATGCCCGAAGAACTTAAAAAGATGCTCGCAAAAAACCCTCAGTTGAAAAAGGCCTTCGCCTCGCTCACCCCGGGACGACAGCGGGCCTATCTTCTTCACTTTTCCAGCGCCAAACAATCTTCGACCCGGCAGTCCCGGATCGAAAAGTGCATCCCCCGCATCCTCGAAGGAAAAGGAATGAATGACCGCTAGAAAATCGAAGCCCCCGAGGGAGGGCTTCTGGTCCCCTTGGCGGTTTAATTCCAATTATCAATTTTAATATCGTGGGGAGAAGGCTTTCCTTTTCCGGTTTCACAGAGTTCTTTCAGGCTGAGCATGAACACGGCCCATTTCGTACTGCAATGAGCAGTGAACTCAGTGGCCTCGGCCCAGTTTTTATGACTAAAAAGCACGATCGTGTAATCTCCCTCCTGCGAAAGGCTGAAGACGCCATCCGTTCCCAACCACTCCTTGGGGCCCGCAGTAAAACGCCACTGCACTTTTTTATTGGTTTCTAAGGCCAGGGTTTCCATGGCCATGGCGCCAATTTCTTTTCCGTCGGGGGAAAAAAACCGAACATCCATTGTTCCGCCAACTTGGGCTGAGCCCGTGGTGTTCTTGGACCACCAGGACGCCACACCCTCGACGGTTGAGACCGCCGCATAGACCTTCGCAATAGGGGCTTTAATTCCGACTCGATGAATGATGTTCACCATTTTTCCTCCGATGGGTGTTAATGAGTTTTGATTTAATGCTAAACAGATTACTTGCAAAATGCAAGTAATATAGTGAGACGCTTTAAAACCCCAGTAATTTCAATGAGATGAAAAAATTACTTGTAAAAAACAAGTGTCTAAAATAGATTGGTCCTATGGGACGAAATCAGAAAAAATTAAGATCTCATTGTCCTATTAACTTTGGCTTGGAAACCTTCGGCGACAAATGGTCTCTGCTTATATTGAGGGATATTATTTTTCGCGGGAAAAAAACCTACGGTGATTTCCTGAAATCCGAGGAGGGGTTTTCGACCAATATCTTGGCGTCGCGGTTGGTACAGTTAGAAGAGCGCGGTATCCTAAAAAAGGGCGCCAACCCCGAGGATGCGCGGAAAGATTTTTATCTTCTTACCGAGAAGGGGCTTGATTTAATCCCGCTCCTCTTTGAAATGATTTTGTGGAGCGCCAAGTATGACCCTCAGTCAGAAGCCAGAAAGATCAAAAAGCTCGTCGAGATGATCCGGACGGACAACCGCGAAATCAGCAAAAAAATGATCACACGGGTTCGTCTGGGGAAGGCGATTTTTCCGGAATATCTGGATTAAATCCGCCTACTTGTTTTTTCCTATTTTGCAGGTGTTGATCTCGAGGGCGGCATAGGGAGGGCACCAGCCAACGAGCCCTGTCGCCAGAGGAATGAGCCCTAGTAAAAACCAGGGATTGGAAGGTCCCCAGAAGGCCAGGGAAGCAAGGCCGGCTCCGGCCACGACTCGGAGGATTCTTTCAATGGGGTGAATATTTTTTGTCATAAATTCTCCTTAAAAAAGGGTCTAAAAATTCTAGTCAATATCTTTGCCTTCATAAGGCTTTTGCAGGCGACGGGCGGCTTGTTGATTTTTACTGAAAGCAAACCCATAAAATACCTCATTGTTATCCTCTCACGGGAATTTTTAAATACCGGGTTCCATTGTCTTCCGCTTTCGGCAGGCAGCCGGCGGCGATATTGACCTGAACACTGGGTAAGAGCAGGCGGGGAGCGGCCAGCGTGCTGTCGCGTGAAGTTCTAAACTGCACGAACTGGTCCCGGGTTGTTTCTGCATTTAGCTGGATATTTTTGGCCTTCTCTTCCCCGATGGTGGATGCAAAAGCCAGGGCCCTTCCATTCGGCAAATAGTCATGGCCGACAAAAACCCGGAAGTGATCCGGAAGTTTGTAGATCTTCTCGTGCACAGAATGGAAAAGAGCCTCGGCACTTCCCGCGGGGAAGTCACAGCGGCCAGTCCCATAATCAGGCATAAAAAGAGCGTCGCCGGTAAATACGGCATCTCCCATCAGGTAAGTCGCGCAGGCAGGAGTGTGTCCGGGGGTATAGAGAGTCTCAATTTTCAGGGAGCCGGCCGCCAAGGGCTTTCCCTCTTCCAAGAGAAGATCAAACTGGCTGCCATCGGTCTTAAAGTCCGTGCCGAAATTAAAGATGTTTTTGAAAACTTTCTGGACATCGGTGATTTTGGCCCCGATCCCGACTTTTGCGCCGGGCAGTTTTTGTTTTAAAAACTGTGAGCCCGAAAGATGATCGGCGTGGGCATGGGTCTCAAGGATATAGTGCACCTTAAGATTGTTTTCTTGAACGTACCTGAGGACTTCTTCCGCCGAGCGGGAAGAGACCGTCGACGAGGCGGGGTCATAGTCCCAAACAGGGTCTATAATGACGGCATCTTTTGTTGCCGGATCTTGCACAATATAGGTGAGAGTCCAAGTGGCTTTATCAAAAAATTCTTTGACTGAAGGTTTCATCACGGTCTCTTCCTTCCTTTAAGGGACGGGGGTCGTTTATGCCCTTTAGACTACATTAAAATTACTCCGGTAAAGTATGAGCTGGCTCATAATTAAAAGAAAAAATGAAGGCCAGCCAGAGGGGGATGGGACTGGTTGTCACATTTTGAGTTAAATAGAGGGATTTCTATTGAAAACGAGTGTTCTCTTTTGGGGAGTTTTAAACTACTGTTTTGCCATGGAACTTAAAGAGTTATGGTCAGTTTTGGCACAAGACGGGCGCCGCCAAGTTGCATCTCAATCTACTGAGATCGAACTAAAGCGGGGGGATTTTGTCTATGGCCAGGGTGATGCCCCCCGGGGACTTTATTTTGTCAATTCCGGTCTGGTCGGCCTTGTTAAAATCGGCCTTTCTGGAAAAGAGCACCTTTTGCGGCTGTTCAAGCAAGGGCAGTTTTTTGGTCATCGCTCCTTGTTTTCCAACGAGGAGTACCACGGGTCTACCGTCGCCTTGGAACCCACAATATTAAAGCTCGTGCCCAAAGAAACTGTTCTCGCCACTTTGGAGCGGGACCCCAAGCTTCTGTGGGATGTCGTCAGAGTTTTAGCGCATGAATTAAGGCAGTGCGAAAATCAACATGTGATGATTTTGGAGAATCAGATCAACGCCCGCGTGGCCCAGGCCCTGGTCTACCTGAAAGACCTGCATCCGCAACATAACTGGACGAGACAGGAAATCGCTAATTTCTGCGCCAGCACAGTATCGACGGTCATCAAATCCTTGGCGGAATTGGAAGCCATGGGATTGATCCAACAAGAGGGACGCTCCATTCAAATCCTCAATCGAGACGCCCTTATTGCACTCGAAGAGGACGGGCCGTGAAAAATCTTAACAATTGTGTGCTGCCACATCATCGAGGCGGGCCACATTATGTCATTATGGTTGCATGCTTAAGTCTGCCGATAAAATAGAATTTACCTGTGAACAAGTTTACATCCTTTGGATGTCCGAGCCGGAGATCATCAAGGTTCTTGACGTGCGCCCAAAACCAGAGTTTGACTTGGGTCATATTCCCGGAGCGCTTTCGCTGGCGCCCGACGGTGTTTCTCAGGTGCTTTCCAGTTTAGGCAATAAACTGGCCGTGATTGTTGCCCCGGAGAATCTCGAAGAGGGCCTATTTGAGCAAATCAAGCACTTTGAGAACTTCGTATTTTTGAGCCGCTGCCGCCGGTGGAACGAGTTGAAATACCCGTTGGCGGGACAAAGACGGGACTTTCTCCCATTTGAGTTGAAAGCAAATAAAGAGGTGCCTTTGAAAAACGCAATTATTTTTCAGCAATTATTTGAACCAGAAACATCAACGTACACCTATATTATTGCCGACAAGGTCACGAAAGAAGCCGCGATCATCGACCCGGTTCTGGAAACGGTGGACAGGGATTTAAAACTCATTGAGGAATTGGGACTGAACCTGATCTACGCGCTGGACACCCATATTCATGCCGACCACATCACCGGCGCGGGGGAACTGAGAAAAAGAACCGGGGTTAAAACGGGAGTCAGCCAGGACGCCGAGGTGGACTGTGTGGACGTACCGCTCGAGGACGGTCAGGAACTGCTTCTGGGGGATAAAAAAATCAAGGTGATTGCAACCCCAGGCCACACCAACACCTGTCTCACCTATATGTTTGAAGGCAGGATTTTCACAGGGGATGCCTTACTGATCCGAACGTGCGGCCGGACTGATTTCCAACAAGGAAGTTCTGAAAAACTCTTCCACAGCGTCAGGGACAAATTGTTCAAGCTTCCGGAGGAGACAGTCATTTACCCCGGTCATGACTATCGGGGAATGACGTCCTCCACCATCGGAATGGAAAAGAAATACAACGCCCGCCTTAAGGAATCCATTTCTTTAGAGGAGTTCAAAAAGATTATGTCGGAGTTGAAGCTGGCCAACCCCAAAAAAATTCATGAGGCGGTGCCTGCCAATTTGGCTTGCGGAAGCCCAAAGGACACCAGGACCCTCCACCCGCAGGTGTCTGACGGGATTCCCGAGGTCTCCGTGGAGGATGTTTATTCCCACAGGGACGATGTCAAAAACAACAGAATCAGGCTCATTGATGTGCGCCGACCGGATGAATACAATAACGAATTGGGGCATATCGCCGGGACGGAGCTAGTGAGCTTAGGACCCGATCTCACGGCCTTTTTGGATAAAGGCGACCGCCAGCAGGAAATCGTCTTTGTTTGCCGAAGTGGAGGGCGCTCCGGCGCGGCCACAGCAGAAAGCATAAAGTTTGGGTACAAGTTGACAGCAAATATGGTGGGCGGAATGCTCCGGTGGAATGAAATAAAACTGCCGACAGAAAAAAACTAAAGAGCGGGAGAAGGGCCATGAAAAAAACATCTTTCAAAGTCTTGATTTTGGGCGCAGGCGCCGGTGGTATTTCCGTCGCCGCGAAACTCAACCAGGAGCTGGATGCAGGCTCCATCGGCATTGTCGATCCGTCCGAAAAACATTTCTACCAGCCTCTTTGGACCATTGCGGGGACAGGTCTTATTGACAAGCAAGTCACAGAAAAAAAGCAAAAAGATTTAATCCCGGAGGGCGTCACTTGGCTGAAGGAATCGGTGGTGTCCATTGATCCTGAACGGAAAGTGGTGCAATTAACCGGGGGAATGGATGTCGCCTACGAATTTCTGGTTGTAGCGACGGGGCTTACCCTGAATTGGGACAAAATCAACGGCCTTCCAGAAACCCTCGGTAAAAACGGCGTTTGTTCGGTCTATCAGTGGGACCAGATCGACTATGCCTCGGAGCAGATTCAAAAATTTCAAGGCGGAACAGCTTTGTTTGTCATGCCGCCCCCGCCGATTAAATGCGCGGGAGCCCCGCAAAAGGTCATGTACCTTGCCGATCATATTTTCAGGAATCATGGGGTGCGGAGTAAGACGGAGATTCTTTTTGCAACGGCGGGAAAGGCGATGTTCGGGGTCCCGGTCTTTGCAACAGCGCTGGATCAGATTGTAAAAGAAAAAGACATCCATCCGAGATTCTCCCACAAAATAGTCGCGGTTGATGGGAATAAAAAGGAGGCTCTGTTTGATGTCACGGAGTCTGATGGCAGCGTGAGCCGCCAGGCGATCCCATTTGACTTGCTTCATGTCGTTCCCCCGATGTCAGCGCATAAATTCATCTCCGAAAGTCCCTTGGCTTTCCAAGAGGGCGAACAGAAAGGGTGGCTTGCCGTCGACAAGAATACCCTGCAACACGTGAAATACCCGCATATTTTCGGAGTGGGCGATGTCACCGGCGTGCCAAACTCGAAAACAGGCGCCGCCGTCAGAAAGCAATATCCCGTTGTTGTCAGGAATTTACTGAGCGTGATGCGGGGGAAAGCCCCACAAGCCTCTTATGATGGTTACTCCTCTTGCCCTTTGATCACCGAGATCGGCAAAGTGATGCTGGCTGAATTCGGATATGAAGGAAAACTCCTGCCCTCGTTTCCGCTGGACCCGGCCGTGCCCCGTCGCTCCTATTGGTATTTAAAGAAGGATCTTCTGCCGAAGCTGTATTGGCATGGGATGATGAAAGGCCGGGCTTGATGACAAATAATTTCAGGACAGAAAACCATTTTTCCATCGCTTCAGAAAAGGAGCTGGTGCAATCCTTCCGTACCCGGGACCAAAAGAAACTGATCCTTCCCGACAACCTGAAGTTTCCTCTGAATGTGCGCTCGTATCTGACTTGGAAGGAACCCTCGGGGGTTTATACCTACCTTGTGTTTAAAATGCCCAACTGGGATCTTCCGCGGGGAGTGGCCTTTAAACGCACTGCCGCCAGCGGGGAGCCCACCGGCGGGTTGTGCAACTGGTGCCATGCCTATGGGTCCACGGAAGACATCGGATTGCTTTCCGTGGCCATGAGTGCCACGGTGAGTTCTTCGTATCTTGTGTGCCAGGACTTAAGCTGCGTTGAGAAAATTGAAGAGGCTTCGATGCTGGCGGGGAAAAATCCGGAGAAATCCATCGCGGAACTTTATTACCGGATGGAAAAGCTTTTTGAAAATATCAGTCACTATAAGCCCGATTAGGGTTTAATGATTTTAAGTTCGTGGTGTTCGCTGACGTGCAGGCATTGCATCCCGGCTTTGTGTGCGGCCTCGATTCCTAAGGGGGCATCTTCAAAGGCTAAACATTGTTTGGGGTCGACTCCCAAGCGGGAAGCGCCCAGAAGAAAACAATCCGGCGCAGGTTTACCCTGGGCGTAGTCTTCAGCGCAAATCAGGTGGTCAAAGTAATGGCTCAGGCCAAGGTGGGCGAGCGTCCGCTCCACGGGGGCGCGACGGCTGCCCGTGACGACGGCCATCGGGATTTCGCCATGGTAGTGTTTGATAATCTCCACGACCGAAGGGATCCCTTTTACCTCATGCAGTGACGAGAAAAAATGGACCTCTTTTTCTTTTAAGAAGTCTTCAATGGAAATCTCCACTTTGTGCATTTCATTGAGAAGCTGCACGATCATCCGGGTGGGACGTCCGGCCCAGGCCTGGTGCTGCTCCTTGCTTAAACTCAGCTTGTAGGCGGCAAGCCCGATGTTCCAGGCCCGCAAATGCGCTCCCATCGTGTCGGCGACGGTGCCGTCGAAGTCGAAAAGAAGGCCTTTAAATTGGTGTTCAGGAAAATATTTTTTCAGCATAGGTTTATTTCTTCAGCGTGAGCCTGACAGGACAGTGGTCCGATCCCATCACCTCGGGACAATGGGCGGCGGCCTTCAGACGGTCTGAGGCTTCTTTATTTACCAGAAAATAATCCAAGCGCCAACCAACGTTCTTTTCCCGGACCCCGGGACGGTAACTCCACCAGGTATAATGACCCGGGCCCGCCTCGAACTTCCGGAAGCCATCAACCCATTCTAGTTTTTCCAGGAACTGGCTCATCCAGGCCCGCTCTTCCGGTAAAAAGCCGGCGTTGTTCATATTGGACTTGGGGTTTTTAAGGTCGATTTCCTTGTGGGCGATATTAAAGTCCCCACAGATGATGACCTCGCGGCCTTTTTTGCGAAGGGCTTGCAGTCGTTTTTCCGCAGCCGCGCAGAATTCAAGCTTGAAGGGAAGACGGGCATGGTCGCGCTGGCTATTGGGGAAATAGCTGTTAATCACCGTGAGAGGACCAAAATCCGCTTCCAGCCACCGGCCTTCGCGGTCAAACTTAGGGATGCCGAGGCCCACACGAACGTCTTCGGGCTCTTGCCGTGAATAGAGTGCTAAGCCGGAGTAGCCAGCCTTTTCGGCGAAGGCCCAGGAGGAGTGATAGCGGGCCGGGTGATAGAAATTTTCATCTTTTTGAATGGCCTCGTCCGTGATTTTAATTTCCTGAAGGCAGACAATATCGGCCTTTTCTTTCTCGAACCATTCGCGAAAGTTCTTTTTGTGGACGGAGCGAAGACCGTTAACATTCCAAGAGATGAGTTTCATTTTAATCCTAAACAATAATAGCCATGAAGTTCCGGGGGAATTCCAAGTCTTCCGCGCCGGGCGTGCGGGCATTATCGCACACTTTGTGCAGATCCGCCAGGGTCTCTCTCAAGAGGCTGAGTCTAGAGCTTTAATCGAGAACCCACCATAGGACAACGGAGAGAACGCCCCAGGCAAGGGTTGCCAGCCCCAAAGAGGCAAGAGGGGGAAAGCTTTCTGCCGTGGCCGAGACGATGAGGGCGAAGCCCACCAAAGCGAGGCTTCCATATACGGCTCCGCGGGCGTCGTCGGCGGCCTCGGAGCGGCCGTTATGTTGTTTCACGAGAGTGACCGTCGCGGGAAGAATGGACGGAAACCCTAAAAACAGCCCCCCAACCACCGGGCCCCATTCCTGGCCGACCCAACCTGCGGCTAAAGACACCAGACCGCCAAAAACAAAGCGAAGGATCCATTCTGAGATCTTGGCTTCTTTCAGGCCCTCGCGGGTGATTTGAATCTTCTTCTTGGATTTCATTTTAGAAACACTTTGTACATGATGAACGCGGCCGTGAACCACTCCCCCCACAAAATCCCCGTGGAAAGCCAAGGGGGAAAGCGGGTGGAAGCGACCGCGACGGCACAGGTCAGGCTGTAGAGGACCATCGCCAAAGCGCCGTAGATCATGGAATGAGCTTGAGTGATCATGTCGGGTCGGCCATCGTGAAGCCAAACCAGGATAAGGCCGGAGAGAGCAATCGAGGGCGCGGCGCCGAACAATCCGGCAAAAGACTTCGGTTTAAAAGAGTTTCCAAGGATTGCAAAGAGGGAAACAAAAACTCCCCCAACAAGGAAGCGTAAAAATAGCTGCATAAGGTTTCTCAGCCTGAAATTTTACACGCTAAAAAAATTCTTGAGTAAGGGTCCTCGGCGACGTTTTGATGATGTTTTCGAAACACCCGGGGACTTTGGTTGGAGGCTTTGAAATGGGTAATTTTACCTTTTGTTCTGGGTCCCGTTAGAGGCTACAGGCTTGACGCAAAGACCTTGCATGAGGATCTTATTCGTCCAGGAGAAAAATCCCAAGCTTGTTGAAAACTGGGTGCTAATCCCTGTAATCCCCCCTTCGGGGCATTGATTGATCAGCTGCTGCCGGGCTTGATCGACATAGTTGGTTTCGCTGACAAAACCCATGACGACAAATTGTTCCGCCGTGGCTTTGACGATACGGCCTTGTTCCAGCTTGGGATAGCCTTCAAAGTCGGAAATATAAACCTCATGAACGCTGTGGGCGCAGCCGGCCAGAAAAAAAGCGAGTGGAAGAAGGAGCCTCATTCCACTTCTCCTTCAGGCACACTGGCGGTGTTGCGGGCTTGCAGGCAATATCCCGTGGCGGTGACCTTGCGGGCCCAGACGATAAAGAGGAAGTAATCGATCACCTCGTCTTTGGTGAGGATCCCCTTCACCACGCCATTGGGGCATTGGCGTTTGAGGTCCTCCGCCATGTCATTGACGTAGTCGTTATTGAAATTAAAGCCAAGAATGATGGTGCGCGAGGCCTCAGACTTTACCTCTTTCCCGCGGTTGGCGGGAATGGAAGTCAAAGAAACGCTGTTCACGGAAGCACAGCCAACCAGCTGCAAAATCAAGAGCGTGCCAATAATCAATTTCATCATGCTTAAGACCCCTTTTCGCGCAGACAGAATCCGGTAATTTTCACGATTTCACCCTTAATCACGGGGTACTCGCGGCTTTCGCGAATGGATTGCACGCCGGTGATTTTTCCTGAAGGACATTGGGTATGGAGTTGGTAGATCAGCTTCTCCGCGTATCTGTCCGTGTACACAGGGGCCCCCGTCCGCGGACCCATTTGAAAGTACTGGATCATGGCGCCGATATCGCCGGCCGCTTGCTGGTCATGGCTGTTGCGAAGAACCCCTTGAGCAATGTTCGTGGCTTCGGCGATGTCCACGCCGGTTTCACTCACCTTAACTTCGATGGGCACCATCACGTACTTTGACCGGTTGTCGATCTCACTCAGTTGGACATGGTGAAGAGCGGCGCATCCGGATAAAAGAGACAGGGCAAAAACAAGAAAGATCTTCATATCCGGAAATTGTAAGAAGGAGATCACAAGTTTGTCAAGGAGCCCTCTTGGCAGAAGGCCGCGATTCGCGCAATCACGTCCTGATTGGAAAGAATGCGGTTATGTCCCTGCCCGCTGGTCAGAAAAAGAGAGGCCTCGGGCCAAATCTTTTTCAGAGACCCCGTTTCACTGCACTTCACTTGCTGGTCGTTTTTGTCATGAATAATGAGCACGCGCTCAGAGGGGATGCTGGACATATGGCTGGCTTTGAGTTGGGTTTTTGCATCCGGGACTCTGACCCTTCGCTCGACGGCTTTCCAGAGTTCGGCGTCCAATTTTTTGGAAAATCCCACGGCCTCCCTGAATTGTTCAATCAGGTATTCAAAGCTGGAAGGAGAACTGATGGTGACAAGTTTGGAGAAAGGAAGTTTTTTCTGCCCGTGGGCGTGGGAGAAGGTCAAAAACGCCATGGAGTGGCAGATCAAAATGGGCGCCTTTAATTGAAGAGTCGCATAGACTGAGGTGAGAAGCTCGCTGAATTCAAAGACATCAGAGTCCGTGCCAGGATTTTCACCATGGGCGGGGAGATCAAAGCTAAGAACTTCAAAGCCTTCGGACAACAAAGCGTCCCCGATATTAAGAAGCTGGTCCCAGCGTCCGGACCAGCCGTGCAATAAAAGAACTTGGCCTTTTGCCGGAGTCCCGGGTTTTCGGACGTAGATGTTGAAGGCTTTTCCGCGATGGGGGACCTCGTAACGGAGACTCTGGCTGATCCAGTGTTCCCTTTTCGTGTGAGGGCGGAACTTCGTCACCCGGAACCACAGGAAGGACAGGGCGCGACCCGCAAGGGACGGTGCCACACCGCCAAAGGAACGCACAAAAAGAACAAGAAATTGCTGGAGGCGCGTCACGAAACCTTCTTTCCCACTCGTAAATGCAGCGGACTGGTGAATTTGAGTTTCTTTTCTGGATCACCCCAGATTTTTAATAAGTCTTCGTATGAGTCCCTGACGGGGTGATAGCCATAACGGTCCGTGAACTTCTGGGAGGCGGACCAGGTGGAAAGGTAACCGACCAATTGAGCCAGAGTCCACTCCACCGTCATTTTAAAAGACGGCGAAGGAATTTCCTGAAACGGGAAGGGAATCGTTTTGTATCCCTGCCAGATCAGTTTGGGAGGGTCACTCCAAAAGGGGGCCAAGAGGCCTTGGCCGATTTCATTAAAAATCTTGGTGATCTCTGGATTTTCGCACTCATGCCACCCGTAAGCCCAAATGGCAAGGAGGCCCTCACTTTTGAGGAGGCGTTTGACCTCGGCATAAAAAAGATCAAAATCAAACCAATGAACGGCGGTCGCCACGGTGACAAGGTCCACGGACCCGGCGGCGAGAGGGGACTTATGAGCCGGCGCCACGAAATACTGGACTCGTTCGTGCGGAAGGGCGTTGGCAATTTGTTCTTCGCTGAGATCGCTGGCATAGACCTTCTGAAAGTGCTTCGCCAGATCCACGGCACACTGACCGTTCCCGGTTCCCACATCATAGGCGGCTTCACCCACCAAACAGAGCCCGCGCAGGTAGTGATAAAGCTCCGGCGGATAACTGGGGCGGAAAAGGGCGTACTGCCCGGCTTGTTTGTTAAATTCCGTGAAGTTCGCCATAAGATTCCCTTTAATTTTTTTTAATCAGGGCCATGATCATGTCCCCGGAAGTTAAAGCCAAAGTAGGTTCGTTTTTAATTCGGGCTTGAAACTGGGATCCCATGGCCTGGCTATAAATAAATGCCGCTAAGGCCTTTGCATCCATGTCTTTTCGGATCTCCCCCCGCGTTTGGCCCTCGATGATTTGCTCTTCCAGCCACGAGAGCCATTTTTCGACGAAGGCTTTCATCTCTTTTTGCACCTCTTTTGAGAGGACCTGCGTGTCCACGGTCAGAGCGAGAATAGGGCAGACCTTTCTTTGATCTGAGGAAAAGGAATAAAAAACATCAAAAACCCGGCGCACCCGTTCCAAAGGGCGAAGGGAGGAGATCGTCTTGGCCCAGGCATCGAACATGGTACTGTAATTTTCGATAATCGCCGCGATCAACTCCTCTTTACTGGAAAAGTGATCGTAGAGACTTGGCTTCTTGATGTCCAGCTTGTCGGCAATGTCCTGGAAGCTGAAGCCGTTGTAACCGTGCTTTTGCAAAAGGGAACGTCCCTCTTTGAGAATTTTTTCTTTGGTTCCGGATGCTCGCATTTTTATCTTTCCTACCTTTAGGTAGGATGTTAACCTACCTAAAGGTAGGAAGCAAGAGTCTTTTCAACGAGGAGTCTGGTATGAAACGAGATGTTTATATTGTTGGCGGTGTGCGAACCCCTTTTGTCAAAAGCTTTACCAGTTATAAAGGTCTCTCGACCCAGGAACTGATGGAGCACGCCTTAAAGGCATTGGTGGATCGCTATGCTTTAAAAGGGGAATTGGTGGGGGATGTCGCCCTGGGTGCTCTTATTAATAGCGCCAAGAACTGGAATATGGCACGGGAGTGTGTTTTGTCATCCGGACTCTCCCCTGAAACTCCGGCTTACAATGTGCAAAGGGCTTGTGGGACCAGTCTTGAAACCGCCTATCAAATCTACGCAAAGATTGCTTTAGGGAACATGGACTCGGGGATTGCCGGAGGCGTGGATACCAACACCGACGCTCCTTTGGAGGTCAAGCCCGCCTTGCGGGAATTGATTCTCAAGCTTCGGAGCGCAAATTCTCTTGCAGAAAAGCTCTCGGCCTTAACTTCCGCCCAGGTCCGGGATCTGGGGATCGAGGCGCCCGCGGTGGTTGAGCCGCGAACGGGGCTTTCCATGGGACAACACTGTGAACTTATGGTGAAGGAGTGGGAGATCTCCCAGGCGGAGCAGGATCAAATCGCTCTGCAGAGCCATCAGAATGCGGCCAGGGCTTACCGCGAAGGATTCTATGAGGATTTGGTGGTGCCGGTGGGCGACATCAAGAAAGACTCTTTTATCCGGGAGGACACCTCCCTGCAAAAATTGGCGGCCTTAAAGCCGGCCTTTGATAAAGTGGCCGGCACCATCACCGCCGGCAACGCAAGCCCCTTAAGTGACGGCGCCAGTGCCGTGCTTTTATCCACAAAAGAAAAAGCGCAGAGCCGGGGGTGGAAGCTTCAGGCGAGGCTCGTGGATTTTCAAGCAACCGCGGTGGACTTTGTCGGAGGCGCGGGACTTTTAATGGCTCCCACGCAGGCCGTGGCGAACTTGCTGGCGCGAAATGGGTTAAAACTTCAGGATTTTGATTATTATGAAATCCACGAAGCCTTTGCCGGGCAAGTGTGTTGCACGTTGAAGGCGTGGAATAGTGAAGCCTATTGCCGCGAGGTCTTGAAACTAGAAGGGAAGCTCGGCACAATAGATCAGAGCAAGATGAATACGGTCGGGGGAAGCATTGCCCTTGGGCACCCTTTTGCCGCCACCGGCGGGCGTATTCTGGCAAGCCTGGCGAAGCAGTTGCGAGGCACCCGCCAGCGAGGCCTGATCTCGATTTGCACCGCCGGAGGGATGGGGATTGCTGCGATCGTGGAAGGAGCCTAGCGGGGCTTTTTAAGGCACGCTTTTTGACATTGTATTCTAGTATGGAAATAAAGCGGGCTTTAGAGCTATTTCATCGTGCAAAGCTTTTACAGCTGTCGCTTCTTTTTGCGTTTGCATGCCTTGGGCCCTTAAATCCGGGGGCTTTCGCAAGCCCCTGGCCGGATCAATGTGAGACAGACGGGCTTCTTCCGTGCTGTGCGCGGCAAGGCCCGAATTTTAAACACCTTAGTGAGACCGCCCAAAGCCTGCAGCAGAATTCGTGCCCCGTGTTCGGGGCGGACCTGGCCTTGGTGCGAAAGGGCGCCAAGCTTCTGGATTGCACAAGAAACTCCAAAGTCTCCACGGACATGGCTTGCTGGCCCCAGGATTTGCAGCCGGAATTTCAGATTCAAGGCGACGAGGGCAGCCTGGGCTTTGAGGCTTCCCATAGACTCGATGGCTCCAAGTATTTTGTTTTTTACGGCACCCGCCTCCGGGGGCCTTCCCTGAGCGGGGCGGTGACGGCGGATGTGTTTCGCTCGGCGGAAATAGAAAGTTCGGCGCGGATGATTTTTCAGCAACTCAAAGAGAATAAAAGAGTGAATCTTTTTGGTCATAGCCAAGGCGGGGCTTCGGCTCAAGTGGCGGCTTATTTTGCTGTTAAAAAATATGTGAAAGAATTTAAACGCTATCCGGAGAATCTTTTAACTTTAGTGACCTTTGGCTCCCCAGGAGCGCAGGAAATCCTGAAGGACTTGGATCCGGAGTTTGACCCGCAATTGTTTAGCGCAATAAAGAAGTATGCCATTATTGCAAACGGGGACTTGGTTCCCCGTATCAATACAGAAGTCTTCCCTTCTTTGTTGGTGGGGAAAAACAAGGAAGAACCCGAGGGGCTTCTCAACCCGATCTCCGTCCATCGGATCAAGTATTATAATCAACTCGCACAGTCCGACACCCTTTGCGAGGCCCAGAAGGTCAGCAACAAACCCCTCTTAAAAATAAAAAGCCGCCGCAACCTGCTCTACCAGGTCGCGCGGATTTTTCGTGAGTTGCCGACGACCGTCCGAGCGGTTCTTTACGATTCAAAAAAAGAAACTGAGCAGTGCCTGAAGCTCGCGGAAAAGGACCGCCGCATCTGCATGGGTCGCTTGCAGCAGTTCAAGTACGAAGTCCTATCCCGGTTGAAGCAAGCCGACCCCAATGCGAGCTTCGAATTTAATCCCCTGGCGGACGTCTCAAATTAAACCATTGTCCGCAGATATTCAGTCTCGGCTTGTCCTAAAATGAATTGGTGAAAGTTCATTTTTTTGTATATTTACGAGTCATTCCCGTCCGGTATTCTGGTCGTACGACTTAGACTGGAGGAAGAGATGTTGAGGATCTCGCGGGGATTTCTATTTCAATTTTTGTTGTTGGGTGGTGTGTCTGTGGCGGGGGCGGCGACGCTGCCGTCGGAATGTGGTTCGGGTACTTACCTTCGCTTGGTTTCTGTCAATAGCGCGGCGTCACTGAGTTCCGCTCTTGCAAATGCCAAGGCCGGAGACCTGATTAAAATGGCCAACGGCCTTTACAAGGGGAATTTCGTCGCGCCGACGTCGGGGACCTCCACGAATAAAATCACCCTTTGCGGGGCAAAGTCAGCGATTTTGGATGGCAGCACTTTAAACTCAGGCTACACCTTTCATTTAAAGGGGAGTTACTGGCAGCTGGTTGGATTTTCGGTCACCCGCGGGAAAAATGCCATTGTCCTGGATCGGGCCCGATACAATCTATTGTCAAAATTAACCGTCTATAACACCGGTAATGAGGCGATTCATTTACGCACCTTCAGTTCAAATAACATTGTTGAATCCTGTGATGTGAGTAAAACAGGAATGGTGACGCCTGCTTATGGCGAAGGGATTTATATCGGTAGTGCCTATTCGAATTGGTGCACCTATACCAATTGTGATCCCGATAAGAGTGATAACAACAAAATCCGTAAAAACCGCGTTTACGGAACTTACGCCGAACCCATTGATATCAAAGAGGGAACCACCGGCACCCTGATCGAAGGGAACGCCCTGGACGGCAGCGCCCTGAAGGGAGTGAACGCCGCGGACTCCTGGATTGATGTGAAAGGAAACAATGTCATCGTCCGTGATAACAAGGGAAGCAATAGCGGGAATGTGCTTTTGGATGGCTATCAAACCCACGTCGTGAAAACAGGCTGGGGGCAGAACATCGTCTTTGACGGGAATACCGCGAGTGTGAATGCCGACGGCTATGGGATTTTTATCAGCAACTCTAAAGATGTGACGATTAAGTGCAACAACACGATCTCGGGAGCTAGTAAGGGACTTTCCAACCAAAATTGCGACTAATCCTAAGCAGGCTGGCGCCAAGGGGGCTTGAACCGGATGTCCGGGGCCCCCAAAAGCCTTCGTTAGAGCTTAATCAAAGTGGTGCTTCCTTGATAATTCGCAAGCCCCACACCCATCATAGAACTGATAGAGTAATACAAATCCTTCATTTGGTAAGGGCTGACATTATAGGATTTGCCCCCGGTGATCATGTTCTTCCCACCGACAAGGACCAAGGGGCGTTGATCCTGGAATATGGAGTGGTTGCCATCTTCTACCCCGAAGCCGGCCTGAATGATGGTATTATCAAGAAGGCGGCTGCCGCTGGGGTCCGTGGCGGACTTCAGTTTATCGGCAAGATCAATTGCAATTTGCATCAGCACGCGGTCCCGGGTGACAGCCAGGTTGTATCCATTGGTGGATTCAATGGCGTGGGAAATGGCGATGTGGGACTGGTAACCGCCGCTGATGTCAGCCCCGTTATACATTAACGAAGCCGGAGGCTTGGCGTAGGTCCGGTTGGTGGTTTCCGTATCCACCATGACGCTCACGGAACGGGTGATGTCACAGGCAAAGGCGATCTTAATCATGTCATTGAAGGCATAGAACTTTGGCAAGTACAAAGCGGTGTCCTTGGAGTTGGCGGAGTCCAGGGCGGGATCCAGTGTGGGCTTCACGCAAGCGCCCCCCAGGTTGACGCTGCCCTGGCCGCTGCCGGCCACCTTGTTCTCTAGTTCGCGGAGGGACGTTAAAAACTCGTCCATCTTGGCCCGGTCCGATTTCCCCAAGGTGTTGTTGAAGGAATTAAAATCGGCAATAGCGGAATCAAGAATGCTTTTGCTATTGTCGGTGGGAACAGGAGTTCCGCCGCCGCCACCCCCGCTGCTGGGAACAACCAGGTTCAGGAGGCTTCGGTAAAGATCTCCAGGGTTGCTGATTCCGGGATTTCCTTTGCCATTGCGGTAAGAGATATAATTATCAGGAGTCCGGTCCGCATTGGTCACCCCGCCGCTGAGAACAAACGCGGGCTTTCCGACTTTATCCGCAATGGCGTGTTCAATCGTCGTGGTGGTGGAGTTAATGCTGTCGGCGCAGGTCAGAAAGGCCGCAGCCTGCGAGGAGTGCTCGTCCTTATAAGTCTTATCCAAAGAACCCCAGGCGTCGTTCTTCAGATAATTCAAGGAAATAATCTCCCCGTAATAATTGGCGAAAGGGGACAGAGCAAGGCTTGTATTGCTGGCGTTCAGGTCCCCGGGCTTTGTCGCCCAAATGGGTTTCGTCGGGCGGTTGTAGGTACCGTTAGGGAAGTAGAAAACCACGAAGCGCCGGGGATCATTTGCTGCTTGGGCAAGGGCCTTTGAAAAAGGGAAGAGGCTTTCCAGAAGAGGCAGGGTGAAAACGACCCCTGAGGAAGTGATGAATTTTCGGCGTGAAATCTTATAATTGCTCACGGGGCCTCCGTTGACTGCATTCCGAACTGGGGGCTTGTCACAATATCGGTGATCAGATCTGAAAACTTGGAGCCGGCATTCAAGTTGGTCTCGCTGATCTTGGTGGAGCTGCAAAAATCTTCCGAGGAAGCCGTCTTGCGGGCCAGACCCAGGGACATCACCTTCCGGACCACGCAGCTCTTGGTGCTGGCGCTTGCGGCCAGGGTTTTCATGAAATCCGGCGTGTCGCTGAACTTTTCCCCCGTGGGGAGAGTGCCGGAAGCATCCACGGGCCGTCCGGCGATTTCCATATAATTTGTGCGCCATTTTCCTCGGGAGTCGTAGGTTTCCAGGGCCAGGCCGTAAGGATCCAGCACCCGATGGCAGCCGGCGCACTGCGCCCGCTGTGTGTGAAGCGCCAGGACCTCGGCCGGTGTGGAGTTGGCGGGAATATTCGGAGGCAAGGACACATCCAGATTGGCCGGCGGCGGTTCAATTTCGATGCAACCGAATTTCTTGGCCACTTGTTTGCCGCGGAGAACCGGGTGGGTCGCATTGGGGGAGCCTGCGGTGGCAATCAGGAAGGCCGCCTGATTGAGCACGCCCCGGCGGGGTGTGGAGGCCAGGCTTGTTTTATAAAACTGGGTATTCACCGCCCCGTTAAAAGGGACGCCGTAATAATCCGCCAGGGTTTTATTCAGGAAAGAATAGTCGGCGGTGAGTAAATTAAAAAAGTTCGTATCATTCATGACGATGTCTTCAAACATGAGCTGGGTTTCGGTGAGCATGGAGTTTAATGTGGCGTTATCAACCGTGGTGAGGCCGATTTCCAGGATATGCTGGACCCCAAGCCACTCATTTGTCATGACCGTGGCAAGCCTTTTGGCTTTGGGATCTTTTAACATGCGGAGCACCTCCGCCTTTAAATTGGTGGGATTGGCGAGGGTTCCGTTTTTGGCAAGACTCAGGAGGGCCTCATCCGGCGCTGATTGCCAAAGGAAAAAAGACAGGCGCGAGGCTAGCTGGAATTGGTCCAGTTTAAAAGCCTGCCCCGGGGCCAAAGCGCTCTTCGGAGTCCAGGCCACGACAAGGAAATTGGGACTGATCAGCAAGGCTTTTATCAAATCACGGAAACCGACGTCGAAGGGTTTTCCATTTTTTAAAATCGCTTTCAGTCGTGCAAATTCACTTTGCCCTCCGCCCTCGGTCACCGGCCGGCGCCAGAGCTTCAGGGCCAGGCTTCGCACGATGCTGTCATAACAGCTCTCCGCGATGGAGGTGCCTGCGGCGGCGCAGGCTGCGGACTGGGAGTAAAAACTTCCCGCCTGGGATTTGCTGGCAATCACTTCATCGGCCAAGGATCCGGCGGCACTCCAAAACTTCTCCACCACCACGCCGTTGATGGCGGGCGCGGAGGGCTCACTGGTAAGACTTGTATTGGTGAAGCCGGAGGATCCTTCGGCGGGGACAATGAACTTCGCATCGACGCTCGGTTTTCGTTTCGAAAGAAGGACATCGGTGGCGATATTGTCATACTCGGTATTTGATAAGAATCGTAAGGGGGCTCGCCCCGGGGAAAGGTGGGCGTTGCATTGGGTTTTGTCGTCCGTAATACTGTCAAGGGTCGTGTTTCCGGTGATTTCACTGCCGACTTTAAACCCCTGGCCGCAATTCTGGAATGCCAACGCGAGGGACACCAAGCCCAACACCATCAGCCAACTTTTGAAAAGCCGCAAACGCATCCCATTCCCCCAAATATCCAAAAAGGAATGGTGAGTGGAGTCTCATCATCCCATAATTTCAAGCTTAAAACCAAATGGGGGAAAAACTAAGAATAAAAATGGGTTTTCCCGCCGGAACAAACCAGCGGCAACGAGAGGACCGATTCTTAAAATGAGACACTCAATATGAAATACCCGGTCACGAACCACTATGATGGAAAATTTTTTTTTAATCCCACCGCGGAGAATCCTCCCGGGCTCTGGCGAGCTTTAAAAATGTTCACCAGCGTCCGTTTTGAGAAGTGGCCCAATGTCGTGGCCAACCATACGGCCTTGGATTTGTCCCATCCGCTGGGACCTGAGCAAGTGGCGGTGACTTTTGTGAATCACGCCACGGTCCTTACCCAGGTTCCGGGATTGAATATCCTGACGGATCCGATCTGGTCACAAAGGGCCAGCCCCTTTTCGTGGGTGGGACCGCAGCGGGTGCGTGCCCCGGGAATTGAGTGGGACGCGCTTCCGAAGATCGGGCTGGTCTTGATCAGCCACAACCACTACGATCATCTGGATCTGCCGACGCTCAGAAAACTGAGCCGCCGCGACCGGCCTCTGATTCTGGTTCCCCTCGGCGATAAGGCGCTTTTAAGATCGCAAGGGATCAAGTACCTTGAAGAATTGGATTGGTGGGACAGTCTTCCTATCAACGGCGAGAGCACGGTGACTTTCACCCCGACTCAGCATTTTTCCGGGCGTGGACTGTGGAGCCGGAACCGCAGCCTCTGGGGGAGTTATATGATCCACCACCGCGGTCATTTAATCTATTTCGGGGGGGATTCCGGTTATTCTCCTCACTATTGTGAAATAAGAAAAAGATTCGGGAGCGTGGATCTTGCCTTCTTGCCGATTGGTTCCTATGCCCCGAGATGGTTTATGAAAGTGGTTCACATGAATCCTGAAGAGGCCATTCAAGCTCATCTTGATTTGCAATCCAAACAATCCATTGCCATTCACTTCGGAACTTTTCAGCTCTCGGCCGAAGGCCTTGAGGCACCGGTTCGGGAGTTAGAGGTCGCGCGCGCCCGTGCTGGAGTCGCACCAGAAAGTTTTTATGTTCTGCCGGAGGGAGTGACGAGAATATATTCCCTTTGCTCGAAATCGCTTCCGCAGGCATTCGACAAACAACAAGATTAGAGCAATCACACCTAGAGTAGAAGTACAAATTCCCGAGTTTCGTTGAAGAGCGATTATTCTAAGACATCAATTAAATAGTTTCGTATTGCTCGGGTAAATTTTGGAGTGCTATCTTTTCTCGTCGACTTTCAATCATCAAAAATTTTAAGCAATAAACTTTTTTTGGAGGGGGTTCCATGGAAACAGTAGCAGCAGTCAATGCGGGCGACACGGCTTGGATGTTAGTGGCGACGGCATTGGTATTTTTAATGACTCCGGGATTGGCATTCTTTTATGCGGGAATGGTTCGGGCAAAGAATGTGGTCTCGACACTTTTTCAAAGTCTCAGCGCCGTCGGCGTGGTGGGCTTGCTGTGGGCGGTGGTCGGCTACAGTCTGGTTTTTTCCGGTGATCATGGGGGGCTCATCGGGAATTTGGACTGGTCGATGTTAAAGGGAGTGGGAACAACTCCCCATCAGACGTTCGGTTCCACGATTCCTCATGTTCTTTTTATGTGTTTTCAGATGATGTTTGCCGTGATCACGCCGGCGCTGATCACGGGCGCTTTGGCGGAAAGAATCAACTTCTCCGCTTGGATTCCCATCATGGCCCTCTGGGTTCTGGCCGTCTACTGTCCGGTGGCCCACTGGGTTTGGGGCACCAACGGTTGGCTGGCCCAGATCGGGGGAGTGGATTTTGCCGGCGGTCTTGTGGTGCATATCAGTTCCGGTTTCTCCGCACTGGCGGCCTGCCTGTATTTGGGGCGCCGGATGGATTTCAAGCTTGTGCCGATGAAGAGCCACAATTTGTCCTTGATCGCCATTGGGACGGCTTTGCTGATCATTGGTTGGTTCGGGTTTAACGCCGGATCGGCCTTGAGTGCCAACGGCATCGCCGCACAAGCCTTCGCCACCACCTTTTTTGGGTGTGCGGCTTCGGCGTTTTCGTGGATGCTGATGGATTGGATTTTGGACCGTCCGACGCTGGTGGGATTTTGCGTGGGAGCGGTTGCGGGCCTTGTGGCCATCACCCCGGGCGCAGGTTATGTGACGATCTCCGCCGCCATTATCATCGGCTTGAGTGCGGGCGTGGTTTGCAATACGGCGGTGAGATTGTTTAAGACCAAACTGCACGTCGTCGATGACACTTTGGACGTCTTTGCCTGCCACGGGATGGGGGGCGTTCTCGGGACGATTTTGACCGGCGTGTTTGCTTCCTCGGCGGTGAACCCCGCCGTGAGCGATGGTCTGCTTTATGGCGGCACGAAAGTTTTTTATGGGAACTTGATCGGCGCTGTGGTGGTTGCGGTTTTCTCTGTTTTGATGACTTGGGCGATTATGTCTTTGGTTCAGCGTTTTGTACCTCTACGGGTTCCGAAAGAAACCGAGGAGCATGGGCTGGATTCATGGCATGGCGAAGAGGTGCTGAGCTTTGATGAAATCTTTCTCGCTCAGAATGTGGTGAAGGTTTCAGAGATCAAAAGACCCGGTGATGTCTCCGCCAGCGTAATGAACCCTTAAGGCGGAACATGATAAAAGAAGCACGATTTCGTTTTGGTCTCTATGATGAGAGCTTTGAAAAAGACGCCTGCGGAGTGGGTTTGATCGTCAGCCCCGCAAAACCTGCCAGCCCTCGGGTGGTGAGGCAGGGGCTGGAGATTTTGAAAAACCTGGCTCATCGGAGCGCTTTGGGGGCGGATGGAAAAACCAGTGACGGCGCCGGAATGATGGTGCAAATCCCTGATGCGTTCTTCCGGCGGCGGTTAAAAGCCCTTCTCGGGGCCGATCCTCTGCCCGCTCCGGGCGAGTACGCGGTTGCGCAGATTTTCTCCCCGCCAGGCGCTTTGACCTGGGAGGAGGCTTTTGGCGAAAAAGCCAGGGAGTTGGGTTTAAAAGTCCTCGCCCGGCGGCCGGTGCCGGTGTGTTCTTCGGTGCTCGGGCCCCTGGCCCGGGAGATTGAACCTGAAGTCGTGCAAGTTTTTTTACAACCAGAAAAAAAGGCCTCATTGCCTGACTCTTTCCCGCAAACCCTGCAGCAGTTGCGGAGATGGGCGGAGCAGACGTTCCGCCGTTACAGCGGCTGCCGTGACCCGCAGAGCGGGCGCACCTTAAGTCAGTTTTATATTTGCAGCCTTTCTCATAAAACTCTCGTGTATAAGGGCCTTATGCAGCCCAAGAACCTGGGGGCTTATTATCCCGACCTGCTGGATTCTGAGTTTTGCAGCCAGTTTGCGATGGTGCACTCCCGGTTTAGCACTAACACCCTTCCGGCGTGGGAACTGGCTCAGCCCTTCCGTTACTGCTGCCACAACGGGGAGATTAACACCATCCGCGGAAACCGCCATTGGATGCGGGCCCGGGGTTACCCTCTCACCGAGGGGCGCAGCGACTCCAATAGCTTTGATGAGGCTTTGGAGTTTCTGGTCCTGAGCGGCCGGCCTCTCACCCAAGCCATAATGATGTTGGTGCCGGAGCCTTGGGAGCACAATCCGTTTCTGGCGCCGGAGCTTCGGGATTTTTACGCTTATCAGGCCCTGCGCATGGAGCCTTGGGACGGGCCTGCGGCTTTTTGCTTCTCCGATGGTGAAAAAATCGGCGCCTGTCTGGATCGCAACGGTTTAAGACCCTGCCGTTTCCAAGTGCTGAAAGACGGCACTTTGATCGCGGGCTCTGAGGCCGGGGCGCTCAGTGTGCCCGGCGAAGAGATTCTCCATAAAGGGCAACTCTCCCCCGGACGCATTCTTTTAGTGGACCTTAAAACCGGAGAGATTGATTTAAAAAATAAAACAAAAACAGAAATGGCCTTGAGCTTTCCCTATGGCTCTTGGGAGCAAGAGCAGAGTCTTCACCCGGTCCTCTCCCCGGCAGAACTGCCGGTGAAAAAAGCCGGAACCGAGTTTTGGCAAAACTTATTCCGCTTTGGGTATCATTATGATGAGATCCTTCAAGTGCTCTTGCCTTTGTTCAAAGATAAAGAGGAAGCCATTTCCTCCATGGGCTATGATACGCCTCTGCCTCTGCTGTCGGACCGGCCCCAGCTTTTAACTCGCTACTTCCGCCAGCTTTTTGCCCAGGTCACCAATCCGCCCATTGACTCCCTTCGGGAAAAATCCGTCATGTCCCTGACCACGTACCTGGGATCCCGCTCGCCCTTATCAGGGGCGCCGGAGGAGGGGAAAAAACGTTGGCGGCTGGAAAGCCCCTTGCTTTTGTCCGCCGAGATGAAGGTTCTGACCCGCTGGGCGCAGGAAACGCCGGGCTCCTCTGAGTCCTCTTTGCAAACAGTGATTTTACCAACCACATTCCGCTTAGGTTCGGTCCCGGCTCTGGAGGCACGCCTGCAGGAGCTTTGCACTCAGGCGGAAGAGGAAATCAAAAAAGGCTGTGAGATTCTGGTTTTATCCGATCGTCACTGCGGGCGGGATCAGGCCGCCATTCCTTCTTTATTGGCGGTCTCGGCCCTGCACCATTATCTCATTAAAAAGGGTCTGCGTTTGAAGGCTTCTCTGGTCGCGGAAACCGGCGAAGTCCGGGATCCGCATCAACTGGCCTGCTTGATTTCTTTTGGGGCCGATGCGGTTCACCCTTACTTGATCGCGCAACTTGCATTCGAACTTCATCAAGAAGGGACCTGGTTGCCGGTGGCTCCAGCCGAGGCGATGGATCACTACCGTCAGGCGATGGCTAAGAGTCTTTTAAAAATTATGTCGAAGCTGGGCATCTCCACCTTGCAATCCTATTGCGGCGCCCAGGCTTTTGAAGTTTTAGGTCTTGCGCAAGAGGTGGTGGAAAAATACTTCCCCGGCACGGCCAGCCGGATCGGTGGCCTTGATTTGGCCCTGGTCTATGAAGAAGTGCGCCGGCGCTGGCAATCCGTGGACGCCCTTCCGGTGCCGCCTCTGAGCCTGGCGGATCTGCCCTCCCGAGGGGACGTGCACTACCGCGTGGACGGAGAATATCACCAGTGGAATCCTCTCACTTTAACTCAGCTTCAGTTTGCCACCCGGAACCGCGACTATGATAGTTTTAAAAAATTCAGCGAAGAAATCCGGAAAAACGACCGCTACACCTTAAGAGGCTCCTTGCAGATCCGCCCGGTCTCCACACCGGTGGCCTTAAGTGAGGTGGAACCTGCGCAGTCCATCGTAAAGAGATTCACCACCGGGGCGATGTCCCTGGGTGCCCTGAGTGCCGAGGCCCATGAAACTCTGGCGGTTGCGATGAATCGCTTGGGAGCGAAGAGCAACTCCGGCGAAGGGGGCGAGGATGCTGCCCGCTTTCAGCCACTGAGCAACGGGGATAGTAAAAACTCCGCTATCAAGCAAGTGGCTTCGGGACGTTTCGGAGTCACCGCCCACTATCTGGTTCATGCCGAGGAGCTGCAGATCAAGATGGCCCAAGGGGCAAAGCCCGGAGAAGGCGGCCAGCTTTCCGGCTCCAAGGTGGATGCGGAAATCGCCCGCATCCGGCATGCAACACCGGGAGTGACCTTGATCTCACCGCCCCCGCACCATGATATTTACTCGATCGAGGATTTAGCGCAGTTGATCTATGATCTTCGCTGCGTGAACCCCAAGGCGCGGATCTCGGTGAAGCTGGTATCAAAGGCCGGGGTGGGAACGATTGCGGCCGGGGTGGCAAAGGCCCAGGCGCAAAAGATTCTCATTAGCGGTGATGGCGGGGGCACGGGGGCCTCTCCTCTTTCTTCCATCCATCACGCCGGGGTGCCTTGGGAGTTGGGCTTGGCGGAGGCCCACCAGACCTTATTGCTGAATGGCCTTCGCTCGCAAGTCCGGCTGGAAGCGGATGGACAGCTGCGCACCGGCCGGGATGTGGCGATCGCCGCTCTTTTGGGGGCGGATGAGTTTGGCTTTTCCACAGCTCCGCTGGTGGTGGAAGGCTGCCTGATGATGCGAAAATGTCATCTGAACACCTGTCCCGTGGGAGTGGCCACGCAAGACCCTGAGCTTCGCAAGAAGTTCCAAGGTCAGCCGGAACACGTAATTAATTACTTCTTTTTTGTCGCAGAAGAACTGCGGGAAATCATGGCCCAGGCTGGGGTGCGGCGGGTGGAAGAGCTTGTCGGGAGAAGCGAGCTTTTAACCTGGGCTGCGCCCCAAGACCATTGGAAAGCGAAGACCTTGGATTTATCCGCTTTGCTTGCTCCCGCCGAAGCCCTGAAACTGGAGGGGACAGAAAGCCTGGAAAAAAATCCCACCACAGATCTTGAAGCCGTCCTTCGGGCCCAGAGCTTCGATCAACGATATCATCTTTTGGAGCCGCGCCCCTTATCGGAGCCTCCGCTTCCTGTGAAAAACACGGATCGGGCGGTGGGCACCTGGTTGTCGGGGGAAATCGCAAGGACTTGGGGAGCCTCGGGGCTTCCTTCATCGCAAGCCAAGGACATTGTTCTTAAGGGATCGACGGGACAGTCCTTGGGCGCCTTTTTAACCAAAGGAGTCCGTCTGGAAGTGATTGGGGAAGCCAATGATTACGTCGGCAAAGGACTCAGTGGCGGACGTTTGGTTCTTCGCGCTGATCCGGCTTTTCATGGCTATGCCGATGAATCATCGCTGGTGGGGAATACGTGCTTGTATGGAGCCACCTCAGGAGAACTCTTTGTCGCCGGCCGGGCGGGAGAGCGCTTTGCTGTCCGAAACAGCGGAGCCACCGCCGTGGTCGAAGGCGTGGGGAACCACGCCTGTGAGTATATGACCGGCGGCCGCGTGGTGGTTTTAGGAACCACCGGCAAGAATTTCGCGGCCGGAATGTCGGGAGGCCTCGCGTATGTTTATGATGAAACCGGAAACTTCCAAAGCTTCTGCAATCTTGAGATGGTCGACCTCGAAAGTGTCACGGACCCCGAGGACCAGGCCTGGCTCTTTAATCTGCTTGTCGATCACAACTGCGAGACCGGGAGCGAGAAAGCCAAACTGATCTTGTCGTGCTGGGAGCAGACCCGGCAGAAATTTCTCAAAGTCTACCCGAGAGAGTACCGGAGGGTTGTGGAAGCGGCCCGATCCTCCCGCACAAAGGAAAGTCCCGTTTATTTAAGGACTCAAGTATGACCGATGTAAAAGGCTTTATGAAATATCAACGCCAGGAGATTCCGCGGCGTTCTGTGCCCGACCGTCTCAAGGACTGGAGTGAGGTGGACCAAAAACCCTCGCCGGAGATCTTACAAAAACAAAGTTCCCGCTGCATGGATTGCGGGGTGGCGTTTTGCCAGGGGGACCATGGCTGTCCTGTGAACAATCTGATTCCGGAGTGGAACCGCCTGGTCGCCCAAGGCCACTGGCAGGAGGCCGCCACGCGCTTGCACGCCACCAATAACTTTCCGGAGTTTACGGCACGGCTTTGCCCGGCCCCTTGTGAGAGCGCCTGTGTCTTGGGGGTGAATTCCGACCCGGTCAGCATCAAAGGAATGGAGTGGGGGATCATCGAAACGGCCTTTGAAAACGGCTGGGTGAGGGCGCAGAAAACACCACAGCCGACGGGTCGGCATGTGGCGGTGATCGGATCAGGTCCCGCCGGCCTGACGGCGGCCCAACAACTGGTGCGCCTCGGGCATGAGGTCACGGTTTTTGAAAGGGCTCCCCGCGTGGGAGGGCTTTTGCGCTATGGGATTCCCGATTTTAAATTGCAAAAATCGGTGATCGACCGCCGCCTGCAGCAGTTAGAAGACGAAGGCGTGCGTTTTAGAACGTCCGTGAATTTCGGGGTCGATCTTCATCTAGCGCAGATCCAGAAAGACTTTGATGCTCTGGTTTTAGCGACCGGTGCGGAAGCGCCAAGGGATTTGCATCTTCCCGGCCGGGAGTTGGGTGGAATTCACCTCGCCATGGATTATTTGACGGAGCAAAATCGTTTGCAAAACGGGGAGATCTCCGTTGGCACCATGGACGCGGCCCAAAAACGCGTGGTGATTCTGGGCGGAGGGGATACGGGCTCCGACTGCCTGGGCACGGCTCTACGGCAGGGCGCCCGCGAAGTTTTGCAATTTGAAATTCTCCCACGGCCTCCGAAAGAGCGCGATGTGAAAACCCCCTGGCCTTTGTGGCCCATGAAGCTGAAATCCTCCCACGCCCATGAGGAAGGGGGGCTTCGCCACTGGAGCATCGCCACTCAGGAATTTTTAGGTGAAGGGGGCCAGGTGAAAAAACTCCGGGCCCAGCGCCTGGATACATCCGAAGAAATTCTTTTTGATGCGGATCTGGTGATCCTGGCCCTGGGCTTTACGGGCGTGCGGCCTGAACTGGCCGAAGCCCTGCCCCAGGTGGCCTTGACGGCCAAGGGGGCTTTTGCCACGGATGAAAACGGGATGACCTCCCTGCCGGGAATTTTTGCCTGCGGTGACAGCCGCCGCGGGGCCAGCCTGATTGTTTGGGCCATCGCGGAGGGCCGGCGTGTGGCGGCCTCGATTCATCACTATTTACAAAATCAATCCTTAAGGAAAACTGTTTAGGAGGACCTTTGCAAACACTTCAAGAGCCTGGAATGGAAATGCCCCTGACGGCCGGTTTTCATCAACCCGCGGAATGGGAAAAACACGAAGCCGTGTGGCTGGCCTGGCCCAGCCATGGAGAATTGTGGCAGGAAAATTTGCGAAGCGCCCAGGACGAGTTTGTCGGCTTCTGCGAGGCGATTGCGGATATGGATCCCCGGGCGGGGACATCCCGCGGGGAGCGACTGCACATTCTTGTTCCGAGTCAGGAGGCCGCACAGCAGGCCGAAAAAGAACTCCGGCATTTGCCCACGCAGTTTCATTTGATCCCTTTTGGCGATATCTGGTTGCGGGACACCGCCCCCATTTTTTTGAAAAAGGGCGCGGAAGTGGCCACCGCACGTTTCCGGTTTAACGGTTGGGGCGGAAAATATGCCCTGCCCCACGACGGCGAGGTCGCCGAGCGCATTGCCCGCGAGGCCGGGCTTCGCCAATTTGCCCATGCCTGGGTCTTGGAAGGCGGCTCCGTCGAAGTGGACGGCGAAGGAACCTGCCTGACCAGTCGTCAGTGCCTGCTCAATGCCAATCGCAATCCCCATCTTTCACAAAAAGGCGTTGAAAGGGAGCTGCAAAAAGCGTTAGGGGTGAAAAAGATTTTGTGGGTGGATCAGGGGCTGATCAATGATCATACGGACGGGCACATTGATACGATTGCGCGCTTCGTGGCCCCAGGAAAAGTCCTCTGTATGGAGGCCACCGACGCCCGGGATCCCAATAAGGAGATCCTCGAGGCCATCGCCCGCGACCTCTACCAGATGGAGGACGCAAAGGAGCGGGCTCTTACCATCGGCCACATTCCCTCCCCGGGGGCAATCTACAACGACGAGGGGGATTTGATGCCCGCAAGCTACCTGAATTTTTATATCGGAAATTCCACCGTGGTGGTGCCGACCTATGGAAGTCCCTTGGATCAAGAAGCGGTGGCCGCCATTGCAGAGTGGTTCCCGGCCCATCGCACGGTGGGCTCCCCCGCAAAATCCATCTTGACAGGCGGGGGCGCATTTCATTGTATTAGCCAGCAACAACCCGCCAAGGAGATCTAGAAATGACCCGTGAATCCCGTGTGATCGTCGCTGCTCTTCAGAGTGCCTTTTCGACCGATACGGACGGCAACGTCGCCCAAATGGCGGAGATGACCGTGGAGGCGGCCAAGCGGGGCGCGCAGGTGATTCTTTTGCCGGAACTTTTTGAGAATGTTTATTTTTGCACCTTCGAGGACGACCGGTATTTCTCTTTGGCTCGGCCGGCGGAGGGGCATCCCACCCTTCGGCAATTTCAGAAAATAGCCAAGGAATACCAGGTGGTCATTCCGGTGTCCTTCTTTGAACGCGAGGGCCAGTGTTATTACAACAGCCTTGCCATGGTGGACGCCGATGGCTCGGTGATGGGAATCTACCGGAAATCTCATATTCCCGACGGTCCCGGATATGAGGAAAAATATTATTTCCGTCCGGGGAATACCGGTTTTAAAGTCTGGTCCACCCGTTATGGCCATATTGGCGTGGGCATTTGTTGGGATCAGTGGTTTCCTGAGTGCGCCCGGGCGATGATGCTTCAGGGAGCGGATCTTCTGATGTATCCCACCGCGATCGGCACTGAGCCGGAAGAGCCGGATTTGGACACCAAGGATCCCTGGCAAAGAGCCATGATCGGCCATGCCGTGAGTAATGTGGTGCCTGTGGTGGCCGCAAACCGTGTTGGAGTGGAAGCCCGGCAAACATTCTATGGGCACTCCTTTATTTGTGATCATCGCGGGAATAAAATTTCAGAACTGAATCGAACAGAGACGGGAATCATCACAGCGGAGTTTGACTTTGAGATGATCCGGAGAAATCGCGCCGCCTTCGGTTTTTTCCGGGATCGCCGCCCAGAGCTTTACGCGAGTCTTGAAAAATAAAACAGGCTTGATTTTACCTCCTGCCAGAACTTATCCTCGATCGATAGGGGATGATGTCGATGAAATGGGTGGTACATAAATTCGGCGGAACCAGTGTCGCGAATGCGGACCGGTATAAGCATGTCGCAAATCTTATGACCGGGGACGCGTCCCGGAGCGCGAAGACGGCCATTGTGGTCTCGGCCATGTCGAAGGTCACGGATGCCCTGATTGAAGTCGCGGATCTGGCCCGGGCACAAAACCCCCTCTATCTGGAGAAACTGGAAGCCCTCAAGGAACGTCATCTGAAAACGGTGCAGGAGCTTCTTCCGCCGGAGCAGCAGCAGGCGCTGGTGGAAGTCCTTCATACCGACTTCGAGAATCTCAAGGAAATTCTGCGTGGGGTTTGGCACGTCAAGAGCCACTCCGACCGGACCGTGGAACTCATTTCAGGCCATGGGGAGATCTGGTCCGCGCAGTTTCTCAATGCCTACCTGAAATCTCTTGGTCAGGACGCGGCCTGGCTGGATGCCCGCAAGGTTCTTGTCGTGGAGCCCGGGGAAACAGCCGTCAATGTCCTCTGGAAAGAGTCGCAAGAGAAGATGGATCGGTGGCTCAAAGACAACCCCCATTCGTTTCTGGTCATCACAGGTTTTATCGCCTCCACGCAGGAAGGGGTTTCCACCACACTTCGCCGGAATGGGAGTGACTACTCGGCTTCCATCTTCGGGGCTCTCTTGCAGGCGGACGTCATCACGATCTGGACGGATGTGGATGGTGTTTTGAGTGCGGATCCGCGGCTTGTGCCCGAGGCCGTGGTCCTGGAGGACATGTCCTATCAGGAGGCCACGGAGTTGGCTTATTTCGGGGCAAAAGTGGTTCACCCCAGCACCATGGCTCCGGCCATCAAAAGCCGGATTCCGATCTGGATTAAAAACACCTTTAATCCCACCTGCCCCGGCACCAAGATCCACACCACCTCCCGCTCTGAGGCCCCCATCAAGGGGTTTGCCACCATTGATCAGTTGGCGCTGATGAATCTGGAGGGCACCGGAATGGTCGGAGTGCCAGGGGTGGCGCAACGCTTGTTCGGCGCTTTAAAAGAGATCGGCGTCTCCGTGACCATGATCTCGCAGGCAAGTTCTGAGCACTCCATCTGCTGTGCGGTTCCTTTGCATCAGGCCAGCAAGGCCAAGCAGGCCGTGGAAAACGCCTTTGCTTCAGAGATCCATAACGGAACGATTCAGACGGTTGACGTCAGTGAAGATTGCAGCATTCTGGCCGCGGTCGGCGACAATATGGTGGAAAGCGCAGGACTGGCCGGTAAATTCATGAGTGCTTTGGGACGGGCGGGGGTGAATATCCGGGCCATTGCCCAAGGTTCTTCGGAGCGCAATATTTCCGTGGTGATCTCCCGCGCCGACGCCACACGGGCTCTTCGTGCGGTTCACTCGGCCTTTTTTCTTTCCAACCACACCCTTTCCATCGGGGTTATCGGTACGGGCTGGGTGGGAAAAACTTTACTGTCCCAACTCAACGAAGCCTCGCAATATCTGAAACGGGACCTTAAAATTGACCTCCGGGTCCGGGGCCTTGCGGATTCCAAAAAAATGCTGCTGGCCGATCTGGATGTGAATCTGAAAAACTGGAAGCAGGACTTGGAGACCTCAGGAGTTCCTTTGGATCTGCAGGTCTTTGCCCAGGGCATCCGGGCCGATCACCTGCCCCACGCGGTGATCATCGATTGCACCGCCAGTGAGGACGTGGCGAAACTTTATCCTCAGTGGTTAAAGGCCGGTCTTCATGTCATCACTCCTAATAAAAAAGCCAACTCTCAGACGATGGATTTCTACCGGGGTCTCAAAAAGACTGTGATGGAAACCCAGCGCCATTATCTGTATGAAACCACCGTGGGCGCGGGTCTTCCCATCATCAATTCCTTACGGGAGTTGGTGCGCACCGGGGACCGGGTTGTGGAAATCGAGGGTATTTTGTCAGGAACCCTGTCTTTTATTTTTAATACTTTTTCCGCAGAGATGCCGTTCTCGAAAGTGGTGGTTGAAGCCAAAAACCGCGGCTACACCGAACCCGACCCCCGGGACGACCTTTCGGGGATGGACGTTGCGCGCAAGCTTGTTATCCTGGCCCGCGAGATGGGCTTGGGCTTGGAACTCTCTGATGTCGTGATTGACCCTTTATTGCCGCCGGCTTTGCAAAAAGGTGACTCCCAGGCGTTTCTGGCGCGACTGCCGGAATATGATGAGATGTATTTGCAAATGCTTAAGGACGCTCGTGCGCAAGGCCAGATCCTGCGTTTTGTCGGTCGCATTGATGAAAAGGGGAAGGCCAGTGTGGGCCTGCGGAGATATCCCCAGGATCATGCCTTTTCCCGCTTAAATGCAACGGACAATATCGTCGCCTTCCGCACGGCCCGCTATGTGCAGCCATTGATCGTGCAAGGACCTGGTGCGGGCCCAGAAGTGACGGCGGGCGGGGTTTTTGCCGATATTCTGCGTTTAAGCTCTTACCTCGGGGCGCCTCTATGATGAGGGCGGAGGCTTTTGCTCCGGCCAGTGTTGCCAACGTGGCGGTGGGGTTTGACCTCTTGGGTTTTAGCATTGGGGTCGCTGGGGATAAAGTGAGGGTGGAAAAGACCCCCTCTCCGGGCGTTGTCATTGAGGGGATCTCAGGAGTGGTCACCAAAATCCCTCTAGATCCCCGCAAGAACACGGCCACGGCAGGTCTTGTGCGTTTGCAGGAAGATCTAGGTTTAAAATTCGGTTTCAAAGTTTTTATTGAAAAGGGGATTCCCTTAGGCTCTGGTATGGGAGGCTCGGCCGCTTCGGCGGTGGCTGCCATTGTGGCGGCCAATGCGCTTTTGGAAGAGCCGCTCTGCCTGGAAAAGCTCGCCTCTTATGCGCTTCTGGGGGAAGCCCAGGCCAGTGGCGCTTACCATGCGGACAACGTAGCCCCTTGTTTGTTTGGCGGGCTCACCTTAGCCCGGGTCCGGACTTCACCAGAGACGGGCCGCCTTCCTGAAGTGGAGGTGACCCCCTTGCCGCTGCCCCCAAATCTTTATGGAGTGGTGGTTCATCCCGAGCTTACCGTTGAAACCAAACAAGCCCGGGGCCTTTTAAAGTCGGAGATCTCCCTGCGGCAACATATTGAACAATCCGCCAACCTGGCAGGTTTTATCGCCGGCTGTTTTAACAATGACTTTGATCTTCTTCGTCGCTCCCTTAAGGATTTGATTGTGGAACGGCAGAGGGCTCACTTGATCCCTGGTTTTTACCAGGTCCAAGAAGCGGCTTTGGGGGCGGGGGCTTTGGGATGTTCTATCTCTGGCGCGGGTCCCAGTGTGTTTGCTTGGGCTCAGGGCAAGGAGGCGGCCGAGGGGATTTGCGGGGGAATGGTCGAAGCCTTTCATAAAGCGGGAGTCCGTGCCGAAGGCTGGGCGGCGCTTTTGGGGCGGGACGGGGCAAGGGTGATTGCGTGAAATACACCAGCACCCGGGACCCCTCCCTTTCTTTTTCTTTCTCGGAAGCCTTAGCCCAGGGGCTGGCACCCGAGGGCGGGCTCTTCATTCCCGAAGAGTTTCCATCACTGGATTTATCTGAATTTAGCGTGGAGCAAAGTTATGCTGAGTTTGCGGCAAAATTGCTGAAGCCTTTTTTGCAAGGGGACCTTTTGCAAGCCCTCTTGCCGGAAATATGTCAGGCGGCTTTTAATTTTCCGATTCCTTTGCGCTATCGCAAAGATGACAGCGCGGTGTTGGAGCTTTTCCACGGTCCGACAGCGGCCTTTAAGGATGTGGGGGCTCGCTTCCTGGCGGAGTGCTTGATGCGGACCCCCTCTTCGCACTTGGTGCGCACGGTTTTAGTGGCCACGTCCGGAGACACGGGAGGGGCGGTGGCCGGCGCTTTTTTTGGTAAGCCGGGGATTGAAGTTTATGTGTTATTTCCCAAAGGAAAGATCTCCTTGCGCCAGGAAAAACAAATTGCCTGCTGGGGCGGCAATGTGCGCGCCTTTGCGGTGCAGGGAAGCTTTGATGATTGCCAAAAAATCGTAAAAGAGGCCCTGGGGGATTCTCTTTGGCGGCGAAAGAAAGAATTTTTAAGCGCCAATAGCATCAGTGTGGGCCGCCTGCTTCCCCAAATGGTCTATTACGCCAAATCCAGCCTGGAGTACCGGAAAGCCCGGGGCGTGGTGCCCGGCGTGATTGTACCGACGGGAAATCTCGGCAATGCGGTGGCGGCCCTTTGGGCCAAACGCCTGGGCTTTCCTCTCGGGACTGTGATTCTTGCAACCAATGCCAATCGCTCCATCGGTGATTATTTTGCTTCGGGGGTCTGGGAGCCGCGGCCGACAGTGACGACTCTGGCAAACGCCATGGATGTCGGGAATCCAAGCAATATGGAGCGCCTGCGGGTGCTTTATCCCCGCCTGGAGGATTTAAAAAAAGATGTGGCGACGGCGAGCGTGAGCGACGCTGAGATCTCGGAAGAAATCCAACGAAGCTTTCGCGAAAACAGGGAGATCTATTGCCCCCACACGGCGACGTCCTTGGTGGCTCAAAGAAAAATGGGTGAAGGGGGGCATTGGATCTTGGTGTCCACCGCCCATCCGGCAAAGTTTGAAACCATTGTGGAGCCTCTGATCGGGCAAAGTGTGCCGGTGCCGCCGGCTTTGGCCGCCCTTCTCCAGCGTCCTTCGGTCTATGAGGAAATTCCTCCTCACTTCGCCGAGTTTAAGAAATTTGTGGAGGAAATCCACTGACCCCTGTCGTCGCACAGGGCTTCTGCTCCCTGCCTTGAAGGCGGGAAGGCACCTCTATATAGTTTGGTTGAAATTCCTTTCGGAGGTGAAAAGCAATGAACGTCAAAGACACTGAAATCAAAGGGCTTCTGGAAAAATACCAAAAAATCGCCGTCTATGGATTGAGTCCTGATCCTAGCAAGCCCAGTCACTCGGTCCCGGCTTATATGCGGGAGCACGGTTGGGATCTGGTGGGGGTTTATCCTAAGCCTCATGAAGCGGGAGGGTTTAAGATTTATGGCTCTCTAAAAGAGGTCCCCGTTGAATACCGCAAGTTCGTGGATGTGTTTCGCAGCTCGGATCGCATTCCCGAGGTTGTGGATGAAGTCCTGGCCGTGGGGGGCGTGGAAGTCTTGTGGTTGCAATTGGGGATCACGAATCCGGAGGCGGAGTTAAGGGCCGAGAAGGCCGGGATCAAGGTTGTTTCCAATCGTTGCTTGGCCATTGAGCACAGAAAGTGGCGCCCTCAGGTCGGACGCTAAGCCCGGGGATATGCTTGCTGAAAAAATATTTAAAAAAATCCAAAAACAGGCGCGGGATTTGGACGCCAGTGGGGCACGGTTAGCCCAGCGGGCGGATACGGAGGCGCTTCATGATCTGCGGGTGACCCTCAGACAGCTGCGAAGTCTTTTGCGGCCTTTGCGCAAAGAACCTTCACTGGCCTCTTTGGAGGAGGCCTTGAAGTCCGCGGCGGATTTGACCACCCCTTTACGAGACACCGAGGTGCTGGTTCAGGAGTTAGCCTCTTTGGGCGCGAAACACATGAGTGAGGCGCGGAAAAAGGAATGGAACCAGGGGGTGGAGAGTTTTTTACGGGGCCCTGAGTGGCAGCGTTTGAAAGCCACTCTCACGGCATGGCCGGAGGCCTGGGAAAAGGCGCAGGAGGTGGGGGGGCTGCGGGGACTGCGAAAGCGTTTGTGCAAGAGCTTGGCGAAGGACCGGCGGCGCCTGCGAAAGGCCTTGCGCGAGAACTCAGAGGACCGTCATCGTTTGCGTATTATGATCAAGCGGGTGCGCTATAGCTCCGAAGCCTATGACAAGGTGATGGGACTTTCCAAAAAAGTATTGGATCAGTTGAAAGAGGCCCAGACGGTTTTAGGGGAATGGCACGACCGGGAAGTCTGGCTGGAAAAAGCAAAGGTGGAGACAGACCTAAAGCCCCTTGTTACTAAGTGGACAAAAGAATTCCTTGAGGCTGAAAAAACCTCTGACCGCGTGCTCTCAAAGATTGATAAAAAGAGCTTAAAGACTTGACCCGGCGGCCGCACCTCCCCCCCGCAAGACAAATCATTAAGGCTGCCAAAGCCCCCACCTCCGCGCCTCACTGAGATTGTGCGTGCGACAAAGGACGCGCAAGTTTGCGGGCTCATTCTGTCCACCTTTGGCCACGGGGAGGATGTGATCCACCTGCGTCTGATAGCGCGAACGGCAACGATGCCCAGTGGCACTTACGTATTCACAACAAGCCTGCGCCCGCTGATAGATAAGCCTTTGTAGAGAAACAGGAATGACGATCCTTCGCCCCGGTCTTTGCACCGCAGGAGCGGCGGTAGCCCTGAGCTTGTCGCGAGGTCCTTGATTATTTTCTGTTAATTTGACCGCCGTAGCGGCGGTGGACTTGTCTTCTGCAAGAGGTTCTTGAATATTTTCCTCTGATTTGACCGCCACTCCGGCGGTGGGTTTATTCTCTGACTCCTTTTCCATTCTGGGAGAGAGTTTAATCAAGGCTTTGCCTTCTTTCTTTTGAATGAATTTCTCGCAAAGAACTTCAATAATTTCAGCAAAGCCTCCATCATGGACCACATGACTTAACAAGGACTGGACTTTCTTAAGCTTTTCGTATTGCTCGGGCGTCAGCTTTAAATGAAGGTCATACGTCTGCTTTCGGGGAGTGATTTCTTTTTTGGGTTTCATGTTGCACTCGAAGTTTTGATTGAGAAGCTGCTCGGTTTCAAAGCCCGTTTTGTTTTCCATTTGTTCCAAGATCTCTCGCTTTTGCTCGGTGGAGATTTTCTTTCCTGTCGCCTTTTGGTCTTGTTTGGTGGCAGTGGCAAGCTTAGAAAGTTGGGTGAGATTGAGGTTTCCCTCTTGCACCTTCTTTTCAATCTCAGGGAGTTCTTTAATTAATCGAGCTGCGGAGATGCGTCGTTGGGCCGCGCCTTCGGAGTACTTTTGCTCTTTCACCAGGTATTCAAAAAGACTCGGGTAACCAAGCTCAGCATAAGCTTTGGTTTGGTCTATTTGCTGGATACATAGCAAAATCTCGTGAGTGATTTTTCTCTCGGACTTAATCAGTTCAGACAATTTAATATGAAGGCTCTCGGTGGTCATGCGGCTCTCCTTTGGTAGGAGAGACCCTATCATGGTTTTTTAAACTCAATTTTTGAGCCTTTTTGTAGCTGCAATTGAACTTTAACAAGTCCTCACAAAGCCTGTTTATAACCTCTCAACGCCTCAGCAAGGCCTGCGAAAATCTCCCGCACCAAGCTTCGTGATCTCCCTTCAAAGGCGCCTCAGGGAGGCGTTTAAAAACACGGAAACTCTGTCAATAGGATTTCAGCAAGGTCCGAGTCGCAGACCCAATTCTGCTCGACCTCGAAAAGGATCTTTTGAAAACATTTTTGAGCAGAGATTCGTTTCCTTAGAAGAGACCTCGCAGTTTTAAGTCGGAAGGAGTCTTGAACCTTGTCGGAGTTCTCGAGTTCGGAATAGCGTAGATGATGGATCATAGCTTAGGGAGCAGAGGTTGTGGATCACAGGTCCCAGCCCCGGATCCCAGCCCCAGATTCATTTCATAAGTTGAAAAGTTATAAATTTGTAACTTTATAGTTCCTCAATCATGGATCCTAGTTCTTAGGCCTTAGATTTTTGAAGTTCTTTGTCCTTAGCCTCTGGCTCCTTTTTCTTAGGTCCTGATCCCGAGTTCCTGATCCTGAGCTCCTGATCCTGAGCTCCTGATCCTGAGCTCCTGATCCTAAGTTCCCAAGCCTTGTCATCAAGCCATGTGCATCCCATGCACATAAAGTGCACCTTGTGCACATGGGCTCAAAGCCCTCGTCAAAAGAAAAAATTGAAAGAGCCAGAAAAACAGAAAGCACCAAACCAACCAAGGGACCCACCGCCACACCCCCTGCTGATCAATACTTCGAACGGCGGGAGCCCGAGCCACGGCCTCTGGAGGGGCGCCCGGAATGGCGGGACAACATTTCCAGCATCTCGTGCTGGTGTTCAAGCTCTTCAATTTGCGCCAAAACTCGCTGCAACTCCATCTGGAATTCTTTTTCAATTTTTTTTATCAACGAATCATAGGTCTTTTTCCTGGAAAAGCCCCAAGCATAGGAGCGCTTCATTTTAACCGACTCCTCTTCCAAGGATTTTAGTTCTTGAGCCAGCCACTGGTGGGCATCGGAGATTTCGCTGACGGAAAGTTCCTCCAAAGCCTCAAGACGGATCAAGGTGAGCTTCAAAAGCCGTTCCAAGGCCTCCGCATTCTTGTCATTGTAGGCTTTCTGAACGCGTGCCCAGAGGCGTTGAACCCATGGCGGGACTTCGCCACCATTATGCATGTCCGGATGGAGTTTGCGCATGAGTTTGCGGAAGGTCTGCTTAAGGCCCTCCTCGTTCACGGGCGAGCGCTTCTGCGCTCCATGGTCCCCCCGGGGCCGAGGCTCGGAAAAGTCCTCATCAAAATGAAAGGCCTCGCTCTCGTCTTCTTCCTCTGATTCCGAGGCCCAATCCGGGGAAAGGCCGATTTCGGTAAGAAACTCCTCAATTGGCATCTCCGTGACAGAATAAAAGACGTTCGCAAAGAAAAACTTCTGCTGTTCTGTCATCAAACGCCAGATTTTCTTGAAAAGAGTGTAGTCCTCGTGTTTCTGCCCCCAATTCAGGGACACATCAAAGAGCATGAAGGAAACTTCGCGGTTTTGAAGCGCCCGGAAAAGCTGCTCGTCGGAAAGAGCCGTCAAACGGGCGATCCGCTCTTCGGCATAAAGCTCGGGTTCCGGTTTGCCGTCAAGAACCACCTCTTCAATTTGGTCTAGGATCTCTCCCAAGCCTTCAATACCCCCTTCTGTGGGGTCTAATTCCTCTTCTTCTTCGTAGGAATATCTTTCGTTGTAGCTTTGCCGCAGCTCTTGTTGAATAAAGGCCTCTCGTTGTTGCCGGGCTTCCTCAATTTTCTGTCGTTCGTCCTCATCTCCTTGGTCCCAGCGGATCTGTTCCTCCCGCATCAGCACATAGGCTGTGGACAACTCAATATCGAGTTTATGGGCGGTGGCGATGATCCAGTTGTGAAAGCGCGCCAGTTCCTCATATTTGTTTTGGGCCTTCGCCTGCGCTTCCCGGTGTTCACGAAAAGTCAGGTCCGACCACTGATCAAATAATTTTTGGTCGCTTGAGTGGAAGAGGCGGATTTTTTCCTCAAGGCGTTCAATCTTTTGCAGGACCTTTTGCGCTTCAAGAAAATAACGCCGCCGGATCGGGCGATTGTCAACGATCAGAATTTCGCGGGATTGAAAACGAGGGTTTCGCGTGGCCATAAAGAGCCTTTCCTAAGCGCCCTTTTATAGCACAAGGAGAAAGTAAACGCAAAACACGGGGATTTCCCTTTCAAGCAACAGGTGACCGTCCATCAGGACAATAGCCTGATGGACGCCAGACTAGGATTAAACAAATGGAGTGAGGTAATGCTTTTTATTAGACAGCTTCGGGTTTAGTATTTTTCTAACACAAGATGGAGATCCCATGCAAAAAATCATTCCCTGTCTCTGGTTTGACCATCAGGCTGAGGAAGCCGCCCGGTTTTATACGTCTCTCTTTAAAAACTCCAAAATGGGGCGCATCGCCCACTTTGGTGAAGCCGGGGCCCAGGTTTCCGGAAGACCCAAAGGCTCTGTAATGACCGTGGATTTTGAAATCGCCGGTTACAAGATCGCAGGACTTAACGGAGGCCCTCATTTTAAGTTCACTCCGGCGCTTTCTTTATTTGTGTGGTGTGAGACCGAAGCGGAAATTGACAGACTCTGGCAGGAGCTTTCTGCCGGAGGCATGACCCGCATGGGCCTTGATAAATATCCCTGGGCTGCGAAGTACGGATGGACAGCGGACAGATATGGGGTGGAATGGCAGCTGATTCTCGGTGAGCGAAAACAAAAAATCGCTCCCTGTCTTTTATTCGTGAAGGATCTTCTTGGCAAAGGGGAAGAGGCTCTGCGGTTTTACATGTCAGTGTTTAAAAACTCTAAAATTGAAACCCTGGAGCGGGACGAAGCCGGCAAGTTCGTCCTCCACAGTGTAGTCTCCCTGGAGGGCCAGAATTTTGTCATCATGGACGGGCAAGGTCCCCACAATTTCACCTTCTCTGGTGCGTTTTCTCTGATAGTGAATTGTGAAAACCAGGCAGAAGTCGACCGTTATTGGACCTTGTTATCGGCGGGAGGCACTCCTGAACAGTGCGGCTGGCTTCGCGACCCATATGGAGTGTCTTGGCAGATTGTTCCAACAATCATCGGCAAGCTGATGACAGAAGCTGGTCCCGAAAAAGCCGAGCGGGTGATGCAGGCTCTTCTGAAGATGACAAAAGTGGATATTAAAACTCTAGAACAAGCCTAAAAGGAGGAAGTGATGTTAAAGAAAATACTAGGTGGTATGGCTGTGGTGATTCTGGGAATCGTCGCCTACGCAGCCTTGCAGTCCGCCGATTATCAAGTGTCCCGAGAGATCGTGGTCAAGGCGAGCCCTGAGGCCGTTTTTCCCTACATTAACAGCTCGAAGAAATCCAATGAGTGGATGCCTTGGGCAGCCTCAGATCCGGAGATGAAAATGACCCATTCCGGCCCCGAAGAGGGCGTGGGTTCCAAATCCAACTGGGAGAGCAAGGGCAAGATGGGCACAGGTGAAGCTGAAATAGTGGAAAGCCAGCCGAATCAGAGCGTGAAAACAAAGCTGACTTACCTCAAGCCCATGGAAATGTCGCAAATCGCGGAGGTCTCTCTGACCCCTTCGGCGGAAGGTACGCTCGTGCGCTGGTCCGTGGCCGGAAGAAATGACCTCATCGGCCGCGTGGTTTGCCTTTTTATGAATATGGACAAAATGGTCGGGGGCGAATTTGAAAAAGGTCTCGCCAATCTCAAGCGCATGGTTGAAGGCTCCGAGACCTGATTCAAAGTCGGTCCTAGGCTTTTCTCACAAATTCGGATTTGAGGTTCATGGCCCCGATGCCGTCAATTTTGCAGGCGATGTTGTGGCCATCGTGCCCGTCGGTTAAGCGGATGTTTTTCACCTTTGTGCCGACCTTCACTACCGAGGAAGAGCCTTTGATTTTCAGTTCTTTGATCACGGTGACCGAATCGCCGTCCTGGAGAATATTGCCGTTGGCATCACGGACGGAATTATCCGCCACAGGCTCTTCGGCCGCAGTCCCGGAGGAGGCATGAACGCTCCACTCATGGGCGCACTCAGGGCAAACCCACAGGTTGCCGTCAGCATAAGTATTTTCCGATCCGCATTGGGGGCATTTGGGTTCCGTCTTCAAGGGATTCTCCTTTAGTTTAAGGAAATCGATCCTATCACACCAAAGGCCTGAAGGGTAGATGGCGTGAGCATTACATCACGGTGCCCCGGGGGTTTCCGGGCTCTTGCGGGAGAGGAATGAACTCTTGATTGTCGCCGGGAATTTCTCCGAAACGGGCTCCAGGGCGAGGGCCTCCGGTCCAGTCTTTCTTGGCTTCTTCGAGTTTCCCTTTTTTGCTGGAAACCAGATTCCAATAAATGAATCGCTCTCCGACAGGTTGCCCTCCCAGAAGCATCACGCGAGAGGGCTCGGAAGCCTCAATGGCGAGAGTTTCGCACTTTCTGATGACGGCCATGGAGAAGGGGCTCAGAGCCTGACCCTCCAGATTTACATTTCCTTCTGCGAGATAAACAGCGGCCTCGCCATGGGCTGGAAAGTTCAGGCGGCTGCCTTGGGGAAGCTTGACATCAAGATAAAAAAGCTCGGAGTGGGTTTTCACCGGACTTTGATAACCAAAGGCGGAGCCGAGGAGAAGTTTTAAATTCACCCCCTCGATTTCGAATTCGGGCAAAGTCATTGCAGGATGATGAAAAAATCCAGGCTCGGTGTCCTCGTGCTCCTCAGGAAGAGCCACCCAGACCTGGATTCCGTTCATGCGGCCGCCGGAGCGGCGAAAATCCTCGGGCGAGCGTTCTGAGTGCACAATGCCGCGGCCCGCGGTCATCCAGTTAATGGCTCCGGGCTCAATGATTTGATCCGAACCAAGACTGTCGCGGTGGCGGATTTTTCCTTCAAAGAGATAAGTCACCGTGGAAAGCCCGATATGAGGATGAGGCCTGACATCTATCCCCTCGCCGGCGGCAAAGGTCGCCGGTCCCATATGATCAAAGAATACAAAGGGTCCCACCATTCTGTGCTTGGCATAGGGAAGAATGCGGCGCACGTGGAAGCCGCCTAAATCTTTCTCTCGGGGAGCGATAATCAATTCAATCTTACTCATAAATTCCCACTTTCCATTAGCTTGAGGGACGGGTCTTGTTTTCTCAAGGGGAAATTCGAACGTCTGGCCTTGAGGGAGGGGGATTCCTCAGATAGGATGATTTCGTGAAAACAGGAAATCATGATGGAAATTGAAATTCAGTTTGTTGGGGGCGCCGAAACGGTCACGGGATCGAAATACCTTCTTACCTGCAACGGCAAAAAGATTCTTGTGGATTGCGGGCTTTTTCAGGGCCTCAAGTCCCTGCGTCTGAAAAACTGGGATGGCTTTCCGGTGGACGTGGCGGAGATTGATTGCGTGGTGCTCACGCACGGTCATATTGATCATTCCGGTTACATTCCCCGGCTTATAAAAAAAGGATTCCGCGGAAAAATATATTCGACCGCGGCCACCAAAGAGGTTTGCCGCATCCTGCTTCCGGACTGCGGTTATCTGCAAGAAGAAGAAGCGGCTTATTTAAACCGTACGGGGCGTACCAAACACACTCCCGCGTTGGCGCTTTTCACCTTAAAAGAAGCCGAAGAGGCCATGGCCTATTTTGAAGCCGTGCCTTTTAACGAAAAGAAAATGCTGACCTCCGAGATCAGTTTTGAATTCCGCTATGCGGGTCACATCCTGGGCAGCGCCTCGGTGGTTCTTAATATTTATGGCCGCCGCATTGCCTTTACCGGGGATATCGGACGCATGAGCGACAAGATTCTTTATCCTCCGGCGGACCTGCCCCCCGTGGATTACCTGATCACCGAATCCACCTACGGTAACCGTCTGCATGAAGATACGGACACCCTGAGGGATCTGGAGAAAGTCATCAACGAAACCCATCAGCGCCAGGGCGTGGTTTTGGTCCCGGCCTTCGCTGTGGGCCGCGCCCAGCATATCATGTATTATCTCGCGTCCCTGAGAAAACAAAACCGCATTCCGGCGATGCCCATGTACCTGAACAGCCCGATGGCGATCAATTTCAATGCAATTTTCCGGCAGTTTCCCGATCTTCACAGGCTCTCGGAAGCCGAGTGTTCCGAGATTCAAAGCCTGATGAAACTCGTCCGCTCGCCGGAGGAGTCCAAAGCCCTGAATGAGCGCACCGGTCCCATGGTGATCATCTCTGCCAGCGGCATGCTCACCGGGGGGAGGATTTTGCATCACCTGAAGGCCTTTGCCCCCTCCGCGCAGAACACGATTTTGCTCACCGGCTTTCAGGCGGCCGGAACCCGGGGGGATGCTCTGCAAAGAGGCGCCAAGGAACTTAAAATCCATGGCGAGTACGTGCGCATCAACGCCCAGGTCAAGAGCCTGGAGAATATGTCCGCCCATGCCGATTACCGGGAAATTATCCAATGGTTCCAAAAATCAAAAATCCAACCCAAAAAAGTCTTTGTCACCCACGGTGAGGCTTCCGCCGCGGATGAATTCCGCCGCCGTCTTGGGGAGACCTTTACTTGGGACTGCGTGGTGCCGGCCCAGGGAGAGAAAGTGAGATTGGAGTAATTCATGATTGGCAACCCCTATTCCTGCGAAAAAAACTGTCCCTGCAAAAATCCGGTTTTGCAAACCCAGTTTGTGGTGGTCACCGGCGGGCCCGGCGCCGGAAAAACGGCGGTCTTGGAGCTGGTTCGCAAGGTTCTTTGTGAACACATTGCCATCCTGCCGGAAGCGGCCTCGATTCTTTTTGGGGGAGGTTTCTGGCGTTTAAATTCGGCCTCGGCCCGAAAGTCCGCGCAAAAAACGATTTATTGTATCCAATCTGAGATGCAAAACCTGGTGGCCAACGAGCGGAAGTGGGCCTTGGGACTTTGTGACCGCGGCACCCTTGATGGAGCGGCTTACTGGCCTGAGGATGAAACGGATTTTTGCAAAGCTTTGAACACCACCGTGGAAAAAGAATACGCCAAGTACGTGGCGGTTCTGCATTTGTCCTCCCCGGGGTTAAATAACGGCTACAACCATCAAAATCCCATCCGGATCGAAAGCGCGGAAGAGGCTCTCAAGATTGACCAGCGAATTCACGAAGTCTGGAAAAACCATCCCAATTACAACCGCATCAACAGCACGGAGGATTTTTTGGAAAAGGCGCAGCGGGCGGCCCTTTTGATTCACGCCTTTTTGCCGGAGTGCTGCCGGGAGCATCTCAAATCCAAAGCCAAGGCTCCCTCAAAGAGCTGAGATCTTTTCGAGGCTGGGATTCCACTTATCCCAATCCTTGGGAGGTTCGGCACTTAAAGGAAAGCGGGTGCGGGCTTTGGCGACCGGGCCCGGAGGATCGGGAGTAAAAAAATCAATTCCGCCCTTGAGCAGGGACTCCAGGGCGCTGACCTTGATTTCAGATTTAAAAAGACCCAAATGCGCCTGCACGGCGACCTTTTTCCAGAAAACCGTATTGGTCCGGATCAAGCGCGTATAGGTGTTCTGGATATTGATTTGCACCAACACGGATTGGGCGGTTTTTGAAAGACTCACTTTGGTCACAGTCCCCACGTTGATGCCCCGGAAACTCACCGGGTCCCCGACGCTGATGGACTCAACAAAACCGGTCTCCAGAACGTATGACGTGGTGTCATCAACGGGTTTTTGCAGCTCCGCTTCTGTTTGGCCTTTAAACGCTGTTTTATATTTTCCTTTCAAAGAACCGGGCGTGGCGGAAATGTAAGGGCCCTCAAAGAGGGTTTCCAAGGCTCTCACCCCCTCCACCCCCACTTTCGGGGTGACGACCCAGAACTTGGTTCCTTCAACGGCAAAATTTCTGGCGTTCTTATAGAGGACTGCGGTGACCACCACATGGCTGCGGTCCTCGGAAAGTTCCAGCTTCTTGACGGTTCCAATCGTGACCCCCCGGTAACGCAGGCGGGTCTTTTCTTCGCGGATATTAGCGGCGTCGTCAAAGGAAATACGAATCGTGGGCCCTTGCTGATTCAAGTACTCCTTAAAAAGCCACGCGGAAATCGCGAGGGCAACGAGAGGGAAAAGCCAGACATACCAGCTGGCCCGCAAACGCAGCAGTTTTTGTTTAAGATGAAGCGCCATTTTCTTCTTCCCAGATGAGTTGAGGATCAAATTTGGCCGAAGCGAGCATGGTAAAGATCACCACCAGGGCAAAAAGCAGGGAGCCCATCTCCGGTTCCACATTGGTCCAGGGACCGAGTTTGAGAATGGCCACCAGGATCGCCAGCAGAAAAATATCCAACATCGACCAGCGGCCGATGGCTTCGATAAAACGGTAAAGGCGGGCCTTCAACCGGCGGTGGTGTTGGTTTTGGGCCGTGAGCGAGAGATAAAACAGAATCACGAGTTTAATAAAAGGGATCAGAATGCTGGCAAGAAACACAATGACAGCGATGGCCCAGGAACCGGATTGAGTTAAAGTGACAATGCCACTCCAAATGGTGGAGGTATTGGTGTTTCCGTAGAGTTCAATACTCATAAAAGGAAAAAGATTGGCCGGCAGATAAAAAATCAAAGCCGTCAGGGAAAAAGACAAAGTCCAGGCCGTAGAGTGGGGGCGCGGGGGGGCCTGACTTTGTCCGTCGGCAGGGCTGGCAAGAGCACGAGGGTCCGTCATAATATTTAAAATTAGCATCTTTTTTTAAGGTGCCTTTTGAAGAGCCTGTGAAGATACCTTCACCGCTTTTGCGGAGTCCGGCTTTGGATTAAATAGCGAAGGCCTAAAAGAACCCCGTAGTGGTCTTCATGTTCGTTTTTCTTGGCCGTGACGGCGGCGGAATACCGTCCTTCCAGGGACCCCGCCACCTGATCATTACTCCAAAGATCTCCCTGCAGGGCGAAATCAAATCCATATTCAGTAATATCCCGGGCGGAGGTGTTGATTTCCTGGCCTGGGGAAAAATCGTTGTGAATAATGCCCACCGTGCCGGTGGAGTAAGAGGAATAGAAGGCGACGGAGGTGGAAAAATACGGATTGATCCAATAACGGTAACCCATGGTCATTTGCAGAATGTTGGTTTTTTCGCTGATATATTTTTCGCCCTCATTGCGGAAAAAAAGTTTCGGAAGAATAAAGGCGCCGATTTCGAGACTGCCGTATTTATTGACATCCCCGAGGGCGATCACTCCAAATCCCGGCATGACAGAAGGGCGGGCTCCCGTGGGCGAGGGGTGAAAATTCGTTTGAGTCAGATAGGGCCCGAAGGTGGCGGTGACATTGCCTTCGGCGGGAATATAAGCTAACGCCTTTGAAGTTAAGCATAGCAAAATAATTGAAAGAACCTTTATAATGTTTCCCATGGGACTCAGAGTAAGATCGACAACGAATGAAACTCAATGAAATTATTTTTTAGCGGACGCTTCTTTATCTTTTTATCGACTCTGGCTCTTTTCGGATTTCCGTGCACAGGCGTGGCTCAAGAGGAGCCCGTGGTGCAACAGGCCCCCAAGGAGAAAGAGCGAAGCCGTTGGGAAAAGGCCCTCATCCGCGGCAATATCAATATTTCAGAGTGGTTCGACAGCGCGGCGGAAGGCCTTGACCTGTTTCTGGCCGGAAAAAAAGTGACCAAGAAGAAAAACGAATCCAATATTCGGATCGAAAACATCACCACCTCCCGCGAGGGCAAAGCCCTGAACAACGCCTGGAGTATCGCTGTCAACCCCCGGCTTCCCAACGTCGAGGAATACTGGCATTTGAAATTCGCGACTTATGATGAACGCGAGGAAAAACGCAACGCCAAAAACGCTTATTTGCGCCAAACGGCCCGGCAAAGAAATTACGGCGCCACGGTGGGACTCTTCAAGAAACTGGGGAACGTGCGCACCGCCTTCCAGCCCCGGATTGAACTGCGGGACCCTTTGCGGGTCTCCCACTCGCTGATCCTTGAGAGCATCGCTGAGCAGAAAACCTATGAGATCAACCCGAAGCTTGAGCTTTATGCCACCCCCGACCGCGGGGTGGGCACCTTCCAGGCCCTGAACTTCAACTTCACTTTTTCCCGGGTCTGGACCCTCACTTTGATCAACCAGGGGGATTATGAAGAGAAATTTCATATCTATATGGTGACCAACGGATTTTCCGTCGGCCAGAATCTCACGGACCGGAGCGCACTTTCCTACAATCTCATTTTCAGCTCCAACAACCGGCCTGATTATCACCTGGAAGCCTACAACGTTTCGGTGGGGTATAGTGAAGTGATTTATAAGAAAATCTTGGACATTCAAGTGATACCCAATTTGGATTTTCAGAAAACAGCGGGTTTTAGAGGGGCCGCCGGGATCACCCTTAGTTTTAACTTCAATTTCTAGGTTTGATAAATCCGCTCCAGCGAATGGAAAATATAAAGAAATCGGTTTTGTAAAAACTCTTTTCCTTGCCTCTTCAAGAAGAGGCCCATAGCCTTGAGTAAGAAGGACCTTGTTTATAACGAAAGGAATCTATATGAGATTTTCAAAACGATTGACGGCAGCTTGTTCATTCACAATGAGTTTGGTCCTCTCCAATATCCCTGGCGTTGCTTTGGCCCACGAAGCGATGATTTCCACCAGCGACGTGGTGGCGGGATTGGACCGGACTCAGACGGAGCACAAGATCAATGATTTCTTGACCCGTGCTGAGGTGAAAGAAGCCCTCATGGCCAATGGAGTGTCGGCGGAAGAAGTGTCCTCGCGTCTGGCCAGCCTTTCCGAAACGGAACTGAGAACCCTTTCCACCCAGGTGGAACAGGCCCGGGCCGGGGGGGATATCTTGGTGACCATCTTAATCGTGGTTTTAATCATTTTCCTTATTAAACGGATCTAAAAGGACTTTAAGCGGTGAGAGTGCTGGTTTTTTGTCTCTTGCCATGGATCTTTAGTGGCTGCGTGAGTGTCACTCCACAGGCGGAAAAACTTCTGGGCAACCCGGGAGGCCTTCCGCCCTCAACACGCATTGAAGGGGTCCCTTTTATCCAACAATCCGCCAATTACTGTGGCCCGGCCGTTCTTGCCATGGCTTTAAACTGGGCGGGAGACAAAGCCCCTCTTGCCGAGGTGGCGACCCAGGTCTACACGCCCGGCCTGAAGGGCACCCTCCAAAGTGACATGATCGGAGCCAGTCGGCGAAGGGGCCTGATGGCCGTGCCTATTCAGGGGATGGAGGCCCTGCTTGCGGAAGTGGCGGCGGGCCACCCGGTGATTGTTTTTGAAAACCTGGCCCTGACGTGGCTCCCCCAGTGGCACTACGCCCTTGTTTTCGGGTATGACCTGCAAAAGCAGACGGTTCTCATGCACTCAGGCCCGGAGGCGTTTAAGGAGTGGGACCTGCGTAAGTTTGAAAGATCCTGGAAACTCGCTGATTACTGGGGCTTGGTGGTTCTTCCGGCGGGGACTCTCGCGCGCACCGCCGGGGAACTGGAGCAGGTCCGGGCCGCCGTGGCCCTGGAACAGATCGGCCAGTGGGAGGCGGCGGACCTGGCCTACCAAAGCCTTTTAAAACGCTGGCCGGGGAGCTTGGCGCCCTGGATTGGGCGGGCGAACATTGCTTATGGCCGAAAGAACTTTTCAAGGGCCGCGCAGCTTTTAAAGGAAGCCCTTCGTTTCCACCCGCAGGACCGGGTTCTCCTCCATAACCTGGCCGTGGCGGAAGAAGCGAGCCATTAGGACATTGACCCGGGGCGGTTTTTTCTTCAATATGGGCCTCCAAATACCAATGAGAGGATCAAATTCATGAAAGCCGTTACCGAATTTTCAAGTTTTACGCTGAGTCAAGCCCTGAAAACCAAAGCCGCCCTGGCTGCGGAAGGAAAGTCTCCCGAAGAAATCCAGGCCAGCCTTGGCACAACCTATAAATTGGAAGGCGATAAGCTGACTTATTTTGTCAACGCTCTTGATATCGCGGATAAAAACGCCGCGGGTTTAAAGCGGGTCCTCGTGGTGTCCTACAACGAAGGGGAAAACGTTCCCTCCCAAGCCACCAAGGTCGAAGAGATGTACTATTTACCTGAACTTTTCATTACGGCAAAACCCGCAGCACCGGCTAAAGCTGAAGGCCGCGGCGGACGTGGAGGCGGCGGCGGTCGCGGTGGTAAAGGCGGCGGCGGACCTAAAGGATCTCCTTGGGGCCTTTCTCCTGAAGAAAAAGCACTGAAAAACAAGCCCAAAAGCACGACTTAATCCCAGTTCTTATCTTGGATCAGGCCCCCTGGATTCACCCTAGGAAAGCTCCCGGTTAAAATCGGAGAGAACCGCAAGGGGGCCCTGATGAATCTCCAAAAATATTACGAACAACGCCAGCTGCGATCCCAACAAGCCCCCCGGTACCGGGAGCTTTGCACGGCCTGCCTGCAGCCGGCCTTTAGCTGCTACTGCCAGCATGTCCGGCGTTTTGACCCCCAAATCCAATTTATTATTCTCATTCATCCGGTGGAAGTTCGCCGGCGGATCGCCACTGGCAGAATGTCATCCCTTTGTCTGGAAAACTCCCGGCTGATCATGGGCCAGGATTACTCCCAGAACGAAGAAGTGAATGAGATTCTTCAGAACCCGGGCCACCACTGTGTGATCTTGTATCCGGGCCCTCAGGCAAAAAATCTCTCGCTGATGGATTCTGAAGAAAAACGAAGTTTATTTCCGAAAGACAAAAAGCTGACCGTTTTTGTCGTGGATGGCACTTGGGCGACCGCCCGGCGAACCCTGCGCCAGAGCGCGAATTTAAGAGTCCTTCCCCGCATTGCCTTTGCGCCGGAAAAACCTTCGGCCTTCCGGGTGCGCAAACAGCCCCACCCCTTGTGTTACTCCACCATCGAAGCCATTCATCAGACGATTGAACTTCTGGGGGAAACACAGGGTTTTGATGTCCCCTCCCGCGAGCATGACCAATTGTTATACGTTTTCGATAAAATGGTTCAATTGCAACTGGAGTTCATACGCATTTCGGAGGGCAAACCAGGAGCTCTCCGCTACCGCCGCGACCGTAAAAAATCCGCCTAGATTAAAGACGTCCCTTCGCCAATCTCGTATTTCATGCAAGCGTTTGTTATAATAAGGGCGTGTCGAACACGTCTTTAAAACAGAAGGTGTCACTATGATGCATTTCTGGTATTGGTTCAAACGCCGAACCCGACAGACGTACAAGCCAGTGATTCTGGCCACCGGTTGCAGTTCCGGGGTGGGCCTTGCCATTGCGGAGCTTCTTTACCGGCACTCGGAGTACCGGGTGGTGGTGACAGCCCGGCAAAAATCCCTGCCGATTCTGCAGGAGAAATTCACGGAAACCGAGCGTTTTTGGATCCGTCCTTTGGATGTCACCTCAGAAAGCGAGCGAGTGCGGCTGGTGGCAGAGATCGAGGGCGCGTGGAAGGCGGTGAATATTCTCATCAATAATGCCGGCATCAGTTACCGCGCGGTCCTTGAGCATATGACGGATGAGGATGAGCTTCAGCAAATGGCCACGAATTACTTCGGCCCCGTCAGTTTAATCCGTAAAGTGATGCCGCGGATGCGGGAGCGGGGCCGCGGGAAAATCATCAATATTTCTTCCGTGAGCGGAATGCTGGCGATGCCGACGATGTCCTCCTATAGCGCCTCGAAATATGCGCTGGAGGGGATGAGCGAGGCTCTATGGTATGAAGCCAAACCTCTTGGGATCAACGTGAGTTTGATCCAACCCGGCTTTATCAGATCCAATTCTTTTAAAAATGTTTATTACACGGAAAAATCGAGACCTCGCGAGGGGGGGAACGGGCTCTACGATGATTACTACCAGAATATGGTGCCGTTCATAGAACGCTTGATGCGCATGAGTCTTACCAGCCCCCAATCCCTGGCAGAGCTGGTGCTGAAAGTGATTCAGACGGAAAATCCGCCGCTGTGGATTCCGGCGACCCTGGATGCGTTTATTTTCTACTATTTGCGGCGCTTAGTCCCGCGCCGCCTGCTTTTGCCTTTGCTTTTCGCTCTTTTGCCGAACTCCCGTGAGTGGAACCAGAAGTACACAAAGCGCCGGGTGAAGTGAGGGCCACGCGCCAGATCTTTCCACCGCTGTCATCGGAGACCAAAATAGTTCCATCCCTCAGCACCAGCGTGCTGACCGGGCGTCCATGCACGGTGCCCTTGGCGGCATCGGCGATAAATCCATCGAGAAAGACCCGCTCCCCATCGACGGCCTGTCCGTTTTTAAAGGGGACAAAGAGCACTTGGTAGCCGGCCAGGGAGGAGCGGTTCCAAGATCCGTGCAGCGCGATGAGGGCGCCTTCATTAAAAGGGGCGGGCACGGGAGTGTCCGTGGTAAAGGTGATTCCCAAGGCGGCGGTGTGGGCTCCCACGGCAAAATCCGGCGTCAGGGATTTTTCCACAAGCTCAGGCCTTTGTCCCTTGTGGCGGGGATCTTCATGCTTTCCCCAATAGGCGTAGGGCCAGCCGTAAAAACCTCCCTCTGTGACGTGAGTGATGTAGTCTGGAGGCAGATGATCCCCTAACTCATCCCTTTCATTGACCACGGTCCACAGGCTTTGGGTGGTGGGCTCCCAGGCCATGGAAACAGGATTGCGCAAGCCGGAGGCGAAGATCTTTTCATCCCCGCCATCCCGGTTCATCTGCAAGATCGCCGCGGTTCGCGGGTCTAAGGGGTCCGGGGATTCCCCGACATTGGAGGCTGAGCCCACGGACACGTAAAGCTTGCTACCGTCCTCCGCCATCAGCAGATGGCGCGTCCAATGGTGCTGGGGCGGGGGAAAGGGCAAATTTGTGATCACCCTCCCGGTTCCGGTGATCTTTGTCCCATCAAAGGGGAAGGCCAGCACCTGCTTGGGTTCGGCGACAAAAAACTGGTTTTTCCACACGGCCATGCCAAAGGGTTGGTTGAGATCTTTGGCAAAGACCGCTTGGGCGAGAATTTTTGACCCTTTCATGCGAAACACCGTGATTTGATTGGGGGACGAAGGGCCGCTGGAACTCTGGGAGACCAGCACATCCCCCGAGGGAAGCTGAAAGAGGGACCGCGGGCTTCGCAGGCTGGCAAACTCAGAGACTTTAAAGCCGGGCGGAGCCTGGGGGGCTTCCTTCGGGGCCCAGCCAAGGACCGTGGCGGGTCTTGCGACGGAAGGGGTGTCATAGGGCGGAGGAAGGGATGGGTTTTTTTCCGCCAGAACTTTTGTCCCAAGGCCCGCCAGCACCGCGATTCCCCCAAGGTAAACCCAGCTGAATTTCATTGTGCAATCCTCCTCTGTCTAAGGAATGGAAAATTATTTTGCAAAGAGACTGTGACGTGGTGAGGAAGGACGCTTGTCAATACGGGAAAACCTCTTTAAAACCTGATGATGGAAAGCAGAGAAAAATAAGGAGTTTAAAATTAAAAGGTACTTTTTTTTGGGAAGCGGGATCTTTTTTCTTGTTCTGGGAGTCGTCGGCATTTTTTTGCCACTTCTTCCAACGACACCTTTTTTGCTGTTAACAGCCTATTGTTTCAACCGGGGTTCGGAGACCTTTCATAGCTGGCTTATGAACCATCCAATTTTAAGCCCGCCGATCATTGATTGGCAAAAACACCGCGCCATCCGTGTCCGCTATAAGGTCCTGGCAAGCGCCATGATGTTGAGTTCCTGCTTTTTTATCTTTCCCAAAGCGACAATCCCCCTGGCCGGGAAAGTTTGTTTTGGCATTTTTGTTCTCTCGATGGTGACCTTTATCTGGACCCGAAAAAGCCGGTGATAAAAATCCCCCGTGGCTTCACGCTAGCGGGGTGACGCATCCAGCTTCAGGACCTGGTACTTTAAGTACTCATCGTAGGTGATGTGGTTGTCGTACACCACGGATTCGTCGATTTCGATGATCCGGTTGGCGACGGTTTGGATGAGTTCATGGTCATGGGAAGTAAAGAGGACGGTCCCTTTAAAGCGACTGAGGCCCTCGTTCACTGCGGTGATGCTTTCCAGGTCCAGGTGATTGGTAGGGCCATCCAGAATCAGGATATTGGCGCCGGACAACATCATTTTTGAGAACATGCAGCGGACCTTTTCGCCTCCAGAAAGGACACTGGGTTTTTTCAGGGCATCGGGACCGCTAAAGAGCATCTTTCCGAGGAAGCCGCGTAAAAAACTCTCGTCTTTTTCTTTGGAGAAGGGGCGGAGCCAGTCCACCAGGGTTTCTTCATTTCCTTTAAAGTAGCGGGAATTGTCGGTTGGAAAATAACTGAGCGACGTTGTGATCCCCCAGTTATAGGACCCAGAGTCCGCAGCCATCTCCCCGGAGAGGATCTCCAGAAGAAGAGTTTTGGCCAAGTCATTGCGCCCGACCAGGGCCACCTTGTCGCCCTTTTTCAGCGTGAAGCTGATGTTTTTTAAAAGGCTCACGCCCTCCCAGGTTTTGCAGAGCTTTTCCACGCTGAGCACGTCATTCCCTAATTCGCGGGCCATTTCAAAGCCGATGTAGGGCTGCTTGCGGGACGAGGCCGGAAGGTCGTGAAACACCAGCTTGTCCAACTGCTTTTGCCGCGAAGAGGCCTGGCTGGATTTTGAGGCATTGGCGCTAAAACGGGCGATAAAGGCTTTGAGTTCTTCAGCTTTCTCCGCACTTTTTTTGTTCTGATCCGTAAGCAGGCGTTGCTTGAGCTCGCTGGACTGGCGCCAGAAATCGTAGTTTCCAGTGTAGGTGGTCACCTTGCCGTAGTCGATGTCGGCCATATGGGTGCAGACCTTATTGAGGAAGTGCCGGTCATGGGAAACCACAATCACCGTGTTTTCAAAATTCAAAAGGAAGTCCTTGAGCCACTGAATCGCGTAAATATCCAAGTGATTCGTCGGCTCATCCAGAAGCAGAATATCCGGTTTGCCAAAAAGGGCCTGGGCGAGAAGCACTTTGACCTTTTCGCCCCCGTTGAGTTCTTTCATGAGTTTCCCATGCAGGGACTCCGGAAGCGCCAGACCCGCCAGCATCACGGCGGCTTCAGATTCCGCCTCCCACCCATTCAATTCGGCAAATTCGCCTTCCAGCTCCGAAGCGCGCACGCCGTCGGCTTCCGTGAACTCGGCTTTGCTGTAGATGGCTTCTTTTTCTTCCATGACTTTGTAAAGGCGCTCATTTCCCATCAACACGGTTTTAAGGACGGTGAATTCATCATACGCATAGTGGTCCTGTTTCAAAACAGAAAGGCGCAGGTCCGCCGGCATATGAACCTCCCCGGTGTTGGGTTCCAACTCCCGGGAAAGAATTTTTAAAAAGGTCGATTTTCCAGCCCCATTGGCGCCGATCAAGCCGTAACAGTTCCCGGGGGTGAATTTCACATTCACATCTTCAAAAAGTTTTTTACCGCCGAAACGTAAACTAATATTGCTTGTACTGATCATGGAAGGGGTCCTTGTGAAGCCTGGTTTTTACGCGCATCCCAATTGAATTTCAAAGACTATTTAAGAAATTACTGTTTAAAAGCTTCATAAATCCGGATTTGCCAGGTAGAGTTTTCGCATTATGAAAAAGAAGTTGATAGGATTTTCCGCATTTCTTCTTTTAGCAGCCCTTATCGGAGGAGCCTCTTATTTCCTCCGTCCTCAGTGCGTTTTGATCGCCGACGAGGCCTTAGCGCACTTCGGGGTCCCTCTGGAAGAGCGGAGCGATCGGGATTTTTACTTGAAAGTTTTCCAGAAAAAGTCGGATGGTCACTGGTATGAGTGCAAAACCGCATTGTCCCGGGCATGGAAGGAATAGAAGTTGCCAGAAACTGGACATGATCTCTAGGATAAAAGATGTTATTGGTTGAGATTTATGACGACAACAAGGAGAACCGCAATGTCAGATGATTTAAAAGCAGAGATCGAGCGTCTTAAAGCCGAAAACGATGCCCTCAAAAATAAAAAGAATGCCAAAGGCACGCTGTCCATGAAAGTCAGCGAAAAAGGCGCTTTGTCCGTTTACGGGATGGGCCGTTTTCCGGTGACTCTTTACAAGGAACAATGGTTGAAACTTTTGGGGATCGCTGAGGAGATTAAAACCTTCATTCAAGAAAATGAGGACAAACTGAAGTCCAAGGAATAGAAGCCGTCAAATGCCCTGTCGCGCCCATGCTTCTGTCGTGGGCCGGAGCATTTTCTCTTAAAAACGCCTAAAAATACCGCAAAACTAGACCAACTGCCCGTCAATTTGCATCCCTAATCCTGGTAATCTATAGGAATCCAACCAGGGATTTAAAATGCGTTTTTTAATTTTAATCTGGATCTTCATTGCTTTTGTCGCCTGCCAGTCCGCTCCTCCAAAAGCGGAAGGTCCTCTTGTCCCTGAAACCAAAGGCCCTTTGCCGGAAGGCGGGGAGGCCTCCCGGATTGATTACGTGGGTTTGCAGCGCTCCCTGGGTTTGGAAACCCCGCAAGACCGTCTTGGGTACCAGGAAAAACCGTTTAATACCTGTGAGGCCGGCTACGGTTATTCCGCCACCCAGAACTGCCACCGGGAGTACATGGCCGTCATCAATGTCCACCTCCAGTGCCGGGACTCCGTTGGCCAGGTTTCAGAGGGCGTGACCAATGCCGAGCTGACTCCCATTGCAAACAAAGCGGTCCGGTGGAATTTAAAAGGAGTCCAAGGCACGGCTCAAACCGACAGCGAGGGATTCACGCAGATCGTGGCGGTGTCCCCCCGGTCCCAGAGCCGGCAGCGGCTGAAGCTCTCTGTGGGGAATGAGTTTCTTTACATGCGGGCCAACGAAATCACTCGCGTTGTCACACCCCGGCCATGGTGTTTCCCTTGATGAGGTGATTTTGAGACAAGCTCATTGTGCGACGCTAAGAAGTTCGACAGAGAATTCCCCGGATGAAGCAGCCTAAAGCAATCAGGCGCTTCTCCTGGCAGCTCCTTGAGTGCGAGCGTGAGGCGGGGGATAATGTCAGGAAGTGGCACGTAAGCTGTGTTCCAGGATGAGATGGGTTTTTCAACGGAAGGTACAACATGGCACGTAATCAAGAAAAAAATGTTTTTTTGATCGTCAGCGGCGATGGCAATCGCATCACAGGCCTCTCTGAGATTCTAAATAAAAATTATCCCGGATGCTCCATTTTTCATGCCGCTGACTGGTTTGATACAAAATACAAAATCGACAATGTTTTTCCAAAGGTCGTCTTTGTGGACGAGTATTTGCCAAAAGTTTCCGGCCTTGAGGTGGTGGCAAAGATCTATAAGGAAAAAAACAACAATCATATCCACATCGTGATCATGTCCGTGGTGGCTGATCATGACCTGTATCCCCCCAACGGCCGCATCCACTACTTGACGGAGCCCGAAAGGGAGGGCGCCGTGATTGAGTGTATGGCCAAGTTCCTTCCCTCCAAACACGCCCCGCCCACGGCGGAATACACCCTTCGCCATTTGAATCCGGGGGAAAAGCTCTTTAACGAGGGCGACAGCACCCAAGCTGTTTACATTGTGAAAAACGGCAAGCTCAAGGCCTATTCCGACACTCTGGTGGGCGGACGGGTCATGCTGGGAGAAATTTCTGCCGGGGAATTTGTCGGTGAGATGGGGCACTTCAATGCAGAACCCCGCTCGGCGACCGTGGAGGCTGTCACCGAAGTCGACTTGGTGGAGATCCCTCTTTCCTCCCTGGACACGGTGATTTTCTCCAAACCCTCCTGGGCCCGGGCCTTGGTGAAAACCCTGTCCCAACGCCTGAAAAGGGCGAACAAAGTTCTTACTGGATAGAAAGAATATCGTATTCCAGGACCTGGGGGCCGTTTTCCACAATCGCGGCATCGCCCACTTTAAGGCCCAGCAAGGCTTCCCCTAAGGGGCTGGCCGGAGTTAAAACTTGGATCCGGCGGCCTTCAAAAACAAGCGAGAGGCCTCCGCCTTTGGCAAGAATAAAATAAAGTCCGCGGCGCCCATGGCCCTCCACCTCTACCAGAGCCGTGGAGGAAATCGGGTCTTTTTCAGAAAAACTTTTTGGTTCGATGTGCTTCAGGTGGACCAGAAGCTCCTCGGTATCCGTAATACGTTTTGATTGCGCCCCCGCCAGATAAGACGCCTCCAAGGCGCGGGTGTCGTATTCATTTTCAGGCTTGCTTTCTTCGTGGGTGGCAGCCTCGCGAGTGATTCTCTCCGCGTCCTTTAAAAGGACGAGGTCTTTTTCCAATTGCGTGCGGATTTCTGAGATGAGCTTTTTCTTATCCATAGATGACTTCTTTTTATTTAGACAACTACCATGGGCTTGGGGGGCATACAAGACTTCATTGTTAGACGACGGATCCCCGCGCGACCCCTCGGGGAGGGCTGTGGCGAACTTGTCAACGGATCCCGGCCAGGACGTCAAAGGGCCATCCTAAACTGAGGAATGGGAGGACGTCTTTATGAAAGCAAAGAAATCTGGCTGGGCACAGTGGCTGGGATTGTCGGTCTTGGTCCTGGGATTGGTCATCGGAGGAATTTCTTGTAACCGCAAGGCCCGACATCAAAAACAACTGGAGCAAACCGCGCGGGAGGGGTTCTTTTTCGGGTATCCTCTGGTCCTGGTGGATGAATCCGCCAAGCATGCCGTCGCGCTTTCCCGCACCAAAAGAAACCAAAGCAAGGTTCCCATGTACCAATTCTTTCATATCAGGGACGCCAGCAGTTCCCCTTTCCGGGATGTTTTGGCCTTCGACAATGACATGTTGTATTCCCTGGCCTGGTTGAATCTGGCTCCGGATCCCGTGGTGCTGAGTGTTCCGGCGGCGGGGAATAGATATTATGTCGGAGGCCTTCTGGAGGCCTGGTCTGATATTTTCAGCGTCATCGGCACCCGGGCCACCGGCAATAAGGCCCAGACCTTTTTGATCGCAGGACCGCAGTGGCAAGGCGACACCCCCAAAGGCCTCACCCTTCTGCGGTCGCGCACGAACTTTGTCTGGCTGCCGATCCGGATTTATGCCAATCATAATAAAAACCGCAAGGAAGTGGTGGCTTTCCAGAACGCCCTGAAACTGACCCCCCTCACCGCCTGGAAAAAGAAACAAAGCGGAAGCGCGTTTTTTACGGTCGATACGAAAGCGGATCTAAAACAAAGCCCCCGTGATGCCGTCTTTGCCATGACGGCCGAGGAGTATTACCGCACTCTTTGCTCTTTGATGGCCGACAATCCCCCCTCTCCCAATGATGAGCCGATGGTGTCCCGGCTGCGGGCTTTGGGAGTGGTTCCCACAAAGAACTTCAAGTTTGCGGACTTGCCGGCAGAAACCCAGGAGGCGTTAAGCGCCAGCGTAAAGAATGCCAAAAGCTTTCTTCTGTCGCAGAAAAACGCGTTCACGCCGGTGGGACGCCTGGTGAATGGTTGGACGATCCCCTCGGGCAGTTCCAGCGGGGGAACGGACTATTACCGCAAAGCCTACGAGGCTTTTGTGGGCATGAGTTTTCTTCCCCCCCAGGATGCAGTCTTTGCAACGTCTTATGAGGACAATGCCGGCCAACAATTGATGGGTGAAAACTCTTATAAGCTGACCTTCCCCAAAGGGCAGCTTCCCCCCGTCAACGCCTTTTGGTCCCTGACCATGTATCAATTGCCCGACATGGCCTTTTCCGCCAACCGTTATCGCCGCTACTCCATCAGCTCCAGTACAAACACCAAGGTGAATCCAGATGGATCCGTGACCATCTATTTGCAACCCAAAGCTCCGGGGAAAAACCGGGACACAAACTGGCTGCCCTCGACGCCGGGGACGTATCAACTGACGCTTCGCATGTACTGGCCGAAGGCGGAGGTTCTGGAGGGGCGCTGGAGCCCTCCGGTGATCGAACGGGTGGAGAGAGAGCGCATGGCACAATTTTAGTGGTTTCTGTTTTGTAAACCCGTCCTGATGCAATAGCATTGAGGGATGATTGAACTTGAAAGCAAAAAGATATTCTTAGTGGCCACCCCCCACTCCGAGGTGAATCATCACCTGGAGGGTGCGATTAAATCCTGTGTCCAGGGCGCCAAGGTCTTCACTGCCCTGGATGGCATTGAAGCCTTGAGGAAGAGCGAAAACGTCCCACCCCATGTGGTGATCTTGGATCACCAGCTGCCGAAGCTGGGAGCCCACGATTTGACAAAAAAATTCCTGCAAAAAAAGGATCGCACCGCCGTCATCGTTTTATCCCCCACGGCGGATGAAGAAGAGTTTCTGGATCAGGTGGTGACGGGTCAGGTTCAATTTCTTTCCGGCATCGGAAAAGCCGGTATTTTTAACAACCATGTGACCCGGGCGCTGAACTGGGTTTTTAACAACTCCGGAACCCATTACCGTCTGCGTTTCCTCTCGGCCCAAGAACATTTGATCAAAGAAGGGGAAAGAGGCGACTACGTTTACATTCTGAAAACCGGGGAATTAAAGGCCTACAAGATGGACGGCGAGCGGGAGATTTATCTGGGCACGATTCAGCCGGGGGAGTTTGTCGGTGAGATGGCCTATATCAACGGTGAAGCCCGCACGGCCAGTGTCATCGGCCTGACGGACTGTGAGTTGATTGAAATTCCCAGTGAAATTCTTGATGCTGTTTTATTCTCAAAGCCCGCTTGGTCTAAGGCTTTGTTGAAAACCTTGTCAAAGCGCCTGAAAAGCTCCAACGAAGAAAAATCGGTCAAGGTTAATTAAGACAAAGGGGTTTTGCCGTGGTCAGAAAAATCGCTGCCGCCATGGCCTTGATGGGACTGAGCGCTTGCGGGGGAGCGGGGGACTCCAGCACCAGGCGCTCCTTTCAAGCCTCGTGGACTCCGCAGTATAGTAGCCTGTCCAGTGCCTGGGATATGTCGACGGCCTTATTGTCGGATGGGTCCGTTTTACCGGCGGATGTGGGTTCTTCCGGCACCCTTCGCAATCCCAATGGCACCGGCCTGGCGTCGGTGTCAGGGGTCGTGGGCTTTGCCCTGCACTTTGATGGCATTGATGATCGCGTGGTGGTGCCTTTTCAAAACAATAATAATAATTCATCCTTGAGTGTGTCTTTATGGGTGCGTTCCCCGGGGGGCAGCACCGAGCGCGCGATCTTAAGCTCCCAGGAGGCCCCCGTGGCGAAGGGATATGCTCTTTACCTCACTTCGGCGGGCCAGCCGCAGGCCCGGGTGGGCCGAGGCACGACTCAGAGCTGGGCTCAGGCGACCGGAACCGCGCTTTTAAATAATACCTGGACTCATCTTGTTTTTTCCTACGATGGCACTTATTTACGGCTTTATCAGAACGGGGTTTTGCAATCCTCCACCTTGACGGGATTTCTGCCCAATCTCTCAAATCCTCTTTATATTGGGGCCGGGGGGACGGAATTGACCCCCAGTGGGAAGGATTTTTTTCTGGGGGACATTGATGAAGTCGGGATTTGGCGGACTCCCTTGACTGATTCCGAAGTCTTCACTATTTACCAGCATCAGAAGCTCTGATTGTGGTAAGACTATTATGAAAAACATTCTCCTCCTCTTTCTCTTTATTTTGAGCCTTTTCCCGGTCCTCGGTTGCACGTCCCGGAAAGAGGTGGGGACTCTTGAAAATCCCATTAAAATCTCCCTTGTGCCGGGCCAAGACGCCAAAATCCTGGTGGAAAACGGCAAGGCCCTGGAAAAGTACCTGGAAGAGAAGACAGGTCTTCCCTTTGAGGTGAGTGTTCCCGCCAACTACGTGGCCGTGATTGAGGCTCTGGGTTCTAAACGCGCGGATTTGGCGATTATGAACACGTTCGGTTACATTCTGGCCAAGCAGAAATACGGTGCTGAGGCTGCGTTGACAGGGGTCTATAAGGGGCGTGACGTTTATTGGGGACAGATTCTGGCCCGGAAAGACGGCCCCAAAAGCCTGAAGGACCTCAACGGGAAAAAGATCGCTTTTGTCGATCCGTCCTCTGGATCTGGATATGTTCTTCCGACCAAGCTTTTAAAAGACGCGAATATTAAACCCAAAGAAATCGTCTTTGCCGGCGGCCATGACAGTGTGGTGTCCATGGTCTATCAGGGCCGGGTGGACGCGGGCGCCACCTATCACACCCCCGCGGAAGGGGGCGTTCCCCAGGATGCGCGCCGCTTGGTGATGACCCAGTACCCGGATGTCTTTGACAAGATCCTGATTATCGCCAAGACGGAGCCGATCCCGAACGATCCGGTGGTGTTTCGCAAGGACTTCCCGCCGGAGTTGCGGAAAACCATTGTGGACGCCTTTAAAAAAATGGTGAAAGAGGAAGGCGGAAAAAGGATCATCCATGACCTTTATTTTATGGATGATTTCAAAGACGCCAACGCCAAGGATTACGATCAGGTTGAAAAGATGCTGCTGGAGATCGGGAAGTCCGCCCAGGATTTCGTCCACTAGTCCTATTCCAGAAGTGAGTTCCATTTCTCGAAGTTTAAAATCACCAGAATAAGAAAAGGAAGAGAGATCGGGACTAGGACCTCCCAGGCTTTTTTATTGTGCCGCACGTGCAGGCCGGTGATAACAAAGACAATGGGAGCCAGGGCAATCAACGAGATCCCCCGCGCAAATCCCGTCAGCAGAAGGCTTCCAAAGACCACTTCAAAGATCTTTACCGTGGGCATGATAAACCCGCTTTTCACACACGCCTCCGTAAACTCATTGATAAAGTCCGCGGAGGGGGGAATGGCCTTCCAATGAAAAAATCCGTTCAGGCCCCAAAACAGGATTTGTCCGGCAAAGATCCAACGAAAAATAAGTTCAGTCCATTCAAGCATGGGATGTGTTCACTTTAAAAGAAAAAGGGGATCTTGCGATCCCCTTAGGTGGTCTGATGGGTGTTATGCCTGACCGGTCAGGGCCTTGCGCAGATTGCTGTCCAGCAACTCCAAGAAGGGTTCTGTGTTCAGATACTGGTCCGGAGTGACTTTATCGCCATAAATGCAAACCGCTAAGTCCTTGGTCATCTTTCCGGACTCAACCGTTTGGACACAGACTTTTTCCAGAGTCTGGGCGAATTTGATCAGATCCTGGTTGTGATCCAAAGTGCCCCGGTGCTCAAGGCCCCGGGTCCAGGCAAAGATGGAAGCAATCGGATTGGTGGAGGTGGGCTTTCCTTGCTGGTGCAAACGGTAGTGGCGGGTCACTGTGCCGTGGGCCGCTTCGGATTCCATGGTTTTACCGTCTGGAGTGATCAAAACGGAGGTCATCAGGCCTAAAGAGCCAAAACCCTGGGCGACGATGTCTGACTGAACGTCGCCGTCGTAGTTTTTGCAGGCCCAGACGAAGTTTCCATTCCATTTCAGGGCGGACGCAACCATATCATCAATCAAGCGGTGTTCGTAGCTAATGCCCAGTTTTGCGAAGGACTCTTTGAATTCCTGATTGTAGAGTTCTTCGAAAATATCTTTAAAACGGCCGTCATACTTCTTCAGAATCGTATTTTTTGTTGAGAAATACAGGGGCCACTTTTTGGTTAAGGCCATGTTGAAGCAGGAGCGGGCAAAACCGCGGATGGACGCATCCGTATTGTACATCGCCATTGCCACCCCATCGCCCTTAAAGTTGTAAACCTCGTGGGAAATTTTTTCACCATTTTCCCCCTCAAAGGTGATGGTGAGTTTGCCTTTGCCTTTGGTTACAAAGTCGGTGGCACGGTACTGATCGCCAAAAGCGTGGCGACCAATGCAAATAGGGGCCGTCCAGTTGGGAACCAGGCGGGGAATGTTTTTGCACACGATCGGCTCGCGGAAAACAGTTCCATCGAGAATATTGCGGATTGTGCCGTTGGGAGACTTCCACATTTGCTTGAGATTGAACTCTTTCACCCGGGCTTCGTCCGGAGTGATCGTCGCGCATTTGATCCCGACGTTGTATTTCTTAATGGCCTCCGCCGCCGCCACAGTGACTTCATCATTTGTTGCGTCACGATGTTGGATCCCCAAATCATAATACTTAATATCCATATCCAGATAAGGAGTGATCAGTTTGTTCTTAATAAAGCTCCAGATGACACGAGTCATCTCGTCGCCGTCCAGCTCCACTACGGGATTTGTGACTTTAATTTTTTGCATTCAAATCTTCCATTCATTGTGATTGTTTTGCGAACACTATAAATGCTCCACTTTTGAAAGTCGAGGATGCAGTGGTTCGGGAGCCCAGTATGACACATCAAACCGATGTTGATGTATTGATCATTGGGGCAGGTCCTACAGGCCTGACTTTGGCCTGTCTTTTAGCCCAGCTGGGAGTGAGTTTTAAGTTGGTCGACAAAAAAAAGGCTCCCTCGTCCCAGTCAAAAGCCCTGGGCGTGCAGGCCCGCACCTTGGAGCTTTTTGAGCAATTGGGCATTCTGGAACGGGTGCTTGCCGAGGGCCGCCCCGCCCGGGGGCTGGATCTGTTTGTGCGCGGGAACTTCAAGTGCCGCCTGGATTTCACGGCCTACGGCCAGGGCCTGACGGATCACCCCTACATTTTGATTCTGGAGCAAGACAAGACTGAACGCATCCTTCTTGAAAAATTGAAGTCCCTCGGGGGCGATAGCCAGTGGCAAAACGAATTGATCGAAATCCAGCAAAATCCCCGCTCCCTCAGAGCCACCTTCAGCCAGCTGGGAAAAGTCGAGTCCGTCTCGGCAAAGTACCTGGTGGCTGCGGACGGAGCGCGGAGCACGGTCCGGGCTTTATTAAAACTGCCCTTTGTCGGCGGAACTTACGAAAACCGTTTTTTACTGGCTGATGTCCAAATCAAAGACTCCCTCTCGCGAAACCACATCACTCTGTGCCTTTCCCGGCAGGGCTTTACGGGGTTTTTTCCCATGAGTGGGGAGGACCGCTTTCGCGCCATTGGGATTCTGCCGGAGAATTTCCCGGCAAAAAGTGAGCAGGACTTCGCGGCGATCTCCGGGGAAATCAAAACACAGGCGCGATTGGATCTGAAAATTTCCGACCCGACCTGGACTTCGATTTACCGTATTCACCACCGTTCCGTGCTGCGCTTTCGCGAGCAGAGATGTTTTTTCGCCGGGGACTCCGCTCACGTTCACAGTCCTGTGGGAGCCCAAGGCATGAACACGGGGATTCAGGATGCCTTCAACCTGGCCTGGAAGCTTCAGATGGTTCTCACCGGAAAGGCCCAGGAGAGGCTTCTGGACACCTACCATGAGGAGCGATTCCCGGTGGCCCGCAAACTCATTTACACCACGGACCAGATCTTCCGCTTTATCCTTGCCCGCAACCCTTTGGCAAAGCAGGCCCGCCTTTATGCTCTGCCGTTGGCTTTAAAATCTTTTTTGCGGATCGGGGCTTTTAGAACTTACGTCTTTAAAACCATTTCCCAGATCGGGGTGGGCTATCCCAAGAGTTCCCTGAGCGGACAGAACTTTCTGACCGAGGCCGAGGTGCGCGCTGGAGACCGGGTTCCTGATTTCGCGATCGACGGATTTTTTCATGCCTATGTGATGGGAGGGCCGGCCGAGCAGGAAAAGATCCTGCAACTGTTAAGGCGCTACTTTGAGAGCCGGGTTCAGATTCACACTCTGACTCACGGCGCGGATGTCTCCTTGGTGCTACAGGAATTCGGAATATTTAAGGACGGCCTGATCCTCATCCGGCCCGACGGATATGCCGCCTACTGCGCGGAGGGTTTGGATGCCAAAACACTGGAGAGATATCTGAGCCGCTACTTCATTCCTAGGGATTTCGGACTTCGCCGAAGCGTGGAGGATAAAGAAGCCTTCCCTTTCGAGAACTTTATATAGTAGCATTTATAAAACACAGCTTCCATTCAAAGGAATGAATGATGATAAAACACCTGCTGACCGCAATGGTCATTTGCTTAGGAACCACAGCTTGGGCCGCCCATCCGATTCTGGCCGAAACCGCTTTTCTGCGAGCCTTAAATATTCCCATTCTGGCCGAAGAGCCTGAGAGTCAGGTCGCCTACGCCGAGGTTGATGAAAAGGAAGAACAAAAGCTCATCACTCACGCCCACCTCTTTGGCAAGTGCGGCGGTTTTGAGTCCCTGGCGGAAAGAGCGGGGGACCCGCAGGCTTCTCTCGAGCAGGCATTTGCGGATTTTAAATCCCTGCAACAGAAGAATCTTTTTTATGCCCGGGGTCCCTTAAAGTCCCTGCAGGTGACGGCGAATCCCGCCATTGAATCCGCCTTGCAAAAGGTGAGTGAAAAAAACCTGCAGGACACCGTTGCGTGGCTTTCCTCGTACCCCAACCGCACCTGCCGTGATAGCCATGCCAATGAACCGGTGTTGGCCTTCCGTGACCGCCTTTTACAAATGACGGCCTTAGCGGGATATCCGGTGCAAGTGGAACTGATTGATCACCGCTCCACAAGACAAAAATCCATCCATCTGACGATTCCCGGGAAGACCCGCCCTCAGGAGATTGTTGTTTTAGGGGCGCATTTTGATTCCGTGACCCAACGCTGGGGGGAAAGCCTGGCGCCCGGAGCCGATGACAATGCCTCCGGCTCCGCCAATCTTCTGGAGACTTTGCGGATTCTTTTAACCCAACCACAACCCGAGCGAAGCATTGAATTTTTCTGGTATGCCGGAGAGGAATACGGCCTTTTGGGTTCGGCGGAGATCGCCGCCCAATACAAGGCCCAGAAAAAAGACGTCGTCGCGGTCTTGCAACTGGATATGACTCTTTACCCCGGGGATGGCCTTTTCACCCTGGGGAGCATGACGGATTTTACGAGTTCCTGGCTGCGGGATTATCTCAGCGCCATCAATGCGGCTTATTTGAAGGTGAACATTCTGGAGGGGCGCTGCGGGTACGGCTGCAGCGATCATGCCTCCTGGTATAAGAATTCCTTCCCCACGCTGATGCCCTTTGAGGCCCGGCTTGAGACCATGAACCCCTTGATCCATAGCAGTCAGGATGTCATTAGTCCGAAGCTGAACTTCAGCCACTCCGTGGTCTTCACCAAAATCGCCCTCATCATGGCTTTGGATCTGGGGAACAGTTCTGAACGGCAGCCCTATTGAGTTCAGGATATGGAGATATTAATCCTCAACGGCAGCATTCATGGAGGGTCCGGAAACTGCGGGAATCTCATCCGGGAGTTGCAGCGGCGGCGGAGGGACATCCATTGGAAAGTGGTTCACCTTTCCCGCACCAAGTTCGGGCCGGCCTTAGCAAAGCGGATCGCAAAATCCTCGGCGGTGCTGTTTTTAACGGGGACCTATTGGGATTCCTGGGGAAGCCCGCTGCAAAACTTCCTTGAGGAGGCCACAGTCTTAGAGGCGCGCCCGGAGATTCTGGGAAAGCCCGCAGGCGTGGCGGTTTTGATGCATTCCGTGGGCGGCAAAGCGGTTCTTTCCCGCCTGCAGGGGGTTCTCTCCACCATGGGCTTTCTTCTGCCCCCGATGAGTGGCATGGTCTATTCTCTTTCAGCCCAACTCGCGTTGCAGTCTAAGAGTGCCCAGGCGGAGGATTTCTGGGGGCCCGGGGATCTGGATGTCATCGTGGAGAATCTGGTGAGCGCCGCGCAGCTTTCCGTGAACTGGAAGGTCTGGCCCGTGGATCGCAAGAACTTCAGAAAAAAATGGGTGAACCCGCGGAAATAAAAAAACCCCCACCTGGTTTGGTAGGGGCTCTTTACGCCTTTTCATCAGCGCAGGATCACTATAACACTTTTAAGCTTTCATGGAAGTCGTTAATTCGCGAACTTTTTGCGAGTCATAGTTTTGAGAAACAAAATCCCAATTGATGTGCCCCCAGAAAGTTTCAAGGTACTTCGCCCGGAGGTTGCGGTAGTCAATATAGTAGGCGTGTTCCCAGACATCCGCGACCAGAAGGGGGCGGGGACCGTTATTGGTATAAGGAACTTGGGCGTTGGAAGTTGAAACAAGACTGAGTTTTCCTGCATTGTCAGAGCACAGCCAAATCCAACCGGAGCCGAAGGTTTTCACGCCTCCATCCACAAATTTTTCTTTTAAAGAATCCACGCTGCCGAAATCACGGCTGATGGCCGACAGCAAATTGGCGCTGGGTTTGGAAGTGGTGCCAGGCTGCATATTGAACCAGAAGAAAGTGTGGTTATAGGCCTGGGCCGCATTATTGAAGATGCCTCCGCTGGAGGACAGCACAATCTCTTCCAGGGATTTCCCTTTGAGGGAAGAGTCGGTCTCGATGAATTTATTTAAATTGTCCACGTAAGCCTTGTGGTGCTTATCATAGTGGTAAGTCATTTGTTCTTCTGAGAGGAAAGGGGCCAGGGCGCCTTTAGCATAGGGAAGTGTAGGTAGTTTAAACATAGATGTCTCCTTAAAAAAATACTATTAGCGGTTTTCAATCTAAAGTAAATCTTTTTTCTCCCCCTCTCCTAGCAGCTTCTCATAGACAAGAGAAGAGGCCTATATTAGTGCTCAGGGGATGTCAGACGAACATTTCGCTCAGCAAAAAGCCCATCACTTGGCACGGCCCGGATACGAGGTGGCCTTTGTCAGTCATCAAGGGCGGCTGTTCTATTCTTATTTTCCCTGCGGAGCTTTAGCTCCTTCGTCGGCCGTGGTGAAGCTTCTGCAGGGGCTTTTTGACCGCTACCAGGATCATTCTTTTTTTATTTTAAGAAACCGGATCTACACCACAGCGCCGGCCCAGGCCATGTGCCAGGGCATGGTGAAAATCGTGGCCAAGCGACTCCACGGCTCCTTGGCGGCGTGCGACCACGGGGTGCCCCTGACAGAAGAAAAAGTCCTTGTCGGCAGAGAGGGCCTTTTGGCGGAAGAGATATTTCAAAATCAGGAATTGCAACCCTCCCCGCAGAAGGTGCAAGAGGCGCGCAAAGCCTCTATGCTGGCCTGGTTGAGGGGGATTGCCGGAATGAATGCGCGGGGGGAAGTGCTTCATGACTATCACCGGGATATTGCCTGCTTGCTCACGGATGCGGCCGGGGAGGTTCTGGCCTGCGGTCTTAATTCCAATTCAAAAAACAAAACTCTCCATGCGGAAGTCAATTTGGTGCAAAGGTATTTTAAGGAACAGGGGAGGAAGCTCCCCAGAGGCGCCAAATTGTATACAACTCGAAAACCCTGTAAAATGTGCGCGGGCATGATTCATGATTGGAGTGAGGAGCCGTCCAGTCTGGAGATCCACTACGCTGAAGACGACAGATCCTCACGGAGCACCGTCTTAGACGGTCTCGCCCAGTGGATTCGCCTGGACTCAGAATAGGAAATTTGCTTTAAATGGTTTTTTAAAAAATGGGAAGTGTGTATGACGACGACAGCCACGGTTGAATATGCAGGGTTCTGGCGACGCTTTGGGGCCTTCATGATCGACGGCATGATTTTGGGTCTGGTCTCGATGATTTTTAAAATGTTCGGCTTTGGCTCCACGGGAATGGGCGCTTTGTTGGCCCTTCTTTATCAGCCCTTTTTTGAGTCCTCAGAACTTCAGGCGACTCCCGGGAAGGCCTTGTTGAATATGCGGGTCACGGATATGAACGGGCAAAGAATCAGTATTAAAAGAGCGGCTCTCCGCTATGTGATGCGGTTATTGAGTATTTTGTTTGCCTGTCTCGGTTTTCTGGTCATGCTTTTTACGGAAAAAAGGCAGACCTTCCATGACTTGGTGGCGGAGACCTTGGTGGTGCGCGGGGAAGTGAAAAACGTCCATTACCTCAAGGCCTGGTACAATCAGGTCTTGGCCGTGCTCAATTTGGCCGAGAAAAACCCATCGGGAGGATCCTCAGAGCCCTCTTCAAGCTCTTTTGCTGGCGGGGCCACGGGCGCGAAGGCGGATCCCGCGGACTTTGCCGCGCTTTATGAGCTTTATCAAAAAGGTTTTCTGACAGAGGCGGAGTATCAGCAAAAGCGTGAAGAGTTATTAAAAAGACTTTAGGGAAGTGACAGTGATGAGCGAGCAACGTTTTATTGATCTTGAAACTAAGATGACCCACCAGGAGTATCTTCTTGAGAAGCTAAACAAGATCGTCTGCCAGCAACAGGACCAGATTGATCGCCTGGAGGAAACACTTTTAATTTTAGGGAAGCGGCTGCACGAAGCTCAGGCGGGTCCCGAAGTCGGTCCCGCCAATGAGAAACCGCCGCACTATTAGGTCTTATTTTCCGGTAGTGGCAAACATGGAAGAGGCAAAGGCCCCTTGCAGGTGACCTGCTTTATTTCCAGGGCGCACGCCGGACACGCGCCAGAAGTAGTGTTGGCCGGGGGCAAGACCGGTCAAATCTAAAGTCGTTCCTTTATAAAGGCTTTCTTCTTTGACAAGCCATTTGAAATTGGGGTCTGTGGCCACTTGCACATGGTAAGCTTCTGAATTGGGGGATGCCTTCCACTCCAAAGTCACCTTGCTGTCACCGACTTTCTGGAAAAAAGCAGGAGAGGTCAGCTCTGGTTTTGTGGGACGCTCACTGAGGCTTAAATTGGGTTGAGGAGGGGGGAACAAGGCATTCATATCCTCATTGTCATTGGCTAGAGTTTGAACTCCAATAGTTAAAGCTGTCACGAAAACGAGAACTGAAACAAAAATTTTCATAGGGCTATCCTTTTTTACTGAGTCTTTTCGCTTAGAATGCTCAAATTAATGGAAAAATGCCGCTCTGGGAACTCAAAATTGCACTTCACTATTTACTCTTTATGGCTAAGAGTGTTACAAGGAGCACGGTTTTGCGGATGATCGCTGCCAGGATGCCTTTCGGGACATTCAGGGAGAGGAAAGTCCGGACTCCATAGGGTAGCGCAAGGGGTAACGCCCCTCGGTAGTAATGCCAGGAACAGTGGAACAGAGAGAATGTCCAGGGCCGTGAGCCTGACACCGGGAACGGGAGGGTCAGGGGAGCCGCTGGAGTGAAAACAGCCAAACTCTGCGCGGAGCAAGATCAAATAGGAGAACGTAAGTACCACGACCCGTGGGTGGTTCTCGGGTAAGATCGCTTGAGGGTGTCAGTAATGGCGCTCCTAGAGGAATGATCATCCAAGGCTATCGGGAATCTTATGGGACCTGGTAGTCCGGACAGAATCCGGCTTAAAGCAAAACCATGTTCCCACTTCCTTTTTTTTTCTGCTACCATAATGGCTATGTGCCAGCTTCTTGGAATGAACTGCAATATTCCCACAGATATTTGTTTTTCTTTCACCGGCTTTCAATTGCGCGGTGGCGGGACCGACGACCACAAAGATGGCTGGGGGATTGCTTTCTTTGAGGGAAAGGGAGTGCGGCAGTTTCTCGATGTCCAGCCCTCCATTCACTCCCCGGTGGCGGAGTTGGTGCGCACCTATCCCATCCATTCCACCAATGTGATTGCCCATATCCGTAAGGCCACCCAAGGGAAGGTCAGCCTGGAAAACACCCACCCCTTTATGCGGGAGCTGTGGGGCAGTTACTGGATCTTCGCCCATAACGGGAACGTCCCTGATTTCCAGCCGGAGCTTGAGGGGAGTTTCCTGCCAGTGGGAAGTACGGACAGTGAGCGGGCCTTTTGCTGGATCATGCAGGAGTTCAGAAAACGCCATGGTCTGTCCCGCCCGGAAACCTCGGTGCTTTTTACGACCCTGACCGAGCTGACAAAAGAGATCGGCCGGTATGGGGAGTTTAATTTTCTTCTCTCCAATGGGGATTTGCTCTTTGCTCATTGTTCAATGAAGTTGAGCTACATCCTGAGACAGTCCCCTTTTCCAACGGCTCACCTGCGGGATAAAGATGTCACTGTGGACTTTAGTGACCTGGCCACGCCGAAGGACCGCGTGGCCATCATTGCGACGTCCCCTCTGACGGACAATGAGACCTGGGAGGCTCTGGAACCCGGAACTTTGTGGTTATTCCAGGACGGAATGCCGCAGTCTCACCGCAAAACCATCCCCGGGAAAAAGGTCACGAAAACAAATCTCTGAGACTTCACCGGCTGCCGCGGCGACTGACCAGATCGATAATAAAGCTGATAACAGCGAGGACAAGAAAGATCGTCAGTAATAATTTACCGATTTCCATCGACATCCCAGCAACTCCAGAGGCCCCTAAGATGAAAGCCACGATGGCAAGAACAAAGAAAGCAATGGCTGCTCGTAACATAAAACCCTCCTTGATAACTCCAGCATAGCTCAATTGACACAGGCATTTTCATGTAAGAGGGCAATTTACCAAATATTCCACAACGAAAATCTGTCGGCGCCGGGAAGGTTTCCTAAAAACATTGGCAAAGAGCTTCGGAGGTTTGAAGGTCCTGACACTTCACACTTTTCCCCTGATGGCTGATTTCAAATTCGGAAAGAGCCCCGTTTCGCTCCACATAGAAGATCTCAGAGCCTTGGGGATAGAGGCCGCGGTGGGCTTCTTCGCGCAAGGTCACCTGACCTTCCCCCTCCAGACTGGCGACCAAAGTGTCAGTCGGATTCAGGCTCTGTTCTGGTGGCAAAGGAAGGGGGACGGGGAGATCCTCTTTGTCCACGCCGTAATATTTTAAACGAAGGCCCGAGGATTCTTCGCTGAGGGCCTCCACCTCCAGGCGCAGGCGGCGCTTTTCCCCGTGCGGGAGGGTCAGGTGGATGTTTTTCCAATCCAGCCGGTTCTCCGTCAGAGGTCCCAGTTCATTTTGCAAGGATGAGTTCAGGGCCGAGAGACTCATCTCCGCCGTTTCATTCAGGCTGTTTCTGATTCCGAGACAGCGGCCGATTTGCGGCAGAAAGGGCCCCAACAAGGGCAAAGAGGCCCCCGAAGAAGGGGGGATTTCCGTAGAAAGAGGCCGCGTGGGAGAAGAGGAGGAAGAGGGACGCACCGGCAGGGCCTCCTCTGCCGCCGTGGGACGGCTGTCTTCTTCCGGGGAAGGGGCCGCGGTTTGGATTCTTAACTTCAGCGCGGCCCCAAGGGCCGCAAGCAAGAGCAGAATAAGAAGAATCTTTTTTGGGAAGTTCGGCATTTTACCGGCAATGGGTCTTAGGACCGTCCAGACCCCAGCGGGCTTCAAAGCTGTCATTGGGATCAGAAGAGACATCGTTCTTTAAAAGCTTCAAAGCAAAGTCATACAGGGAGATCTTGCGTCCAGGGGCAATCTGAATGTCCGGGCACTGATCGAAGTAGCCCTTTAATTTTTTAGCTTTTTGGGCGGTCGTCAGGCCCCGAGCCTCCGCAGATTCCGTCACTTGCTTAAGCGTCGCTTTAATGCGTTTATCACGGGACGGCGTGGAGTAGGAGTCATAGTCCGACTCATCCATGCAGCGGCCCCCAAGCTTGCGGCGTTGGGCTTCGGAACGGGCGATCACGTCCACCCGGGAGTTCACAAGCCTGCAAACGTTTTGCACGTGGCGGGCAATGCTCTCCTCGCGGCTCTCTGTGCGCAGAGCCAGACGGCTTTGCACCTCATCGGCCCAGCGGCTCAGCCGGCGGTGGCCCATGCGTCCTTTTCCCAACTCCTTGAATTGTTCCAGGGAGTAGCCGGGCAGGCTTGAGCGGGAACGGTCGTAATATTCTGGAAGCATCCAGTTCCGTAAACCCGTGGAGGTTTCAACGGGCATAAAGACCAAGCTGGAGGTCGTGCTTAGCTGGCGCACGGCTTTGGGAACCGTGGAGCCGATCAGGTCAATGGCGCCGGTGTCAGAGACTTCTTTTACAACCTCAGCGTGGCCGGGGTCGTCTTTAACTCCCCCATGAATAATGCGTTCAACGATATGATCCCGGGTGACTCGGGGGCGAGCCCAGATCGTTCCCGCACGCACCTGGGTCCGGTTGATGGTCACGGGATAAGTGTCCTCGGGGAGGGTCTTGGTGCTGGTGACATCATTGACGTACTCGATGAACTTACGCACTCTTTGCAGAGGATCAGAAATGGAATCAAAGCGGGACATTTTTTGACTGATCCGGTTGGACCCTCCGGTGGAGTCGCGGATCAAAAAAGGCAATTTGTTCTCATAAGAAAAAATAAGGCGGGCGGTGTACACAGCATCGGCGCAGTCAGTGGGGATCCCCTTATAGGGGCCAGAGACAAAAATCTCCTCATTAAAGGAATTTTGGATCCACTCGGAATATTTCTGTTCCCAGTTGGCATCCCATTTTTGAGCTTCCTGCCAAACAGCACCTTGTGCAGAAGAAAGACCCAGGATGCAGGCGCTTAAAATACTGAATGCTTGAATTTTCATCGATGACCCTTTTTGCAAAATCACGTGTTGATCGGCGCGAAAGTGTCATAATGTCCGTAAAAATTCAAAGATTATTCTTAAAGTCCGCAAACTCGTTTTCATCTCGGAAGTAGTTTTTGAAATCCGCAGAGACAAAAGTGGCCTCGTGAATTCGTCCTTCGGAGCAACCTGTCAAAGTTCTGTCATCCGCGCCATCAAAGTCGCAATCCGCGATAAACCACGCTCTTTCGGAATAAACGATGCGATAACCGATCAGACGTTCCTCCTGAAAAAGCACGGCCACGGAATCCAGGCGGGTGTGCCCTTCGGAGTAGTAATCCCCTTCCAGGATGGTGTCGCCCCAAACTTGCGCCTGGTCGACCGCCACCTGCAGAAGTTGCAGGCGCAGGTTCTCATTTGCCTCACTGACAGAGCCGGCAAGATCAAAAATGACTTTCATTTTGTAGGGAGCTTTGCAGTCGGTGGCGCAAGAGGCGCGGAAGTCTTGGATCAGGTTATAAAAGGCTCTCTCAATTTTGCGGGGGCCGTTGGAGTCCGCGAAGGCAGCGGTGGTGAGCAGATTCAGAATTAAAGCGATCAGAACAACGGTGGAAATTTTCATGAGCCTCTCCTCAAAGATCTCACCTTAATCGGAGGAGGGACATTTTTTAAATACATAACAATAAATATATTATGCAAAATGGGTATAACTACTTAAAACTCTTTTTCTGGGCAAAGAGGAAGAGTTCCTTACCCTGGCGGCCTGGCAGGGACTGTTGCCAACGCCCCCAAAATAAAAACTGGAAAGAGTCTTTCAGGCGCTGGCGAAGCTCCCATTCAGAACCGCCAAAGGGAGGGCCCTGTCTTTTGTCCATGGTGAAAAACACTCCCAGCAGTTGTCCCTGATCATGCAGGGCCTGCTTCCAGACTTTCACCAAATCATTGCGTCGGTGGGGATCCACCGCGCAATAACAAGTGTGTTCAAAAACCATGTCAAAGCTTCCTTGATAGCTGCGATCCAGGTGAAACACATCCGCTTGCACAAACTGAAGGCCGGGAAGGGCGCCGTAGTTTTTTCTGGCCCGGGCGATGGCTTCTTCGGAAAAATCCACTCCCGTGACCACATGCCCGCTTTGGGCAAAGAAGGCCGCATCGTGGCCTTCCCCACAACCTAAAACCAGCACCCGGGATTTAGGTAATTTCAGGCGCGGCAACATGTCTTTTAGTGCCGGGGCCGGTCCTCCCAGATTCCATCCCGGATTGCCTTCCTGGTGGTAGATCTGAGTCCAGAAGGCGGCTTCGCCGAGATCTTTTTGTTCGGAAAAATAGTCAGGGACGCGATAGGTTTTGCCGTCAAAGGAGATGGTTTCATCATCATAATCGTCCAGCAGGTTAAAGAACCCGGCCTGGGCTTTTCTGGACAGGACAAAGGGAACACCATTGCGGGCCCTGCCGTGAAAACGGTCCCACTCATCCAGGCACAAGGTGTTTAAATCAAAATCGAAGGAGAGGTCATAGGGGAGAAGCAAAGAAAACTGTTTGTCTTTTAAAGAAACCTGGGCCGCCACATAAGGCTCATCAAAGGCTTCCACGATCACGGGAACCCCGCCACAGCGGCTCACGAGGGCTCCGTTTTTTGCAAAAGACATTTCCTGAAGGACTTCGCGGCCCACCAAGGGGTCTTGGACACGAGCTTCCCCCATCTGTGCATAGCCTTCTTCGTCAATTTGAATAAAGCGATGAGGGAGTTCTGTTTCCATAAATCACTTCGCCGCAGGTGAAGGAGTCGGCGTGGCTGCCGGGGTTTCCGTTGCGGGGGCGGGTTCGGCTTCTTCGCCCTCCTCGGCTCCGGGAGTGACCACCAAGCCTTCACTGAAAGTCACAATATCGCTGGTGGTGTGGACGCTTTGCAAAGTCCAGCGGTCCGAGCCACTTTCATCGGGAGGTTCATGGAACAAAACAGCTTCCCCTTCCACGGTTTGCTCGGTGGACTCGCCCCCCGCTACAGGTTCTGTGAATTGGTAAGCGAAGACAGCGCGGACTTTATTCTCGCCCAAGCTTTCCGTCCACAAACGGCTGATCCTAAAGTTATGAATGTTTGGCTTTTTACTGAAGACCGTGTTTTTGATAAGATCCGCCAGCTTCTCCTGGATGCCGGAGTGCGTCTCAAAGCCGATAGCAGGGGAGCTATGGATGAGATTCCAAGTCCAAAATAAAGCGGCCGTGAAAATAATCAAACTCACTATTTTTTTCATAGATCCTGGGTTCCTCTCTTAGACTTCCACATAGGAGCATGATATTTCGTACTTTTCAACCTTGAAGAAGAATGAAAAACGGGAGGGGACCTATGCTTTCATCGCTTCGTAAAAATATTGAGAAAAACCTCAAGGACCGGGGGCTGAGTTTACGACCCACCGATCTGGCGGCCTTTGTGGAAGGTGTGGTGCCGAAGTCATCACGCACCGCTTTGGGGTACGCCTTGGATTTCTTGCGTCCTTTTTCAGCGGGGATGGGATTTCGAATCACCCGTTTGTCAGACCGCCATATAGAGCTGGTGGTGCCGGCCCGAAAACGCAACCAGGATGACGAAGGCCGCATTCACGAAGGAGCCCTCTTGACCGGAGCCTTAGAAGCTGCGCGCCTGCTGTGGCTGCGTCACGCTCCTTTGGGGGATTTTAAAGTTCATCTTGAGCGCGCCACTTTTGAAGTCGTCCAGGACTATAGCGGGGATGTGCGCGTGCGCATGGAGCTTCCCGAACTGCAATGCCAGAATGTTCTGGCGCAGATCCGCAGCCGTCAACAAGCGCAGACCGATGTCGTTTTGCACTTCTTTGATGAAAAAGAAAAATCCGTGGCCGAAGTCACCATGACTTTGCAACTGAAACATATTCCCGGTTTGAATGCCCCTTAAGGAGTTTGCGTGGAAGTGATTGAAAGTGTTGTGGACAGCACCTCAGCTGATTTTAAAGCCAATGCCGATGCTATGATGGGCCAGGTCCAGGAGTGGCGGGCTCGCGTGGAGCAGGCTAAACTGGGCGGTGGGGAAGAGGCTCTGAAAAAACATAAATCCCGCGGCAAACTCACGGCCCGGGAGCGGATCGAGGCCCTTTTGGATCCTCGCAGCGCTTTTCTTGAATTTTCCACTTTGGCCGCTTGGGAAATGTATGAGGGCCAGGCTCCCGCTGCGGGAATCATCACGGGGATTGGCCTGATCCACGGCACCGAGTGCGTGATCGTCGCCAACGATGCCACCGTCAAAGGCGGCACTTACTTCCCGATGACAGTCAAAAAGCATCTCCGCGCCCAGGAAATCGCCATGGAAAACGGCCTTCCGTGTATTTACCTGGTGGATTCCGGGGGCGCTTTTTTGCCTTTGCAAGACAAAGTTTTTCCGGATCGGGACCACTTTGGTCGTATTTTTTATAATCAAGCCCGCATGAGCGCCCAAGGCATTCCGCAAATTTCCGTTGTCATGGGATCCTGCACGGCAGGGGGGGCTTACGTCCCCGCCATGAGTGATGAAAACGTCATCGTTAAAGACAACGGAACGATTTTCCTGGGGGGGCCCCCCTTGGTGAAAGCCGCCACCGGGGAAGTTGTTGATGCTCAAGACCTCGGGGGCGCCAAGGTTCACTGCGAAGTCAGCGGCGTGACCGATCATTTTGCCGAAGACGATAGTCATGCCATTGAAATCACCCGCTCCATTGTGGCGCACTTAAACCACCGCCGCAAAGTCAGCCTTAAGATGTTGCCGGTCACAGAACCCTTATACGACGCCAAGGAACTCTATGGGGTGATTCCCCGGGATGCGCGCACTCCGTTTGACGTGCGTGAAGTGATCGCCCGCATCGTGGATGGGTCCCGTCTGCATGAATTCAAACCGACCTACGGAAAGACTCTGGTGACCGGCTTTGCCCATATTTGGGGGATGCCCGTGGGGATCATCGCCAACAACGGCGTGCTCTTTAGCGAAAGCGCCCTTAAGGCCGCCCATTTCATCGAACTTTGCGAGCAGCGCGAAGTGCCTTTGCTTTTTCTGCAAAACATTACGGGCTTCATGGTCGGCCAGAAGTATGAAAACGAGGGGATCGCCAAGCACGGGGCAAAAATGGTGATGGCCGTTTCCAATGCCCGGGTGCCAAAATTCACGGTGGTCATCGGTGGCTCCTATGGCGCCGGAAACTACGGCATGTGCGGGCGCGCCTTCCAGCCGCGGCAACTGTGGATGTGGCCGAATGCCCGCATCAGCGTGATGGGCGGAGAGCAGGCGGCCAACGTGCTCTTGACCGTGAAGCTGGATCAAATGGCGGCCAAAGGGCAGACGCTGAGCCAGCAGGAACAGGCCGAGTTTAAACGCCCCACTTTGGAAAAGTATGAAAGGGAAAGCTCCGCATATTATTCCACGGCGCGCCTCTGGGACGACGGGATCATTGATCCCGTGGACACCCGAAGGGTGCTGGCCTTGGGGATTGCGGCAAGTCTTAATAAAAAATGGGGCGCAAAAACCCAGGGCGTCTTTAGGATGTAAACATGGCTTTTGTGGAAGTGAAAGAAATCGCCCAAGTGGCCTACGTAAAACTCAATCGCCCCGAGATCCGGAACGCTTTTGATCCCGGCATGATCGATCTTTTAACCAAGACCTTCCAGGATCTTGAGCGGCGGGAGGACCTGCGGGCGGTCGTCCTGCAAGGCGAAGGCAAGGTCTTCTGCGCCGGTGCGGATTTGCATTGGATGCGGGAGATGGTCCAGTACACGCTTGAACAAAACAAGAATGATTCTTTAAAGCTCTTTGGCATGTTTGAAGCCATCGCCCGTTGCTCTTTGCCGGTGATCGGCTTGGTTCAGGGCGCGGCCTTTGGTGGCGCTTTGGGCCTTGTGGCTTGTTGCGATTACGTGATGGCGGATCCCCAGACACAATTTTGTTTTAGCGAAGTGAAGCTCGGGATCGCCCCCGCCGTGATCAGCGCCTTTGTGCAGCGGAAAGCCGTGGCCGGGAAAGTGCGCCATTTCATGCTCTCCGGAGAGGTTTTCAAGTCCCCTCAAGCCCAAGAGATAGGAGTGGTTCACGAAGTCCTTCCCACTTCCGGCTTCCAGGCCCGTCTGGACTCTCTTTTGCAACAGTACAAAGAATGCGGGCCGCAGGCGGTTCGTGAAACAAAAAAACTGCTAAACGATCTTCCGGATCTTTCCTGGGAGGAAAAACGCCTTCGCACCAGCCAACTCATTGCCGAGCGGCGGGTGAGCGCCGAAGGACAAGAGGGACTTAAAAGTTTTCTGGAAAAGCGCTCACCTCAATGGAGACACTAACCCATGCCAATGAAAAAATTTAAAAGAATTGCCATCGCCAACCGGGGCGAGGTCGCTGTGCGAATCATCAAAGCCTGTGAAGAAATGGGAATTGAAACAGTTCTCCTTCACTCCGAGGCCGACATCCACTCGCGGGCTTACCGGATGGCGACAAAAACCCTCTGCATCGGTCCCGCCGAAACTGCAAAAAGTTACTTGAATATTGCCGCCAATATCGAAGGGGCTCTGGCCGGGGGAGCCGAAGCTATCCACCCGGGTTTCGGGTTTTTATCCGAGAACGCGGACTTTGCCGAAGCCTGTGAAAAGGCCGGGCTCGTTTTTATCGGCCCGTCCGCAAAAGCCATCCGCACCCTCGGAGACAAAGTTCACTGTAAGGAGCTTGCGAAAAAAGCGGGACTTCCTCTGGTGCCGGGTTATGAAGGGGAGAACCAGGAGGTCTCGCAGCTGATTGCTGAGGCTGAAAAAATCGGTTTTCCCGTGATCGTGAAAGCCGCGGCCGGCGGTGGCGGGCGGGGGATGAAGCTGATCACCACCTCCGCGGACGCCCGGGAGTTGATTGAATCCGCGCAGCGCGAGGCTTTGTCCGCCTTTGGCTCGGCAAAGGTGTTTCTGGAAAAATACCTGGATCGCGCCAAACACATTGAGTTTCAGATCTTTGGTGATTCCACCGGCAAAGTGATCCACTTTTTTGACCGTGAGTGCTCGGTTCAGCGCCGCCATCAGAAGATCATTGAGGAGGCGACCTCGCCCTCTTTGACTCCGGAGCTTCGCCGCAAGATGGGCGAGGCCGCCGTGGCCATTGCGGAGCTGGGCCAGTACAAAGGCGCCGGCACGGTGGAGTTTCTTCTGCAGGACGGGGAGTTTTATCTTCTGGAAGTCAATACCCGTCTGCAGGTGGAGCACCCGGTGACCGAAATGGTGATGGGCGTGGATCTGGTGAAAGCGCAGATCCTGACGGCGCAAGGGGAGTACGTCTTTAACCCCCAGCAGATGCGTGTGCCCCAGGGGCACTCGATTGAGTGCCGGATTTATGCCGAAAACCCCTTCCTGGGAGGCGTGCCCAGCACGGGGAAGCTGGGTAAAGTGGCGTGGCCGGAAGGCCCCGGGCGGCGTTTTGAATACGGCTTTGAAGAGGGGGACGAGATCACGCCCTTCTACGATCCGATGATCGCCAAAGTGATCGTGTGGGATGAAACCCGCGCCCGGGCCATTCAGAAGATGATCCGGGTGTTGAGGGAGTCCGTCGTTTTTGGCGTGCACACCAATATTCCCTACCTGATTGAAATCCTCAGTCACGGGGAGTTTGGGGCGGGCACCATGACGACCCGTTTTATTGAAACTTACTTCAAAGATCCGATCCCCTTGCCGGAGCTTTCGGAAGTGGAAAAAAAGATTGTTGAAAAAGCCTTGCAACGCGTGCGCGCGCCTTTGGATTCCGGGGCCGTGGCTGAGCAACAATCCCCCTGGCAGTCTTACTGGAGAGGTGTGTAATGGAAATCACGGTCCGTCATCAGGGCGTCGATCAAAAAGCTGATGTCCAAATGATTAAAGAGACCCTTTGGGTTCATTATAACGGCCGGACTTTTGCCGTGGAGGCCTCCGGTCCTGGAAGCAAAAGAAAAAAATCCTCTTTGGCAGGATCTTCGGACCAGGTCCTGGCCCCCATGCCTGGCAAAGTAACCAAGATCCTGGTGAAAGTGGGCCAGGAAATTGCCAAAGGACAGGCCGTCCTGGTGATGGAAGCCATGAAGATGGAGTATACTTTAAAAGCGGAGATTTCGGGGAAGATCGCCCGGATCGACTGCGCCCCATTGGATCAGGTGGCTCTCGGAAAAACCCTGGTCAAGATTGAACCGGCAAAAGTGTAAATAGCTGAAAGAAGCAAATGGCAGTGAAGAAAATCACAATCGTTGAAATGGGTCTGAGGGACGGTCTGCAAAATGAAAAAATCATTCTCGATGTCCCCTCTCGTCTGGAACTCCTGAAGAAGCTGCTTGAAGCCGGAAGCCGGCGCATTGAATTGGGGGCCTTTGTCTCTCCGGAGTGGGTGCCGCAAATGGCGGGGACCGCAGAGATGGTCCGTGCGGCTTTGCAATTACGCAAAGACAATGAGATCCCCCGAGGGACCGAGTTTTCGGTCCTGGTGCCGAATGAAAAGGGCATGGAGGCAGCCTTGGAAAGCGGGATCAAGGAGATTGCCGTCTTCGCCGCCGCCAGCGAGTCTTTCTCCAAGAAAAACATCAATTGCTCCATTGAGGAGAGCTTTGCGCGTTTTGGTCCGGTGATGAAATTGGCCAAGAAAAACAAAATCAAGGTCCGGGGTTATTTGAGCGCCTGCTTTGGTTGCCCGTTTGAGGGAAAGGTGGCGGAGGCCAAGGTGGTGCAGCTGGCAAAGCGCCTTTATGCCTTGGGATGTTATGAAATTTCCATCGGCGACACCATTGGCGTGGCCAACCCGGCGCAGGTGGAAAGCCTGTTCAGAAAACTTAAAAAAGTGATCCCTGTGGCAAAGCTCGCCGCGCATTTCCACGACACCCGGGGACAGGCTTTGGCCAATATTCTTGTGGCCTACCAGTTGGGGGTGAGGGTCTTTGATGCGAGCGTGGGTGGTTTGGGCGGTTGTCCCTATGCTCCCGGCGCCGCGGGAAATGTGTCCACGGAGGACGTAGTCTACATGTTTCAGGGCATGGGCGTTAAGACGGGGATTGATCTTCCCAAGATGGTCGCCATGAATCCTTGGGTGACTGAAAAAATCAAACACCCTTTGCCCACCAAGGTGGGAAAGGTCGGGCCTTTAAAACCTTTGGGAAAAGTTTAAAATAATCTTTTGTTGAGGTCCTCGCCGACCTGCTACCATGGTCTGCCTCTTGCATTCTCGCTGAGGCTTATGAACCCACGTTGGATGTTGCCGGCTCTCATCACCACTTTTTGCGTACTTACCTTGGGAATACTCTACTCGGTTCGCAAACCCCTTTGTATTGATTCCAAAGTTGTAGACAGAATTGACAGGGGGAGTGAGAGCGTCTTTAAATGCTCTGCCAACCGACGGGTCCCCTTCAGCACTTATTTTGATAAGAACCTTCCCTTTTTGGCCGCGCGGATTCAGCATTTGGATCACTTCCTGGAGACCCTGACCCCTTTTAAAAACCGCCTCCGCCTGGTCATTGTGGCGGAGAAACCGGATTACTTTTTGGTCACCAAGAACGCCCTGTATATCGGCGAAGACCTTCTGCAGGCGGAGGGGCACCTTGAAAAAGCCCTGGCTAAATTCTGGTACCGGGAAAACGTTCAGCATCTTTTTGCCTACGAGACGCTTTTCGAGGAAGTCTATACGGATTTCCTTTTATATCTGGCCAACGGCCGGTTGAGCATTCAAGACCCCGTCCGCAATGTACGGACGCGGGTGGGAGGCGGGCGCTGGCCGCAAGTGCTGAAGTCCGCCCAGGCCTACTGCCAGTCCCCATGGAAAATTTCCGAGCACTACAGTTTTTGCGCTCTCATGCAAAAGCAGGAATCGGCTTTTCAGAACCAGATCGTGGAACTCAGCCTTCGCCCGATGCTGGTGTCCAGTTGGATTAAGTCCTATCAAGATCTCAGCTTCCGGGACCAGTACCAGATGATCCGGAACCTTCGCGACCTGCTGACCCGGGATCATATCCCCGATCTTCCTTTGGTCAGAACCGGAGGCCTGGGTCCCCAGAGTTCGCCTCTTCTGGAAGCCTCGGAAGCCGTGAAAAATATCAGCAACTTTCTGATGAGTTCCCAATTGTCCCAAACGTCATCGTCCCACCGGGTCTTTGTGAGTCTGGTGGCCAATCAGTTGCGGCAGTTCGGCTATAAGGATGCCTTAGGCGGCGTGCATTTTGACCTGTTAGTGGTGAGTGAGAACAAACTCTCCCCCGAGTCTGAGCAATTCCGCCACTTCATCACGCTGTCAAAGAAAAATCCCGGAATCAAAATGGCGGTGAAAGATCCGGACTCCCTGTGGATGCTGCCCTCCCTGTACCCGATCCAGTGGCCCACACTGAATGCCCTCCAGGCCAACCGGATTGTTTATGGCAAGTGCGGAAATTATGATTTTGACTTTGTCTGGCAATTTGCCGGGCTCACCGAGAAGCTCATGATTTTGAATGTTTGCAAAGGCCGGAAATTCAACCTGGCTGGGTATCTCCAGGCCGGGGCCGAGGGGTTTGGCGAACAAAACAAGGATATCTCCTTTATTCAGTTCCATGTTCCTTCCTTACTGATGCGAAAGGATCAACTCGCCGGGGCCGGGGATGTCTACCAATTGGTCAGCCGCCGGGAGCTTGAGAATCCCGCCTTCCGGAGCCTTGGGTGGCAAAAGCTGCTATGGAGCGAGAAGGCGCAGGCGTACCAGCCGAAATCCTTTATCGACGGCATTGAGTGGTTCAAGGTGCAGTAGGGGGTCCCTAGATATCGTCACAATGATTGTCGACGATATTTAGTAATTTTGAATAAAGATCCGGCCGCACGGCAGGCACGCCGGTGACCTGCTTGTGATAGCGGCTGATCGGCGCTTCGGGCAGATTCAAATGGTCATGTATAAAGCGGTCCACGACTTTCTGGATCTGATCATAGGAAAGGCCGCGCTTTTTCTCGGTGAGAACTTCATCCACGATTTCAATCAAGGCGTTGCCGGTGATTCTTTTTTCTGAATTCAAGCTCAGGGCCCGGTTGGCGATGCCTTTCAGGATGTTTTCAGGGCGTCCTTTGCCGGCCGCCAGAAAGACCAGGTCCTTATAAAGAGACTGGAATCTGTGGATCGCGATTTTTTGTTTTTGCCCGAGTTTGGCGTCCTTCTCCCTGCCGAAGCTGGAAATAATGGCTTTAAAAAACACCTCTTCCGGCATCAGGGCCTTCATCACATCTTTGCACTGCAGGTAATATTGCGGCAGGGTTCCCAGGATTTTTCGCATATTAAAAAGAGCCGGGTGGTTCACTCCGTCGGCGACCTTAACCGGGCTGCCGTTGACTTTGGCCCTTTCAAAGTAACTGAAGATTTCTTCAAAATCCCTGAAGGTATCGGATTTGGCCTTGAGGATGTTTTCGCGTTGGATCTGGTTAAAACCCATGCGGAACAAAAGCCTTTCGGCTCGGTATTTAATAAACAAACTGTCAAACTTCAGAACCACCGGATGGGACGAGAATGCTTTGAGGGGTTTTTTCTTATGGGTTTTCAAATAGTCCGTCATTTGTACGAAGACCTGAACAATAAGACGGGCTTTGCGGCGCTGCTCGTTTAAGTTGGTTGAGAACCTCTCCACGTCATCATAGCGGTATTTATCGTGGCGGATGCCGAACTGGCGAACACTTCCGTAATCGATGATGCCGGCGTCAGCAAGGACATTGTCACCATCCCAGTCCAGCCAGGCAAAGACGTAATCAATATCCAGCTTCGCCGTGAAACTGGCGAAGGAGTCACAGAGGATTTCGGTCATTTCTTCATAGGCCGCCGTGGTTTTCAGCGGGGCTTTCACTTCCCACTTTTTATTCATCACCTGGCGTTGGATAAAATAATCCGTGGCGGACTTGAGTTCTTTATAACGCTCCTGTTTGAGATACAAAAACAGATGGGCGGGGCGGATCAGGTTTGGGGCGGCCCTGACGCCGATCCCATACCCCTTGCCAAGATCAATGATGCACAAGACCCTTTCGGTGTGGATTCCTTGCAGATGCATGATCTCCGCCAGAATCGCGGCCCCTAAAAGCTCGTCAATCTCGGCAAGGCCGCAACCATAACCAAAGGCCGTGTCGCCGGTTTTTAAGGGACGGTTGGCTTCCACCGCGCCCGGGGCCAGGCAGGTGACACCGGTGCCGCGACTGGAAACATCCCAGGTGACACCGCGGTGGGTGAGGGTGCCATTCCAAATCCCCCTCCCGTCGCCGGAGGTTTTTCCTTGTTTGTTGCTGTGTTGGAGTTGCAGGTAACGTGTGGCCATGAACTTATGGGGAAGGATGGTCGCCGGATCAATGCGCTTTTTATTGATTTCGTCGTACTCGTTGATGATTTGAATCGAGAAGGTTTCAATGAGCTTTTTCTCAAGCTCATCTGTCATTTCATGGGGGTGACGGGAGTCAATCAGGCCCATTTCTTTGGCCAGGACGAAATTAAAATAGGCGACTTTGCCCAGTCCTAACTGGCGCACGCGGTAGGCGACATAGCCCTCCGGCACTTGCTCCATCCAAGGATGTTGGCCGTTCAACTTACCAAAAGTCGCGTAGAAGTTCTCTGAGTCGTGCAGTCTTTTGGTGGCCGAATTTTTTATCCGCATTGTTCATTCAGTCCTTTGTGAGTATTTATGAACTTTCCGTCCTGCTTACTTATCGGAATAAATTGCCTGTGCTTAAATGAGACGGGCGCATTCTGGACCAGTGTACGGGGTTGAGTTCCAGAGGATGACCAGAAAATCCCCTTAAGACGTCTTAAGCTCTTCAAGGTTTTGTCACTTGCCTCCGGGGGGCATCGGGTGCCAGCGTGGAGCCCGCAAAATGCATTTCATTTTGAGAATTCGAGGCCCGTATGCAAGTGATGTCTCTTTTTGGATTTTTATTATTGTGTTGTTCCCTCGCGTTGGCCGGGGAGGAAGTTGGTTTTTTACGCGGAAATATCCGCCGGGCCATCATTGCCAAAGGGGATATCTCATTGAATTGCCGTGATCTGAAGGAGTTTTCTACCTATTCTTGCCGGGCGCGTGCCATGGCGGAAGGGGACTTTGATTATTTCCTCGGCCCTCCGGGGGTTCCCGCGGACAAGGTGATCCTGACGGCGGTTCGCCAGGATGGCAGTCACCGCACCAAGAAAGTGGACTATGACATCAACCGCGGGCGAAGCCATAAGGTGAATCTTTGGGAGAACTCCTTTCTTCACCATGGTTTTATTCACAGGGCTTTGCTTAAAGTCGGACAGAATAAAATCTTCTATGTGATGAAAAAAGGCGATCGGGTCACGGCTCGGGGTGAGTTTACCGTCAAGGTCGTGGAGGGAGGGCAAAAACTCTGCCCCACGGCCCGGTATTGGGAGGATTTCATTTATATCTGTCCGAGCAAACTGGCTGCTTGTGAAAGATTTTTTCAAGACAACAACTATTGCGCTTCTGAACCAGAAGAAGCGCCATTTCAGCACGAGAAATAAGGGGGAAATATGAAACTCAGGTCTCTTTTCGGATTCTTTTTATTTTGTTATTCTTTCGCCGCGCAGGCCGGAGACAGCGTCGGCTTCCTGGGCGGGAATATCCGCACCGCCATTGTGGCTAAGGGAGATATTTCGATGAATTGCCACGACTCCCTCGGCTACGGTCAGGATTTTTATCTCTATTCATGCGAGGCTCATGCCTTATCCGAGGGAGAGTATGATTATTTTGTCGGCCCTCCCGGAGTGCCGGCGGACAAGGTGATTCTGACGGCGTTCCGCGAAGACGGCAGCCATCGCACCAAAAAAGTGGACTATAATACCAGAAAAGGCCGAAGCGATAAGGTCAACCTCTGGGTGAGATCCCTTTTTCATAAGGGGTTGCTGAAAGGGGGCGTTAACAGGATCGTCTATGTGATGAAGAAAGATGATCACGTGACTGACCGGGGGGAATTCATTGTCAGAGTCCTGGACGGGGGAAAACACCGTTGCCACAATATTGGCCACTTCTGGTACGATCTTACCTATCTTTGCCCAAGCCGGAGATTTGCGTGTGATGCATACTTCCGGGAAAATAACTTTTGTATTCCCAAGTTAGATGAACTGGAACCAGCCAAAGATCCTAGAAACAGCCCGCCTTTACCAAAACTTCCCAGTCCTAAATAAGACTTCGAGGACGCTATGAAAATAAAATATCTCTCCGGAATTTTTTTAATGTTCTCCTCCTTGGCTTGGGCCGGCGAAGGTGCCGGCTTTTTACGCGGGAACCTTCGCACGGTGATTGATGTTAAAGGCTATGTCTCCATGAATTGCCGCGAAATTGGGGGGTACGGCCGAGACTATTTTCGTTACTCGTGCCATGCCCACGCACTCTCAGAAGGGGCATCGGATTACTTTGTCGGGCCTTCGGGGGTTCCGGCCGATGAGGTGAGGCTGACAGCCTACCGAGCGGATGGAAGTCGCCGCACGAAAACACTCAGCTACGATTCTACCAAAGGACGAAGTCGTCAACCGGTGAATCTATGGAAGAGATCCCTCTTCCACCATGGTTTACTCAAAGAGGGAGAGAATCGAATTGTCTACATCTTAAAAAAAGAGGGTCACGTCACTGACCGCGGCGAGTTTGTCGCCAAGGTCTTGGATGGAGAAAAACGGGTCTGCCGCATGGAGGGTCAGGCTTGGAGTGATTTCACCAATCGCTGCCCGAGCATTAGCGAGGCCTGTGCGGCCTACTTCCAGAAAAACAACTTTTGCACCCCAAAAGTCAGGTGAACTCAAGGCAGCCGAACCCGCCCAGGGAGGTTCTGAGATTTGTAACTTGCCCCTGATAGATCCGGGCCACAACAAGTTGCAGACGTCCTTGGTAGGCGAAGCACCTTAAATCGTATTTAAAACTTTGCTCCCCCGTCGGAGTCGGAAAAAGCGACTCGGGCGCGGGGACAAAACCCTGGGCGATAAATTCCTGCTCGGCAAGTTCATCAAAGATCTTCCGGCTGATGGAGCCTCCCCGGTAGGACTGCTTGGAGCCAAAGGCCCGCTTGGGCTTAATGAAAAGGCTTTTGCGCATCCCCCAAAGCTCTTCTTTGTTTTGGGGTTCCAGGCTGTAACTCGTCGGCACCACGGACTGGATGAGGGAGCGGTTTTCCGCAGAGAGCTTCCACTTATCAAGATTGTCCGGAAGCGACCAATCGATCATGCGTTGCTTGTCTGCAAGAAGAAAATACTCATAGGGGTTCGGGGAAAAGCAGGCCTCTTTGTTTAAAAAGGATTTTCGCAGATCCGCACTTTGCGGCTGGTTTAAATAGAAGTCCGTGTAACGGTTGTAAATAAAATCCATCCCTGCGGCATCGACTTTTTTAATATCGAGAATTTGAGAATCCCAACCCCACTGCTTAAAAAGCTCCTGATACACTAAAAACTCAATAAAAAGCCGTTGTTGTTCCGGTTCCTCGTCGACAATGGCCACTTTGAGGGGTGTATGAGGCCTTTTCCCATGAAGTTTTAATTCTGTTTCAATATTCTGGCGGATTTCATCGGGCGAATAATCCGCCACCGGCAAAGGGACCCCCTGCATCCGGTACATTTCATATCCCAAGGCCAAAAAGGAGGCGTTGGTGTTCACCTCAATGAGCTTGATTTGGTGATCGGACGTGACATGGAAGTCGTAGCTCATACAAATGGATTTGTTCCCGGGATCTTTCAGGCCCAAGGCGGCAAGGTCCTCTTGATAGGACTCTTGATAAGCCTTGTTTTCGCGAAGCTGGAAGAAGACTGCGATGCTTTTTTGGATATCGCTTAAAACCGACTTGGGCAATTGAATGCGGAAGGGGGAAATTAAATATTCCGAGACCAGACTCTCCAGAGGTTGGCTTTGCAACCCCTGGAAGGACTTTTTCAACTGCTGGATAAAGTCGTTTTTTAAATCCATTACTTCAAGGTCACCACATGGTGATCGCCCTTTTTCCAACCCGCGCCGCAGAGTTCTCCGCTTTGCAGGCCTTGGAGGACGCGCAGGATTTCTTTGGCATCACGGCCCACGGCGGTGTTATGGATTCCCATGTATTGAATGTTTTGGTCCGGATCAATAATGAAAGTCCCGCGGGTGGCGATGCCTTTTTCCTCCAGCAGAACGCCATAGTCTTTCGAGATTCGTTTGGTCAGGTCAGCGATCAGAGGATAGCCCAGATTGCCGAGATCATCCCTCAACCAGCGCTTATGGGAGTGCACGGAATCCACACTGGCCCCCAGGATGGCGCCACCGACTTTCTCAAACTCGGGAAGATATTCGCGGAATTGGGTGAGTTCGGTGGGGCAAACAAAGGTGAAATCCAGGGGATAGAAAAATAAAACCGTCCATTTCCCTTTATAGTCCGCGAGGGAGATATTCTTAATTTCTCCTCCATCGACAACGGCTTGAGTGGTAAACTGGGGGGCGGGTTGACCGATCATTGGCATTTGCGGGGCTCCTTCTTCTGCTGCGAATACTTAATGCTAAATGTTAATGCTTGTGCTTGGTGTTCGATACCTTAATTGTTGCTAGAACTTTTTGCAGCAAGGGAAGCGTAGGGTCAATATGAAAATCATTTCATGGAATTTGAATGGGATTCGTGCCTGCCACAAGAAGGGCCTGCAGAATTTCGTAAACAAAGAAAAACCCGATATTTTCTGCGTGCAAGAAACCAAAGCTCATATTGACCAGGTGGAGAACGAAGCCCGCCACTTGGGTTATAACTACTATTATTGGTCCTCCGCGGTCAAAAAAGGCTACTCCGGTGTCGCCACCTTTACGAACGTGGAACCTCTTCATAACAATATTGGCTGGGGCCAAACGGAGTATTCATCCGAAGGCCGCATTGTGATTACGGACCACGGGCCTTTCGATCTTTACAATATTTATTTCCCGAATGGGGGTTCGGGGGATCACCGTCACAATTTCAAACAGCAGTTTCTAAAAGACCTCAATCATCATCTGAAGGCCCGGCTTGAAAAAGGGCGTGAGATCATCGTGGTCGGGGACTACAATGTCGCCCACACGGAGATCGATGTTTTTGACCCGAAAAGGCTGTCAAAAGAAAGTGGCTTTTTGCCGGAGGAGAGGGCGTGGTTTGATTCCTTTCTTGAATTGGGATTCATAGATACCTTCCGCTATTTCCATCCCCGGGAGGCCCACCGCTACACGTGGTGGTCCTATCGGGAGCTGGCGCGCATCCCCAATCGCGGTTGGAGGATCGATTACATCTGCGTTTCCAAAGGATTGGAAAAGGCCCTGATCTCGGCGGATATCCTGGATCAGGTGGAGGGTTCTGATCACTGCCCGGTTATCGCAGAATTGAAAATTTAACGGAGAACGATATGTTTGCCTTGCCCTTGCCTTTGGTGGTTTTGGAAGTTTTGATTTTTAGTACCTTCGTCCATTTCTATGGGTTCTGGGATGTTTTCCTGGCTTATTTTTTACCGAGTGTCCTGGGGGTCCTGCTTCTGTCTTTTTCCGGCAGGAACTTGGTGTTATCTCTGCAGAGCAGCTTTTCCCAAGGTCAGCTTCCCAGTGACAATCTCCTGCACCGGGGGGCGGTTCTTTTGGGAAGCCTGTTATTAATCATCCCCATGTTCACAACCCGGGTGTTCGCGGTTTTTCTCATTGTCCCGCTTCTTCGCCACTTGGCGGTTTTTATTTTTAAGGCCTTTCTCTTCAAACGCTTGGCGAAGTCCACCCACTTCACCTTTATCAGAACCGGCGGGGGTGGTCCCTTTGGCTTCGGCGGGGGGTTTAAAACCCAAAGCGATTTTGAGAAAGGCTTCTCCGCCACAGAAGAACGCCCCCGGGAGCGGGAGGCGGAAGTGGTGGACGTCACTCCCATTCAAATCACACATTCAAAAATAGAAGACGACAAAGCTTCGAAAAAATAACCGGACGCTGGATCATCGTCTAAAAACAAATTTTGTTTTACTCCTGTCCGCGCTCGTCAACAGGATCAAAGAAATATATTTATAAGACAATCTCTGGCTCTTTTTCGAGTCAGTTAGAGGGCTCAAGTCCGGTTTGAGACGGTTCTATTTATTTTTCGGGTGAAACTCCGAAATGTCTTCTATGCTAATGTGAGTAATTTACACATTAGGTACGTTTGTTGGAGGTTGTTCGTGAGTCAGTCCCTGCAAAGAAGCGCTCTCGGTTTTTTCCTAAATACAGTCCGTCGAGAAGCGTCTGACAAATTCCTGTTAAAGCATTTCCAGGTCGCCCCCCAAAAAGCGAGCCTTTCTTCATAAGATAAGACCAAATCGTAAACCAAATTTTTTGAAAATTGACAAAACCAACCAACTATTCACGTTTAAGGAGAGTTGCATGAGGAAGAGTTTGAAGAGCCTAGCAGTAGGCGCATTATTAATCGGCATGACCGGGTGTACGGGGGCCTCGAATTCCGACGGGGGATCGACATCCACTTATGATATTTCAGGGACCATGGGTGGTCTTTCCGCAATGAGTGTAACTCAAAGCAAACTGACCCCGATGGACTACGCGAAGTATTACGCAGCTTCAACAGTGGAGCTTTTTAGCTCAAAAGGTTATGGGGAGAACCAAGCTTCTGCCGCCTCTGCCTGCGCGGACGGAAAATACTATCGCGTCCTTTGCTCGGCTTGGAGCACGCCTCCGGTGGCCGCTTATGGGGATGTTTCCTGTAGCGGAGCCAACTCTGGGGGCTTCACCGTGGCTGGCTTGCCTTTGGGAAGCGAAGTTTCCTGCTTCGTTCGCGTTTCTACGGATGGGTCTTCCTTTTCACCCTTTGCGACCCTGGAAATCCCGGCGGCTGCGATGGGCGGAACCACTGATACGATGACTCCCACCGGGAATGTGACTTTGAGTGTGAGCGTGGGAACTGACGGTTCTGTAAGTACAGAGATTTCTTCTGGTGCGACGGCCGGTGGTTCAACCACAACCACTGTAACCACCTCCGATTTCAACGGCTATTACGGGATTTCTTGCGATGCCAGCTCGGCTGAAGAAAATGCCCGTTGCAAATGTATGATGTCCCACGATTACTCAGGCCTTTACAACAGCGAGGATGCCTGTATTACGGACCTTGCGTCTAAATTGACGGCTCCTTCTGCGGGTGCTCCCTACTTCGGAAACTATGAAGTGGTGGACATTCGTGTTTACTCCGGGGCTGTGGGCGGATCCGGTTTGGATACCAATGGTGACGGTACAGCCGATATTGCGGCCGGTGGGACCATCCACGGGATCAGCGTTTGGGGCGGCTCTTGCACCGACGCTACGACTTGTTCGTCTTTGCGGGTGAGTGCGGGCGGGGATTCTCTTCCCACCTTCGGCGGGGTGATCTCTTGGACCGGCGATACTCCTATCACTTGGCCTACGGGCAATCTGACTAAAAGTATCGATAGCACCACAATCACTATTGCTTTGAGCAGCTATCCCATCCCGGCAGATACGGCGACTCGCGCGCAATGGCTGACTTGGCTGCAAAACATCGTGGCCAATTCCGGCTGGACTTGCAATATGGGTGGAACTACGAAAAATGCTACCGATGCCTCGGTCGATGGTTTCTGCTTGGGGAACTTCGTATGGCAGGTCATGGATCAATTCCGTCGCGATTCGATCCTTCCCCGGGTTTCTTATCGTCACCAATGTACGAATTGGAGTTCCTGTGGCACTCCGACTCCCGTTGCTAACTACTTAGAAGTCGAAGGAATCGACTTTGATAACAGCGGAAACGTGGACACAGCTCACTCTATGGGGAAACGACCGGCGGCTCGTTACGTGCTTGAGCAATTCATTCCTCTGAGCTCTGGCGGCGGTGGCTTTAAGCAAAACAACAAAGACATGCGCTGGATTCCTTGTGTTGCAGGAACTGGCTCTGACAGCACGAGCGGCATTTACAGCTGTCCTTCTGGTGCCAACGGGATTGAGTGCGGAGTGGTTGAAGAAATGGCGATCAAGCTTCTTCCTTCCGGTACCACTGGGGTTTACTACGGTGGTTTTGCTCGCGCGAACACAGTCAACAAGGGTGTGATCCGCGGCGGAACAGCTGACGGCAGCGTTGTGAGTGGAAGCTTTGATGCCTACGCCAAGTGCGTCTCTGCCTTTGGTGCTTCTGGCGGGAACTTCACCGCTAAGTTCACCAAGATGGCAAACTAATTTTCCCGCATAGGACTTTGCTAGAAAAAGCCGGACCCCTCGGGGTTCGGCTTTTTTTTTGGCCAGCCGCAAACGCAGGCTGAGGAAAACCCCGCGGGCCTCTGGGAGGGGGTTGGATAAAATGCCCATGGATCCAAACTTGGCGAGGGCAATAGGGAGAATCACACCGGTCCTTCCGAACGGATCCTTCCTCTTTCGACCAAAGAGCCAATTCACTTCGTGCTTAAGAGTACGGGCGGGCGTCCGGTGGTTGGGCTCGGGCCAGAATTTCGATTCCAAGGTGCGATACGAAACACGGCCAATGGTCTTTCTTTTGGTGGAATCCGAGACTTAAAACAATTTATTAGTTCCCTCTGTGACAGAATCCCTGAAACAAAATAATTTTTTATTTTCCTCTTGACGGCCTTTTTGACTCTCTAAAATCCTCTCTGGTGAAGCCTTTCAAGCCATCATCAGAAAAACAATGAACTGATCCAAGATCGCCTCGGGGCGATGGGTTTCTGTTCGTTGTAAATCAAATTGTATCTACATCCTATCTCTGTAGAAAAACGAGCCTTCCGAAACCTGTGTTAAAAGAGTCTCACGTTTTCTTTCTCCTGATTCTTTTCAAAGATAGATAGAAAGATAGAAAAATAGATAGAATGAATGAGAGTCAAAAAAGAGAAAAGACGAGAGTTAAAGGCAAGCCAAGAGGATGATACATGCGGCAAGCAAGCTTTGGATTTTTAAAAGATTACAAAAAAGAGTTTGGGGGATCTTTACTCCAAGGGAAAAGAAAGACAGCCCGGCCTCTCTCCACAAAGCAGCCAATCCACCTCGTCCTGAAAAGCACGCACTCTCACGGCGGCCCTAGTAAGACTACTCTCAAGCACCCTGGGAAAAAGCCTCAAAGGCCTCTTCGACCTTCGCCCCTTCACACGGATTCTTTCTTGGGGGCGGGAGTTCACCTCCGTCAGAGGTTACCTCGAACTCAACCAAATGGAAGCCTTGGGGTTGGTCTGGAGAAGAAGCAAAGGCTCTTCCCGCCTGGGTCCCTCCAGGCCACGGCGGGGGGCTTGCGCGCAATAAAAAAGGCGACCTCATTAAAGTCGCCTTCCTCTTGGCCGTGCTTTCTTCAGGCCCTTTGCGGGCCCGCGCAAGACCTTTTAATTGTGCGGAGCTTGGCTGATCATCCGCTCTTGAATAATGTTGCCGAAGTATTTTTTAAACATGTTCTGACCCAGCTCCGCAGACTTCACCGTCCATTTTTCTTTATTAATAGAAACGGCCGCAATGGCGATGCGGTTGGATTCATCCATGGCATAACCCACAAACCAATCCACACGTCCCCGGGGGTTTTCCGCGGTCAGGTGACCGGTCTTTCCGCCCATCTCGATCTCCCTGAATTTCTTATTACGAACCAGGCTGCGGAAGGATTTGCGGGAGGTTCCCGAAGTCACGGTTTCCTCCATCAACTCGCGCACCTTGTGTGCGGACTCCGGAGTCATGATATGACCATTATCCAAAACCTCCGCCTGATACACGGTCTGACCCGCTTCATCCCTGATGTTCTCCACCAAGTACGGAATCACCATTTTTCCTTCATTGGCCACCGCGGCTGCAATCATCGCTCCCTGCACCGGACTCATGCGATTGGTCTTATTAAATCCGGAGGCCACCTCCGTCAGAGCAAAACTTCTCTCCGGCGGAACATAAGCCACCCCCATCTCCACCGGGAAGTCCGAAGGAATCTCCTGGTTGAACATAAAACGGTTGGCGTAATCGTTGATGTCCATGGGATGTATCGTCTCAAGACTCAAACGGCCAAAGGCGGTGTTAATGGAACGGGCAAAGGCCTCTTTTAGAGTAATCACCCGAGTCCACTTGTTCACTTTGTCGGACATGACATTTTTACGGTACAGGGTGTAGTTCCCACCGTTAAAATTAATTTTATGCTGAGGCGAGATTCCCGCTTTGTCCACAGCCGCTGTCGCTGTGACGACCTTAAAGACGGAGGCGGCCGGGAAGTTTGACTTTAGACTCCAGTTGCTGGCGTTGGGATCATCTTTTTGAAAGCTTGTCATCGCCAGAACCTTCCCGGAACTGGCGTCCATCATGAAAATTGCGGCATAATCAGGCTTGTAAGTTTTTAAGAGTTTTTCAGCTTCTTTCTGCATTTGCGCATCAATGCTGAGTTTCACCTGAGCTTTGATCGACTTCCCGTTCCACTGCAAATCCAGATTTTCCGGAAATTTATTACTGCGAATTTGGTCTCCGATCGCCTTTGAAATATCTACTCTTTGTTCGAGTTGGCTTTTCACCTTCTCTTCACGAACGGTTTCCTCATTGGCGGCGGGCCTGAAAAACAAAAACGCACAGGCGATGAAGGCGACTGGAATTAATAAGAATTTTAAAGACTTAGACCGTGCTTCAGTGTGTTTTTTTTGCTTCATCTTACCAGTCTAACACCAAGAATCTCGCTGAAACAAGGCCTGGAGCGGGTTCTGTCTGATAAAGAGATTTTCAGTTTACGGACCAAGGGCCAGGAACACAAACCTATTGCCAGTTTAAAACCAGTGACACTGGAGAAAAAAAATAATATCTGAAGTACCGATGAAAACTAAAGAACGAATCCTTGTTACCTCCATTGATCTATTCAACCGCAGCGGCGTTGTCGCCATCACCACCAATCACATTGCCAAGGCCATGTCCATCAGCCCGGGCAATTTGTATTTCCACTATGACAACAAAGAGGAGATCATCACCGAACTCTTCAAACGGATGCGCAAAGAGACCTATCAGGTGTGGCGTTTCCGCAAAGGAGAGTCCAAGAAACCTTTGGCCTTTATTGACGAAAATTTCGAGCTTTATTGGAAATATCGTTTTTTCCATCGCGAAATGTACTCCCTTCGTCGCAAGGACAAGGAACTCGCCCTGATGTGGCGCACCCATCTGCAGAAAATGATCAAACTCATGGAAGTCCTTTACCGGCACTGGGTGCGAGAAGGCAAAATGACGCAAATCAAGGATGCCGATGAAATGATTTACGTCTCTGAGTCGCTTTTGGCCATGTCCACAACCTTTCTGCAGTTTTTCGAAAGCGCCGAAAAGGCTCCCGGAAAGCGCAGTATTGAGCGAGGAAAACGGCATGTGGCCCGCTTGTTGGCCCCCTACACCGTTGGCGAATCCAAAGACGAATTTGAAAAATTTCTTCGCGGCTAAGCCCTTATCCTTCCTCAAGTACCTCTAAAATCGAATAGGGCCCCGCATCGGGTGGCAGGGTCCTTGCTCTAGTTTAAGAGCAAAGCCTTCAAGAGCGTTTCATACGATTTCAGAGGAGTTGCTGCGTGGCGAAGCTTTCCGGTTCTTTGGTATCCCTGCCCCTGTTCTTTATCGGCTCCTTGGCTAGTGCAAATTGTCAGGATGTGGCTGAAGAACTCAAAGCCATGGAAAAGGCCCGCCAAACCATCTCCGAGAGTCTCGTGCGGAATCATGAGGACTTTGCCCTCCTGCTGGAAGGCACGGCGACCGATCTTACGGCCAGCGCCAACTTGGGCTCCAGCCCTTCTCCAGAGACCGTGGCTAAGGTGAAGGGGAGCGCCAAGGCGGTCCGCCAGCGGGGGCTGCAGGCTCAAAAACTCAATACAAAATTAAACCAGGCTTCAGATCAAGTGATCGCAAAAGCCATTGCATGTTTAAAAAAGTCCCATTGATATAAGCGGGGACTTTTTCATGGTCTCCGGCGGTTGGGTCCCGAAGGGGGGAACCCGTCCTCTTCTCGTGCCGCCCGGAGGCCCTCTTTTACCAAGATATTTCCAAATCCATACGCTTTCGAAAACGAATTAAGATGTCGCAGGAAGCCCAGGCTGTCTCAAAATGAGAGGCTCTTTTTTGACTTATCCCAGCCTAAGTCCAGCTTTTTAACGCAACGCAATTTTGTAAGGAAATTCCCTGTGAATTTAAATAGAATTTAAGAACTAGCCAGCCAAATTTAAGAGTGAAATGGCCCTCTGCGACTTTATTTTTTTTGTATGGAGTTTTTGTCTTAGGATTCAGCGAGTTAATTAATTTTAAGTTAATTTAAGATTTTCTCTTGCAAAAAATTCAGGGTCGGTGATTAATAGGTCAGTTCCAAATTGGCACTTCGAAATGAGGGAATAATCGAGGGGGTAAAGATGGCACAAACGACGCAAATCTCTGAAAAGTTGATAAGCGAGTGCAGACAGAAATTGATTCAAGCGAAAGCGGAAATCTTAAACCGTGTGAAAGAAGCGCGCATGAACTTGGACAACGACGATAAGGGCGGAGATGAAGCCGACCAAACCGTGCGGGTCCTTGCCGAAGCCGAGTTCTTGAATATGCACGAAAGGCTCCGCGGCCAACTCTTCGAAATCGAAAGCGCTCTGGGGCGCATCGAAAACGGAAGCTTCGGTCTTTGTGAAGAAACCGAAGAGCCCATCGAGGCCGACCGGCTCCGCGCCATTCCCTGGACCCGCCTGAGCATCGAAGGGGCTGAGATCCGGGAATCCATGAACAAGCGCTACGCTCGATAAGTTTCTTTTCCGGCTGTTTTGGTCTCTAGGGAGGGGGCGTGACGGAGTCCTGGCTCGTCAAAGAACTTCCCAAGGACGCCACCACGATACAGCCGATGGCCATGATCTGATTGAAGGATAAAAACTCCCGCAAAACCAAAGAGCCCACCGCCACGGCCAAAACGGGCTCAAGACTCATTAAAATTCCGAAGGTGCGAACGGGGATTTTTTTAAGCGCCATCATTTCCAGTGAAAAGGGAAGGGCGCTTGAAAGAACCGCCACCCCCAGCCCCACCGGCAGGACCTGCCAGCGCCAAAGGGCGGGAGGGGCATTGAGGGCCCCAAACGGAAACGTCACAAGGGCCGCAAACACCATTCCTACGGCGGCGGTTTTGCCGCCATGACTGTCCTCTCCGGCTTTTTTCCCGAAAACAATGTAAAGAGCCCAAAAAACACCCGCTCCCACGGACAAAAAAACGCCCCGGTAATCCAATGCCGTCGGCGCGATCTGGGCGATGGGCAGAAGCAGAAGAATGCCCACCCCGGCCAGAAGGGCCCACAAAAAATCCAGGAGCCGGCGGGACGAGAAAATCGCCAGAGCCAGGGGCCCGGTGAATTCCAGAGCCACGGCAATCCCCAAAGGCACATACTGCAGGGACAAATAAAAAAGAAGGTTCATCAATCCGAGGGAGCAGCCGTAGAGACCCACCCGTTTCAGCTTTTGCGAGCTCCAGACCTCGGTCCAGGGGTGCCACACCATCAGCAAAATCAGGGCTCCCAGAGAAGTCCGTAAAAGGGTCATCCCCTCGGGGCCCACCAGCGGGAAGAGCTGCTTTGCTAGCGCCGCCCCCGATTGGACGGAGAGCATGGCGATGACCAATAAAAGGACTGAAGGAAAGGGCATTTATTTCTTTTTTTCTTGGTTCGTGGTGACCAGCCACCCGCAGAGCTTATAAAGGACCCGGGCTCCGACGTTGCCATCCCATTCGGCTTCGCCCTCGGGGCCCCCACCGGAAGAGACTTCATTTAAGTCAAAGCCCACGATTTTACGCCCGGTTTTATGAATCTCATAAAACAGATAAAAAACCTGGTCGATGCTCAAGCCCCCGGGCACGGGGGTGCCGGTGTGGGGGCAGAAGGCCGGGTCCAGGCCGTCAATATCAAAGGAGATGTAAACCTTATCCGGCAACTCCCGCAGGATGTCCTGGCAAACATGGGCCCACGAATCCCCTGACATCAAACGGCGCTTAAGCTCAATATCAAAAAAGGTGCGGATGTCCGCCCGGCTTTGAATAAAATCGTATTCTTCTTCACAAAAATCCCGGATGCCCACCTGGACCAATCTTTGAGGACGGTGCTTGGCGGTCATTACATTATACATAATGGAGGCATGGGACTGGGTGAAACCCTGATAGGCTTTACGAAGATCGGCGTGGGCATCAATGTGCAAGACGGCGAAATCGCCATGGAGTTCCTCGGCCAGGGCCTGGATCGCTCCCCAGGGGGTCGAGTGGTCGCCTCCCACCAGGCCCAATAGCTTTTTGTTTTTCAAAACGGACTTGCTCTGCTGGTACACCCACTCCGTCATCTTCGCGCAGGCCTCATTCACCTCTTTGGCCAATTGGTCCATTAATTGGATGTCCTGGCTCATCTCGGTGCGCATTTGAATCAGGCGCTGGGCTTTTTCTTTGTAAATATCATTCAGGGCTTTGATCTCGGTGGGGAACTCGCGCATGAAGTAACCGGCCTCGTAGGCCTTGCCGGTTTCAAAGTCAAAAAGGTCCACCTGCTCGCTGGCTTCGCGGATGATCCGCGGGCCTTCGGAGGCGCCGTTGCCATAGGAGGTGGTCACTTCCCAAGGCACGGGAATCAAAGTGACCTGGGCCTCGTCCTCTTTCAGCGGAATGCCGAAGATTCCGAACTCCGAAGAAATCGTCGTGGTCGGGTCGAATTTGCGTGAGGGAGCGTTTTCCATGAGTTTCTCCTTTGTAAACGGAGGCGCTTTTATGGTCTTATTTTAGCAAAAAGAAAACATTTCAGGATGCAACTGTTGCATTGCATTAATTGAGCATTGGCTTGATTATTTCAGCGCTTTCCCTGATTTTAAGGCCACTTTAGGGGCCATGCGTGGTCCCTGGCAATTACTTTGGAGGAAACCATATGAAAATAATGGGACTGATGTCGGCCCTTGTTTTAGTTGTAGGTGTTTTAGCTGGTAATTTCGGCACTCAAGCAAAGGCTGCGACTCCCAACGCCAATGCGCCTCAAGGTGGCGTGTTTAACTTAAACTTAGGTGGTGAGCCTCCCACACTGCACCCCATTTCTTCCACCGACGTCTACGCCTCTTCCGTGCAAAGTTATGTGATGGACTCCATGTTGGCGCGGGACACAGAGACCTACCAATGGAAACCCCGCCTTGCCGAAAAATGGGAAGTCTCCAAAGACAATAAAACCTTCACCTTTCATCTGCGCAAAAACTCCCTGTTCCACGATGGCCAGCCGGTCACGGCGGAGGATGTGAAGTTCTCTTTTGACGCGATTTTTGAACCGGCTTACCAGGCCGCGCACCTGCGTCCTTATTATGAAGGCATCGCGAAAGTGGAAGTGGTGGATCCTTACACCGTGAAGGCCACCGCGAAAGACACGTATTTTAAAAACTTTGATGTGATCGCGGGCATGACGATCATTCCCAAGCACATCTACGGCAATGTTGAAAAATCCAAAAAAATGTCCCGCACCCTGATTGGCTCCGGCCCTTACGCCCTGGGCAAGTTTGAGCGAGGGCAACTGATCACTTTAAAAAAATTCGATAAGTGGTACGGCAACGAGGATAAAAACTGGAAGGGCATGTACAACTTCGCCACCATCAATATGCGCTTCTATAAAGAAGAGGCTGTGATCCTGGAAAGAGCGAAAAAGGGCGATCTGGATTATATCGATCTGCGTCCTGAGGCTTATGTGAAAAAGACCGAAGGGGCTCCCTGGGGAAAATCCATTTTTAAACATAAAGTGGAAAACTCCGCTCCGAAGTCTTATGGCTTCGTCGGTTGGAATCTTCGCCGCGAACTCTTTCAGGACAGAAATGTGCGTGTGGCTTTGGCGCACTTGATGAACCGTGAGGAAATGAACAAAAAATTCCGTTACGGGATGGCGGACCTGGCGACAGGGCCCACGTACCTGAAGAGCGAATACGCCTCTAAGAGCGTAAAACCGATTCTTTTTGACCCGAAAGCGGCGACCGATCTTTTTGCCAAAGCCGGCTGGAAAGACACGGATAAAGACGGGGTTTTGGATAAGACTGTGAACGGCAAAAAGGTCTCCTTCAAGTTCACCCTGATCCACCCCAATAAAGACAATGAGAAATATTGGACCATGTACCGCGAAGACCTCAAAAAGGCGGGTGTGGACATGGAGATCAAGTATCTTGAGTGGAACTCATTCCTGAAACTGATGGATGAAGGGAACTTCGATGCGGTCTCCTTGGGCTGGGGCGGCGGGGATATCACCTGGGATCCCAAACAGATCTGGCACTCCTCCAGCGCGGTTCCCGGGGGCTCGAACTTTATCCACTACAAAAACCCCGAGGTGGATAAGCTTATCGATGAGGCCCGTCAGTCCCTGGATGAGAAAAAACGGATCAAGCTGTTAAATGTGGTTTATGAAAAGATCGCGGCCGACGCGCCTTACGTTTTCATGTTTAACGATAAATTTGATTTCTATGCCAATTCCGCCAAGGTGCAAATGCCCGCTGAGACTTTCAAGTACGGCGTCGGAGTTGATTACTGGTGGGTAAAACAATAGTTTCTTGAGGGAGTCGGTCACTTGCTGGTTTATCTGGTTCGACGTTTATTGCTGATGATCCCGACTTTTATCGGAATCACCTTGTTGACCTTCCTTGTGATCAACATGGCGCCGGGAAGTCCTATTGAACAAAAGCTTCAAGCCATCCGCTTTGGCTCTAATATGGGCGGCGGCGAAGGGGGCGGCGGGAAAATCCGCGAAACCGGCGTCAGTGAAGAGGTGATTGAAGCCCTTAAAAAACAATATGGTTTTGATAAGCCGGTCCACGTCCGCTATTGGATTTGGTTGAAAAACATCGTGCACCTGGATTTTGGCGAAAGTTTCACCTACCAGGAGCCGGTGATTGATGTCATTACCAGTAAGTTCCCGGTCTCCATGCAGTTTGGGATCACCTCCTTGATTTTGACGTACCTGATTTGCATCCCCTTAGGGATGCGGATGGCGCTGAAGGCGGGAAGCCCTTTTGACCGGGCCTCGGGTTTGGTTCTTAACTTCACCTATGCGATTCCGCCCCTGGTTCTGGGGATTTTCTTGATCACGGTTTTTGCTGGAAAGCTGGATTGGTTTCCGATCGGAAGCTTGAAGTCCGACAACTATGATGAACTGAGCTTTTGGCGCCAAATTTGGGACCGCACCCATCACTTCGTTCTTCCTTTGATCTGTTATATGATCGGGGGCTTTACCCAGCTCTCGTATTTGATGCGAAATTCCATGTTGGAAGTGGTGAAGTCCGACTACGTGCGCACCGCGCGGGCGAAAGGCGTTCCTGAGAAAGTCGTCATGTACAAGCATGCCCTGAGAAACGCCCTGATCGCCTTGGTTCCAGGCGTGGCCGGGTTCTTCGGGGTCTTCCTGAGCGGGTCTTTGATCATTGAGCGGATGTTTAATCTCGATGGGATGGGGTTGCTGGGGTATCAGTCCTTGATGGTCCGTGATTACAATGTGATTATGGGAATCACCTTTATTTCCTCCCTGATTCTGGTATTCGGTCGCATTTTCAGCGACATCATGTACGTGCTGGTGGATCCGAGGATTGACTTCAAATGATGAATTTTATTGAAAAGCATGTGATTCGCAGTGAGCTGACATTAAAGCGCTACCGTCGCTTTAAACGCAACCGTGCGGCAGTGATCGCCGTATTCATTTTCGCTTTCATGATTTTAATGAGTTTCACCGCGGAGCTTTGGTCCAATAGCAAACCGCATATCATGAAGTATCAGGGGACCTTGTATTTCCCTCTGGTGAAGGACTACCATCCTTCTCTTTTTAACCGCACGGATATCCAAGTCATGGATTATCGCTCTCTGAAACTGGGCCCAGAGGATTGGGCCGTCTGGCCCGTGATTCAGTGGGATCCCTACGAAAGCAATCCTTTTGTGGAATCCTACCCGGCGCCGCCTTCCCGGTACAATATCTTTGGAACCGATGACCGCGGACGGGATGTGTTTTCCCGCTTGCTTTATGGCTTCCGCTACACCTTTACCTATGCCGTGGGGGTTTGGTTTTTGTCTTATCTGATTGGCTGCTGCATCGGTGCGGCCATGGGGTATGTCGGGGGGAAAGCGGATCTTTTAGGCATGCGCCTGATTGAAGTTTTTGAGAGCATCCCCGCCTTTTTCATTCTGATCACTTTGATTTCCATCTTTAAGCCCAATATTTGGCTTCTGGTGGTCTTTAGTGTTGTCTTTAACTGGACGGGAATTTCCCACTATATGCGCGGGCAATTCTTGAGCTTAAGAAAGCGGGAATATGTGGAGGCCGCCAAAGCCATCGGCTCCACCCATAACCGCATCATCTTTAAGCATATCATGCCCAATGCCCTGACGCCGATTCTGACCCTGTCGCCTTTTGAAATTGCCGGCAATATCTATAGCCTGGCCGTGATGGACTACTTGGGTCTGGGCCTTCCGCCACCGACTCCAAGTTGGGGGGAGTTGCTCAATCAGGCGCAAAATTACTTCACGACGGCTGAGTGGCTGGTCTGGGCCCCGACGGGAGCTTTGGTATTGACCATGAGCCTGCTTATCACCATCAACCTTGCGGTCCGTGACGCCTTTGACGCCAAATCCGCCGTGGGCTAGGGGAATTCAAATACAGATTAAATAAAGATGGGTTAAAAAAAGCGGCTTCGAAAGAAGCCGCTTTTTTATTGTCTCTACTCCGCCTCTTCCAGATAAGTGTACCCGGATAGGCCTTCTTCGTAGTGCTTGATCAGAAGCTTGGCTTCTTGCTTGGTGATGGTGCCTTTTTGAATGCTCTCTTCGGTGGCTTGGCGGACATTGTCCACCATTTCTGAGCGCCCGTACTGAACATAGCTTAAGACCTCCGTCACGGTGTCCCCGGGAACGTAGTGGTCAATGGTGTAACCCACTTCGCTTAAGGAGATGTGAACCGCATCGGTGTCGCCGAAAAGATTGTGCAAATCCCCCAGGATCTCCTGGTAAGCGCCGGTGAGGAAAATCCCCATGTAATAGGGCTGACCCTCGGTGTAGGGGTGAACCCGCACGGTTTCCTTAGGTTCGCCGGACTCCGTATCAATGAACTTATCAATCACTCCATCGGAGTCACAGGTCAGATCCGCCAAGGTGGCACTGCGGGTGGGCTCTTCGCCCAAGCGATGAATCGGCATGATCGGGAAGAGCTGACCCACGGCCCAGGAATCCGGAATGGACTGGAAGACCGAGAAATTGGCAAAGTAAGTGTCACACAATTCCTTGCCCAGCGCCGCTTGGATGTCTTCCGTATCCGGCGTTGTTCTTGCCAGGATCAACATCTTGGTGGCAGTAGCGAAGTACATGGACTCGCACCATGCTCTTTGTTCCAGGGTCAAGACCCCGTAGGTGAACAGTTGCAGGGTTTCCTGCTTGGCCTGGGTTAAGTCATTGAAGCACTCGTTGATATTGTCCCGGTTCACCTTTTCGAAGATATACTGCATATCTTGCATGATGGTGGGATCCTTTTTTGCGGCAGGACGGGGAGGATCCATGCGGTGCAAGTCGTTCACACCCAAGACATTAAAAATCAAAACGGAGTGGTGAGCGACCAGAAAACGCCCGGATTCGGTCACAATATGAGGGTGGGGGACGTTTTTCTCGTCACACAGCGCTTGCAGTACGGACACGATATCATTGGCGTATTCTTGTTCGCTGTAGTTCACGGAGCTATCGGAAGACCCCGTGCCATCGTAGTCCACGCCAAGGCCGCCGCCGACATCAATGTATTTTAAGCCCGCGCCCATGGCGTGAAGTTCGGTATAAAAGCGGGCACCCTCTTTCAGAGAGGACTTGATGCTTTGGATGGAGGGCACTTGGGAGCCGATATGGTAGTGGAGAAGCTCCAGGCAATCGAGCATGTTTTCATTACGGAGAAACTCCACGCCCTCGACAATTTCCATGGAGGTCAAACCGAACTTGGAGCGGGCCCCGGAGGAGTCCACCCACTTGCCGGCACCTTGGGTGTTGAGTTTGGCGCGGAAGCCGATTTTGGGTCGGGTGTTGAACTTTTTCGCCGCATCCACGATCATCTTAAGTTCTTCCTTACGATCCACCACGATGATGGTGTTTCGTCCGAGCTTCTGGGAGAGAATCGCGGTTTCAATATACTCGGCATCCTTAAAGCCGTTGCAGATGATCAGGGCATTGGGCGTGCTCATGAGCGCCAGAACCACCAAAAGTTCGGGTTTGGATCCGCACTCAAGGCCAAGCCCGTGGCCTTTTCCGTGTTTTACCAGCTCCTGCACCAGGTGCCGTTGCTGGTTCACTTTAATGGGGTAAACGCCGCAATATTGGCCTTTGTAGCTGTGATCCGCGAACGCCTTTTGAAAGCAGGAGTTTAGAAGTTGGACCCGGGCCCTGATGATGTCGGGAAAACGAATCATAATGGGAACGCGGATTCCGCGGTCCAAAAGGTCCTGGGTCAGGTCATAGAGGTCCACCGAGGGGCCGGTGGCGCCGGTGGGGGTGATGACAACATTGCCGTTCTGGTTGATACGGAAATAACCGTTCCCCCAATTGTTAATGCCATAAAGCGATGCACTCTTTTCCGGACCCCAAGGGGTCGTACCGTTTGTGGACATGGAAGTGCTCCCTCCTGCTTTTTGAACCAACTCTGTTTTCATCATCCTCACTCGTTTTATTTCACAATCAAGTTTAAAATTTTACCAGCCTTGTAAATAACTTTATCCGGGTGTTTATCCCCTAAAGCCGTGCTGACATTTGCCAAAGCCTTGGCCGCTTTCACGGCCACCTCTTCGGACGCATCCAGAGGAATCTCAATGGTCCCGCGCATTTTCCCGTTCACTTGAACGCCGATGGTCACTGTATCGTCTGCGACGAGCTTGTTATCATATTTGGGCCAGGGAGCCAAAGAAACAAATTCTGTTCCGCCCAGAATTTCCCAGAGTTCTTCCGAGAGATGAGGGGCAAAAGGCATCAAAAGCTGCACCAAGGGGCGTAAGAGGGCTTTCGGTCTGACATTGGCCTTATAGAGTTCATTCACCAGGATCATCATGGCTGAGATTGCGGTATTGAAGCTCATGTTCTCAATATCCTCAGTGACCTTTTTGATGGTTTTGTGCAGAAGCTTTTCCAGGTCCGCGGGAATGGCGTCGTCCGTGGCCAGCAAGGCCCCCTCTTCACTCGCCACCAGCCGGGACACCCGGTCCAGGAAGCGTTTTACGCCTTCAATGCCTGTCGGAGACCAGGATTTTTCACTCTCCAAAGGGCCCATGAAACAAACAAAGGTTCTTAAAGCATCCGCCCCGTACTTTTGGCAGATCTCATCGGCCGGAATGACATTGCCGCGGGATTTGGACATTTTTTGATTGTCTTCCCCGAGAATCATTCCCTGGTGAGCCAGTTTTTGGAAGGGCTCATCGTGGCTGACCAAGCCCGCATCAAAAAGAACCTTCATCCAGAAGCGGGCATAGAGTAAATGCCCGACGGTGTGCTCGGGGCCCCCGACATAGAGGTCCACGGGCAACCAGTATTTTTCCAGTTCCGCAGAGAAGGGGGCGGAGTCATTGTGAGGGTCAATATAGCGCAGGAAATACCAGGAGGATCCCGCGGATCCGGGCATCGTGTCGGTTTCGCGCTGGCCGATCTCTCCCTCGGCTCCGAGGGCGGCGGTTCCCGGGTAACGAACCCACTCCTTGTTGCGGGCCAAAGGCGCCTCGCCCCGGTCCGAAGGCTCGTAGTCCGCCACTTCCGGCAAGAGCACGGGGAGTTCGTTGAAGGGCACCGCCTTGAGGCCGGCTTTGGGGAAATGAACCACAGGGAAGGGCTCACCCCAATAGCGTTGGCGGCTGAAGAGCCAGTCGCGCAATTTATATTGAACCTCACGCTGACCGATCTTTTTTGCTTCCAGGTAGTCCAGCATTTTCCCGATGGCGGCGGCTTTTGAAAGCCCGTTCAGGAATTCGGAGTTCACGAGGGTGCCTTCCCCTTCAAAAGGCAGGGTTTCTCCGCCTTCAAGGACGCGCACCACGGGGAGCTTGAATTTCTCCGCGAACTCAAAGTCGCGGGCGTCATGCCCGGGCACCGCCATGATCGCCCCTGTCCCGTAATCCATCAGGACATAGTCCGCAATCCAGATCGGGATCTGGTGCCCTGTGAGAGGATGAAGGGCGAAGGCTCCGGTGAAGACCCCGGTTTTTTCGGTGTTGGCTTTGCGGTCGATTTCGGATTTACGGCTGGAGGCCTCGATGTATTCCTCCACCATGGGTTTGCGCACGGAGCTTGTGATCTTCGGTACGAGGGGGTTTTCCGGGGCCAGAACCATAAAAGTGACGCCAAAAAGCGTGTCCGGGCGGGTGGTGAAAACCTCAAAGCTTTCTTCGGTCCCGTCCACTTTGAAACTCACCCTCGCGCCTTCGCTTTTGCCAATCCAGTTGCGCTGTCCCTCTTTGGTGCGGGCGGGCCAGTCCACGCGCTCAAGGCCCTCTAAGAGTCTTTCGGCATAGTCCGTGATTTTTAACATCCATTGCTTCATGGGCACGCGGATGACGGGGTGGCCGCCGCGCTCTGATTTGCCGTCCACCACTTCATCGTTGGCAAGCACGGTCTTCAGCGCCGGGCACCAGTTCACGGGGACCTCTTTTTGGTAAGCAAGCCCGCGCTCCATCAGTTTCAGGAAAATAAACTGGGTCCACTTGTAATACTTGGGGTCACAGGTTGAGATCTCACGGCTCCAATCAAAGCTAAAACCGAAGGATTGAAGCGTGTGGCGGAAACTGGCGATGGCCTTCTCTGTGGTAATGGCCGGATGGATGCCGGTTTGGATCGCGTACTGCTCCGCCGGCAACCCGAAGGCATCATAACCCATGGGGTGAAGGACGTTAAAGCCCATGGCCCTTTTATACCGGGAAATGATATCGGCGGGCGTGTAGGAGGCGATGTGGCCGACATGCAGGCCGGAGCCGGAGGGATAGGGAAACATATCCAGGGCGTAATATTTTGGTTTACTCGAGCCGCTGGCGGCCCGGAAAGCACCTTGTTGTTCCCATTTTTTCTGCCATTTTTTTTCGAATTCCGTGTGATTCAATGCCATGAGGTCCCCGTTCAAAAAAGTCTGAAAGTGAATAGCCAAGAATAACGGATGTTTCAACGAAAATGGAAAGGAAAAGTGGGCAAATTCTGCCTGGATTTTCGCCGGGTGCAGCCCTGGACTTCCGGTGAGAAATCGCAAGATGACTTAAGCATGATTCGGGTTTTTCAATGGGGCGCGCTAAAATGAAGGGATATGGTACGTAATAGCCCCCCCAAGGATCCTAAAGAGCGAAAAATTCTGGTGATAGATGACGATCACGATAGCCGCGAGATTGTCCTTGAGCCCCTGCGCTGGGAGCATTTTGATGCTCGTGGAGTGCCCTCCGGAGAAGAAGCGCACAAGCTGATGGAGACATGGGTTCCGAACATTATCATTTTGGATTGGGTGAATCCGGGGATCTCCAGCATTCAAATTCTGCAAATCGTGCGGGCTCAGTACCCGCACGTGTCATGTATCTTTATTTCGGGAAACTCCAGCACCGAGTCCATCATCGAAGCCCTGGATTCGGGAGCCGATGATTACATCATCAAACCCTTTGTCCCCTTGGAGCTCTTAGCCCGCATCCGCACCCATTTCCGCATCCGCGACCTGCACGCCCAGCTTCTCTACGCCAATGAGCGGCTGAAAGAGCTTGTCGACACGGATGACCTGACCGGCCTCTACAATATGCGCTCCTTGTATCAGCGCCTGGATTTTGAGCTGGAGCGCGGGAAGCGTTTTGGTCGTGAAGTGTGTGTCATTATGATGGACATGGACTACTTCAAGACGGTCAATGACGGACATGATCACCTGTTTGGAAGTTACGTTCTTTCAGAGGTCGGAAAAATTATCAAAGCCAACACCCGCAACATCGATATCCCGGCCCGCTACGGCGGAGATGAGTTTCTGGTGGTGCTCATGGAAGTGGACCAGCATGGGGCCATGCAATTCTGTGAGCGTCTTCGCAAGGCCATTGAAAGTCGTACGTTCACCAGCGGCAAGGATTCCATCAAATTGACGACCTCCCTGGGTTTTGCCATCACGGTGCCGGGGGAGCACGTTCCCGCCCGGGAGTTGGTGCGCCGGGCGGATCACGCGCTTTATGAATCCAAGCACGCCGGCCGGAACAAAACGACTTTTTACACGACAGAAACCCCCAAGGTCCGCGAACTCAGACCGAAGCCCGCGGTGGCTCGTAAAAAAGCCGTGGGCGGGTGATTCTCATTGACTGGGCGGCGTGAATTTAAGACAAAAGCTTCATGGACACATCCCGGAAAAAAGCCGCCGTCATTTCTGTTTTGGTGAGCGTTTTTGTATTTGCGATCAAAGTCGTGGCGTATTACGCGACTCACTCAACGGCGGTTCTATCTGATGCCTTGGAGAGCACGGTGAATGTCGTGGCCTCGGTGGTGGCTTTGATCGTGATCCGTGTGGTTTCCCAGCCGGCTGATGAGGACCATCCCTATGGCCACGGGAAGCTGGAGTATTTCTCCGCCGCCTTTGAAGGGGGCTTGATCTTTTTTGCGGCCCTGATGATCCTGCGCGAATCCATCGATGCCTTGTTGGCCGGGCAGGCCGCGCGGCAATTGGAATTCGGTTTAATCATTATGGTGGCGGCCGCCCTCATTAATCTTTTATTGGGTTACTACCTTAAAAAAATCGGCGACCGGGAAAAATCCGAGGCTCTGAGGGCCAGCAGTGCCCATGTGATTTCTGATGTTTGGACCACGGTGGGGGTCTTGGCGGGCCTGGGGCTGGTGCTTTTATCCGGATGGCAGTGGCTGGACCCCGTGGTCGCCATCGCGGTGGCTTTGAACCTGGCTTACGAAGGATACAAAATCGTGCGTAAGGCCGGCGGGAGCCTGATTGACGAGGTGGACACGGAGGTTTTGCAGGAACTGGCGTCCGCTCTTGAGAAAAACCGCCGCCCTGGCATCATTGACGTGCACAAGCTCCGAATCATCCGCTCGGGACGCTTCCATCATGTTGATGCCCACTTGGTGGTGCCGGAATACTGGGATGTCTCCCACACCCACGCTTATTGCGAGGAGTTTGAAAAGACGGTCGTGAGGGATTACCCTTTTGACGGCGAAATCGCTTTTCATTTAGATCCTTGCAAACGGGCTTATTGCAAACATTGTGAAATGGTGGAGTGCCCGATCCGCCGCCAAGCTTTTGAAAAACAAGATCCTTTTACAGTCGTCTCCCTGACGGGAGAGCCCAATGTCGTGGAAACTCCAGAAGTTTAATTTTATGTCGGAAAATTTTCATCGCCCCAAAATCAATCTCACCCGCACTTTGCCTGTTCCCAATGCCTACACCCTGGCCCTGGATGGGGAGTACTCCCAGGTGGCCTTTAATGAGGAGCGGGCCCCGTTAAACAAGGGAAAATGGCGCTCTTCGGTTTTTCACGAGACCACAGAAACCCGGCCGATGGATCTGGAAATCGGGACCGGAGCCGGCCATCATTTCGCCCATTACGCCAAGACCCATCCGGAGCGCCTGGTGGTGGGTCTTGAGTTGAAGTACAAGCCATTGATACAATCCATCCGCCGCGCCACTGTGGGCGGAAGCAAGAATGCGGCTATTGCCCGCTACCATGCTTTTAATATTGACGAGCTGTTTGCGGAAGGGGAGCTCAATAATATTTTCATTCATTTCCCCGATCCGTGGACCAGCCCGAAAAAGCCCAAAAACCGCGTGGTGAACACACGCATTCTGGGAGAGCTTTATAAATTGCAAAGGCCTGGGTCGTTCATTGATTTTAAGACGGATTCCCGCGTGTACTTTTTGTGGGCGCTGGAAGAGATCCAAAAAAGCCAATACAAGATCGTTCATCAGACCCTGAATCTGCATCAGTCGGAATTCAAAGAGCAAAACTACATGACGGGTTTTGAAAAGATCTTTGTGAAACAAGGGATTGAGATTAATTACATCCGCCTTCTCAGAGAGTAAAAGCGGAGCCGGGAAGGGACGCGGTTGCCAATCATTCGTTTAAAAAAAACTCACAGGGAAATCGCGGTGGCGCCGGGGGCGAATCTGATGAAGTCCCTTTTGGCCGCGGGGCTTCCGGTGGCCTCCTCCTGTAATTCCGAGGGGGTTTGTGGCAAGTGCGCTATTCGCATCGTGAGCGGGGCGGAAAATCTGTCTGAACCCAATGCCACGGAAAGATTTTTAAAAGAAAAAAACAATCTCCGCCCGGAGTTCCGGATCAGCTGCCAGACGCTGGTTTACGGGGACATCGTCGTGGATGCCGGGTATTGGTAGAGGGCGGGGACGAAGCGGCGCATTGGCTGCGAATAACCGTGTCAAGGCTCCCAGGACTTGCTAATTTTAGTCCCATTTAAGGGGACATATCTCATGAATCAAAAAATTGAAAATGTGATTATTATCGGCTCAGGTCCCGCCGGACTGACGGCGGCCATCTATACGGCACGGGCGCGTTTGGAGCCTCTGATGATCGAGGGCGAAGAGTCGGGCGGCCAGTTGATGATTACAACGGAAGTGGAAAATTACCCTGGTTTTGAACATGGAATCACGGGACCGGAACTGATTGAAGTGATGAGAAAACAAGCGGAGCGATTTGGAACCCGCTTCATCACCCGCAATGTCACAAAGGTCGATTTCTCGCAGCGCCCGTTTAAAATCTGGGTCGGCGACCAGCTTCATCTGGCCAAAGCGGTGATTATTTCGACTGGCGCCAGTGCCCAGTTTTTGGGTCTGCCTTCGGAAAAACAATACATGAGCCGCGGGGTTTCCGCCTGCGCCACCTGTGACGGGGCTTTCTTCCGTGACATGGAAGTGGCGGTGGTGGGCGGTGGCGACACGGCCATGGAAGAGGCGCAGTTTCTGACTCGTTTCGCAAAAAAGGTCTACGTGGTTCATCGCCGTGACCACTTCCGCGCTTCAAAAATCATGTCGGAACGAACCCTCAATAATCCTAAAATCAGTGTGCTATGGAATTCACAAGTGGTGGAAGTGTTAGGGGATGGCAAAAATGTCACGGGCGTGAAACTTCAGGACACGGTCAATGGCTCGACCAAGGACTTGGCCGTTCAGGGAGTCTTCATCGCCATCGGCCACAAACCCACAACCACCCTGTTCAAAGGTCTATTGGATATGAACGAAACCGGGTACTTGGTGACCAAAGCCAATTCCACGTATACAAATATAGAAGGGGTTTTTGCCGCCGGGGATGTACAGGATCATGTGTACCGCCAGGCGATCACGGCGGCAGGCACCGGATGTATGGCAGCCATCGACTGTGAACGGTGGCTGGAAGCTCAAGCCCACGGATAGATTGAGAATATGAAAAACAAGAAGATCAATACGAAGGACCTCATTAGTAAGATCGAAAAAGTCACCAAGGCGCGCATTGCAAGCCAGCCGGTGGTGTCCTTGGCGGATTTCCGTGAGGCCGCCAAGAAAGAGGATCCTCGTGTGATTCTTGTGATTGAAGATGATGAAACAATGCGCATGGCCCTCAAGAGGATTTTTGAGTCTGAGGGCTATGTCACTAAACTCGCCGCCGATGCCACGGCTCTTTCGGAAGTTCTGGATGACACTCCCATTGATCTGATTCTGATGGACGTGGGGCTTCCCTGGGTGAACGGCTTTGAGCTGGCGCAGCTTCTGAAAGAAAACAAAGACCTTAAGAGCATCCCCCTGGTTTTTGTCTCGGGGAAAGCCAGCGATGATGATATGAAGCGGGCTTTTGAAATCGGTGCGGATGACTATGTAAAAAAGCCCTTCGATGTAGAGAAGCTCCGCAAGACCGTGCGCACCCTGCTTAAATTGAATGAGTAGTGTTCTTCTGAATTCCTACGCGGACCCGATAGGAAGACTCAGGTAAAACTTGGCGCCAATGGACTTCTGTCCCTCGGCGCGGATGGCGCCGCCGTGAAGTTCCAGGATGCGGGCCACGGACGCCAGTCCCAGACCCGTTCCGGGGAACTCAGTATCCTCATGCAGGCGCACCAAAGGACGGAACAGGTTTTGCCCCAGGGCGGAGTCAAACCCGTCCCCATTGTCTTCGATGAGGAATGTGGATGAAATCGTGTTTTCATCAAACTTTTTAAATTGAATGCGCGCAATCTCTTTTTTTGACGTATATTTAAACGCGTTTGAAATCAGATTTTCCAGCGCAAGCCGGATGAGAGCAGGATCCGCATAAGTCGTCAAATCGGGCTCAATCTCAAGCTCCACCTTACGGGAGGGCTGGGCCGCTTGAAGCTGTTCCGAAATTTCCTGGAAAATCAGGGACAGATTCACTTTTTCTTTTTCCAGATTTTTATTCACTACGCTGTACATCGAGAGCATTTTCTTGATCTGCGTATTGGCCTGCTGACCGGTTCGCAGGATCGAGTTGATGTATCCGTTCAAGCGCTCATCCAGCCGGTCCATTAAATTGACCTGCAAAAGTTCGGCAAAAAGCAGCATGGTGCTTAAAGGGTTTTTTAAGTCGTGGGCCAGGGTGTGAATGGCGTTTACGAAGTTTTTTTCAAGTCCGATAAAGCTCTCCGCCAATTGACTCTGCTCAAGGACGCTCTGTTTTAATTGCAGGTTTTCCAGGGCGATGGCGGCGCTATTGGCTAAAACCTGAAGGAGTTTTATTTCCTCTTCAGTGGGGCAATAGCCGTTGGCCCAGTAATTCCCGATGGCCCCCACGGGGTTCTCAGCACGGATGGGGACCATGCAAAGGCTTTTTACAAACGTCGGGCGGTAGGCGTCGTGGGGAATGCGCTCATCCTGGTAAATATCCTGGATGACCACAACCTGCCGGTGCTTCATGCTCCAGCCGCTGATACAGGCATCCAGAGGAAAGCGTTTCCCTTTCCACAGCGGGGAGATGGCATCTTCGTCCGCATAAAAACATTTGTCCCCATCGCGAAGCACGAAAGTGGCCCCATCGGCCCCGGAAAGAGCCCGGGCGGCTTCCGCGACAATGCCTGTCACCATGGGTAAAGACGTGGTGAGGGAGATTTTCTCAACGACATCCGTTAAAACTTTTGAACTGCTTTGTCTCATTTGACTCATGTGTTCCTTCCCCTTGCTCCTGGAATGGGACCAATATGGAATAAACACCATATGTTTATCAATAATTTTTTCTTTTACACTGTGCGATCAGGAAGCCTTACCCGGTGGGTTTTTTCAGGCGTTGAAGGTGAGACACATAATCACTCATAAGCTTTTTCAGCCGGGACATGGTCTCTTCCTCTTCCTGAGTGAACATCAAGCGACGGGGGTTTTCGATGTCCCCAATGATTTTTCCTTTTAAATGGACGCGGTTTTTTCGCGGGTCATTTTCAAATTTATTGATCAGAATCAATTCAAAAGGGCGATGGATGAATTCCTTGGGAAGCTCGTCTTCCAGCAAAGTTCCGGTCATTGAAATATTCTTGGAGTAGGTTCTAAAGGAGTTACCGCTTTTAGTGAGCAAGACCGCCTCGATCCGGAAGTCATGGCGGGGGGCTTGGCGGCGGTCTTTGGGCGAGCCCAAAGCATTGCGGCTGACGTTGATCTCCACCGACGGCTTTTCCGGCATCCCCGAGAGAGTCAGGTCTTCGCCGTTGACCTCGTTGTAATAATAACCGTAGTCGATTTTTTGCAGGTCTTCGCCGGGCACCACGTGGGTGATATGAGGGCTGGAATTGCGGGTCTTTTCTTCTTCGGGGGGCGTGAGCGGGATCTTCTGCTTTTCCTTATGGATCAAGGGTTCGGGCGGCTGGGACTGCACGAAGTATTTCTGGCTGCTGCTGAGAAACCGTGGCAGCGGGAGCCACTCCTCCCACCCTGGAGTCCAGATATAATAATGGTGGAGGTTGCGCACCCTGAAGGTCAGAATCATCATCTGGGCCTGGATCAAAGACAGGGGCTTTGTTTTTTTATTCGTTTGGGAATCCAGAATGATCCAAATCTTGCCTTCGCTCTGCATAGGTCCTCTCCCCAGAGTCTTATCGGTCGGCGCATTTTCGAAGTTAACGGAGCTTTGTTTTTATTCGACGGGGAGGGGGCCCAAGGGTGTTTCAATTTGAGACAAAGACCCGTGCCTCAGAGCCCCAAGTCCATCGTGTCGATTTTCAGGTAGCGCTCCCCAAAACAGAAGCCCTCCTGGCAGCGGCGGAGGAGCACGCAGCGTCCTTCGATAAATTTCTGGCGAAGCGCTTCGTTGGACAGATCAAAGTCGTCCGTGCCGGAGGCCAAGATCCCGATCAGTTCATTGCGGTCGTTATAAAGGGGCGAGCCGGAGCTTCCGGAAAAGGTATCCACCTTGACCCGAAGATAAAAATTCAAGGCGTCGTTTTTGAGGATTTCTCCCCGGTCTTTTTTAAGGGGAAGGCCCAAGGGATACGAGAAACTCCACACCGGGTCCTTGGCTTTCATGGCTGAAGCCTGCCCCAGGGATACGGGCTTGCTTTGGGTGACCTCACGATCCAGCTCCAGTACGGCAAAGTCTTTCACCGGAAGTTTGCCGCTTTTTAGGATTCTTTTGCAGGAATAGATGTCACGGGATTCGAGGATCCCTGTTTGTGCTTTTTCCTCGGTGCGGGCAAAGGTCAGGGAGGTCTTCTCGCAGCTCTTTTCATCCGGCACGCAGTGGCTTGCCGTGAGGACGCTCCGGGGGCTGATCAAAACGCCGGTGCAATATCCGAGAGTGTCCTGGTCCAAAAATCTCTCAGTCTCGCAGAGGGGAAAATGAATACGAAGGGGATTAGGTGGCACCCAAAAGCGGCCGTCCCGCTGGGGTTGGAGGCTTTCGAGATGAAAGAGCAAGGCCGTCGCCTGCGCCGGGGACGTCAGGACGTCGGGACTTAAAATATCCTCCCGGGTGTCTTCATCCCAAATCACCGCGCGGGGTTTTTCATAGGCTTCGTCCCGCCCTCCAGAGGAAAGGTCTCGGGGGGTGCAGGATAAGATCCACAGCACTGGGGAGAGCAGGAAAAGAAGCTTCATAAGCTGAGGGTTATAACAAAAACCCCCGGTATTGCCGCTGCGGTTCCCGGGGGTTTGAAAAAAGACCAGACCTGTTAATGTATTTTACACGCGGATACAGGCCGCCACGTGCCCGGGGCGCTTCTCTTCCAGCGGAGGTACGACCTTCTTGCACTCATCCACGGCCATAGGGCAGCGGGGATGGAAGTGGCAGCCTGGGGGAGGATTGATCGGACTGGGCACATCTCCTGTGAGGATGATGCGCTCTTCTTTGTGGCGCGGATCCGGTACCGGAATCGCCGAGAGCAAGGCCCGGGTGTAGGGATGTTTCGGGTGCATGTAAAGCTCATCGGCTTCTGACATTTCCACAATTTTGCCCAGATACATGACCGCCACACGGGTGGAGACATGCTCCACGACTTTCAGGTCATGGGCGATAAAAATATAAGTCAGGCCGAGCTTTTTTTGCAGTTCCATTAAAAGATTCAAAACCTGGGCTTGAATGGACACGTCCAGAGCTGAGACCGGCTCATCACACACGATCAGTTCGGGGTTCACGGCCAGGGCCCGGGCAATGCCCACCCGCTGCCGTTGTCCGCCGGAAAACTCATGCGGATACCGGTTCAGGGCCTCGGGGCGAAGACCCACAAGGTTGGCCAGTTCCAAGACGCGCTCGCGGCGGGCCTGGGCTGAGGGGAAAAGATCATGAATGATCAAGGGCTCTTCCAGGATCGCGCCAATGGTCATGCGCGGATTTAAACTCGCGTAGGGGTCTTGAAAGATGATTTGAACTTTTTTGCGGATCTCGCGCAGGTCATCGCCTTCAATATGGGTGATGTCCTTGCCGTTAAAGCGGATGGTGCCGGAGGTGGAGTCAAGCAAGCGGATCAGGCAGCGGCCCAGAGTGGATTTTCCGCAACCGGACTCCCCCACCAAGCCCAGGGTTTCGCCCTTTTTGAGCTTAAAGCTGACCCCGGAGACCGCCTTCACGCTGGCCACCTCGCGGTTCAAAATCCCGCCGTGAATGGGAAAGGTTTTATACAGATTTTCAACTTCTAACAGATATTCACTCATGAGTTCACGCCCTCATCAGGTACGGGATGGAAGCAGGCGGCGGTATGTTCGCCCTTCATCTTTTCAAGTTTGGGTTCTCTCTGACGGCAATCGTTCTGCACGTTCGGGCAACGGTCTTGGAAGCGGCAGCCTTGAGGGAGATGCAAAAGGCTTGGCACCATTCCTTTGATGGTTTTCAGTTCCTGCAGGCGATGGCCGGTTTCAAAATGCGGGATGGAGTCCAAAAGCCCCCGTGTATAAGGGTGCTTGGGGCGGTAGAAAATATCTTCCACCGTGCCATATTCCACCACTTTTCCAGCGTACATGACCACCACGTCCTGGCACATCTCCGCCACCACTCCCAAATCGTGGGTGATCAGAATCATGCCCGCATTAAAATCCTGTTGCAGCTTGCGCATGAGATCCAGGATCTGGGCTTGAATGGTGACATCCAGGGCGGTGGTGGGCTCATCGGCAATGAGAAGCTCAGGGTTGCAGCTAATGGCCATGGCGATCATGACCCGCTGGCGCATCCCTCCGGAAAGCTGGTGAGGGTATTCATCATAACGTTTTTCTGGCGCCGGGATTCCTACTTTGCGAAGCATTTCAATGGCGCGTTCCTTGACGGCGGCGGCGCTGAGTTTGGGGAAATGCAAGGCGATGGCCTCGGCGATCTGGTTGCCACAGGTGTAAACAGGGTTCAGGGAGGTCATGGGCTCCTGGAAGATCATGGCGATTTCGTTGCCGCGAATGCCACGCATTTCCTCTTCAGACGCCTTTAAAATGCTTTTATTTTTATAAAGAATTTCTCCGGATTCGATTTTTCCCGGAGATTGGATGAGGCGCATGATGGAGAGGGAAGTGACGGATTTGCCGCATCCAGATTCTCCAACGATTCCAAGTGTTTGGCCTTTTTTAACGGCGAAACTGACATCGTCGACAGCGAAAAAAGCCCCATCGTCGGTATTAAAGCGTGTTTTGAGATTTTTAACTTCTAAGAGAATTTCACTCACAATCTGGTTTCTCCCACTTTAAAGCCCAATTCTTATACAAGGCATGAAGCCTGGCATCAATGATTAATCAAGTCCCGAATGAGATTATGGAGCCCGGCATAGCCCGCCAAGGTGGCGGCCGGCGAGTACTTTTGCAATATTTCTATCTTGGAGTAGCCAAACTCCACAGCAATGGCTTTAACTCCTGCTCTTTGAGCCGCCATCATATCCGGAGTGCCATCGCCAATCATAAAGGTGGTGTCGGCGGTGTGCCCCGCGCGTTCCATCATCTCCAGCAAAGGCTGGGGATGGGGCTTTCTTTCAGGCCAGGTGTCGGCGCCAAAAATTCCGACCCAAGGCACGATCCCCAGGCCCAAATGGTGCAGAAGCTTTTTGGCGGGCGTCTCGTTTTTGTTGGTCACAACCCCCACGGCCCCGGGGTAGGTTTGCAGAAACTCGGTCACGCCCGGGTAGGGGCGGGTGGAGTTGAACATCTCTTCTTCGTAGGTTTTGAGGAAATGCTCCTCCACAGCGCGGTGTTTTTCAGGGGGAGCCTCTTTGAGCTCTGGGAAAAAATCCGCCAGGAGTCTTCGTAAGCCCTCGCCGATGTGAGCGACCACCACTTCATGGGAGACGCTGGGTTTTTGGTGAAAGCGCAGGGTCTTATTCAGGGCAGTGCTGATGTCCGTCGCCGAGTCAATCAAGGTACCGTCAAGATCAAAAATAAGCAGGGGCCAAGTCATGAGCCACTCTAGGCCAAATTCCGGGGCTTTTCAATTCAGTTCAGGTTCACCAATTTTTGGTGCCAGGCCCTGGTTCTGGAAGCGCAACGGCAAGAAACAGGGCCTGGCACTCTAGAGGTCCTGGTTTTTTCTTGCGATTTCGCCCAAGAAAAATGAAAAGACTCTTCTATGCGCCATGAAACCAGCCACGCCCAAGCCTATATCGAGTCCCTCCGTCCCCCCGAGTCCGCCAGTAAACAAGCCTCCCGCGCTTTTGCTGAGGAGTTGGGTTTAGGAAAGATCTCCTTGTCTCCTTCCGAAGGACAGTTGCTGGCCTTTTTAGTGCGCCTGCAAAAATGCCGGAAGTTTGTTGAGATCGGCACCCTTACGGGGCTCTCCGCGCAGTATCTTCTGGAGGGAATGGAAGGCCAGGGGGAACTCTGGACGCTGGAAAAATCCGAGCTTCATGCGCAGAAGGCCCTTGAGGCCTTGGCGGGGCACACCTATGGCTCAAAGGCGCAGGTCATTGTCGGGGATGCTCGGGTGACCTTGGCCGGGTTGGAGGCCCAAGGACCTTTTGACGGGGTTTTTATTGACGGCAACAAGGCGGCCTATATGAATTATCTCATGTGGGCTGAAAAGAACCTCCGCCCCGGGGGCCTGATCATTGCGGACAATGTTTTTCTCAGTGGCGCCGTGTGGGGCGAAAGCCCGCAGCAGAAATTCAACGAAAAACAAATCCGTGTGATGCGGGAATTCAACGCACGCCTCTCAGATGCAAACCTGTATGACAGCGCTCTTGTGCCCACTCACGAGGGACTCTTTGTTGCCTTAAAGAAATTTTAAGACGCTTTTAGAGCATGTTCTTCAACAGAACCCCTACGGTTTCATTGCGGATTTAAAATCGGCCGTTTATACGTGGGTTCACACCATGAAGAATTTCATCATTGCTATCCTCGCATTATTGATTGTCGGACCCTTTGGCTTTACAGAGGCCCTGGCCGGGGTGCTGGGTCCCAAAGAACAAGTCCTCTATTTTTGCCGGCTGGCTCCTCCGACTTTTTACCGGGAGTTTTACATAGCTGTTCTCAAGGCCCGAGGTCATGACCTGACTCATCTGGAGGTTTCGGAATCCGTCGATGGTGTTGCCCGATATGACGGCTACCGTGCACGCTTCCGGCTTGTAAAATCAGCCCGGGGGCCGGTGGAGGCCATTTTTAAATCTCGCGCCTACATTTTAAAGATCAATTTAGAAAAACAGGAGCCGGGCGGAAGTTATCCCGCCCTCCTCGTCAGAAAACACATGTTCCATTCGCACCGCGAGTACATGCGCTGTGAGAAGGGCCGCTAGAACCGAATTCTCGGATTCAAGACCCACCCCGAGAATGTTTGGTAAACATAGATATTCAATCTTTCGGGGCTCGAAAAGGTGCCGGGATCGGCGGAGTCAAAAACATCCACCCACCAGTGGATTCCTTTTTTCGTTCCCAGGAACTCCCAGAAGATCTTTTGATCTTCACCGAATTTTTTCTGAAAGATTTTTTTTATATAGTCCCGCTGAAGCATGTGGGTGTAACGGCCGTGTTTAAGGACCGCCTTCGGAGCTTTGCCGAAAGTACGATCTATGAAGGGGCCCAAACGGACGGCTTCGCGAAAGCGGCCATAGTCCGTGGCCAGCGCGGCCTCATCGACTTCTTCGCGGCCGTAACTTAATCTTGCTCTCGGAAGGACGGTCGTAAAAGTCTCCCCTTCGGCCTTGAGTCTTCTGACAAGGACCTGCGCCATGGCGCTTTCTGAGACTCCGTCTTTAAAGAGTTCGCTGAGGTCTTTACCCCGGTTGCGGTAAATCATCCACTCGGCGCTCTCCACGAAAAGATCCTTCAAGTAAGCCGTCATTTCCACACTGTCCACGAAGGCATTATAGGCCGTCGTGATGGCCTCTTGCAGGGGCGGCGGCAATTGGTCCGCGCGGGCCTTCATTTTCCAGGGTTCAAGCTCCCGAAACCCCGAGTTTTTCATAAACGGGATCTCGCGGGGGTGCTGGATCGGCGGGGAGGACAGGGACATATTTACCCCGATATGCTGATAGATTTGCAGGAGTTGAGGCACTTGTTCCGCGGCAGCAAAGAACGTGGTTCCTTTTGCACCCTCGGTGAAGACCGCGGCGCATTTTTGCTGAGCTTCTGTCAAAAGACTCGACAGTAAAACAGCTGTTAATAAAGAAAGGGCTCCGAACTTTTTCATACCCTTGGGTTTTGCAACGGCTGTGCCTCAGAGCTCTGTCCGGTTGTCCATATACGCATAAAAAAAGCCAGAAGATTTAGGCTCCTGGCTCATCGGTAAATTCTTAGAGATCCTTCGCCACAGAGCGAAGTGATTTTAATCAGGCGGCTATTTTACTCCTGATGAATTTTTCTGTGCTGGTTTGATTTTATCCGAGCTTCTATCTATACTTTTTTGAATGATTGCGTGAGCCTTACAGGCGTCCAAGGCAATTTGGATTTTGGCGCCCTTATCGTTGCCCTTATTTTTTTGATGCAAAACCGTCAGCTCTGGATATTGAGTAAGGAGTTCGATGGCTGCATCAATCTTTCTTGATGAGTCAAAGCTGCAGGTCTTCGTCGCCTTAACAGTCCCATACTCAGTATATGTTTCTATCATGCCGTCTACATTCACAGTGATTTGACCGACCGGTGAGACCAGGAAGGGCGGCGCCATACCGTTTGCAACATAGGCCTCTTTTAAAGCATCGAGGCAAAGGCCATACTTATTAATAAAAGCCTTATTAGGTGGAGGTGTGGGTACAGGGCTTTGGGTGGGACGTGGCAGTGGATTGAGTGCATCTTTCGGAGAGATTTGAGCGAACGCCCCCTGAGTAAATATCAATAGTGCGAGTAAAAAACTGGTTTTCATAAGTTACTAACCTCCTAAATTGATCTCTATCTAATTATATTATCTTCTGGATTTAGCCCAATCAAACCCTGCGGCCACTTCTGGACTTAGGTAATCATTGAAAATGATAGCGACACAGCGTCTGGTTCCCTGCTGTTTTTTCCTTCATGGAACACTGGCATCAAGTGAGGCCCTATGCGCCAGGAGGGGAGTGGACACTTCCGCCAGGAAGCGGGTGACGACGGGGACGTATTCTTCGCGGAAATCGCGAAGGCCCCGCAGATGGCCGGCTTCCGGCAGGCTGAGCTTGCGCCAGTCCAGCTCGGGGTGGGGTTCGAAGACAGCGTCAATATGATCTGGAGGGATCAAAAGATCTTTCCAGCCCCGGATCGAAAGAATTTTAAACCCCTTGGGAAAGGCGTCGAGTTCTTTTGCGAGATCATGGTGGAGATAGGGACTCCAGGCATAGGAAAGAAGCGGAGCGATCACGTAGCGCAGAGGCGGGGCCGGCAATTTCCATTCGTACTTGCAAAGATTTAAAAAGGAGGCGACGAACTTTCCGGAAGGACCGCTATCAAAGACCGCGCCGGTGACATCAAGGCACAGGCGCCGGGCCAGGGCTTCGATGGCCGCGCCGCTGGGATTGGAAAAGGCGTATACGATTTTTTTTCCGGGAAGGAGATTTAAGAGGTTTTCAATCTGATCCGCATACACGTGCTTGAGCCCGAACTTCATCTGCGAGCTGATGGGAAGCTTCCAGGTGTCTTGAATCTCCCGCCATTTTTTGAGCGGCGTCCACCAGCCTTGGGAAAAATCCAGAATCGCGGGCGTTTTGTGCAAAGTGAAGGTCAGGCAGTCGTACCCGAGTTCGTTGACCAAGCGCACGTGCCGGGCCAGTTCCCGTTGCTCGGAATTAAAAAAAGGCACAAACAAGATGGTCTCTTCGAATTTTTTATCCTTGGACTTAAAAAGCCGTCCCTCATAAGGGAAAGAGACTATATGTGTTGGTGCCATTTGCAATCCTCAGAAACCCGGGGCTAGTGTTTGTTCACTGCGCTCTTTGATGGCCAGAGCTCAGTCCAATGGTTCGCGGTTTTTGCGGCCTGCTGGGTTTGCTCTAAAGCGGATTCACGCACAATCACTTGCTCCAGGGCTGTTTCCGCCAGGACTTTTCCGCAGGCTTCCACCACGCTGTCCGCATCTATACCATGGAAGGCATAAATTTCTGAAGGACGACCGCACTTGGAGTGTTTTCTCACAGCGCAAGCCTCATGGCGGACCCCGATAATGGAGCCGATGTTATCCAACAAGCCCGCTTCGCCGTCATGCACGCTCACCACCGGCACGCGTTTTCCGGCGACCGTGATCAAATCCCCGGCGGAGACGTCTTCGGACTTTCTTAAGAAAAGGTCCGAATTAACGCCAAGGCCGTGGCGGAGGTAAGCATAGTCATTTTCATGGGCCTGGATCCCGATCAGAAGATCCGGTGAGGTCACGAGAATCACATTGGCATAGATGCCGTGGCTCAACAAAGTCTCCGAGGCCTTGATGGCTTCGGTTCCTAAAGCGCCCATGGCAAAAATATTCACCACATTGTCGCCGGGTTCATAACCGGCGTACCCGCGATAATCGATCAGATAGTAGGCCCCCTGCAGGACCTCTTCGCGCACTTGGCGGAGGATTTGAGCCTCCTCCATCGGGGCCACTTCTTCCTCATTCTGGCCGCCATTGACGGGGAATTCCGCGCGGGCGAGGGCGCCTTGAAGACCCGCTTTAAAGCGCGCTTGTTTTTTTAGGTAGTGCATCATATCCCGTTGCTCCACGCCCCGGGTGACCAGACGAAGCAGAACACCGGTGCGGCCGGCGTTGTTATTGAGAACCTGGCGTTTGACGGCGTCACACAGAATCCAATCCAACTCCTGGCAGAAGAAAGGCTCCCAGGTGATTTGGTTGGGGATCTGGAAATCGGATTTCCAACCATGCTGAGCCCCTTCCGGAGAAAGAGTCACGCCGGAAGGGGTTCCCACGCAAATAAAGGAGCTCTTCCAGTACAGATTATAGAAGTACTGGTCCAGAGCCCGTTTGATAAAGAAGTCATAAACGGTCATCAAAGGAATCAGCGGAACCCCCACGGTGTCGCGCAGGCGGCCAAAGGCCCCCACGCAGGACATCACGTTGCCTTCCGAGATTTCAAAGCGCAGGAAACGGTCCGTGACCTCTTCGCCCGGAACGAGGTCCGGAAGTTTATGGTCCTTTACTCCCAGATCTGTTTCAAGGTCCGTCACCACCGGCGCGCCGAAGATCTTCCCATCCATTGCAGGATTTAAGTTCGTGGAAGTTCCCACGTCCGGAGCCATGGAGATAAAAAGTTCGCCGGGGAGTTTGAAGGGTTTTTCCAAATCCGTCAGCGGTTTTTGTTTCTCGCCAAGCTTGCTGGCGTCCAGAGGAGTATTGGCAATCCGGGTGAGTTTTGCCGTCAACTGCCCGAGCATCCACTGAGTGTGGGGATAGCTGGTCATTTTGGTGTTGATCTCCAGAGAGTCCGGGATCTCACCCCAGGCATTGAGTTTTTCAAGGAAGAATTTCTGGTTTCGATCCTTAAGGGCATGCTGGCCTTTGATGTCATTCCAAAGCTGGTTCCCACGCTCTTTCAGGAACTTGGCCTCTGCAGTGGCCTCCGCAAAACGTTCAAAGAGAGAGTCGCCAGTGAGGCCTTGCTTGCTCTTAAGCTCGATCATCTCTTCTTCGGAGGGCAACTGGGAGTGATTCCCCGGTTGGGCCGCGCAACGCAGGCCCCAGCCTTTCAGGGTGTGGGCGATGATGATGGTCGGGCGTCGGGTGGATTTTTTGGACTGGGCCATGGCCTCCGCCATCAGAATGATATCATGACCGCCGAAATCGCGGATGGCTTCATAGAGATCCTGGTCGGAAACATTGTCCAGGAACTTCTTCATGTCCGGATGCTCTTTGGCGATGCCCTTTTTAAGGGCCTTCATATCGCGCACCAAAAGCAGGGCCTGCAACTCGTAATCTTCGAGTTCTTTTTCAAGGAAGTTTTTAAACACCTCCCCGCCGGGCTTTTTGAAAAGGTTCAAACGTTTCTGCCCGTGGCGCACCTGGATGACTTCCCAGCCGTTGGCGGCCATGGTTCGCTCCACCCGGTCGGCGTCACTTCCCCGCATGATTTCGGGATTTGTGATACGTTGCCCGTCCAGGGATTGGCGGTTGTAATCAAGAATCCAGGTTAAAGAGCCCAATTCGCGCTCGGCAAAATCCGGGACGGCCTCGTACATGGAGCCCTCACGGAATTCCGAGTCCCCACACACGGCCCAGAAGTGGGCGTCAGGAATCTCATAGCCGTGTTCCCGGGCATAGCGGTAAGCCAGTGCCAAATACCCCGCCTCCACGGGGGGAATCCCCACGGTGCCGGAGGGGAAGAAGTTGTGGTGATCCGAATCGTAGGCTGAGTGATAGGACTGGAACACCGGTTCCCCGTGGGAGTACTTGCGCAGCCCCATCATGGCGGTGTTGGCCTCTTCCAGGGACAAGCGGCTGAGATCCGGCTTTAAAAACAGGTCCAGAAGATAGTTATAGGCATGGTCCGTGGGGGAGGCGTGGGGTTTATTGGCGATATGGTCAAAGCCGCTCTTCACCATAAGATGCAAAGCGCCCATAATATGCAAGGCGCTGGCGGAGGCGGAGGCATGGCCTCCCACTTTGGGGTCCCCCTTTTCTTTTTCGGGGCGGTGGTTGGCCTGGTAGATCATTTGAGTGGCTAAATAATGAGCACGTCTGGCGATAGATTCTAAAACCTCGCGAGGCATGGCTTTCGGAGTCGCGTTTTTATCAGTTGATTTGCTCACTGTAATTCTCCTCTGATTTAAGGGAATATCTGTAACACTGGGGTTGCCAAGAACAAAGATATGACTATGAGCGACATAGAGTTATGTCTCTAGAACAAAATCCCAACGAATTTTGACGGTCCCATCCGTATCGATAATGCCTTTGGGGGGATTGGGAAAAGGCGCGGCCGCTTTAAAGGCTTCAATGGCGGCATCATCAAGATCGCGAATTCCCGAATCCGAAAGGACCTGAACCGTGACAAGGGTTCCGGCGGAATTCAACACAATCAGCAGTTTCGTGATGCGGTCCTGGGTGGAGGCGATGGTTCTTCCCTGCTGAAACAAAGCACTGACTTTCTGGCGCACTTTTGGTTCCCAGTAATGGGAGAGCTGTTTGCGGATGCGGTTGTAATACGTGTAGTACTTGAACTCCCGCGTGTTCAAAAGAGTCTCAATGCCGCGATCCACGTCTTTGAGGTAATCATTGGACTGGCTGACGTCACCGCCTTTTTGCGCGGCTTCGGCTTCTTCTTTGGTGATGGCTTCCTGCTTTTTCATGCCTGAAGCCAAGGGGTCATAGGAGGAAAGGAGTTGATCGAGCTTGGGAACAGATTTTTTGCTGGCCACGGCTTTCCCGGCTTTTTCCGCTTTGGATTTGCGGTTTTGAAATTCCCCGTGATTCATCGCCTGGGTCTGCTTTTGCACCTTCTGGTTGTTCGCGCTCAGAAAGCGCGCATCCTCCGGGGTTTCCTGATTCAGGGGCTTTTCTTCTTGCTCCACGATTTGAGTCGTGTTTTCGCTTTTTATTTTTTCTTTTTTAACCGGGACGGGAGGTTTGACTTCCGGATGTTGGTCCAGGATCTCAATGCTGACAGGGGACGGGGGAGGGGGAAGCGAAGGCCGCGAAAGAGAAAAAATCACCAGCCCTCCGCCGAGTAAACCGTGGAGAACAAGAGATAATAGCAGTGCCAGGGATAGAGAGCGTTTCATCAGCAGCGATCCTCGCCGATAAGCTAATCGGTATTAAGACACACAAAATGTAGGTTTGGATTAAACAAGATGAAAGATTTCGACGTGAGTCCAGTTTGACTCAATTAGAGGCGCAAGTCACAATAGAAATTATGAAATTAGACGCATGGTTTCTGACGGACAAGGGTCTTCGCCGCGATTCAAATCAAGACTCTTGCCTGATCAACAAGGAACTCGGAATTTTTATTGTGGCCGATGGAATGGGGGGACACTCTGGAGGAGAAGTCGCCTCCGCCATCGCTGTCAAAACCGTGGAGCATATTCTGAAGCATCCGGATTCCAAGGACATGGCACCGCGGGAAGTATTGTCCTACGCCTACGAAGAAGCCAGCCGCCGCATCTACGATAAAGCCGCCAACGAAAGCCCTGAGCTTGCCGGCATGGGGACGACGATGGTGATGGCCTATGTCCGCAATAAACATATTTATATTGCAAATGTAGGGGACTCCCGCTGCTACCTGTTTAAGAAACCCTATCTCTGGCAGGTTTCCGAGGACCATTCTCTTTTGAACGAGCAGATCCGCGCCGGAGTCATGAAAGAGGAAAATATCGGGCAATTCGTGGCGCGCAATGTGATCACGCGAAGCGTGGGCTATGAACGCGAAGTGCAGCCGGACATCATTGAACGGGAGATCATTGCCGGGGAATCTTATCTGCTGTGTTCCGATGGTCTGTCGGGTTTGGTGCCGGATGCGAAAATATCCCAGATTTTAAATCAGAATTCCCCTGACAAAGCGGTGCGAGTTTGTGTAGACCAAGCATTGGCCAACGGAGGAGATGATAACGTCACGGTTCTAATCCTGCACTTCTATGAATAATACCGGAAAAAAAATCACTTTTTTTATTGTCAGCAACCAGACGGGCCAAACTCGTAAAATCGTCATATCCTCCGTGTGGTTGAAGGCGGGCGGCTTTCTGGCGGCGGTGATCATTCTGGTGTTTGCCGCGGGACTGGTGGATTATTTCGGCCTGCTTCTGCAGTCTTTGGAAAATAAGCGCCTCCGCACTGAGAATACGCAACTGATCAAGCAATTCCAAATCGTCGAGAGCAAAGTCAGCTCTCTTGAGAACAGCCTTGAGCGGGTCAAGACTTTCACCACCAAGCTGAAGTTGATCACCAATATCGATGGAGAAGATCGCGTCACGAAATTGTCGATGGGTCCCAAGCCCGCCCCCGGCCAGCAGGTGGAAGAGTATGAGCCCATGGAGCAAAGACCTTCTTCGGAGAACCTCACCCAACAGGATGAGGTCTTCACCCAGCCGCAGACTTTCAATGAAAACAAAGGGGAGGTGGCGGAGCAGCCGGCCCCGTCCAAGGACTATGCCTCCCTGGTGGTTCGCATCGACAAGGCCGTGCATGAAACCCAGCTAAAGGAACAAAGTGTCATTGATCTCTGGGAAAGCCTTTCCGAAAGACAGAGTTTGATCAATGCCACTCCCAACGTCAAACCCGCCCGCGGGTGGCTCACCTCCCGCTTTGGTTACCGGATTTCTCCTTTTTCCGGCAAGGCCACCATGCATGCGGGATTGGATATTGCAGCGGCTCCGGGGTCCCCGATCTATGCCCCGGCGGATGGGGTGGTCAGCTATGCTGGTTACGATCAAGGTTACGGGAAGCTCGTGAGCATCGACCACGGTTATGGCGTGAGCACCCGCTTCGGTCACACCTCGCAGATTTATGTTCAGGTCGGGCAGAAGGTTTCCAAGTGGGATGTGATCGCGGCTGTGGGAAACACCGGCCGCTCCACGGGACCTCACCTTCATTACGAAGTGAGGATCAACGGCACTCCTGTGGATCCGATCAACTTCATTCTTGACGAATAACACTCTCTCTTTTCTTTTCCCTGCAAAAGACATCCCTCCCAGGGGTGTCAAAAGGTTTCCTTTCCTGTAAAATTCGACAGTGAGTGCATCGGCTTTAGGCACTGTTTAAGCCACTTCGGCCTGAAATGGCGGTTAATTGATTTTAAGCTCAAAAATCGCCCTGGCCTCGCTTTTGAAGGAAGATTGTTTATGATTAAAACAGCCTTCGTCTGCTTTTCATTCATCGCCGTTCCCTGCCTCTCCCAGGCGAAACTAGATTTGAGTTCCACGAAACCTTTGGATATCCCCACAATGCAGACTTCTGAGGAGGGAATCACTTCCCGTGATGTGGAAAAGATCATTCCCACGGACTTACAGGCGACCGATGATATGAATAAAGTGGCGGTGCGGATTGCGGACCGCGGTTTGCAAACCTGGTTTAATTCCCCTGCCGTGCAAAACAGCGCTCTTGGCCACACGGCCAATTCCGTCCAAGGCAAATTGTCCACCGACATCACGGTGAAGTCCAGTGAACCCCAGGCTGTGGAACATAAATTTACGATGCAATTCCTGGCTCTCCAGGCAATGGCAAAAGTCCAATACACGGGCTGGCTGCATGCGGTTTTTAACTACGACGCCAAGGCGGCGGAATCCATGGTGGAACTCTCGGACAAAATCTTTAATAAAGATCTCTTTGTGAACCACACGAGCTCTTCGCGGGAAACCCTGAGCACCGTGGGCGTTAAGTGGGGTTGGTAGAAACTTAACTCAGGGTGGTCAAATCATTCTGGGTATTTAAATTCATGGTGATAAAGGGGTCCTCGATTTCGAGGACCTTTTTTTTATTTTCGGCTAAGGCGTTTAAGGCCACATCCAAGCGGGCTTGGGGGCTTTCTTCGGGAAGTTGCAGGAGCCGTCTTTGCAGTTCCGAGGACAGAATCACCGGGTGACCTTTTTGTCCCTTATAAGAAGGGATCACGGCCTCCATCTGGCTGTTGGATAACCAGGCCTGGCGCATCGCCTTTAGAGTGTGAGCCTTTAAGGGAACATCGACCGGGCAGACAAAACTGGAGGACTCCGGCGCGGCCGCCAGGGCCAGGCGCAAAGAAGAAAAGGGCCCCCTTTCGGGGTGAGGGTTTACCAGGAGCAGGACTCTTTGCCCGGACTTCTCAATCGCCTCTTGCACCAGGGTTTGGGACTCCGGGTTGGTGACAAGGAGGATGTTTTGCAGATCCAATTCCAGAAGTTGGCGAAGCTGAAACAAAAGCCAGGGTTCGCCTTGGTAAGTCATCAAGGCTTTGTTCATTCCCATTCTTTGCCCTTGCCCCGCCGCGAGAAAGATAAAATTCATAAGAGGTCCTCCCACTGGAAGTCTTCCGCGGCGGTGTGAACGGCGCGTGGGGAGGGCGAAGAATTTTTCAAAACCTCGTTTTGTATTTGCACAATTTCCGCAGCAAAGCTGATGGCCACCTCCGCCGGGGATTTCCCGCCAAGGGGAAGGCCGATGGGGCAATGGACCTTTTTCAAGTCGTGCGGAGGAAGGCCTTTTTCCAGAAGGCGTTTTTCAAATCTCTGCCATTTCATGCGGCTTCCGATGAGGCCCAGGTAGCGGGTTTTTTGCCGGACAAGATTTTCAATCAATTTCTGGTCCAGATCATGATCAAACGTCATGACGACGGCATAAGTCCGCTCCGGGCTCCACTGGGAAAAGGTTGCGATAAAATGAAGACCTTCGTCCTCGTGTCGCATGACATAGCCGGGGGCCTTTTCAAGCCATTCTGGCCGGGGGTCAATCAAGTGGACCTGAAACGGAGTGCCCTCCAAAGTCCGGGCCACCGCTTGAGCGACGTGGCCTGCGCCAAAAATCAAAAGCTGGGGCTCAGTATGGATCGTCTCCACCAGAACCTCCACAAAACCGCCGCAACACTGATGCGCCTTCAAACACAAGGGATAGGGGATGCGTTCAGGATGAGAGGAATTTTTTAAAATCTCTCTGGCATCCCGGAGGACCAATTCTTCTAATTGCCCTCCGCCAATGGTGCCAAAAAACTCTTTTTCCGTGACCACCATTTTAGTGCCGACATCACGGGGGGTGGAGCCCTTGGCTTTGATAATGGTGACCAAGGCCGCCGGCGTGGCGTCTTTTTTGAGGTTGTGAAGGGTGCTGATCCAATCCCAGGACATGCTCAGGTTTTTAACTTTTCCAAAAACTCTGTCAATAGGTTCCCCGTGACTTCACGGCGATACAGGGCCTCGGAGCGGATATCATCAATCGGCGTGATTTCACTGAGAAGAAGCTTTTTTGCCTCCTGCAGGGTGGCGGGAGAGAGGTCCTTCTGCGACAGAAAAAGCTCCGTGCGAACGGGGCGCAAGGGGACGGGGCCCACGCTGCCCAGCCCGATACGGATCCACTCGATTTTCTGGCCTCGCCCCACAGCGGCCACCGCGGCAAAACACACCTTGGAGATCGCCTGGGCGCTGCGGGTGCCGACTTTACGGTAATACTCGTGGGTGAATTTCTGCTCCCGTTTCAGGCGCAGGGCCATGATGAGTTCATGAGGGCGGAGATCTGATTTTTTATAGGCCTGATGGAAGTATTTGTAGGACAGAACCCGATACCCTTTGGTGGAGTTCAGGATAATATCCGCATCATAGGCCAGAAGGGCGGGGGGACTGTCGGCGGCGGGGCTCATATTGGCGATGTTGCCGCCCAGAGTGCCGCGGTTTTGAATCGCCACCGCCCCGGTGAGTTTCGCGGCCTGGGCCAGCAGGGGGAATTCTTTTTTAATTAAAGGATGATTTTGGATCTGATCGTAAGTGCAGGTGGCGCCGATGAGAACATCCTCTTCATTCGAGAGGATTTCTTTTAGCTCCGGAAGGGCGTTGATGTTCAGAAACTTTTTGTGATCGAGTTTCCCGCTCTCAAAAGAGACCATCAGATCCGTGCCGCCGGCGAAAATCTTCCATGCCCCGGGCTCCTTTGCGAGCGTCTCCAGAGCTTCGTTCAGAGTCTGCGGCGTGCGCATTTCATACGCGGGAACCTCGCCTCTCATTTGAGCACCCCGGCGGCTTTTTTAACCGATTCAAAGATCTTCATATACCCGGTGCAGCGGCAGAGATTCCCCGCCAAGCCCTCGCGGATTTGGGAAGGCGTGGGGTTGGGGTATTTTTTGAGAAGTTCGAGGCTCGCCATCAGCATGCCCGGGGTGCAAATCCCGCACTGAGCTCCGCCTTCCTCCAGAAAAGCTTGTTGCAGGGGATGCAAATCCTCGCAAGTCCCCAAGCCCTCGACGGTGAGGATATCCACCCCGGCACACTGGGCGATGGGAATCAGGCAGCTATTGACCAGCTTTTGATCCATGATCACGGAACAGGCCCCGCACTCTCCTTCGCCGCAGCCCTCTTTGACGCCCGTGGTGCCAAGCTCCTCGCGCAGTACATCCAGCAGGCGTTTTAGGGGATAAGCCTCGATGCAGACTTTCTGACCGTTTAATGTAAAGTCCATCTTCACTTTCTGAGTCATAAACACGCTTTCATCAGATCTTCCGGCAGCATCGGGATGGCATTGATCTCCCGGCCCGTTGCCTGGGAGACCGCATTTAAAATCGCTGGCGCCGGCCCGTCCATGGGAAGTTCACCGATGCCTTTCGCCCCTTGGGGGCCGTGGGGGTAGGGAATCTCTTCAAAGAGGACTTCAATGGGAGGCAGATCACTGCTGGTGGGCATAATATAATTTGTCATTGAGCCGTTGCTCATACGCCCTTCCTGCCAGCGGACCTTTTCAAAAAGTGCGTAGCCGATGCCTTGGGCCACGCCCCCTTCAATCTGCCCGGCCGCAAGGATGGGGTGAATCACTCGTCCCACCTCTTGCAGGGCCAGGAAGTTTTCCACGGTGGTCTCCCAAGTGGTGGTGTCGACACTCACTTCCGCAACATAGACGGCCCAGGCATAGGCCCCGTAAGCGTCGCCTTGGTAAGTCTCATCATTCCAATGAATGCCGGCCGGGGGCTGGTACTCGACCAGGATTTTAAGCTCCCCGCGCTCCGCAAGATATTTCTTGCAGGCTCTTTGCAGGTCCTCTTCGGTGTAGACTTGCGGAAGGAAGGCGTCTTTTTGCAGCGTCTGGCGTAAGGCGATGGCGGCGGATTGCACCAGTTTTCCCACCACCATGACCGTCCGTGAAGCCACGGTCGGACCAGAGTTGGGGACATGCTTTGTGTCGGGCTGGAAAATTTCGATAAAATCGGGGCTGACTTTCAGGGCTTCGGCGGCAATTTGCGCGAAGACCGTATTGGTCCCTTGACCGATTTCCGTGCTTGCCGCCAGAACCTGGGCGCGTCCTTCCGGCGAGATTTGAATGCCCACTTTGGAGGCCAGGTACTTTTCCCCGGACCCTGTAAAACCAGAGCCATGCATGAAGCAGGCAAACCCCATCCCTCGTTTGATCTTGCTTGTGGGATTGGTGCGCAGAAATTGGGCCTGCTTTTCGTGGTAATGGGTGTGAGTGAGGGCCCGGTTCAATAAGGCCTCCATATCGACCCCTTCGCGGAGGTGTTGTCCCGTGGCGGTTTTTTGTCCGTCTTTGATAAAGTTCCGGCGACGCAATTCCTCGGGCGGCAGTCCCAGTATTTTTGCAATCTGATCAAGGTGGCGCTCGAGGGCGAAAATACTTTGGGGCGCGCCAAAGCCGCGGAAGGCGCCTTGCGGGGGCGTGTTGGTGGCCAGGGCTTTGGCCTCAATGCGCACATTTTCGATATGGTAAGGGCCCGCCGCATGGATGGTCCCCCGGGACAGCACCACGGAAGACAAGGTGGCGTAGGCGCCGCCATCAATCAGAAATTCAATCTCCATTCCAAGGATGCGCCCCTCCCGGGTCAGGGCCGTTTTGTGCCGGGTGCGGGAGGGGTGGCGTTTGGTCGTGGCCACCATATCCTCGGCCCGGTCGTAGATGATTTTCACCATCTTGCCGGACTTCGAGGCCAGCAAGGCCGCGTGTCCTGCGATCAGGGAAGGATATTCTTCTTTTCCGCCAAAGCCACCGCCGGTTTCAGTTTGAATCACCCGGATTTGGTCTTCGGAAAGGCCGAAGAGAGGCACCAGGGCTTTATGGACATAATAGGGGCATTGCATGGAGCCCCACACGGTGACGCCCTCGTTGGGACGGGCGCAGGCGATCATTCCGTTGGTCTCAATGTAGAGTTGTTCTTGGGCGCCGGTGTGATAAACGCCTTCGACAATCACATCCGCCTGGCGCCACACGCTCTGGATATCCCCCTTTTCAAGAAGGTAGGACTTAAAAACATTGTCCTTTCCCCAGATCACCGTTTTGGCCCCAAGAGAGTCTTCCAAATTTAAAACAGGTTCGAGTTTTTCGTATTCGATGTGGACGGCCCGACGGGCTTTTTCCAAAAGATATTTATCCGCGTGGGCCAAAAGAAGGATCGGCTCTTCCGGATGGTTCACTACCCCATCGGCCAGAAAGGGCTGATCCTCAAGAATCAAGGCCACGGAATTTTTCCCGGGGATGTCCTTGGCTGTCACAATGGTGAATTCCTCCCAGGGAATTCCGGGCCCGAAGGTGATTTGCTTGATCCGCCCCCGGGGGATGCTCGCACGCACGGTGGTCCCAAAGAGCCCGGTAAAGGGGAGGTCATCCACATACTTTGACTGTCCGGTGAGTTTGCGGGGACCTTCTTTACGAAGAACCGCTTGGCCAATAGGAGAAGAAGGACGTTCTTTTGGACTGATCATTATTAAACATTCAATCACTTAGCTGGCAAAAATCAATTTTTTACTCTAGTGGTCTTCATTTTGTTTGCGACACGGGACAAGATAGCGTTTCGGGCATTGTTTGACCCGCCTGGGTCTTCTCATTACCCTTAAGACATGGAAAACATCGTATTTATCTCTGGAAAAAGAACCCCTTTTGGCTCCTTTGGCGGCTCGCTTAAGGATTTATCGGCCACAGATCTCGGAGTGATCTCCGCAAAAGCCACTTTAGAACAAGTGGGCTTGAGCCCCACCCAAGTCGATCATGTGATTTTTGGCAATGTCATTCAATCTGGCGCAGATGCTATTTATTTGCCCCGGCACATCGGCCTTAAATGCGGCGTTCCGGAAAATGTCGGCGCTCTTTTGGTGAATCGCCTTTGCGGCAGCGGCTTCCAGGCCTGGACCTCCGCTGTGCAGATGATTCAAACGGGAGAGGCCAGTGTGGTTTTAGCGGGCGGCGTGGAGCAGATGTCCGCCATTCCCTATGTGGCTCGCGGGATGCGTTTTGGCGGGATTCGTATGGGCAATGGGGAGTTAGAGGATTACATGACAGCGGCCCTGGTGGACGCTTACACCAAAACCCCCATGGCTATCACGGCTGAAAACCTCGCCGTAAAATACGGGATCAGCCGGGAGGAAGCCGATGCTTACTCTTTGAAGTCGCAATTAAGATATAAAACCTGTCTGGATCGCGGAGGCTTTCAGGAAGAGATGTGCACCGTCACGATCGAAAACAAAAAAGGCTCTGTGGTGATGGATAAGGATGAACACCCTCGCCCGGAAACCACCTTGGAAAAGCTGGCTCAGTTGAAACCGGTTTTTAAAAAAGACGGCATTGTCACCGCCGCAGGGTCTTCCGGCATCGTTGACGGGGCGGCCTGCTCCCTGTTAATGAGCGCCGCGAAAGCCAAGGACCTCGGGTTAAAACCAAAAGCCCGCATCGTCTCCTACGCTTCCGTGGGATGTGATCCCAGCATCATGGGCATTGGACCTGCGGGGGCTGCGCGCAAGGCTTTGCAAAAAGCCGGTTTGAAGCTGGAGCAAATGGATTTAGTGGAAGTGAATGAAGCCTTTGCCGCCCAATACCTGGCCGTGCAAAAAGAACTTCAATTGAATCCGGAGAAAACCAATGTCAATGGTGGGGCTATTGCCGTGGGCCACCCTCTGGGGGCTTCCGGCACACGCATTATGAATCATCTTGTTTATGAACTCCAACGTCGTAAAGGGACCTACGCCCTGGGAAGCGCTTGCATCGGCGGCGGCCAGGGGATTGCCATCATTATTGAGAGAATGGATTAAAAGTGGAAAATGGATTTAATTTGCATCAGAAGGTGGCGCTGATTGCGGGGCCCTTAAGCACGACTGTGTCCAGCGTGGTGATGGGTTTAACTCGTCTTGGAGTGGATTGTGTGATCCTGGACCCGGAAAAATCCGTGCCTCAGGCTTTCATTAACCAGATCAATGATGCCCGGGAGATCAATGATAAATTCGGCCGGGCGGCCTTTATCCCTTCAGATCTGACCTCCCAGGAGAACATCCGGGATGTGATTGGCCGGGCCTCCCAGACCTTTGGCGGGTTGGATATCTACATTGATGCCTTAATGATCAACCAGCCCACGCCCATGAAAATAGACACGCCCCTTGAGGGCTTGGATCTGATGATTGATAAGCACCTCAAAGGTTCGCTTTACCTGACCCAGGGGGTGTTGGCCTTTTTCAAAAGTCGCAAACGGGGGCGGGTGCTTTATTTATTGAACGAATCCCCCTCGGCCAAAGTCCGGGAGGATGTTCTGGTCCAGGCGGTGCGCTCAGGGCTAAAGGGGTTTGCGGCGGCCTTGGCAAAGCAAGTCAGTGAGTTCAACATCACGGTCAATGCTTTATCGGTGGCCTTGACCGAAGAGTATATTCTGGCCCATGACCCGCAGGCGAAGTCGATCAAAGAGGCTTTGGAGAAGCTCAAGCTGGTTGATCCCTCTTTGAAGATCACGGAACCTGATAAAATCACCCAGACGGTGACTTTTCTGGTCAGTCCTTTGGGCGCGGCGGTTTCAGGACAGACGCTGTCTCTGTCCTAGGCTGGTTTTAACTTAAGGTTTTTTCGGCGCGGGCATAGTTCTCGGGCGCCACATAGACCCGGTCAATGATCCGGGCTCCTTCATAGCGGGTGAAAATCTCGGTGGATTTATCGATGGGGACGGGTTTGTCCTGACGGTCGTACTGATCCACCACATAAATCGGCATGCTGCGGTCTTCTTCAGGGGCCGTGTGATATTTAGAGAGACGGCTTTTGGAACTCGCCCAGATGCAATCAATGCCCTTATCATCGAGCTTCTTTTTGATGGTCTCCGCCCGGTGGTCCTCGCCGGTGTTGTGCAATTCCACGAGGACTTTGTAAGGCCGCCGCTGGGCGATCCGTTGCGCCCAGGGGTTATTCACACTGGCCAAGTGCTCGTGCAACTTATAGTCATTGTACTTGGTGTATTCCTGGATATCTGCGGGCAGGACGAAGGTGCAGTCGTCTGAGGTTAAATAGCGGTTCAGCATCTCTTCATAGATGATGCTTTTGTGATGGAAGTAAACCATCAGGTACATATGGTGGCGAGAAATCAGGAAGTCATCAAAAGCATAAAGGGCCCGGCGGTTGAGGGCCAAGTACATCTTTCCCTCCACCAGATGCGGAGCCAGATTCTGCAAAATCCAGGATTGGTCGATCTTTCCGTAGTTGGTGCCGCAAAACAAGGAGTCTCTTTCCAGATAATCCATGCGGTCCACGTCCAGCTCGGAGCTGACCAACTGGGAAAGGATCGGGCGGTAATCAATGCCGTTATCGACAAAAAAATCATCGGGGCACTTCAGGTTTTTATCAATCAAGCAGGCCACATGAATTGGACTGAGGTCCGGGAAACGCTCGCGGATGGTTTCACTGATGGGGGAATCCGTGACGTATTTAATCGTGTAGTCTTCATGGTTGGCGCGGCGGTTGCGGTAGGCCTCTGGCCTTGCACTTTGAGAATAGGCTTTGATTCCCAGGCTCTCCACATGCGGCATCACTTGTTCCGTGGTGTGACTAAGGGGGCCATGGCCCACGTCGTGGAGCAAGGTGGCCAGACGAAAAGCCTGACGCAAACGGACGCGGGAGGAGTTTTTGGCAAAGGGCAGAGCTTTGAAAATGGAATCAAAGGCCAGCCCCGCCAAATGGCCCACGCCCACGGAGTGCAAATAACGGTTGTGGGTGGCGCCGGGAAAGCTGAACTCAGCAAAACCCAGTTGTTTGATGGCGCGCAGGCGTTGATACTCGGCCGTATCTAAGACCGCAACTTCCGCATCGGAATAATATAGGGAGCCGTGGACGGGATCTCTGATTTCCATGGAACCCTGACCTTACCTGGGGGAGCGGCAAATGGCAAGGGAGCGGTCTTGGCCCTTGGTCTAAATTTGTTCAAAATGGGAAAATCTCACTTTAGGATTTTCAGCCTCCTCCGATGAGAAGCATAAGAGTAACTGCCCATTCAGGTGCTAAGATGGCACCCCAAGTTTCAAGGACCGAAACTTGTGAATCTTCAAGGAGGAGGAATTATGGGTCTTCGTATTAATACGAACACGGCTTCGTTAAATTCACAGAGGGTTCTGTGGGGGACGAAGCTAGGTCTCGATAAGAGCATGGAAAGGCTCTCTTCGGGTTTCCGCATCAACCGTGCCGGGGATGATGCCGCTGGACTCGCGATCTCTGAAAACCTCAGAGCCCAGATTCGCGGTCTAAAACAAGCCTCTCGCAACGCCCAGGACGGAATCTCGCTGGTGCAAGTGGCCGAGGGCTCCATGAACGAGATCTCTTCGATCTTGATTCGCTTGAGAGAGCTGGCCGTGCAGGCGGCTTCCGACACCGTCGGGCCCACAGAGCGTCAGTTCCTGAATGTGGAATATGATCAACTGACTTCGGAGATCGACCGGATCGCGGAAGGCACGGAGTTCAACGGAACCCAGCTTCTGGCCGGGGTCGGCTCCATTCTCGACTTCCAAGTCGGGACCAGAAATAATCCTGAAATTGACCGGATCTCCTTTGATGCCTCCAAGGCGGACGCCAGCTCCGCGGCTTTGGGTGTGAACCTGAGCAGCGTTGCCGACAAGGCCTCGGCGCAAAACGCCCTGGCGGCCGTGGACAATGCGATTGTCTCGGTTTCCGCGATGCGCGCGGATTTCGGTGCGATCCAGAACCGTCTGACCTCGACTGTCAGCAATATCCAGGTCAGCGTTGAAAACATGTCCGCAGCGAACAGCCGTATTAAAGACGTGGATGTCGCTGAAGAGACCTCTGAAATGACTCGAAATAATATCTTGTTGCAAGCCGGTACTTCCGTCCTCGCACAAGCAAATCAGCAAGCAAATGTAGCACTTGGACTCTTGAACAAGTCATTCAGCTAAACCCTGAGTGACCCCGGTTCCCGATCTTGATGGATCAAGATCACCCTCAAGAAAGCCAGGCTTGTTACACGTAACGAGCTGACATATTGATCTGTTTCCTGCGAAAGGGGCTGCCTCGCAGCCCCTTATTAAAAGCTTGGGAATTCCAGGAACGGATTTGAAAACCAGGAACCTGCCTTCTTCCTTGGGTGGATGCATGGACGCATCCCGTGGCAAGGGTTCCCCTCTCTCGTTGAAGCACAGAATGTGCTTTGATGTCTTTTGGAAATCTTTGAAAGTGAAGATTTCGTTTTGCCGTTTTTAATTTGTTTTTAAAAAACTGGACTCAATCACTTACGCGTATTTTCCGATAAGCCGGTGGGTTCAAATATCAATAACAGGCGCATGAAGCGCCTTATTGCCAACGGATGGCAAAGATCAACGGAGGATCAGATGTTACAGGGAGGATAGTATGGGTATGAGAATTTCAACCAACGTCGCTTCGCTGAATGCCCAGAAGAATCTGGGGATGACGCAAAGATCGATGAACACGTCCATGGCACGGTTGTCTTCAGGAATGAGGATCAACCAGGCGGCCGATGATGCCGCGGGGCTTGCGATCTCGGAGAATTTAAAAGCCCAGATCCGGGGCTTGCGCCAAGCCAACCGCAACGCCAACGATGGGATTTCCCTGGTGCAGGTGGCGGAGGGCAGCTTGAATGAAGTTTCAAGCATGTTGATCCGACTCAGGGAATTAGGAGTGCAGGCGGCCTCAGACACGATCGGGGATACGGAACGAAAGTTCCTGGATGTGGAATACCAGCAGCTCAAGTCCGAGATTCAGCGGGTGACGGAGTCAACGAATTTCAACGGCTATGATCTGTTGAACGGGACGGGCGGGATTATCGACATCCAAGTGGGAACCCACAATGACCCCTTCAAGGACCGCATCTCGTTTAATGCATCGGCGGCCAACTCCACTTTGGAGTCTTTAGGACTGGTGTCTGAAAGTGTGGCGACAAAAGAGGGAGCTCAGCTGAGCTTGGATGTGATCGACGGAGCCTTGATCTCGGTGAATGCGATTCGCGCGAATTTCGGGGCCATGCAAAACCGTCTGACTTCGACGTCCAACAACCTCTTGGTATCTGACGAGAACTTGTCTGCCGCCAACTCTCGCATTCGCGATACGGATGTCGCTGCCGAGACTTCAGAGATGACCAGAAACAACATCTTGTTGCAAGCTGGAATCTCGGTTCTGGGACAAGCCAACAACTCGCAACAGATGGCTTTGAAGTTGTTAAGTTAGTAAGAATGAAAATGGAAGAGGGGCCCCGGCCGGAAAGCCGGGGCTTTTTCGTTAGGGGTGGCGGCTTGAGACTTATGGCGGCCCGCGGGCGCCTGCCCGTTCACTTGAGTTCGAGGTAGCCTCTGACGGAAGTGAACTCCCGGCCCCAAGAAAGAATCCGCGTGAAGGGGCGAAGATCGAAAAGGCCTTTGAGGCTTTTTCCCAGGGTGCTTGAGAGCAGTCTCACCATAGCGGCTGTCAAAGTGCGGATAAAAGCCTGGTAAGCCTGGCGACTGGGGATCGTGATCAGAGCATGAACGTGGGACCAATTCAGAGCCAGGTCGTAGATTTTGATGCCGTACTTTTGCGCTTGAGTACGGAAAATCTTTTCCAGTTTCCTGCTATTGGGATGAAAAGGACGCGAGTGTGTGCTTTTTAGGACGAGGTGGATCGGCTGCTTGGTGGAAAGAGGCCTTACTGATTTTCTTTTCCCTTTGAGCAAAGACCCGCCAAACTCCTTCTTATAATCTTTTAAAAATCCAAAGCTTGCTTGCCGCATGCATCCTCCTCTTGGATTGCCTTTAACTCGCGCCTTCTCATTTTTGACTCTCATTCATTCTGTCTGCCTTTGAAGAGAATCAGGCAAAAGAAAATGTGAGACTCTTGTACCATATGTTTTGCAAGGCTCGTTTTTCACAGGGGCAGGATGTAGATACAATTTGCTTTATAACGACCATGAACCCATCGCCCCAAAGCGATCTTGGATCAGTTCTTTGTTTTTCTGATGATGACTTGAAAGGCTTCACCAGAGAGGGTTTTAGAGAGCCCAAAGCCCTGTCAATAGGAATTCAGCAAGTGAGAAAAATAAAAAATTATTTTGTTTTAGGGATTCTATCACAGAGGGAACTAACAAATTGTTTTAAGTCTCGGACTCCCCCAAAATAAAGCCCCGTGCTTTACAGTCGTGATTGTTTTACAGCCGTGATTCGTCCCACACCTAGGAATCGAAATTCTGGCCCTAGTCCAACAACCGCGCGTCTGACCCGGCCTCGCGATGACAGTGATGTCGTCACAAAGAGGCTAGGGTGCATCAGAGCTTCAAGCTTCTCAATAACCAAAATCTTTCGCACTTCCTTCATCCCGAACTGATCAGTCATCTTCCTCTCCTTGAAAAAATAGAAAGGAAGATGTCCCCATGAAGGTGCCATTTTCTCAGTTACAATTCAGGGGACATCATCACAGAAACAGGAGATCTTTGTATATGCCACGGTTGTTGGGGAGTGAGCGTGAGGTTTTATTTTTTTGAACACATTTTTATTTTCCTCTTGACGGTCTTTTTGGCTTCTTAAAACCCGTTCTGGCGAATGATTTCAAGGCCTTATCGGAAAAACAAAGAACTGATCCAAGATCGCCTTGGGGCGATGGGTTCTTGATCGTTATAAATCAAACTGCATCTACATCCTGTCTCTGTGAAAAACGAGCCTTGTAAAACATATGGTACACGTGTCTCACATTTTCTTTTGCCTGATTCTCTTCAAAGACAGACAGAATGAATGAGAGTCAAAAAAGAAAAGGCGAGAGTTACAAGAGGAGGATACGTGCGGCAAGCAAGCTTTGGATTTTTAAAAGATTACAAGAAAGACTTCGGTGGGTCTTTGCTCCAAGGGAAAAGAAAATCAGCAAGGCCTCTGTCCACCAAGCAGCCAATCCACCTCGTCCTGAAAAGCACCGGCGGGCGTCACTTTCACCCCACCAATAAAAAACTCGAAAAGCTCTTCCGTACTCAAGCGCAAAAGTACGGACTCAAAATCTACGACCTGGCTCTGAATTGGTCCCACATTCATGCTCTGATCACGATCCCCAGCCGCCAGGCTTACCGGGCTTTTATCCGCACTCTCACGGCCGCCCTAGTAAGACTCCTCTCAAACACCCTGGGAAAAAGCCTCAAAGGCCTTTTCGATCTTCGCCCCTTCACGCGGATTCTGTCTTGGGGGCGGGAGTTCAAATCCGTTAGAGGTTACATCGAACTCAACCAGATGGAAGCTCTGGGGCTCATCTTTAGAAAGAAAAAAGCCAGACCGCGATCCCGCAAGGGTCGCGATTCCGTCGCGATGGTTAATGATGTTTACAAAAGGACAGGGTAGACACCCCGGACTCAAACGTCCTTGGCTCTTTCTCTGTTGTCTGCCTCCTAGAGGCTCTCTTATTGGCAAATTTTTCTCTTTATAAGTCACAGTTTAACGATTGCGGAAGCGGCGGAAGACCTCATCATTGGTTTGGAGACGTTCACCCGTAGGCGACCTTGATTTTATGTACGCACGATGCAACGACACGGGCTCTTTGGGCGATCTTTGTGAAGGAGGAAAATCGCCATGCCTGTATGGAGGTGGCTTACCAGGTTTTTACTCAATTTGATCTTCCTATGAACTTTTGGCTTGATCGCGCTTCGCAATTTATTACAACGCGAGGCGAGGGAGTTAGAAACCCGCAAAGCGAACTTCCCAGTCATTGGCAAAATAAAAAATTGTTTTAAGTCTCGGATTCCACCAAAAGAAAGACCCTTGTTTTACAGCTGCAATTCGTCCCACACCTCCGTATCGGAATTCCGCTCCGGGGCCGGCATCCAGGCCAGCGCAGAAGCCGAGGGCGAGCCCCCGTCACGGGCGCAGCGCAAAGGTGGTGTCTGAATCCGCTGCCCCTGCGCCGGCCCCCGGCTGTGCGCCGGGCAGAAGAGGGAAGCCGCGGCTGGCGAGGATGAACTTCGCGGTGGGACCGGAAATCTTATAAAAAGGGAGTTGGGTGGATTTACTGCCAAGCCCGAGCTTGATAAAAGGGTTTTCGCTGTTCTTCCAACCGTAGTAGCCGGAGAAGAAGTCAAAACGCCCGTGCCCTTTAATCGCACGGCCCGTATCACGAATAATAAAATAGCCGTTGTGTTTGCTTCCGTTCGGCAACCTCAGGCCCGCCACCCGAGGAATGTAAATCACATCCCCTGGCTGATAAATCGTTAAATCCGCAGCCAGGGTGTAAAAGGGATCAAGGCAGGATTTCTTGACGCCGAATCCAAACTTGCACTGAGTGTTGGTGGTTTCAAAAAAACGGTCCCGTCCGAGGACTCTCCCGTTAATATTGAAAGAGCGGGTTGTATTGTTCTGAATAAGGGCGCAGGCGCCCTGCAAGGAGCAGGAACTCAAACTGCTTTGGCAAACCTGCGCCAAGACCTCGCCCTTAGGGCCCAAAAGAGGCACTTTGCTGTTGCAGGTTTTCTGGTCTTCATTGATCACAGGAAAGTAATACACCGTGGGTTTAATGAGGCCCGACCCTGTCACTTCGGGGGTCCCAAGCTCTCCGTTCTCGTCTGCAGAGCCGTCCTCCCCGGGGTCGGTGACCTTGGACTCGCCAAGATCAGCCGGAAGATACTGCCGGCCTTGAGTGGAAAAGCCCTTGGGTCCGCAAGCGCTCACTCCTCCGACGAAGAAAAGCCACGGGATTATCTTGAGGTATCTTGCCCTGGACACTGGTCAAACTCCTTTCCAGCTCCAGGAATATTATCAAAGAACCTCCGGGGGAGGAGAGAAAACAAGGGGCGTTGAAAAGAAGAAAAATCCCGTGACAAAAAAGGGCTTGTCCTTAGGGGTAGGAGGTGTTTCTCGTCAGAAACGCCTCTGCCGCCCGTTCCAGGGATTCGCGCTTTTCGGCGGACATCTTCTCGAGATTCTGGGGCATGACGCTGAGACGGGGATTTTTCAGGAGATAGTCCTTGTGCTTGTCAATAAAGCGCCAATAAAGACCATCCACCTCCAGAGTCCAGTCGCCCTTGCTGTAGGAGCTGATTTTAAACCAATGGTGGGTGTCGTAAATGTGCAGCTTGCTGGTAAAAATGCCCCCGTCAGATTGCAAGCCCAGGCCATAGACGTTCGGGCCCAGGGCCCAGGCCGCGGAGTCCATCTGCATTTCATTAAACCAGCGGTAAACCTCCGGCGGGTTGATTTCTGAGAGATTCATCATATTGCAAATAATCTTCAACCTTTCGGTCAGATGGTTGTAGGACAGGCGCAGGGCCTTTTTAATGGCATCATCCAGCGGAGGCACCCCGGTCTGGCCGGTGTACCAGTTTGCCGTGGGAAGGCGGTGGTGCTGCCAGAAATTGCTCTGTTCCTGAAACTCATTGAAGTTGCGGTAAATTCCCCGTGCGAACTCCCGGTAACCTAGCACTTTCTTTGTAAAGCTCTCGAGGGAGTTTAAAGAGACCGGCTGGTTTTTTGCATACTGAATCACGGTGTTGAGAACATCCTTCGGGAGCAAAAGCCCCACATTGAGCAAAGGCGAGAGGACCGAGTGGAAGAGAAAATCCTCACTCGGGCAGATGGTGTCATCGTAAGGACCAAACTCCGCCAGGCGGTATTTGCAAAAATCCTCCAAGGCTTCCTGAGCTGCTGTCCGGCGGGTGGGATACCAGAACGTGTGGGCATCGCCGTGATGCTCAGGAAACTCCTTGTCCACCAGGTGAATGACCTTCAAATCAAGTTCCTCGCGCACGGAGACCGGAAACTTCGGAGCGCCGTTTTTCTTTGACCACCTTAAACGTTCTTCATCGGCAAAGCTGAAGCGTCCGCCCAAAGGGGCGCCGGAGGGATCCATCAGGATATTGAGCCTTTGCCGCTGGATTTCGTAAAATTTTTTAACCGAGGGCCGGCCGTGTTGTTCAAGATAATTTTTAAAATCCTCACGGGAAAGAATAAACTGGGGGCTGGGTTTGATTTCGAGTTCATATCCGTATCTCTGGCAAAAGGCCTGAAGGCGGCCTTCGATCCGGTGGTCTTCAATTTCAAAGGTGATGATTTTTTTAATCTTCCCCTCCGTGAGAACCTTTTGCAGAAGTTTTTCGTGGGGCATCGTCTTGGCGTCATAGAGTTCAAAGTAGAGCAGATTAAAATCATAGTGGCGAAGCTCGCGCGCGTAGTGCCTCATGGCCGAGAGGCAAAAGACCAGCTTGTGTTTGTGGTATTTGCAGGCTGTCATTTGCTCGCGGTCTTCGAGCATTAAAAAAAGGTCTTTTTTATGGTTTTTCAGATAGGACGGGGGAAAGAGATGATTTCCTTGAAGCAAGAAAAGACTTTTAGGCAGCTCCATAGGTCCTCCTTTGCGTTATTTAAAATAACAAGGAGCCCTGGAAAAACCAATGGAGATGCGGCGGATTGTTAAAAGCCAAAGTCCCGGGAAAGTCTTCCTGATTTCAAGACATCTTAATCTTTTGTAAGAGCGCTGTGGAGTTGGTCCCATAAGAGGGGGCTCAGAAGCTCCGAGCCGATCAAAAGCACCGGTTCACTGTCCTTGCTGCGTCCCTTGCGGGCCTCCGAAGGGACCAGGCCCACACCCCCGACGGTATTTAACCAGGCTTTACGGATCGCCAGGGAATTAGAGACAAAGAGATATTCAAAATTCGACCACTCCTTGTTTTGAGAGCGGCCGAATTCAAAAGTGGAGTAAACCCCGTACTTTTTATTATTTGAGACTCTTTCGAGAACTTGAGAACCAATCTCCAGAAGATGGCGAAACTTCTGCCGGCCGGGGATCTTTGAAGTAAAGATCATGTCCAGATTGCCGTTAAGGAAATTCGAATTCAGCTCATTCAAATCATAAATGTCGAGAGAGATTTTTTTAATCCCCAACTGCTCAAAGCACACCTTGCACGTGTTGATGGCAAAGCCGGACAATCCCTCCAGGGTGCCGATGTGAATCTCGGCGGTGGCGTTGTTGTGGCTGAGCCCCTGTAAATCGCTCTCCAGGCGCCGGCTGGTGCGCTCAAAGATCCCGGCGAATTCAAAGGCAATGGGCGTCCAACTGGATTTACGTTTGGCGGAACGATCCAAAAGAACGATTTTGAATTCCTCCTCCAGGCGCGCGATGATGCGGGAGAGTTGGGGCTGGCTGAGGCCGACGTGAATGGCGGCCGCGGAAAGATTCTTAAAATGAACGGCCTTGGCAAGAACACTGAGTTCGTAATAGAGGTGCTGCATGATTCTCTCCGCCTCGGGGTTATTTTTTAATATAATTGAAAAAGGCCACGATCCCCAGGATCAGCGCAACCGTGTATTGGACAAAACTCATGGTTGGCATCCCACTGATATGGTTTTCCGTGGGTTGAGTGAAAATATAGGACGCGCTCAAAATCAGGGCTCCGATGATCATCCCCAGAAAAATCAGGTTAAAAGACACTTCCACGGATTTTTTCAGCTCTTCTAACTGGGGGACATTGAGGCGGAAGGCGTGACCGGGGCTATTGATTTTTCTTAACAGAAAGTTCGCCTGCCGGGGCAGGGCATGGATGAAGTTTTTTGTCTCCCTCAAAACTTGAGTGATTTCACTTATGGCCTTATTCGGATCGACCTGGTGCCGGACGATTTCATTGGCGACCTCAATGGCATATTGCAGGAAGTCGAAATCCGGAATGAGTCTCCGGCCGATGCCCTCAATGGAGACGATGGATTTAAAAAACAGCATCAGATCCGTGGGCAGGCTCAGGTGGTGACGGGCGGCGATCCCCGAGGAGGACATCAGGATTTTTCCCAGATTGATGTTCTTCATGGTTAGCCCGTAATAGGGAGCGATCAACTGCCGCAGTTCCCGGGCAAAAAGATCCACGTTCACCTGGTCACTGAAAGGGGCCAGGTCCACGTACTCAAAAGCCAGGCGCTCGTAGTCTTCGCGGGACAGCGCCAGGAGCATGTTGGCGATGGAGGTTTGCACCCGGCTATTTAAGCGGCCCACCACACCAAAATCAATCAGCCCGATTTGGTTATGGGGAAGGACGAAAAAATTCCCGGCGTGCAGGTCCCCATGAAAAAGCCCGTCAGCGAAGACCATTTTCATGTAAGCCCTGAGGCCTTTGCGGATGAGTTCCTCGGCATTGACGTCCGCTTGCCGAAGGGCTGCATCCTGACTGAGGGGGAGCCCCTCCAGGGCTTCCATTGTCAAAACGCGCTCAGTGGTCAAATCCATATAGACTTTGGGGATTTTGATGTCAGGATCATTCGCGAAGTTGGCGTCAAAGCGGCGGATATTGTTGGCTTCGACCACGAAATTGGTTTCTAGTTCCAGGGTCTTAAAAAATTCATCGACGATGCCCATGGGATTATACATCCGGGTCTCGGGAACATAGTTGGTCAAAAGTTCCGAGAGCATGTAAAGCACGTTCAAATCGTCATTGATGGTCTGGATGATGCCCGGGCGTTGGACTTTAATCACCACAGTCTCTCCGCTGACGAGGCGGGCTTTGTGGACTTGGGCGATACTGGCGGCCCCCAGAGGTTCGGGGTCGATAAAGGAAAAAATCCCCTCCAGTCTTTCGCCGAATTCCTCTTTCAGCACGCCCTCGATGACCTCAAAGGGCAGGCTCTGCACGCGGTCGTGGAGCTTTTCAAACTCCGCAGTGTACTCTTCGGGGATTAAGTCCGGGCGGGAGGCCAGCACCTGGCCCAGTTTTACAAAGGTCGGCCCGAGTTCTTCAAAACTGCGGCGCAGCCGTTCTGGAATGGTCAGGTTCTCCAGATCCTCCGTGGCGCTCAGGCGCTCGATGATGAACTTACCGAGCTTTATTTTTTCGGCGACCCCGTGAAACCCGTGCTTTGCGAACACCCCCACGATGATCCGCAGCCTTGCCGCGTTTTTCAGCGTCTTTCCGATTTGACTGCCTGTTTTTAGAAGAGCCACCCTTGAACTCCCGACGAGGGTTTAGGGTTTCCTCGTCCTCTGCAACCTGCTCATTAAATCCCAGTTTGGACTGATCCGCAAACTGCAATTTACGCGAGCGAGCGGAAGAAGGGATGGCCATGTTCTTCCCTTTCAGGAAAAACTGTTTGCCACTGCCGGGCTTTTCCGGGGAAGTCGGCCTTTTCCTTCCGCGTTCTTTTTCAGAGCGCTCCCCATGGCGGCTTTGGCGCCGGGGCGAGGTTTTTTTTCCGTAAACCGGGCGCTGGGGCGCGGTTTCCGCGGCTTTTTTCGGTTGTTCCGCCAAAAGAAAGTTCACTTGTCCCAGCTCAGGATCCGCGGCCGCAACCTGGATTCGCACAATATCACCGATTGTGTAGACTTTGCCGCTTCTCTGCCCGATGAGACGCAGGTTTTCCTCGTCGTAGTCAAAACGGTCATTTCCAAGATCATCGGTGCGCACCAGGCCGTCGCAGTCATACTCGCGCAGAAGAACAAAGATCCCGAATTTCGCCACCGAGCTGATCATGCCTTCTAATTCCTGCCCGACGAACTTTTGCATGAAGCGGGCTTTCTTGATGGATTGCACCTGGCGTTCCGCTTTGGTGGACCTTTGTTCGGCTGCGGAAAGAATGGTCCCGGCGGTGAGAAGGTCTTCTTCACTCATCAGCCGGTAGGGGGAGTTTCTCATCACCTGGTTCTTCAGCAGGCGGTGAACAATCAAATCCGGGTAACGGCGGATCGGGGAGGTGAAATGCGTGTAGTGACTAAACCCCAGGCCGAAGTGGCCGACGTTGTTCATGCTGTATTTGGCCTGACTCATGGAGCGCAAGGTGAGAATATTGAGTATTTGCGCCTGGGGCTTGCCGGTGAACTCCTCCAAGGCCTTGGTGAGGCGCTTTTGCAATTTATCACTTCCCAAGCGGGTGCGTCCGCCAAAATTCCAAAGGTATTTTTCCAGAACCTGGATCGCTTGTTCGTTTGGCGGTTCATGGATGCGGTAAAGAGCGGGGATCTTGCGACTCTCAAGAAAGGTCGCCACGGCCACGTTGGCCGCCAACATCATCTCTTCAATCAAACGGTGCGCAAAGAGGCGCTCTGATTTGATGATGTCAATAGGGACCCCCGAGGCATCAATCTCAAGCTCGGTCTCTGGAATCTCCAGGTCCAGGGAGCCTTCTTTAAAGCGACGGGCCATCAAAACCCTGGCCAGATCCGCGCAGCGGAGAATGTTGTCCTTTACATGGTCAAATTTGGCGGCGCCATGCCCATCGATGACCTCTTGGGCTTCACCATAAGTGACCCGGGCCTTGCTCTCCATCACCCCTTCATAAAAGCGGGAGGACAAGGGGGTGCCGGTAAAATCGAACTGGATTTCGGCCACCAGGCAAAGACGGGGGACGTGGGGGTTTAGGGAACAAAGGCCGTTGCTCAGAGCCTCCGGAATCATCGGCACCACAAAATTCGGGAAGTAAACGGAGGTGCCGCGCTCATAGGCATCCTTATCCAGGGCGCTTCCGGGGCGCACATAATGGCTGACGTCGGCGATGGCGACATATAAGAGGAAGCCTTTTTTATTCAGCGTCACGCACACGGCATCATCGAAGTCTTTGGCCGTGGCTCCGTCGATCGTAATCAGGTCCAGGGAGCGCAGGTCCTGCCGGCCTTTGAAGTCCTTCTCATCGGGCTGGACGGGAAACTTTTTAGCCTCTGCAAGCGTGGCCGCCGAGAAATCCGTGGGGATGTTGTTGGCGGCAATGACTCTTTTAATATCATTCATCGGGTCCAGGGCGTCGCCAATGATTTCGGTGACCCGGCCGGTGAAGCCTTTGGCATCCTCGGGGTAGCTGATGATTTGGGCTGCGACCAGTTCGCCTTCTTTGGCCCCCAGGGATTCACGAAGGTCAATCTTAAGATCCTCACCCCAGCCTTTTCCCTCATCTTTTATAATCGCTTGTCTTTCATTGATGCGATGAAAAAGGCCCACCACTTGCCGTGTGCCCCGGTTCAAAATGCGAACAATTTCGCCACGGAAGCGTTCGCCCCCGCGTTCCGGAGTGACCTCGATCATCACCTTATCGGTGGTCATCACTCCCTGCATGGATTGTCGGGGAATATAGACGTCAGGATGTTCGGGGTTGTCCGGGATAAAAAATCCAAATCCATCGGGGTGTCGCTTGATCGTGCCTTGGAGAAACTTCTTTTTAAACATACGTACCTTCATAATGGGGATCGAAAGGCCATCTGTCACCAAGCGATCTTCTTGTCAAAATGCACCGAAAAAGCCTCAAGACTCTGTTAAGCGACCCAAAAAGGGGTTCCTTTCGCAATAAAACGAGTCCTAGGTCCAGCTTTGATCTAGTGCGAAAATTCTAGAATTGCAGTTTCGCGTCAACACGTCCTGGACCCGGTTTTTAACAGCTTATTAATGAACTGAAAAAGCAGCTTTCTAAAACCTTTCTTAACGAAGGCATAAAAAAATTTCTGCGGCTAAAAACCTTTCAGTACAAGCCTTTGCTGGAAATTTTTATTTTCAAGCGGGCAGAAAAACGAGGACTCCAGGAATAAAAAAAAGAAGAAAAAACGGGACTCACACCTCGATGAAAGTAGAGTCTAGTGATGGATTTTTGCGACAGTCTTTTTGCTCATAATAAGGGCATTTTTGGCGACCTAAAACCTCCGCCAAAACTTTTGTATTGATCTGCGAATATTTGGTAATTACGATTTCGGTATTACAAAAGTTTTGTTTTAAGGAAAAAACATTAACTTAAAAATAAATTGCAACGATTCGAAAGGATGCAAATATGAAAAAGTTATTAGTTCTTGCAGCTGTGACATTGGCATCAGGAGCAGCTTTTGCTTCCAAGGCTCGTCTTCAGGCTTTGGGGAATGCGGCTCATCTGATTGACACTCAAACGATCTTCTCAAACCCTGCAGATATCACTGTAATGGGGGATTGGGCGACCTTTGAAATGGGAACTGGCAATGCCTTCACTTACACTCCCCCTACAGGTAACGTAGCGACTGTGAATCACGAAGGTGGTTTGGTTCGCTCTGCCGGCGATGCTCGTTGGGGTCTCTACCTGGGCCACAAGTCTCCCACAGTTGCTCTTTCCAGAAGCAATGGATGGGTTGGCGGCGCCGGAACTATCCTCAGTGAAGAAAACCCTATTGAAGTGTTCTACGCTCAAAAAGCGGACATCTCTTGGGGTGCGTCTTTGTTCTACTCTAACTCTGACAAAAAAGCGACCAGCCTGAAGCAAAACACCATGGGTCTTCGCGCCGGTGCTCGCGCTGCGAACTGGGATGCTTATCTCAACGTAGGTCTGGCTAACAACGCAAAAGACGAGAGCAACGCGGCCGCAGTCCGTAAAATCGAAGGGAAACCCGCTTTCAAAGTTAAAGGCGGATACACAATGGATTCTCTTTATTTCTACGGTTCTTACGGGATGTCCGGTCTTAAAGGTGATGTTGCCGGTACCGCTTCCGCAGAACTTGATGGAAGCCAGCTTTCTATCGGTGTGATTGACACCATTAAAGGTGAAGGCCGTGACTTCTTCTACGGTGTTTCTTACAACATGGACAGCTACAAGCAAAAAGTGGGCGGCGAGACCAAATCCGAAGCAACTTACTTGCCTGTAATCATCGGTGTTGAAGCGGAAGCCACTTCTTGGATGACTCTGCGTGCGTCTGTAACTCAAAACGTGATTTTGGGCACTATCAAAGACGAAATCGGTCTTGTGACTGGCGCAGCTTTGGCTGAGAACAACACTTGGAACAACTCTACAACTGTTGCAGCGGGTGCGGGCTTGAAATTCAACAAGTTCACTCTTGATGGAACTCTGGGCGCAGCTAACGGCGGTGTTGTAGACAGCACCAACCTCTTGGCAAACGCTTCTTTGACTTACCTGTTCTAATAATAAGAACCAGCGAAGTTGAAAAACTAAAAAAGGCTCTGTGGCACACCACGGAGCCTTTTTGTTTTTGGCTATTTCCCCGGTTCCGCTTTCGGGAGATAATCCGGAGCCACGAAGTCCACTGTTGTCGGATAACGGTAGATTTTGCTGGCCACCAGGCGGGGGCGGCCGGCTTCGATATAGGCCTGGTCCCAAAGATGGGCGAGCAGGACACTGGCCCGGGCTAACTCGGGAAGAATCAGCTTTGCAAACTTTCGGTTTCCAAGCGCGGCGCTGTCGCGCTCAGCGGCCTTTCGGATCTCCATTCCCTTCTCGTTAAGAACCGTGGAGGGCTTTTTGACCGGATCCAGCTTAAAGATCAATTTCAAGTCCGCCAGAGAAGCTTCGCTTAAGGCTTTCATCTTCTCGAGAGTCGTTTTGGGCTTAAGGAAGGGGGGATTTTTCATCGCCCGCGCTTCCCGCAGGACCTGGCTCTGAAGATCTCCGTCAAATTCACTCAAAGCTTCATCCTCATAATAGGCATGAAGGCCGCCGTGTCCGCTGGCGTACCCGTCATAATCCGCAGTGACATGGAGGGGTTGGGCGGCATCCCCCACGAAGTGCCCCATCAGGCCCAGGCTCACGGCCATTTCATAAACGGCTTGGTTGTAAGGGAGATTATTATCGGTTTCCTCTTTGCGGTTTTTCGGGGCGTCTGCTTTTTTTAAGTCGTAATTGAAGCTTAAAAAGCGGCGGTAAAACTGATCCGCCCGCCACCACACGGATCCGACCTCTCCAGGGACATCAAAGAGGGTGGCGCCTTTGTTAAAAAGATTGGGCTTGCCCGTGTAGGTTTTCACAAGCTTGTCGAAGTCCAGGGGGATTTCCGGGACGCTCAGCCCGATGAGTTCGGGATCAAGACTGTGAGTGGGGTTCCCTATGCGGGTCATTTCCGGGGGGAGGGAGCGCCATTGAAAATCAGGGATATTGCAAAGGTGGCCCATCATATGGGGTTTGTTTTTTAAATAATCCCTTAAACCCGGCTCTTTCACCAGAAACACCGCTGTTTCGCAGATGGCGGCGTGGCCGCGCCCGCCCCAAGCCCTCGCATACGAAGCCCGGAGGCTGATCACTGCAAAAGGAACCAAAAATACGGCCGCTTTCATTTTCATTCCAAAGCCTTTCCTAAAAACCGGGGGGCCTGGCTTTTGCCAAAGAACCCCGCCAGCGCGATAATAGTGACGACATAGGGTAAAATCTGGATAAACTGGACGGGCACTTCCATCGTGCCCAGATGGACCCCTTGAAGGCGGATTTGCAGGGCATCGGTGAGTCCGAAAAACACGCAAGCCCCCAGGGTCGGCAAAGGTTTCCAGCGCCCGAAGATCAAAGCGGCCAAAGCCATAAAGCCCCGGCCCCCCGTCATCATCGGGGAATACGAGGAGGCCAGAAAGGTGGAAAGACTCGCTCCCCCCAAGGCCGCCAGTCCGCCACTGGCAATCACACTGACCCAGCGGACCTTGCGCACGCTCACACCGGCGGCAAGCAATGCCCCCGGATGTTCCCCGGCAAACTGCAACCATAATCCCGAGTGGGTTTGGGTGTACCAATACGTCAGAACCGCGACCAGAATAAAGGCCATGATTAAAGGTTCAAAGCTAAAGCGGTCCGCCAAAGGCAGGCCCGGGGTGGAGCCTGTGGAGTTAAAAAGAATTTTCGTGAGAAAGGGCATCACCCCGGCGGTGAGAATATTTATGGCCGTGCCGGTCACAATCTGGTCCGCCTTGAGGGTGATGACAAAAAATCCGTACAGGGCACCGACCGCAGCTCCGGCAAGAAGGGCCCCGCCCCAGCCCAGCCAGGCTGAGTGGGTATGGTAGGCGATCACGGCCGCGGCAAAAGCGCCGGTGAGCATGAACCCTTCCAGAGCGATATTCACCACTCCCGAGCGTTCGCTGACAAAGCCCCCCATGGAAGCAAAAATCATCGGCGTGGCCATGCGCAGGCCCGCCAGCCCCAGGGACGCTGTCAGTAATAAGATCTCAGTCATTTTTGTCTCCGGTTTTGACAGGGGATCGGCGTCGCCAACTCCAGAGCCCCTGGGAGGCCACCCCCAAAATGATCAGACTTTGCAGGATCTTGGAAAAATCCCGGGTGATGGTGGTGGTTTCCAAATCCAGGTCCGCCGCCCCTTTATGAAGGGCTCCCATCAAAAAGGCCGCCAGAACCACGCCCAGAGGGTTGTTTTGTGCCAAGAGGGCCACGGCAATTCCGATAAATCCATAGTCCGCGGAAAAACCGATTTTAAACTGGCCACTGCTTCCCATGACTTCCCCCAAAGCCACAAAGCCGGCCAAGGCTCCGGCCAGGGTCATGGCAAGAATGCGGATTCGTTTTGTCGAGATGCCGGCACGTTGAGCCGCTTCGGGGTTGGAGCCCACGGCGCGAAGCTCATAACCAAAGCTTGTTTTCCACAAAAGCCCCCACACCAGAATGGCCACTCCCACCGCCACCGGCAAAGCCGCGCTGACGGGAGTTTCCGGAAAGGCGCGCGCAATCAGGTCATAGTCCCGTAAGAAGTACCCCGGTCCCACCAAAGCGGTTTCGGGATTTTGCGAAGAGGGGTTCGGGATGATCTTCAAGGTAAACCAACTGGCCAGTCCCGCGGCAATAAAATTCAGCATGATGGTCACGACCACTTCGTGACTGCCGCGCACCGCCCGTAACCAACCCGCCATCCACCCCCAGAAGGCTCCCGCGAGCAGGGCCATCATCAAGGCAAAGAGCGGCGCCAAGGGAAAGGGAAGATGGGGGAAAAAGACCCCCGTGGCCGCGGCCGCTAGGGTCGCCATCGTCAGCTGCCCCTCGCCCCCGATATTAAAAAGACCCGCGTGAAACGCCAGAGCAACCGAGAGCCCGCAAAAAATCAAAGGGGTCGTGTAAAACAAGGTGAGCCCCAAATCATAGCGGGAGCCAAAAGCGCTGTTAAAAAGAATCCGCGCGATGTGAAGGGGGTTCTCACCGGCAAGAAGAGTGAGGGAGAGCGCCAGAGCCAACCCGAGAAAAAATCCGGCCAGGGTCTTTTTCATGCATGCCCTCCCATCGCCGCCCCAAGGGCGAATTCGTTATAGTGCTGGGAGCGGTGGAACTCCGCCACGATCCGCCCCTTGAACAGAACCAGGATGCGATCAGAGAGTGTCATCAGTTCGTCGAGTTCCGAGGAAACCAGCAGAATGCCGGCGCCGCGGTTGCGGGCCTGCAAAAGCTGCTCGTGGATAAACTCAATGGCCCCGATATCCACTCCGCGGGTGGGCTTGGCGGCCAGGATAAAATCCGGGGCATTTTGCAACTCCCGCGCGACGACGAGTTTTTGCTGGTTGCCGCCGGAGAGCTGGCCCAGGGGCAAATGGGGATCACGGGGGCGGACATCAAATTTTTCCATGGCGGCGGAGGTTTTGGCAAAAATATTTCGCCAGCGCAAAAACCCGTGGCGGGAGTAAGGGGCGGAGTTCTGAAATCCTAAAATAAAATTCTCAACAACGGGCCGTTCCTGCAAAACCCCGAAACGCAGGCGGTCTTCGGGGAACGCCGCCACTCCGAGGGCGCGGATCTTGGCAGGGGGGAGCTTCACGATGGATTGCGCTTTCAGCGCAATCTCTCCCCGCAGTTTCAGGGAAAGGGGATTTAAGAGAGCCTGGATCAAGAGGTCTTGTCCATTGCCCTCCACTCCGGCGATGCCGACGATTTCCCCGCTATGAACCTGAAAGTGGAGATCCACGAGGCGGCCTTCTTTCCGGGAGACATTCACTCCGGCGACCTTGAGCACCGGATTTTGCGGCGTGAAATGAGTGCGTGCGTTCAAAGCGAGGTTCCGGATCTTCCGCCCGACCATCATTTCCGCCAGATCCTCAACGGAGGTCTCAGAGATGTTCTTGCTGCCGACCACGCGGCCCGCGCGCAGAACCGTCACGTGGTCCGCCACCGCCATCACCTCTTTTAATTTATGGGTAATGATCAGAATGGTGCGGCCTTCGGATTTCAGTTTACGCAGGTTTTTAAAAAGCTCCTCGGTTTCTTGCGGAGTCAGGACCGCGGTGGGCTCATCCAAAATCAGAATACGGGCGTCCTGGGAGAGGATTTTAAGGATTTCAATTCTCTGCTGGGTCCCCACCGACAATTCCCGCACGGGACGGTCCCAATCAATATCGAAGTGATATTGTTGCGCTAAGGTCTGCAAGCGGGCCCGGTGCTGTTGGCGGTGGAGATTCTGCAGGGCTTTGCTGTTTTTCTGAAAAAGAAGAATATTATCTAAAGCGCTCAAAGGTTCCGCCAGCATGAAGTGCTGATGGACCATACCGATTCCCAAAGCCATGGCCTCCAGGGGGGATTGCAGATGCACCTCCCGGCCATAGACTTTCAACCGGCCCTCGTCGGGGGGATAAAGTCCAAAGAGCATTTTCATTGATGTGGATTTGCCCGCGCCGTTTTCACCGACAAGGGCGTGGATGTCTCCCTGCCGGACTTGAAAGCTCAGATCCCGGGCCGCAGGACAGTCACCGAACTTTTTTTGAACCCCGATAAATTCGACGGCCGGCTGGGCGGACATGGCTTTATTTTTTTCCCTGCTTATAAAAGTCCGGCACCTTGATTTTGCCGGAAATAATATCGGCCTTCAGGGCATCGAGTTTTTTTATCTGCTCCGGAGTCAGAAGCTTGTCGTTGTATTGATCCAAAGCGTAGTCAACGCCTTTGTCTTTCAGGCCATAATAAATGATCCCTGCGGTGAACTTCCCGTTCTTTGTCTCTTCAATGGTTTTATAAACGGCGGTGTCCACGCGTTTTAACATGCTTGTTAAAATGGATCCGGGTTTCATCCAGTTCTGATTGGAATCCACGCCGATGGCGAGTTTCTTTTTTTCTTCCGCGGCATCAAAAACACCGGCATTGGAGGCTCCGGCGGCCACAAAGCTGACATCAACGCCCTGAGAGAACTGCGACAGCGCCAGTTCCTTGGCCTTTGCGGGGTTGTTCCAGGCTTCCCCGGTGACGCCGATGAAGTTGGAAACGACCTGGATTTTCGGGTTTATATGTTTGGCTCCCGCACTGTATCCCAATTCAAAACGGCGGATGAGTGGAATATCCATGCCACCAATAAATCCCACCTTTCCGTTTTTGGCTTTTAACGCCGCCGCTGCCCCCACAAGAAAAGAGCCCTCATGATCGGCAAAGAGCAGGGAGCGGACATTCGGAGCGGAGACCTCTCCATCGACTAAAACAAACTTCACTTTGGGAAACTGCGCCGCCACTTTTTTAATCGCTTCGGTCTGAGAAAAACCGATCCCAAACACCAGGTCATAGTTTTTCCGGCCAAAAGCGCGGTGAAGATTCTCAAGCGCATTATTGTCCGTGGCTTCGACATACTTTAGATCTATTTTAAAATCTTTCTCCGCCTGAAGGGCGCCCTGGTAAGCGGCCGTATTAAATGACTTATCGTCCTTACCGCCTTTGTCAAGCACCAGACCCACCTTCAAAGATTCTGCAGAGGAAGCCATGCCACATGCCAAAATCGTCATCGCAATAATAAAGCTTTTAAACATAGTTAAATTCCTGAATTCATTAGGTAAGTCTGTCAAAATTGGCTGAAATTTAGGCCACCCACCCCAGGGGGTCAAGGCAAATTTGTGTCTGAAAGTTAACAAAAACTTCGCTCCCGCTGCGTGGTTTTTTGAAAAGCCCACGAGTAACAATAGATCCTAAAGTTTACGAATATGTAAACACTCGGATCAACAATGCAAGCATTGGAGGTTTGCAATGCAGACACAAACAGTTCTTAATGCAGGTTCCGTCGGGGTTATTGGAAACACAGAGAGTAGCTCAGTTATATCAACCACTTCGGAGCTGCCGTACGAAATCATTCAACTTAAAGAGGGGGATGTGCTCTTTAAGGAAGGGGATATCCCCCGAGGTCTCTATTATGTACATAGCGGGTCGGTCAAAGTGGTCGTGAACCGCAATATGACACGGGGACGGACCACCTCACCGGAATATGTCACCAAGCTGGTATCGCCAGGGGAGTTCTTTGGTTATAAATCCCTGGTCAAGGGATCCGAATCCAGATCAATGGCGAAGGCCATCAAAGCAACCACTGTTTGGTTGTATCCCCGGGAGGTCGTCCTCAGCGGATTGCAACAGGCTTCGCCCTTGTTAAAGATGCTTTTACAGCAAGCGGTGAGTGACATTGAAAGTTATGAAATCACCAATCAATTGCATTACCTTGCCTCCGTTCAGGAACGCATTGCCTACCAATTGGTGGTCTTAGCGGACAAATTCGGAGTGCAAACCCCCTCAGGAATTTCTTTGAATTTGAAGCTGACACGCAATGAGTTCGCGCAACTGGCCAGCACCATTAACGAGTCCTTATCCCGGCATCTGACGGAATTTAAAAACGAAGGGCTTATTGATTTGAACGGCAAGGAAATTATTATCAAGGATCTCCGCGGGCTCATGGCCAAGTCCGGAAATTTCAAAGTTTGATTCCAGGCTGACGCCGCGTTCCCTCAAAAAGCGAACTTTACAGTTCGCTTTTTTCTTCCCTGATTGCCTTAAGGGATTTTTAGAAGTGGAATAATCCCAGCTTAAGATGGGGTGATTATGCGGCTTTCCGATTTATCCATTCGCAATCCAGTTTTTGCCTGGATGTTGATGTTTGGCCTAATGGGCTTTGGTGCGATTTCCTTTTCGCGCATGGGCATGAGCCAGTTGCCGGATGTGGACTTTCCCACCGTGACGGTCAACTTGAGTTTGCCGGGGGCCGCGCCGGAGGTGATGGAAACTCAGGTGGTGGATCCCATTGAAGGCGCCTTGATGACAGTGGAGGGGGTGCAAAACATCACCTCCACCAGCAAGTCCGGCTCCGCCAGCGTCACGGTGGAATTTGACCTCAATCGCAATATCGATATCGCGCTTCAGGATGTGCAGGCGAAAGTGGCGGGAGTGCAAAAAAATCTTCCCTCGGAAATGGATCCTCCCGCCATTTCAAAAACCAACCCCGAGGATCAGCCCATCCTATGGCTGGCTCTGACCTACGAAAAAGACGATCCTCTTTTTTTAATGAAATACGCCAAGGATTATCTCCAGGATCGCCTCACCACCGTGGAAGGCGTCGGGGAGTTGGTTCTGGGAGGTTACACGGACCCGGTTTTAAAAGTTCATGTGCGCCCCGCCGATCTCCTCCGCTACAATATCTCCGTCAACGATGTCATGGATGCCATCAAGAATGAGCACTCGGAGCTTCCCGGGGGTTTTATTGAAACCAATAAAAACTATTTTAATGTCCGCACCATGGGGGAGGCCAAAAGCGTCGAGGAATTCAAATCCATCGTGATCGGAAGCCGCGGCGGACGGGCGGTGGCAGATTCCACCAATATTGTCCGCTTATCCCAGGTGGCGGATATCAGTATGGGCTTGGATGAGGTTCGCCGCAAATCGCGGTTTAACGGCACACCGGCCCTGGGCCTGGGCGTGCGCAAGCAAAGGGGCACCAACGCGGTGGCGGTGGCGCGGGCGGTGAAAGCCCGGATGGCGGAGCTGCAGGGACAACTGCCGGAGGGGATGAAGCTCAATGTGAACTTTGATAGCACCCGCTTTATTGAAAACTCCGTGAAAGAACTCAACACTCACCTGATTCTCGCGGTGATTTTGACCTCCTTGGTGTGTTGGGCCTTCTTAGGGAGCTGGTCGGCGACCTTTAACGTGCTTCTGTCCATTCCCACCTCCTTATTGGGGGCGTTTATCGGTTTGTATTTCCTGGGCTACACGATGAACACCTTCACCCTTCTCGGCTTGACCCTGGCGATCGGGATTGTGGTGGACGATGCGATCATGGTTTTGGAGAATATTTTCCGCTACAACGAAAAAGGCTGGGGGCGGATTGAGTCCGCGATTTTAGGATCACGCGAAATTGCTTTTGCGGCCATGGCGGCCACCGCGGCGGTGGTCGCGATTTTCCTTCCCGTGGCCTTTATGAAGGGGATTATCGGAAAATTCTTTTTGCAATTCGGGGTCACCATTTCCTTGGCCGTGGTCTTGTCTTTGTTGGAAGCCTTGACCATCACCCCCATGCGCTGCGCGAGTTTTGTTCATCATGGGGAAAGGACCACTCGTCTTGGGAAGGCCTTTGAATTTCTGATGGAAAAAACCCGTCTTGGTTACGGCAAGAGCTTGGGCGTGGTTCTCTCCCATCCGGTGAAGGTTCTGGTTTTATCGGTGGTGTTTGTGGTTTTGTCTTTTTTGACCGTCCGTTCACTGAACAAAGAAATGATGCCGGCCCAGGATATGAGCCTTTTCCTGGCGCGTTTGATGCTGCCGGTGGGGACCTCCCTGGCCCGCACCGACGAGCAGATGCAGGCGGCGGAGAAATGGCTTCTGTCCCGGCCCGAGGTGGAACGGGTGTACGCCGTGGTCGGGGGCTTTGGCCGAGGGCCGGGCTCGGATTCCAACCAAGGCATGCTGATGGTGACTCTAAAGCCCTTGGGCCAAAGAAATCCCGATCCGGTCCGCGGCAGGGATGTTTCCCAGGCGGAGTTCATGCAGCTGGCTCGTCAGGAGCTGGCAAAGATCCCTGACGTGCGTCCGGTGTTGATGGATCTGTCGATGCGGGGTTTTTCTTCGGGACGGGGTTATCCGGTGGAGTTCACCGTGATGGGGTCTGACTGGGATAAGCTTGCGGAGTTTTCGCAAAAGATCATGAAAGAGATGGCTGCCTCGGGGTTGATGGTGGACGTGGATTCAGACTACCAGCTCGGCATGCCCGAAATTCAAATCGTGCCGGACCGTGTGGGTGCGGCCTACAGGGGCATTCGGGTGGCGAACATCGGAAACGCGGTCAACGCCTTAATCGGCGGGGTCAAAGTGGGGGAGTTTCCTGATGGCGGGCACCGCTATGATATCAAGGTCCGCCTGGGCACACAAAAGTCCCCCCAGGATGAAATGCGCTCTTTGATGGTGAATAATCCGCAGGGGAATCTCATCCCTCTGCGGGCGGTGACGGAGAATCGGACGACGAAGAGCTTGCAAGCCATCTCCCGCGCCAACCGCCAGCGGGCCATCACGGTGAGCGCCAACTTAAAGACAGGCGCTTCCCAGCAAGAGGCGATGAAAAAAGTGGAAAGCATTGCCAAGAAAATCCTGGAGCCGGGATACATGATCGCCCAAGGGGGGAATGCCAAGACCTTTCAGGAGTCCTTTGCCAGCCTTCTTTTCGCTTTGGTTCTGGGTTTTTTCGTCGCATATATGGTGCTTGCCAGCCAGTTCAATTCTTTTTTGGATCCGGTGACGGTGCTGACGGCCTTGCCCTTTAGTTTTAGCGGAGCCTTTTTTGCCCTGCTCTTATCAAAACAGTCCCTGAATATGTATTCCATGATCGGCTTGTTGTTACTGATGGGGATTGTGAAAAAGAACTCCATCTTGCTCATTGAGTTCACCAACACCGTGCGCGACCGCAGCGCCAAAGGGCCCAGGGACGCACTTCTGGAAGCCTGTCCGATCCGTCTGCGTCCCATTATCATGACTTCGGCGGCGACCATTGCCGCCGCGGTTCCCTCGGCACTGGCCACGGGGGCGGGGTCTGAAACCATGAAGCCCATGGCGATCTGTCTGATCGGTGGCGTTTTTGTTTCCACCCTCCTGACCCTCTTTGTGGTCCCTTGTTTTTATGTCCTTACAGATAAACTCCGAAAACGGGATGAGGTGCAGGCTCGCACCAAAGAGGCCTTTATCGCGGTGACCAAAGAGGCCCCCTAAAAAAGGCCCCCGCCCTGGCGAAGGGCGGAGGGGCTACTCAAGCGTAAATATCTTTCCGCTCGCTTTCAGGGGAGCGTGGCAGAGGCTGGCTTCGTAGGGACGCTGGAAAACCTCCACCGCCCCTTGGGGAATCTGGCTGAGGCGGCGGACAATATAAAATCCCCCCTGCGGCTCCACAATCACCATATCGTCGGCCGACAGGCGTTGTTGATCTGGCGCTAAAAGGGCGGGATCAAAGGGCACCATCAGGCGGTACTGAGCGGTGGTCTCCACCAGCACTCCCCCTAAAGCCACCACCTTTTGAATGTACTCCGGGGCTTCCGACCATTCGTGGGCGCTGAAACAGGTGGCGCCTCCGGCTGGCCAGAAACGCAGGTAGTTCAGGCTCAAAGCCCCTTGGTCCCAGTTAAAGTCCCGGGAAATAGAGGCCAGAATCTGGGACTTGGAAGCATTTGGATTTCGCATCCGGGCCAGGGCCACGCCGGCGGCGACAATAGCCGTGGAGTTGGAGCTTCCGCGGAACTCAGCCCCGTTTTCCAAAATCATTGAGGAAGGGGCCATGATATCCGGTTTATTCAGCGAGCGCGAAAGAGAGCTGCGGTCTGAATCCAGGGCGCCCACGGTGATCACCGAGGGGTTGTCTGCCGGATTTAAGAGGGACTCATCCGTCATATGGCGGGGCATGGAAATATTCTCTCCATCCGCGGTGATGCGAAGGCGGTCCTTGCTGCCAAAGTTTTTGCTACGGTCTTTCACGCGCAAGAAGTAGGTTCCGGGCTTGAGCTCGGCTGTGAGAATCTCCCGGGCGTATTTGGAATAACCCGGCCGGGATTCATTGGGGTCCTTGCTTTGGCGAAGGGCGCTGGTTTGCACGATATTCAACATATCATCCGTGAGCGCCAGATCCAGATCTTTCTCCGTCCCCGGATCAATATCGTCTTTGAAGTCATTCCACGAGAGCACCACCCGAAGCGGGCATTTTTTTGCCGCCGTGTTTTCACAGCGAAGGATCAGCGCTTGGTTGGGATCGGGCAGTTGCACCCAGTCCCCATCGCCGCTGGTAATGGCGCTGTTAAAAGTGGTTTTTGCGAAGTTTCCGGCGGCGTTCACCCAGAGGATCCCGGCGGCTGTGGCGCGGGAGACCTGGGCGTTGATAAAACCTTTTCCGTCATGATTGCCGCCATACTCCCAAACTTCGGAATACGAAATCACGTCGATCCCCCGCTCGATCGCATCATCCACCGCGGCTTTGAAGTTGGAAAAACCATAAACATTGTAAAGGTAAAATTCTTCCAGAAGCTCGGGGCGCTTCAGATTGTCCGTCGCCAAGGCCGTAAAAATCTGGGCCATGCGCAGGCCGTGTTCTGTTTTTGCGTCCTCGGGGGCGGGCACGGGCCCGGGAACATAAACCGTATTTGCGGGGAGGGATTTTCCGATCTCGTCTTCGTAGCCGTCAAAACCCTTGTCAAAGATGGCGACCTTGACGGGACGAAGTTTTTTTCCGGATTTGAGATAGTGGGTAAAGCCCAATCCCTTTTGCAGGGCGGGGATGTTTTTAAAGACCTTGGCGTGGGCGGCAAAGATGGAGAAAAAAACCAAAAGAGTCAGGGGCCACTTTTTCATAAAGTCTCCTCTTTTCATTCACAAAAAGGCAAAAAAAAAGCTGGTTCCGAAGAACCAGCTTTATAAGTCAGAATTAGCGGCAATACGACCAGCAAGACCCGTAGTAGTAATAATTATAATACCCGTAGTTGTAGGAGTAGTAGGGATTGTAGTAGTTGCCATACCAGTTGCAGTAGGGGTTGTAGTAGCCGTAGTAAGAATAGGGGTTATAGAAGTACCAGCTGGAAGCGCCTCCTTCATGATCCAATTCGGATTTCATATTGGCGGCAGGAACCGCGGCAAAGGCAGCGGCCTGGGCAAAAGCTTTTGCTTCTGCTTCGGAACCCATGGCGGCCTCGGTTTTTACATACGTGGCTTCGCCGGTGCGGGTGTCCACACGCAGAATCAAGGTGCCTTGCAATTCTTTGTTGGTGATCCCGGATTCATTGTCCAGTTCCCCGGCTAAAGCGAAGGATCCCAAGCTCAAGGCCAAGGTGAGAGAAAAAATAAAACGCATCATGGTGCCTCCTAGAATAGTGTTCGAAACAGGGGCATAAATAATCAGGCTCCTCGGTTCTGTCATCTGAAATTATGCTTGTCAGCATATTCAAGCTCAGGCAAAGAAAGTTTTCTATGATGCATGAACCTCTTCCTGAGTTAAAACCCATTGGCTACCTTGAATCCTGCTACCGGGATAAATTTGGAACGCCGCGCCAGCCGGGACTTTCCCCCCAGGCTTGGGCCCGCCTTAAAATCCGGGCCGACCTGCAGCCGGAACAGGCTTTGGAGGGGCTGGAAAAATTCAGCCACCTTTGGTTGATCTTTGTTTTCCATCAAAACAAAACAACTCGTTATCACGCCAAAGTTCATCCTCCCCGCTTAGGGGGGGCGAGCATGGGGGTTTTTGCCACCCGCAGCCCCCACCGGCCCAACCCCCTCGGTTTATCCCTGGTGGAATTGGTGCGAATTGAAGGGGACAGCCTTATTTTGGCGGGGGCGGACTTGGTGGATGGCACCCCGATTTTGGACATTAAGCCCTACCTGCCTGAGATTGAGTCCCGCCCTGAGGCCCGCACCGGCTGGCTGGACCGGGCCGAAAAAAAACAAATCCAAGTGGAGTTTTTGCCGGAGACCGAAGAAGTTTTACGGCAATGGCAGACCGCTCACCCCGATAAGAAGTTGCGCACCATCATTGAGGACACCTTGAAACTGGATCCGCGCCCGGTTTTGTACCGGGGTTACGAAAACGAGGACTCGCCCTATCGCAACGACCATGCCTTCCGTCTGTTGGATGGGGATATTCACTTCCGGTTCACAACGCCGGAAAGGGTGCAGGTGTTTAAAATACTTTTAATGAATAATTAATTGCACCTTCTGGTCTTGCGTCTGCAGGGGGATCTCAACCACAATGGCCCTGCTTCTGAGGAGGAATTTATGAGTTTCCATACCACCGCCGAGCCCACGACCCTTCGCCGTGTTCCGACTTTGAGTCTGGCGGCCTACACCCAGGGCGGGCCTTCCGAAAAAGCTCAGTTTGTTGCGGGTCTTTATAAGGGGCTTAAGGACTATGGCTTTATTATTTTAAAAGACCATGGGGTTGAGCCCGCTCTTCTTCACAAGGCTTACCGCTTGCTTGAACAATTCGCCAAACTGCCGGAGGCCGTAAAAAAGACGTATATTTCCAAAGCCGGCGGGGGCCAGCGCGGTTACACTCCTTTTGGGCAAGAACACGCCAAAGATGCCCCGGTGATGGATTTAAAGGAGTTTTGGCATGTGGGGCGCGAGGTGCCCGCGACCCATCCTCTCAAAGAGCAATTTTATCCTGACAATATCTGGCCCAAAGAGATTCCCGAGTTCAAAGAGGTCTTCTCCAAACTTTATCAGGATCTGGATCAGGCCGGGCAAGTGATGCTGGAGGCTTTGACCGGACCTTTGGAAGTTCCCAAAGATTTTTTTAAAAACATGACCCAGGAGGGGAACTCCATTTTGCGCCTGCTTCACTATCCTCCCATTCCCGCAGGGGCGGATCCCCGCTGTTTGCGGGCAGCCCCCCATGAGGATATCAACTTCATCACCATTTTGCCGGCGGCCACCGCCTCGGGCTTGCAGTTAAAAGATCGTGATGGCACGTGGTTGGAGATTGTTTCAGAGCCCGACACTTTGATTGTGGACGCCGGGGACATGCTGGCCCGTGTGACAAATGACGTGATCCCTTCCACCACCCACCAGGTGGTTAACACGCCAGAGGCAAAAAACACGTCCCGCTATTCCATGCCTTTTTTTATGCACCCCAATCCGCAAGCGAATTTAAGCTGTCTGCCGTCTTGCCGCGGCGCAGGTGCAAAGTATCCAGACATCACGGCCGGAGATTTCCTGATGCAGAGATTGCGTGAGATCGGTCTCATCAAGTAGTCTTTTGGGCATGTCGAAATATAGATCCTTATTCAACCTGCCGGAGTCCGTTTGTTATCTTAATGCCGCTTTTATTTCTCCTCAGATGCAAGCACTCTCCGAGGCGGGAGTGAAAGGGGTCCTTCTTAAAGAGCATCCCTGGCAGTTGCAAGCCCGGGATTTTTACACTCACTGTGATGAGCTTCGCTCGTGGGTGGCAAAACTTTTAAAGGGAAAAACAGACAACGTCGCTCTCATCCCGGCCGTGAGCTATGGGGTGGAGACCGCTGTTTTAAATTTGCCCCTCAAAGCGGGCCAGAAAGTTTTAATGCCGGAGGGGGAATTTCCTTCCAATGTCTATCCTTGGCGGGGCGTCTGCGCTGACAACAAAGCTGAAATCGTTTTTGTGCCCCGGCCACCCCACTATGATTGGGCGGAGGCCTTTGTGGCCGCCATTGATCAGCACACGGCTGTGGTCTCTGTGCCGCAAACGGACTGGTCTGATGGAAGTCATTTTGATTTGCTTCGGATCAGCCAAAAAGCCAAGTCCGTCGGAGCCGCTCTGGTGGTGGATCTCAGCCAGTCCTTCGGGATTATTCCCATCGACATTCAAGCCATTGATCCGGACTTCCTGTTCTCCGTGGGTTATAAGTGGCAATTGGGCCCTTATGGCGTCTCTTATATGTACGTGGCGGATCGCCATTTGGGAGGGCGCCCCTTGGAGAACAACTGGGTGAACCGCAAGGACAGCGAGGATTTCACGCGACTGACGGAGTATACCGATGACTACCAGTTGGGCGCCCGGCGCTTTGATAGCGGGCAACACAGTCAGTTCACTTTGCTTCCCATGGCGATTGAAGCCATGAGGTTTTTAAACAACCTCACTCCAGAGAGGATTTTCACCCATATCCGGGAATTAAATGAAACTCTGGCCGGGGGGTTGCAAAAACTAGGGTTTGAGGTGGTCCCCTCCCGCTGCCGCTCAGGACACATGATCGGAGCCCGGGCTCCTGCGGGTGTGTGTGTGAAAGAAATGTGCGGAAGACTTCGCGAAAAGGATATCTTCCTGAGCGTCCGCGGTAACAGTCTTCGCATAAGTCCTCATATTTATAATCGAGCCCAGGATATTGAAAAACTTCTTGGCGAGATCAAAAGGATTTTGGATGAATCCCCAAGTGCCAGAGAAAGAACAGCTGAAGCTTAAACACTTTTTCCAAACCGGGATCGGCCTTGGCCTGTTTGTGGCCATTGTCGGACTCGTTTTTTGGCTGAAAACCAACCCCTCGAAAACCGCGTCCGTGAAGGAAACTGATGAGGTCGCAGAGCGCATGGAAGGTGTTGAGGGGGAGGGCCGCCCCGAGGACACTTTGGCGGAAAATGTGGAACCCACCCCCCTTCCCGAAAAAAGCGGGAGTGGGAAGGTGGACATCGCCAAGGCCTCTGAATTTTTCGGGCAAAATATGAAGCCCCTGGCCTCCTGTCTGGCCCTGGACAGCAGCCCCTCCACGGACCCCCTGGAACCCACCTTTGACAACTTGCTGGCGGCGGTCAGCACGGACTTTGGCAATCCCATTTTGCGTTCGGATGATTGGGTGAGTTGGAATTTGCGCGTGGGCTCCGAAGAGCGCCGCATTCGGATCGAAACCGATTATTCTGACAGCGATGAAACCACCCGCCATCTCATGTACTTTAAGCTTGATCCCCAAGGGCAACCCACCATGATTCCTCTTCCTGAGGATCAGACCAAAAACCCCAGTGAGGCCTTTATCGCCTCTCTGCAAAAGGATGGGGAAGTTTATGAGGAAGAAAAAGGGCGAAGGGCTTACTTCGATAACGGCCAAGAACTGGTGCTCACCGAGAAAAACTCCCATATTGATTCTTTTGAATTGTCCAATGGCTCAAAAACCTTCCGCTGTGCGGGGATTTTAAGTCCCGCCCCCCGCTGCAAGTGTTATTAGAGAGGATCTATTCAGGAAGAACAGGATTGAATTTCAGCCGCACCCGGGTGCCGGAGTCCTGGCTGAAATGGCATTCCCAGGAGTAAAGCTCGCAGATGGTCTTCACCCAAGCGAGCCCCAAACCCACGCCCTTTCTGGTATCCACCCCCACTCCTTTATTAAAGGGGGAGCCCAGTCTTTTCAGAACCTCCGGCGGGATCCCGGGACCCTCATCTTTTATGAGAAGTTCGTGATTCTGGTAGGAGATCTCGATTTTTCCCGTGGAATACTTAAACGCGTTTCCCAGGATATTATTAATGACTTGTTCCAGATGAAGAGGGTTGCACAGAAGCTGAAAGTCGCTCTGAGATTTCAGTTCAAGACGGTTTTCATCGCAGACCTTCCCCCAGTTTTGCACTAAGGGTAAAACCACTTCGCTCAGGTGAATGACGTAGAGGTTTTCAAGTTTTCTGATGCTGGTGATTTCCGCCCAGCCCAGAAAACTGGAAATAAGATCAGAGATCTTTTGGATGGTGTGAGGAATCCCTGTGCTGTCTTCGGGCGCCAGACGGTACTTCTGGGCGAGGATCTCAAAGTCCCGATTGATGATGGTTAAGGGGGTTTTAAGCTCATGGGCCATCTGGAAAGTCCAGGAGCGGAGGATCTTGCGGTTTGTATTGATCTTATCGACCATCGAGTCAAGAACCTGCAATAAGCTTTGGAACTCATCCGAACGGGTGAAGGAATTCTTCGGCCGCAGTTTATTAAAAACCGAGGGCAGGGCCGGCAGCTCGGCGTCCTTTTCAAAGGAGCCGTTAATCTCATTCACATAGGCTGTCAGGGAGCGGATCGGGGAAAAGAGATAGGCTGACAGGACCCAGGTTAAAAGCAGAATCAGCACAAAGAGCAGGGTGATCATCAGGACCGTGCGTTTATTGACGTTGGCGATGGACATGAAACTCGAATCCACAATGATCCCCACTTGCATGGTCCTGCCGGAAATTCGTGGAAGCTCCAGATTCACCGCGCGGATGAGATAGTTTTTTGTGGTCAGGGTGACCCATTGCGGGGACTGGGGGATTTCATCCGGCAAGAGATTGATATTCTGGGTTTGAAAAAGGATCTGGTTCTGCTCGTTGCGGATAATAAAAAACTTTCCCACACTCTCGGGTCCCAGCTCCTCGGAGATGATCTCCTCGGCATGGCGGAAATCCCGGGGGGAGAAGTTGTAGATTTTTGAATCAATGATCGCGGTGGCGGTTTGGCGGATCTGCGCATCGAGAAAGGTCAGGCGTTCACTGCGGAAATAATAAAGCAGGATCGCGGTGATGGAAAGAGTGGTGAGCAACAGCACCGAGAAAGAAATAAAGAAAAACTTACGCCTCAAGCCAGTACCCTACATTACGAACATTTTTAATGGAAACCGCGGAGCCGTGCCGTTCCAGCTTGCGGCGGAGATTATTGATGGTGACCTCGACAACTTTGGTGTCGACCTCATCCCCCGCGTTCCAGATCTTGGCAAGAAGGGTCTCTTTGGGAAAGACCTTTCCGGGATGGGAGCTTAAAAGATTCAAGACAAGGAATTCTTTTTGCGCCAGGGAAAGCTCTTGTCCATCCACTTTGACGATCCGCTCTTCTTTGTTGATCGAGAGCCTGCCGATGACCGTGGTGGGTTCGGGGGAAAGCTCTTTCCGGCGGGAGAGGGCGCGGATTCGGGCGATCAGTTCCGGGGCCGAGAAGGGTTTTGCCAGGTAGTCATCCGCGCCGGCATCCAGGGCGTTGGCCTTCTCCATCGGTGTATCAATGGCCGAGACAATCAGGATCCGGGTGTCGGCGAAGACCGCTTTAATTTTGGGGATCCAATTCACGGAATCCGTAGTGTGTAAAAGCCGGTCCAAGACAACCACATGAGGATAAAAGGACTTATGGGTGAGAAGGGTCTGGAGGCCTTCAATGGAGGTCGCCGTTTTAACAGGATAGGCTTCGGATTCCGCCAGCAATACGATCTTCTTCAGGATTTCAGGCTCGTCATCGACAATCAGAATATTCATACCTTTTTTTGGCATCAAATGAGGCCAAAGGAAATTCTTTTTAGGGCGGAGTCCCCGAAGTTAAAAATAAATTTATCCTGAAGAGTTGAGGGGGCGATAAAAGCCGGTATTCTCGTCCTGTATCCCAAGTCCGCTCCTTGTTTAGCGGCGGTTGGAGCCCCATGCCCGGCCGCCGCTAAATGTTCAAAGGGTCCACCCGCGGCTTCTTTTTCAGTCAAAATCAAAGACGGCTCAGATAATTGAAAGCGGCCGGCACCTGTTTAAGATCCTGCTTGGCGGTGACGATGATTTGAATCGCCTCCTTTTGCCGGAGCTTTCCCTCACTCATCTTGGAGCACACAGCCTCTTCCAGGGAGTCCGTGATGGTGTAGACACTGACATGTTGGGGCCAGAGATTGCTCATGTCATTGCTGCCGCCCATACATAAAGGGATGTAGTGGTCGATTTTAAACTGATCCCGGGGCAGGTTTTCAATACGATAACCAAAGGTCCGGTCATAGGTTTCGATGATTTCTTTTTTGACGTAAGGACTGACATCCCGGTCGCAGTAGGGGATTTGTTCGGGGTAACGATAGCTGCTCGGGGTGTGGCAAAGCTGGCCGGGGGTGAGCTGGGGAGAGGGGCTTGTCGGAAACTCCAGCGCCCAAGACCTCTGGAAAGGGAAAAGGCACAGAAGCAGAATCATCACAGGGGCGAAAGATTTTAACACCATCGGATCTCCAAATAGTCCGTCCTTTACGGTGACGGATAGAAACGCCGGACCTTATCACCGGCTTATACTTAGACTTCGACGGGTTATAGCTGACGGCCCCCCGGACTTCAACCTTTCATCTAGCGGAATCGGATCAGGGCCTCTTTCATGGACTCCAACTGCAATTTACTCTGGGCTAAGAGCGCTTTATCCGCGGCCACGACGTCTTCATCGGCATTGGCTATAAATTTTTCATTAGAGAGCTTATTGGTTAACAACGTAATGTCCTTCGCCAGCTTCTCAATGGTCTTATTGATGCGCTTGATTTCCTCATCAAAATCCACCAGCCCTTCCAAGGGGATGATCACCTTGACGGGGCCGTTTTTGGTTGCGATGGGGGCGACGGCGCATTTCTGAAGATTGCCGTCCTCGCCGATTTCAAGGTCTGCCAAACGGGCCATGGTGATGAGGGCGTTTCTGTTGTTGCCCAGAATTTTCTGCATCTCAGCTTCAGTGACCCCGAGGCGCACATTCAGCTTTTCTGCCGGGCTGATGCGGTTTTCCCCGCGAATATTGCGGATGGCGGTCACCACGTCTTTCACAATATCAATCTCGTAGGCCGCCTGTTGGGAACCCAAGGCAAGGAATTCCCGGTCATTCGCCACGGTGGGATACTGATCAATGATGCAGGCTTCAGCGCGGATGGGAAGCTTCTGGTAGATCTCTTCGGTAATAAACGGAGCAAACGGATGCAGCAGACGCATAATCCGGTTCAGAGTCTGGGCCATCACCAACTGTGTGGCCGCCCGCTCCTGGGGATTGGCGCTGGTCAGAATCGGTTTGGTGAATTCAATATACCAGTCACAGAACTGGTTCCAGATAAACTGGTAAAGAGCCGTGGCGGCCTCTGAAAAATGCTCATGTTCCAGGGCGTCTTCGACGGTTTTTTCCACCTCGCCAAGTTTGGTGATGATCCATTGGTCAAAGATGGAGATCTGGGCTTTTCCAGGCAGTGCCTTGATTCCCTCCGGCGGAGCCTGGAAGTCCTGGAGATGGCTCAGGGCAAAGCGGGCCGCATTCCAGATTTTATTCATGAAATTGCGGTAGCCTTCCAAACGCTGCTCCGCGAACTTAAAGTCTTTTCCCGAGTATAGATGGGCCAGGAACGAGAACCTCAAGGCATCCGCTCCATGCTTTTCGATCATTTCCACCGGGTCCACGGAGTTGCCGGCGCTCTTGGACATTTTTTTGCCCTGGGAGTCGCGCACCAGACCATGGATATAAACAGTGCGGAAGGGAACATCACGCTTGAACTCAAGCCCCATCATAATCATTCGCGCCACCCAGAAGAAGATGATATCGTGGCCTGTGACGAGATAGCTGGTCGGGTAGAAGGTCTTCAGGGTTTCAGTCTCTTCCGGCCACCCCATGGTGGAGAAAGGCCAAAGGGCCGAGCTGAACCAGGTGTCGAGAACATCCTCTTCCTGGGTTAAGTTTTTGCGGTGGCAGTTTTCGCACTCCGTGGGATCCACTTCAGCGACGGTGACGTGGCCGCAATCGGCGCAGTTCCAAGCGGGGATCCGGTGGCCCCACCACAGTTGGCGGGAAATACACCAGTCCTCGATGATATTCATCCAGTGCAGATAAACCTTGGTCCATGACTCAGGTTCAAAGCGGATGGTGCCGCTTTCCACCACGCGACGGGCGGGCACGGACAGACCCTCGGTTTTTACAAACCACTGTTCTGATAAAAAAGGCTCCACCACGGCTCCGGAGCGCGAGCAGTGCCCTACGTTATTGACGTGGGGCTCTTCTTTGACCAGAAGGTTCTGCGCTTTTAAATCCTCAACCACTTTTTTGCGCGCTTCGATCACGGAGAGGCCTTGATAGGGACCTGCGTTCTCGTTCAGGGTGGTTTTCCTGGTCAGGATATTGATGAAATCCAGGTTGTGGGCTTTACCGATTTTGTAATCGTTAAAGTCGTGGGCCGGGGTGATTTTAACGACCCCTGAGCCGAAACTTTTGTCGACGTAAGCGTCGGCAATGATCTTCACTTTGCGCTGAATCAGCGGAACGAGGACGTTTTTGCCGATCAGGTGCTTATAGCGTTCATCCTCAGGATTCACGCACACTGCCGTATCCCCCAAAAGGGTTTCCGGACGGGTGGTGGCGACGGTTAAAAAGCCGGAACCGTCTTCCAGCGGATAATTGATATGCCAGAGGGAGCCTTTGACCTGTTTGTATTCCACTTCAAGATCGGAAATGGCGGTCTCCAGGGGGCCGGACCAATTGATCAGGCGTTGGCCTTTATAAATCCATTTCTTTTTGTAGAGTGAGACAAAGACCTTGCGGACGGCCTTGGAAACCCCTTCATCCAAAGTGAACGTGGCGCGGTCCCAGTCACAGGAATCCCCGAGGCGGCGCATTTGTGAATAAATGCGGTCCCCATACTGATGTTTCCAGTCCCAGATTTTTTCAACGAATTTTTCGCGGCCCAGTTGATGGCGGGTGACATGCTCGGTTTTTTTAAGCTCTCTCTCCACGACGCTTTGGGTGGCAATCCCGGCGTGGTCGGTGCCCGGCAACCACATGGCATTAAAGCCGCTCATGCGCTTCCAGCGGATCAACAGATCCTGGATCGTGTGATCCAGGGCATGTCCCATGTGCAAAAAGCCCGTCACATTGGGAGGGGGAAGGATGATGCTGAAGGGGGGTTTGGTGGAGCGGTTCTCGGCTTTGAAATAACCCTTTTCCTCCCACCATCCGTAAACCCGTCCCTCCACTTCCTGAGGGTTGTAACGATCTGATAAAGACGGCGCACTTGGTCCTGTGTTTTGCTCTGACATAGATAATTTATCCTCGTGAAAATAACGGCTTAGAGTACCGCAAGTGGCCTGGTAAAGCAAAAGTTACCAGGCCTTGGGAGAAAGGCGCTCTTCTTGCGGCGCGTGATTAGACTTGGCTTGCATCATCCAAGAAGGTTTTCGCTTCTTTGGAGAGCGAGAGGGTCGCCGCCTCTAAAATATCATCCAGCTGTTGCAGATTGGTGGCGCTGACGATGGGGGCTGTAACACTGGGGCGGGTCAAGAGCCAGGCCAGAGCAATCTGAGCCGGCGTGCGCTCCAACTCTGACGCGACTTTGTCCAAAGCCGCGAGGATTTTCTCCCCGCGGGGGGTAAAATATTTTTTCACGCCCCCGCCGCGCACGCTCTTGGAAAGATCCGCTTCAGATCGGTATTTCCCCGTCAAAAAACCGCTGGCCAGGGAGTAATAACTGATCACGCCCAAATGATTTTCCATGCAGACTTTCTCAAGGTCTGTTTCGAAGTCTTCACGGTCATACAAATTGTAAAGAGGTTGCAGGGTTTGATAAGCAGGAAGATGCCGGTCTTTGGCGATTTTTAAGGACTCTTTCAGGCGGTCGGCCGTAAAATTGGACGCGCCGATGATTCTCACCTTGCCGGCTTTGATCAACTCATCGTAGGCCTCCAGGGTTTCTTCGATCGGGGTGTCCGGATCATCGCGGTGGGATTGATAGAGATCAATGTGATCCGTTTGCAGGCGTTGCAGGGATTTTTCCACGGAGCTGAGAATATGCTTCCTTGAAAGACCTTGTCCCCCTCCGGGCATCTGCGAGCCGACCTTGGTGGCGATGATCACCTGCGAGCGCTGGCCGCTTTTCTTCAGCCACTGCCCGATGAGGGTTTCGGATTCCCCGCCTTTGCCATTCGGGGCCCAGGCACTGTAGATGTCCGCTGTATCAATCAGGTTAAAGCCTTTTTCGACGAAGCGGTCCAGGATTTTAAACCCCATGGCGGGATCTACGGTCCAACCAAAAACATTGCCCCCAAACGCGATCGGTGCCACTGAAATATTCGAGCTTCCAAGCTTTTTGCGTTTCATAAACAATCTCCTTTTACATCCGAAGTATACCCCGCTCCCGGGCCGGGGGCTAATTGCCGAAACTTCATAACGCCCGCACGGGCTTTTTTAAATTCCAGCGCCGTTTTCCATTGGGAGACTGTTTTTCTAAACATAGATATGTTTTCTAATCCCAAATTCTTTACAAAATTTTAACCGATTTAGTCCCATTTCAATAAACTTGTCCGCAGAGAAGCGGGGGAAAGCAAAAAAAAGCCGATAAAAACGTAAGTTATGCCGATAAGACGTGAGGACTTTACGGACGAAGGTGTCCATATTGAAACAGGGATAAACAGAACAATATGATTATAAGTTCAATCAAGTTCATCAGCACCCAGGAAAGCCTTATGAAGCCCGTCAGGGGAAAAGCCTTTCCTGTGATCGAAACGGGAAAGCAAAGCCTTGTGTTTGAGGCACCTCAGTTCCCCCAGCATGTCCATGGAAACCTGCTTTTTATGGCGGAGATTCATTTGGACGGGCAGGTTTTTGATTTTCAGTTTATCGGGCGGGTGACCTCCGTCGACGACCTCGACGGGGTGAAGCGGGTGAAGGTCGACTTCCTTCAGTATGACAAGCAGGTGTGGGTGCGGTTCCTTGCGCGAAACGCCGAAAAGCAGGAACATGCCGATCAGGTCCTGCGCTCCATAAAAGGGGGCGGCTGATATGCAGGACTCAAAGTTCACGATGGAGAGTTTTTTTGAAAACCAGACTTGCCTGGTGGTGGACCCTTCCAAGGCCTTCCAGGCGGCGATCCAGCAATGTCTGAAAGAGCTGAACGTCGCTTCGATGCAAATCGTGATGCTCTCCAAATATGACGAAGCCGCCCGCCGCATCCCCGAGCTCAAACCGCGCATCCTGATTACGGAGTATGACATTGAAGGGCAAAAAGGCCTGGGCCTGGTGGAGCTGCAACAACGCCACTTTGAGGATCAGTCCCGGATCAGCATTGTCATCAGCCGCAACTCCACGGACTCGGTGGTGGCCGAAGCCGCGGAGGAACAGGTGGATTGTTTCCTGTTAAAACCGTTTTCCACGGAGGACTTCCGCAAAAAACTCATGGCGGTGATTACGGACAAATTAAACCCCAGTGATTATGCTCTTAAGATCAAGGAAGGGCGCCAGGCCCTGTCCGCCAAAGACTATGAGACGGCCAAGAACGCTTTTCAGGAGGCCAAGGCCTTGAATGAAAAACCCAGCCTGGCCTGTTTTTATTTGGGGGACACTTTCAGAAATCTCACGGAGCCGGTGTTGGCATTAAACGAGTTTAAAGAGGGGCGGAAATACCAGCCTCTGCATTATAAATGTTTGATCGGGGAATTTGAAATCCTGGTGGAGAACAAGGATTACAATAAAGCGTATGAGCTCATTCCGATTTTGATCCGGAATTTCCCCTTAACACCGCGGCGGCTGACCCAGGTGTTTATCGCCGCGGTTTTTTCCATGAAGTTTGAATATCTTCCGGCCTATTACGAGCAGTTGGTGAAACTGGATCAGAGATCCCCGGAGTTAATCAGGATTGCCTCGGTCGCGCTTTTCACAGGAGGGAAGTGGTTCCTGCAACACAAGGATCTCACCCACGCCTGCGATCTTTTTGAAAAGGCAATCACGGTTGTGGGGCGGGAGATTTCTTTTGTCGAGCAAGTCATTAATGAGCTGATCAAGGCCGATGCCAAGCAGGAGGTCCAGGCCTTCTTTGGCAAGGTGTTGCCAGCTGATGTGGGCAGCGCCGCCTACAACCGCCTGTCTTTTAAGGTGGACCTGTTGACTCTGCCGCGTGGGGTGATGCTGGAAAAAGCCCGCAAGCTGGCCTTTTCAGGCGAAGCGGATTTGGAGAGTTACAAAGTCATCGTGAAAATGTTCGCGGAGGAAGGGAAGGTCGCTTTGGCGGAATCCGCCATCACAGCCGCCCTGGCCGTGTATTCCGACGCTCGCGACGTTTTGTACGAGATCCTGACCAAGCACCACCAGCCCACGCCTTAGCGAGCGGGGAGGAGGGGCGGGGGGCGGAGCGAAGAGGCCCCCTTATCTGAGGGGTGTCAGGCTCAGAGATCGCCTTGGGGCGATGGGTTTTTGCTGGCGGAACAGGTGAGCATGGGGTGCGGGATTCAAACTCCAACGCGTGGGCTGAAACGCGGATGTTGAGATCGGGCCCGGAGCGGAATTCCGATACGGAGGTGTGGGGTGAATCACGGATGCAAAACAAGGGTCTTTCTTCTGGTAGAATCCGAGACTTAAAACAATTTGTTAGTCCCCTCTGTGACAGAATCCTTGAAACAAAACAATTTTTTCTCTTGACGGCCTTTTTGAATCTCTAAAGCCAGCTCTGGTGAAGTCTTTCAAGTCATCACAAGAAAAACAAAGAACGCATCCGAGATCGCCTCGGGGCGATGGATTTTTGTTCGTTATAAAGTAAATTGTATCTCTACTTTGTCCCTGTGAAAAACGAGCCTTCCAAAACATGTGGTACAAGAGTGTCACGTTTTCTTTTTCCTGATTCTTTTCAAAGAAAGACAGAAAGACAGAAAGAAAGAAAGAATGAATGAGAGCCAAAAAAAGAGAAAAGGCGAGAGTAAAGGGCAAACCCCGAGGAGGATGCATGCGGCAAGCAAGCTTTGGATTTTTAAAAGATTACAAGAAGGAGTTTGGTGGGGCTTTGCTTCAAGGGAAAAGAAAATCAGCAAGGCCTCTGTCCACCAAGCAGCCAATCCACGTCGTCCTGAAAAGCACACACTCGCGTCCCTTTCATCCTAATAGCAGAAAACTGGAAAAGATTTTCCGTACTCAGGCGCAAAAGTATGGCATTAAAATCTACGACCTGGCTCTGAATTGGTCCCACATCCATGCTCTTATCACGATCCCCAGTCGCCAGGCTTATCTAGCTTTTATCCGCACTTTGACGGCTGCCATTGTCATGGCGATTTCAAAATTGACGGGCCAAAGCCTCAAAGGTCTCTTCAACCTTCGCCCCTTCACGCGGATTCTTTCTTGGGGGCGGGAGTTCGCCTCCGTCAGAGGTTACCTGGAACTCAATCAAATGGAGGCGCTGGGGTTGATCCTTCGAAGCAAGAAGAGCGGAGGCCGCGCCCGGAAAGGGGCGCGGGCTTAAGACTCCAGCCATGACTCCAGGGCGTGGCGGGCTTTTTGGATCTGAACTTCCTTTTTTGCTTTTTTGTCGCGGTGGAGGTTTTGGGCCTTGAGTGTTTCAAGATCGCTCTCCGCCAGAGGTGGCAGCAGGGCGAAGTTGATGTTTGTCGGCTGAAAGTGATCCGCGCGTGTGGGGTCGGTGATGGCCTCCAGCAAAGACCCCAGAGCCGAAGCCCGGGGTGGGGGATTAAAAACCTGATCCCGCAGCTTTTGGTCCAAAAACTTGGCCACAAGAAGGCCCACGCAGGTGGATTCGAAATAACCCTCCACGCCAGTGATTTGCCCGGCAAAAAACAGCCAAGGGTCCCGTTTGCTGGAAAGATCCCTATTCAGGCTCTTCGGGGTGTTGATGTAGAGATTGCGGTGAATGCTCCCCAGTTTAAGAAACTCGGCATTCTCCAAGCCCGGAATCATGCGGAAAATACGCACCTGCTCACTATAGGCCATCCGGGTTTGAAACCCCACCATATTGTAGGCCGTCCCTTCTTTATTGTCCTGGCGCAGTTGTAAGGTCGCGTAGGCATAGCGGCCCGTCTTCGGGTTATCCAGACCCACCGGTTTCATCGGGCCAAATCGCAGAGTGTGATCGCCCCGCTCAATCATCGCCTCAATGGGCATGCAGCCTTCAAAAAACCCCGTGGTCTCAAAATGCTTGGGTTCGATTTTCCGGGCGGCCTTCACCTCCGCGATGAAACGCTCATACTCCTCTTTGTTCAAAGGGCAGTTGTAATAATCCCCATCGCCATCGCCCTTGTCATAACGATCCGCCTTCCAGGCGATCTCCGTATTGATGGACTCCGCATCGATGATCGGCGCGATGGCATCAAAGAAATACATAAACTCATCGCCAAAATGCCGGCGCAGGCTCTCGGCCAGAGGGTCATGGGTGAGAGGGCCGGTGGCGATCACAGCCGGCCGGGGGACTTCTTCCAAGTTATTCACCACTTCATTGCGGATTTCGATGTTGGGGTGCTTGCGCACCATCTCCGTCACAGTGGCGGAGAAAACCTCACGGTCCATTCCCAGTGCCTGGCCTGCGGGAACCTGGGCCTCGTAAGCCGCTTGCAGAATTTTTGATCCCAGCTTTCGCGCTTCCCATTTCAGCTGCCCTGGAGCCGAGACCTCCGCCATGCTGCCAAAGGAGTTAGAACAAACAAGTTCGGCAAACTTATTGGTCTTATGGGCGGGGGTCATGGTTTTATCGCGCATTTCAAAAAGGACGACGTGATACCCTCGGTCGGCCAGCTGCAAAGCACATTCGCTTCCCGCCAGCCCCGCGCCAACAACACTGATTTTTTGTGGTGATTTTTCTGTCATGGCCCCTGTCTACAGATACTTAGAGGTGATGACAAGGGGTGATAAGGAAATTTGGGGAGTTTTTTCAAAGGATTTTGCCCGGGCCCTGTGCTAAACCGGAAGGATGCGTGAACAAGACCCCAAACCCCGGTTTAGCCTGAGCTCCGAAGTCCTGCAAAAGTTGTTTGAAAGCGGTAAGTCGCCGCTTTCAGAGCAATTTATGCGCTGGAAAATGTGGGCCCGCTGGGAAGAGTTTGTGGGAGCGACAGTGGCGCAAAACACCGAACCGGTGGGGTTTTACCGGGGGACCTTGTATTTATGGGTGCGCAACAGTTCCTGGATGCAGCAGCTGACCTTTATGAGAGAACCTATTCAGAAAACAATCAATCAGAAGCTGGGTCATTCCTTTATCAAGAACATCCGCTTCACCCTCGACCGGCGGGAAGTACCGGGACAAAACGAAAATCAACAGGAATTTAAAAATCTGATCGCGAAGATCGCTCCGGAGAGCGATAACGACTAGCTTACTTTTCGCTCTTTTCTATTGAGGTGCGGATCAAAGACTTCATATAGGTTTTCCGCGCGGACCCGCCCAGCATGGACTTGATTTGGTCATGAACCGTGGAGTCGTTGATCAGGGCCCCTAAAGTGCCCTGGCCACGGTCCAATTTGGTCATAATGCTCTCAAAACGCTCCAGGGAGTTTTTAAGCTTGGCCTCATTCAGTCCCTCTGCGAGCTTTAAGGTGGCGCCGGCGGTTTTATCGATTTTTGCCGTTGCGGCACTGAGGTTTTCCAGGATCCGGTCCGTGCGGTGATCCGCGTTCAAGGTCTTTGTGAATCGGTGGATCTCATTCAGGATATCAAAAATTTTCTCCGCCTCGCTGCCACGTTCAGAAATAATGCCGATCAAATCCGTGGCCTTCGCCACTGAAATCACGCTGCCGTCTTTCAGGGGTTTTGCTTTTGGATCCCCGGGGATGATGAAAATAAACTTGTCCCCCAAGGCCCCTTGCGTGCGGATTTCCACCATGGATCCCTCCGTCACCCGCGGCATGAATTCGTTATCAATAAGCATGACAAGATCAATAAGATTGCGCTCCGGCAGGATGCGGATGTCTTTGACATTCCCCACGGTGATCCCCGAGAAAGACACCACCGAGCCTTCGGCCAGCCCCTGAACCTGTTCAAAGTGGGCATGCAAAGTTGTATAGCGTTTGAAGAAGGCCCGGTCCGCTCCCAGCAGGAAAATGGAGCCGGAGATCAGGATCAAACCGATGACAAGAAAAATTCCCACCCGCATCTGAGTTTTTAAGTTTGTTTCCATTTTAGGTTTCCTCTCCCGCAATGAATTTGGCGATGGTCCCGTGGCTGTCATGTGTGAGTTCATCCAAAGTGCCCTGGGCGGCGATTTTTCCGTGCAGGACCATGGCCATTTTGTCACAGACGGCGCTGGCCGTGGGCATGTCATGGGTGACTAATATCGAGGTCACGCCCTTGGCTTTCAGGCGTAAAATCAGGTCCTGAATCTTGCGGGTGTTAAAGGGGTCCAGGCCCGCGGTCGGCTCATCATAAAGAATGATCTCCGGATTCATCATCATGGCGCGCACCAATCCCACGCGTTTTTGCATCCCCCCGGACAAGCTGGTGGGATATATATTCTCGTTCCCGGCAAGGCCGAACTCTTCAAGACTCGCCCGCACCCGCTGTTGGATTTCGCTTTCGCTGTAGTGGAAGTGCTCACGAAGAGGATAGGCGAGGTTTTCGTAAACGGTCATGGAGTCAAAAAGGGCCCCGTTTTGAAAGGCATAGGCCACTTTTTTGCGGATCCCGAGAAGCTCCCGTTCTTTCATATGGGTGATGTCCACGCCATTAATGAGCACCTTGCCGCTGTCCGGCTTTTCAAGCCCGATGAGACTGCGCAGAATCACGCTCTTTCCCGTACCGGAGCCGCCAATAAGCCCCAGGCACTCCCCCTTTTTGACGGTAAAAGAAATGCCCCGGTGAACCACCTTGGACCCGAAGGATTTTTTAAAATCAACAACCTCTATTACATCCATTTTGTAATCATCCAAAATACTTTAGAGAGAAAAAAATCGCCGATCAAAATCAGGATCGAGGACACCACCACCGCCTTGGTCGTGGCGATGCCAACCTCCTTGGCGCCGTTTTTCACGTTCAGCCCGAAATAACAGGCGGGAAGAGAGATGAACATGGCAAAAAAGAACGTCTTTCCAAACCCGGACAGATAATCATTCAGCGTCGCCGTGGACATGATTTTCAGGTAATAAAAATTGGGGTCCAGGTTCAGTTCCGTGGCCCCAATGATCAGGCCTCCGACATTACCGATGATGTTGGCGAAGGCCACCAGGACCGGGAGCGTGATCAGGCAGGCCAGAACCCGGGGGATGACAATCTTTTGGATGGGCGAAGTGCCGAGGGCGCGGATGGCGTCGATTTGCTGGGTCACGGTCATGGAGCCGATTTCACTGGCCATGCCCGCGCCCACCCGGGCGGCCAGCATCAGACTTGTGAACATGGGGCCGATTTCCCGCAAAATGGTGGCGGCGACGAGTTTTGGAACATAGAGTTTGCCGCCAAATTTTTCCAACCCCAGGCCGAACTGAAGGGCCATCACCATGCCGATACTACCGGAGGTGATTAATATCAAAGGGGCGGAGCGGTAACCCACCTGATAAATCTGTTCCACCAAAAGCCGCCAATAAATTTTTCCGGTGAAGAGTTCCCGCGTCACCTGTCCTGTCAAAAGGCCGAGACCGCCACAGAAGTGGATGATCTCCAGGACAAAGACGGTGAAGGGGAGTGCCAGATTTTCCATTTAGGGCGCCTTAAAACTTTCCGTGAATTTTTCAAAATACTTTTTCTCAGTGTCGAAATTTTTGGAGAGTCCGCCGTAACTTAAGGTGTAGTTGCAATTGTTCTTTTTAAATACGAGAAGAAGGGTCTTGACCGGAACCCCGTCCATCTCCCCCTGGGCTTCAGTGATCTGCGCCTCTCTGCCGTTGTAAGGGGTCTGGCGGCTGGAGAGGATTTTAAGCTTCTCCAGAGCGGCCAAGGGCTCGCTTGCAAGTTGTTCCAACGTGGGATCCGTGCGCCCGTGGCAGTCGGAAAGAAAAGAAAGGGTGTTGCCGGTGGCGCTGCTTAACCAGGCTTTATCCCCGGAGGAAAGCTTAATTTCAGAAAATGGGGCCGGTGGTTCGGAATAGACGACGTCCTCGGCAGGAGTTCCCGCGGCCGTGGGCAGCTTGACCGAGACACAGGAGCTTGTCATCGCAAGAAAAGCCCAGAGAATGAGACAGATGAGAAAGTGGTTTTTCATATGCAATACATCGGCTAAAAATCTAAATATCCCCAGCACTTGAACTCACTTCCGGACTTTCGATGGTCCCGACCTTAAACGGGTGTCATGAGATTGTCAGAGCCTGACAAAAATCATTGGGTCAATTTTACCCAGATGGAAAATATTTGCCAAGGAGGGAAATTGGCCTCTGGCATCCAATGTGCAATGAGCTTTTGCAGGGCCCCCGGAATTTAAATTTGTTCAAGGAGTGAGCGAATTGTCCATGCGATCTTGCTTTTTCATTCTGCTCTTTAGTCTAGCATTTTCTTCTTTGGCGCGGGCAGAGAAAGTGACGGGGATGATTTCCGACCAAGGGGACACGATTCACTTGGAACTCTCCGGCCAGCAAAACTGGGACTATGACCTTCGTCGTGTGGAAAAAGGCGGCAAGAAGTTTCTGCAGTTGACTGTGAGCGCGGTGGACGAGGCTTCTTTACGGAAGCTCTCTGCCTTTAAAAGCGACATGGTTTCATCAGTAAGCGTCGACAAACAAGGCCCTGACGGAAAATACATTTTGAGCTTTCAGGTTCCCGGAGACGAGGTGGAAAGCTTTGATTACCTCACCGACCAACCCTCCCGCTTGATCGTGGATTTTTACGTGAACGGCCAGGTCAAAGCAACGGCTTCGGCCCCGGCCCCAGCCCCCGCAAAGACCGCGGTGAAAGCGGCGGACAAACCCGCAGTGACAAAAACCGCAGTCAAAAAGAACCACAACCGCAAGCCCGCCACGGCCGATGTGCTGGTTGTTAAAGAAGACGGCGCCAACTCCCATGATTCCACTCCCAGTCGCTCCGGCCTTTTTGACGGCGGGGACCCGAATTTTGAACGTTTCTCCATTAAAGATTACGAGATCAAGGAAGACGCCCTCATTCGCAGCCGGGACCAGTATTACATTCCCTATCCTATGATTCAGGCGGAGAACCACTACTGGGAAAAAATGAAAACCGCCGCCCCAATGTATGAGATCACCCCGAAGGAGAGTGATGAAAACAAACAGGCCCGTCTATTATGGACTTTGTTTGAGAACAAGCGCTACGCCGTTTACCTGAAGACCGAAGAGTGGTTTCAGAAGAAATATCCCCAATCGGAATACAGCGAGATCATTGATTTCATGACGGCGGATGTTTACAAAGCCCTTTGGCAGGAAAAGAACGAACCTAAGTTCTACGAAGTCGCCCAGGTCAAATACAAACAGGCTTTGCAAAGACATCCCAAATCCCCCCTTGTGGAACGCACCTCTTTAATGCTGGGCAATCTGGCCCTGGAAAAGGGCGAAGTCCTGGACGCCATCCGGCTGTTTAACGAGCATATTGAAAAGAATTACGCGGGACGCCCCGACGCCATTTCGAATGATCTGGCCCGCATGGGGACCGGCATTGCTTTCATGAAATTGAACCGCTACCAGGAATCCGCGGAGATTTTCAAAAATCTCATGCAGCAAAGCCCCCTGAAGGAAATCAAGGCGGAAGCCGCCTATCGTGAAGGCGACATTTACGTTCAGGCCAAGAATTATCAAAAAGCGGTGGCCACTTATCAAGAGGCGATTAAAAAATTCCCTGAATACCAGAACTCCTACCCCAACGCCTTTTACAACCAAGCCGAGGCTCTTTTCGGTATGGGTCAGTACCGTCCGGCCTTGGACGTGTATCTGGACTTCATGAAACGCTTTCCTTCCCACGAACACGCGGCGTTTGCCATGACCCGCATGGGAGAGCTTCTGGAAATCCTGGGCGCTGACAAATCCCGGGTGATCGGGGCCTACCTTGAAACCTATTTCCGCTACGGGGAAAGCAACAATGCCATTATTGCCCGTCTGCGTTTGACGAGCGCCCGGATGAAGGGCATGAAACCCAAAGAGGTGGATGCGGCGACCAAAGAGATTCTCTCGCTGGTAAAAAAGCTTGATATCCCCAATATTGAACAATTCGGGACCTTGATGATTTCCGAAGGATACACCGCTCGTGGAGAGCAGGAAAAAGCCATTGACCTTCTGACCCAGTACTACCAGCAGCACCCCACCACGGTGGACCGGGATCTTTTCAAGAAGAGAATTGTCGGCAATATCAGCGATGAAATTCATGACCAAGTGAACAGTGGGGACTTCATCAAGGCCCTAAAGACCCATAGCAAGTACGCCGGCAATTGGCTGAAAAACAGCGACCGGATGGACACGAAGTTTTATCTGGGGCAGGCCTTTGAAATGGCCGGAGCCCCCGGCGAAGCGGAAAAATATTACCGCGAAGTTTTGAACCAGGTCTATGCCATTAAAGGATCGAAAAAAGATCTGGAGCTGACGGTCACCCACCAGAAACCCAACGAAGACGCCCTGAACTTGCGCCTGGCTGTGACAGCCTACCAGCAGAAAAAATTGAACCAGGCCTATGATTATTTGAAGAACGTGAAGGCGCCGGAGTCCCTTTCGGAAGGGCAGCAGATTGAGCGGGTGCGGATTGCCGTGGATTTGCTGGAAAAACGGGGGGATTTGGACTCCTCCGTGCGTTACCTGACGGAGCTTCTGCGCACCTGGCGGGGACAGGCGCATCTGGTGGCGGAGCCCTACCTGCGCTTGGCGCAGTTGGAGATGAAGCAGAATAAACCCGATGCCGCCATTGAGTCGCTTAAAAAAGTGGACGTTTTAATGACGGATTCCAAGCAGGTCCCTGAGAATGTCCATGCCAAAAGCCTGGAACTTCTGGGGGAGCTTTATTTGAATAAGGGCGAGAAGGCTCTTGCCGCCGCCACCTTTGAAAAGCTCCTCAATGATTACGAGAGCCATCGCCCTTTGGCTTCGATCCGCTATAAGCTTGGCCAGATCCACTTTGAGCAGGGGGACGTGCAAAAGTCCGCGGATGTGTGGAGCAAGCTGAAAGGGGAAAAAAGCCAGTTTTGGTACAACCTCGCCCAAGAGCAGTTGAAAAACTCCGAATGGCGGGAGGATTACAAAAAATACCTCAAACGCATTCCCGCGATGTCGCAACAATAGAAAAGGAAAAGATGTCAGGCATGGAATTTGTGAATTTAGAGTTTGCGGACGAAAGAATCAGAAAAGTACAGCAGCTTCTTCCAGCGGTCCGGTCCTCGCGGGCGAATGTTCTGATCACCGGTCCTGTGGGGACAGGGAAGAGCTTTCTCGCTAAGCAACTCTTGAACTCGGGTGCCTATGGGACTTTGGAAGTTTCGGACCTCGGCGAGACCTTTGATTTTACCGGCGCCTTTAAAAAAAATCCCCTGCAACCCTGGCTTCTGGAAAACGCGGACCGCTTGGGGGCCACCCAGCAGAAAAACCTTATCGAGGCCCTGGATTATTTTGAAGGCCCGGGCAAAATCCGCCTGATCTCCACGGGCCGGGGCAGTCTGAAGAGCCTGGTTCAGACCAAAAAATTCCGCGAAGACCTCTATTACCGCCTCACGGTTTTAAACCTGGAGCTTCCCGCTTTGAATGAACGTATAGAGGATCTGGATGTTCTGGCCCGGCACATGACGGGGGCTTTTGCCTTGATTCATAGAAAACCGGATTTAGTCCTCAGCCCCGAAGCCGTGGAAAAAATGAAGCAATGGATGTGGCCCGGCAACATCCGTGAGCTTGAGAATGTCTTGGAAAGGGCGGTGATTCTTGCAGAGCAGTCCATCATCCGGGACACTCACATCACCCTTGAGCCCCCGCCGGCCCCAGGGGAGATGTCCGCGGGTTTTATCGGCATGACCCTCTCTGAGGTGGAGCAGAAGCTGATTCTGCAAACCCTGCAGATGACCGAGCAAAACCGGACCCGGGCGGCGGAAATCTTAGGGATCAGTATCCGCACTTTGAGAAATAAAATTAACGAATACAGACAGGCAGGTTTGGTATGAGTAATTTATTCGACAAAACCACCAACGCCCTGGCCACGTCCTTGGCCATGAGGCAACTCCGCCACAGCGTCACAGCGGCGAACATCGCCAATGCCGAGACGCCAGGTTACCACGCTAAGAAAGTGGATTTTGAGGAAGCCCTTGGCCGGGCTCTGGACATAGACGGGCTTCGCGGGATGAGCACAAGCAGTCCTGAGCACATCACGGTGGGCGGGCCCTCAGCGGCGGTCCGTCCTGATGTGTATGAAAACCCCGAAGGGGCCATCAATAATGACGGCAACACCGTGGACCTTGAAAAAGAAATGTCCGCCCTTTCTGAAAACGCGATCTTGTACAAGACGGCCTTGCAGCTGATCAACAAGAAGATGGCCGCTCTCAAATACGCCATCGGCGAGAGATAAAATGTAGAAGATTGAGGGGAGTACCATGGCTGATTTTTTTTCAGGGATGAGAATAAGCGGAAGTGGCATGGCGGCGCAGAGAATGCGCATGAACACCATTTCCAGCAATATCGCCAATATCAATACGACCCAGACCCCGGAGGGAGGACCCTACCGGCGTAAGGACGTGGTTTTTGAATCCATGCCGGATGTCAAAAACTTCGGTGACATCGTTTCTGCCACCAGTCCGCGCGCGGACCTGCAGCGGGTGCAGGTGACGGACATCATCTCGGACCGCAAGGCCCCCTTGCTGAAATATGAGCCCGATCATCCGGATGCGAATGCCGAGGGCTATGTGGCTTATCCAAATATCAATCTGATGGAGGAGATGACCAATATGATACAGGCCACCCGCTCTTACGAGGCTAACGTCTCGGCGATGCAGGCAACAAAGGACATGGCTCTCAGCAGTCTCGAGATTGGTCGGTAATTGGCCTAAATATTTGAAATGAATAGGTGTTCCCGAGGCATCTAGAGTAGAATAAAAACAAGGAAAAATCATGGCAGGATTTACAGTTTCAAGCGCGAATCGATTTTTGGACACCGGCTCAATCCGGGACTCGAAGTCTTTGACAGTGGATCAGCCTCTGTCCCCGGGGGGCTCTGTCACAGAGACCCAGGGCAGTTTCGCGGACACTTTGAAAACCGCGATTGATAACGTGAACCAGCTGCAAAAAACGTCAGACAAAGCGGCCCAGGATCTGGCGACGGGCCGCACGGACAACGTCGCGGATGTGATGATCGCCGCGGAAAAAGCGGACATCGCCCTGCGCGTGATGGTGCAGGTCAGAAACAAGATCATTGATGCCTATCAAGAGATCATGAAGATGCAGGTTTAATTTTTAGGACCACGGCGGAGGACGTAACTTGAATAAGATTTTCGGTGGCATCGTAGTTCAATTCAGAGAGTTCTTCAAAAACTTGGGTCCAACCAAGAGACTTTCCATCATTGCAGTCACTGTTATTGCCTTGATCACCCTGATGACCATGGTCTTTATGGCGACCGGCCGTGATTATGTCCCCTTATTCACGAACATGGCCGGCGACCAAGTGACCATGGTGATGGCCAAGCTGAACGAAAAGAATATTCCCTTTCAATTGCGGGATGATGGGAAGTCCATCGCTGTTCCCAAGGAGCTTTTGCATTCCACCCAGATGACCCTTATGTCTGAGGTCGGTTCGGCGAAGATTGGCGGCATCGGTCTTGAACTTTTTGAAAAGCAGGATTTCGGGATCAACTCCTATGCGCAAAAAATAAATTATCAAAGAGCCCTGCAAGGGGAACTCATGCGGGCCATCAACACCCTGACGGCGGTCAAGCAGTCGAAGGTGATTTTGGCGCTCCCGAATAAAAAAACGTTTTTGGAAGAAGGCAGTAAGCCTTCCGCCTCCGTCGTCCTGGAGATCCATCAAGGAAAAGAACTCTCGGCCGACCAGATCCGCGGGATCCGTTATCTTGTGGCGAACGCCGTGGAAGGTCTTGATCCGGACCGCGTGACGGTGCTGGATGAGCGGGGCAAGGTTCTCACCCGTAAAAGTGACGGCACGGTGGCGGGTTCTGATGAGCTTTTGGACCTTAAAGCCAAAGTGGAGGGGGAGCTCCAGGATCGGATTGAATCCATCTTATCGAAAGTGGTCGGTCATGCCAAAGTGATCGCGAAGGTGGATGCGACCTTGAATCACCGGCTCGTCAGTTCCGTGGAGGAATCCGTGGACCCGGATAAGACGGCGATTCGCAGCCAACAAAGCGAGGAAGAGTCGCTTGACGGAGCCAGAACGAACCCGTCCGGCGTGCCGGGATCCCGGGCCAACTTGCCGGGGGCGGAAGACGCCGGACAAGTCGGCTTTAAACAGGATGTGAAAAAGGAAATCAAGACCACCAACTTTGAGGTTCCAAAAACCGTGCGCAATGTCCGCGAAGCTGCCGGGAACCTGGAGCGCATCAGCGTGGCGGTGGTGGTGGACGGAGTCCAGCAGACAGTGACCAAAGAGGATGGAACCAGCGAGACCAAATATGTTCCCCGCGCCCCCGAAGAGCTGCAAAAGTATGAGGCCTTGGTGAAAAACGCCATTGGCTTTAACGCCGCCCGTGGCGACAGCGTGAAAATTGAAAATATCCAGTTCCAGGCCGAAGATTTTTCCGAGTCCGAAAAACTCCTGACCAACCTGGAAAGAAAGAAATTCGTTCACGCTTTGTTTAAATGGGCGCTGCTCGGGTTCACTCTGGTTTTGTTCTTCTTTATTGTGGTTCGTCCCTTCATGCAATGGATCACGGACAGCTTCCAGGATTCCGTGGAGGAGATGCTGCCAAGAACCATCGAGGAGCTCGAGGAACTTCAGTCCGTGGACAACACCTTGCCGGGAATGTCCTCCGCCTTACCGGTGCTGCAGGAATCAATTGACCCGGAAAAAGCCGAAAGTGAGCTTCTTAAAGACCGTATCATGGGCCTGTTGAACGCCGATGAAGAGAAGGCCGGCAATGCTTTCAGTATGTGGCTTGTCAGAAAGGATGACCGATGAAACTAGTAAAAGCCGAACACATCGAGTTTGAAAATCTGCGGGGCTTTGATAAGGCCGCTATCCTGATTAATTATCTTGGGAAAGATGCTCTGAGAGTTCTCTTGAAGAGACTTGATGACGGGGATATCCGCAAACTCATCAATCAGATGACCAAATACCGGGTGGTCCCGGTGCATGTGACCAAACGGGTGCTTGAGGAATACTACGAGATGATTTCAGAGACCGAGGATTATATCTTTACGGAGCAGACCTCCAGCAAGGATGTCATCGTCGACGCCTTGGGCGAGGAAAGAGCCCGGGGGATCCTCGGGGGTTTGAACATCACCTCCGGCGGGCAGAGATCCCTGGAGAGCCTGGAGATGGTCGATGCCAAGTCCCTGGCGACCTTCCTGGTGAATGAACATCCGCAAACGGTGGCGGTGATCCTGGCCCATCTGGAGCCGGAGAAAAAAGGCGAGGTTCTCAAGCGTCTGCCCGAAGCTTTGCAGGCTGAAGTGGTGCTGAGAATGGCGAATCTGGAGCATGTGGACCCGGAGCTGATCCGTGAAATTGACAAGGTTTTGAAAAACCAGCTGGCCAACACGGCGACGGTCGAACAAGCGGCTCTGGGCGGCGTGCAGCCGGTGGCCGAAATGCTCAACGTCATGGACAAAAACACGGAAACCTCCATCATGTCCCGCTTGGAGGAAAAGGACCCTCTGCTCGCGGAGGAGATCCGCAAGCTGATGTTTGTCTTCGACGATATTGCGAAAATCGACGATCGCGGCATTCAGGCCCTGCTCAAAGAGGTGCCCAACGAGAAGCTTCTGCTGGCATTGAAAACCGCCAACGAAGACATCCGCGCCAAAGTCTTCAAAAACATTTCCGCCCGTGCGGCGGAGATGCTGCGCGAAGATTTGGCCAATATGGGCCCATCCCGTCTCTCGGACGTCGAAGGGGCCCAGCAGGAGATCGTGAACGCAGCCCGCAGACTCGAAGCCGAAGGAAAGATCCTGATTGCAAGAGGTGGTTCAGAAGATGCCATGGTCTAAGGCTGTTTTACCTAAGATTGCCGCCAAAGAGGTGGTCCTTGAGTACGTTCCTAAAAAGTTCGACCTCGGGACCCCGCAACAGGCTTTGGATTACCTTGAACAGAAGAAGCGGGGGGCTGATTTCCGCTTAAACGAAACCTTGCGCATCCAAACGGGTGTGGATGAGATCGAAAAGGTCACCGAGCAGGAAAAAGTGGAAGCCCGGGCCCTGGAGCTTCTGAAAGAAGTCCAGGAGAACGCCTATAAGGAGGCCTATGAATTGGGTCTTCATGAGGGGCGCCATGAAGCCTTCGGAAAATTCTCAAAAGAAATTGAAGAGAAACTTGTGAGCCTCGAAAGCCTTTTACACTCCCTTGAAGAGGGAAAAAAGGAGCTCGTCAATTTTAACGAAGCTCAATTGGTGCAGCTTGTTTTCCAGATCGCCACGAAGATCGCCCGCACGGAAGTGGAAAGAAACGACGAGGCGGTGATCGAGGTCTTGCGGGCCGCCGTGAATCTGGCCCAGGACGAGGAAAATGTGACCGTGCGGGTGGCTCCGGAACAGCATGAATTCGTGGAAGAGTTGAAAAAGCAACACGGCCGGCAGTTTGAGTTTCTTAAGAAAATCAAAATCGAGCCCGGTGAAGAGATTTCCAAGGGCGGTTGTGTGGTGGAAACCACCTACGGCGAAGTGGATGCCCGGGTCGAACAACGGGTGCAGTCCTTGTGGGAAACCCTGGTGGAAAACGCGCCGAAAATTAAACCGAAAATCGCCATTTGAAGCGGGGTCTGATGAGCGCTTATTCCCTGAATCTGGACAAATACTTTGAGGTGCTAAAAACCGTCCACCTGACCAAAGACAGCGGGAAGGTGACGGAAGTGAACGGCATGATCATCAAAGGGTATCTCCCGGGGGCCAGTGTCGGAAGTATCTGCGAGATTTCCCCGACAGGAATGGATCGCACGTTCCTGGCGGAAGTGGTCGGCTTTAAGGACAAAAACGTTCTTATGATGCCTCTCAGTGATATGAGAGGGGTGGCGCTGGGATCGAAAATTGTCCTGGCCCGCCAGATCGCCACCGTCAAAGCCGGGCCTGAGCTTTTAGGCCGTGTGGTGGATGGGTTGGGGCGCCCTCTGGATTTTCAAGGAGAGCTTGAAAACTTCAAGGAAGTGCCGCTTTACAGTGAGGTCCGCAATCCCCTGGCCAGAACCCCCATCCGCAACCCGCTGGATGTGGGTGTAAGAGCCATTAACGGTCTTCTCACCGCCGGCCAGGGACAGCGGATTGCCATCATGGCCGGCTCCGGCGTTGGAAAGTCCGTGCTTTTGGGCATGATGGCCCGCTACACCACTGCGGATGTCAACGTCATCGCCCTGATCGGGGAACGGGGACGTGAAGTGCGGGAGTTTATTGAAAACGACCTCGGCCCTGAGGGGATGAAAAAATCCGTCGTGGTGTGCGTGACCAGTGATCAAAGCCCTCTTTTGCGTATGCGCGGGGCTTTTGTCGCCACCGCCATTGCCGAGTACTTTTCTTCGAAGGGGAAAAATGTTCTTTTGATGATGGACTCGGTCACACGTTTTGCCATGGCCCAGAGGGAGATCGGACTGAGCACCGGGGAACCTCCGTCCTCCAAGGGTTACACTCCCAGCGTCTTTTCCACTCTGCCAAAACTTCTTGAGCGGGCCGGGGCCTTTGAGGGAGAAGGCAGCATTACGGGGTTTTATACAACCTTGGTGGATGGCGATGATATGAATGATCCGATCGGGGATGCCGTCCGCTCCATTGTCGATGGCCATATTGTGTTAAGCCGGGCCATTGCGCATAAGGGGCATTTCCCGGCGATCGATATTCTTCAAAGCGCCAGCCGGGTGATGAGAAACATCTCCACCCCGGAACATGTCAAGATGGCCCAGAAGATCCGGGAAATCCTGGCGACGTATCGTGAGGCTGAGGATTTAATCAATATCGGGGCCTACAAAGCCGGGTCCAATCCGCGCATTGATAAGGCGGTGAAGCTGATTGACGGGGTCAACCAGTTTTTAAAGCAAGATGTGGAAGAGCCCTCCGCCTTTAACCAGTGCCTGCGCCAGATGCAGGGGCTTGTGGCCAATTATTAACTTTTTGAGGCCTGTCTATGAAATTCAAATTCCCCCTTCAAAAAGTTCTCGACCATCGTAAAATCAAGGAGGACCTGGCGCAAAAAGAGTTCCAGGAAGCGGTGATGGCCTTAAATGAGCTGAACGCGAAATTGGCGGAAATGGAAAAGGCCGTTCATCAAGCGCATCTGCAACTGGGAACTCTGCAGGAGCAAGGTGGCGCCCAGGGGCCGGCGCTCAGCCAAGTCGATGAATTTATCATTAACCAAAAGCTTCTGATTCAGAGACAGAAAGTCAAAATCCAGCAACAGCAAAAGGTGGTTGAGGACAAACGGGACTTGCTTCGCCAAGCTGCGGTGGAAACAAAAATCATCAGCCGCTTTAAAGAAAAAAAGTTCGCCGAGTACGAAGAAATCCAGGAAAAGGAAGAGCAAAAAGACATGGACGAGCAAAGCCTGCTCCGCTTTAAGACTGCGGACAGGAAAAAGGCCTAAAAGGGTCGCGTTTCCGGGGTTGCCAAGCGGACTTTGGAGTGTTACCTCCCTTTTGCAAAGGGGGAGGTCTTATGCGCGTGTTTATTTCTTGCTTGTTTTTTCTGGGGATGCCTTTTTCTGGCTTTGCCGCAAGTTCTTTGGAAGGAAACTGGCAGTCCGTGAGCAACCCACAAATGGTGACCATTTCCGAGTTTGACGGCGCCCTCACTTTCAATGCGCAGAGTTTTTACGCTGATGGTTCGCCGGTGGATTGGTTCTTTCAGTTTCAGCTGCCCCCAGGGCGGGACGTGACGGCCGGGGAGATCGTTTCGGGCCGGGTGCGCAGTGTGGATGCCTACTATAACTGCGTTTTTGATGAATCCGCCAAAGCCCAGCTGCAAGAGGATGGGACCTTAAAAATTCATTTCCCCGTTTTAACTTACCATCGTGAAACCCGGTCTGTGCGTGAACCCGGCCCTGGATACTATGAAACCCGCCATTACATTGATTGGAACGGCTGGGAGTGGGTTTCCACCCGTTATTTCTTCCCGGTGGACCGCTACCGTGTGATTTCCTCCCGCTGTGTGGTGGATCAGCGCAACTGGGTGACAAATATTCTGGCGAAAACCCAGAGTCCTTTTTCTGAAAAGCAATAACGAGGTCCAGGAAATCTTTGCAAGCTTTGCGGAAAAATTTGGTCGAGTCCTGCTTGGATTTTTTGCGGTGAGTGCTCCCAGCCGATAAACTGGGAGTGATGAAAAACAGCGGATACGACCAGTTCTTCAAAAATGCGCGAAAAGCCGTTCACAACGGGGACGTCAAAAAATCCTCGCGCCCTTTTTCCACTTCCAATATCCACTTTGAACTCTCAGACGATGACATTGAAAAGCAGCTGAAAGCCCGGTTGGGAATGAAAGCGAAACCCAAGAGGAAGAAAAAATCAATTCCTTGGAAGTTGACGGGCTTTTCTTTTTTGGGACTTCTGGTGACCGCGTGGGGCGCCCAAAATTTTGAGCAGGTGGAAGCGTATCTGAAGAGGGTGGAAGTCTCTTTTTTGGGGTCCGCTTTGGCGGAAGAACCCGCTGCCGCGAAAACCGCCGCCCCGGCGACAGAAAAAAAATCCCCCGCGAAAGCAGAGAGCGTGGAGGGGGCTGCGGAGAAGGCCGAAGTCACAGAGGGGAAAACCCTTTCCGACGGGGAAATTGATCATTTGTCTAAGTTAAACGCCCGCAAAAAAGAGTTGGATGAGCGCGAAGAGGAACTGGCGCGGGCGGAACAAGAACTTCAAACACAAAAAGAAGAACTTGATAAACGCCTCAAGGATCTGGAAGAAGTCCGGCGCGGCATCTCAAGCGTGCTGGAAGAGAAGGTCCGGGGGGATGATAAAAAAATCGATACCTTGGTCCAAATGTATTCAGACATGAAGCCCCCTCAGGCGGCGAAGGTCTTTGAGACCATGGACGAGGATTTGGCGGTGGAAATACTTGGACGTATGAAAAAGAAAAACGCCGCTGATATAATGAATCTGTTAAAGCCTGAGAAGGCGCAGATTCTTTCGGAGAAATTTGCAGGATATAAAAGAAAATAAAACACAGACAGGATGTCTGTTTTTTCCAAGGAAGGAGGAAGTGTTTTGTTAAATTCAATTGTCGGACCCCCCTTAGCGGGCGTCGCCGACTTCAAGTCTTCAGAGAACACACGAACGGAGTTCTCGAAAGACGCGAAGGCAGCCAGGTCTGATTCCTTTGGTGAAGTGCTCGAGAGCAAGTCGCCAAAACCTCTCCCGCAAAAAGAGAAAGCTTCACCGGATAAAATCGGTAAAGCGGATCCCGGGGAGAGACGAAAACCGGAATCAGACAAGGAAGACAAAGTCACGGCGACCAAGGGCAGCGGGGTCGAGAATAAAGCAAAAGTGAATAGCCAGAGGCAGAACGCGATACTGAACTTCATGGACTCCTTCGAGAGTGAATTCGGTGTTCCTCCCACGCGACTCGTGGAAGCGATGGCAAACCTGAAACCCGGCGACCAAGCGGAGGCTCCTGAAGCCACCGCGGATCAGGTCATAGACCAGCTGGGCTTGGATGATCAGCAAGAGGATCAGGCCAAGGAAATGTATTTGGGTTTGCTCGTCCAACTGGCGCAAATCGAAAAAAATCCGCAACCCCTGCCGCCACCCAAGCTGGCGCCGGAGGCCATGTATTCCAGTGACACAAAAGCGGCCGGAGCCTTGCAGGCCCAGGAGAGGTTCTCCACGGCTCAGGAGAAGCTCCAAGTCCTGAATCACTCTCTGGATTCTTTAAACCAGAAGTTCTGGATGAAGAATGACAAGCTCCCCTCACCCGTTGCCGGGAACGAACCTCTGCCGGCGGAGGCGTCTTTGGAGAGCCTTAACAAGCCAGAGGTCCTTCCTCAGGCTCAACCGGCGGTCCCTCCCGAAGCGGCCCTGGCGGGTTTGATGAAGATGGCCCGGGCGGTGAAAAACAAAGCGGAGCTTCCAGCCTCACCGCAAGAGATCGAAGGTCTTGCCGTGGACCCGGAAGAAGACGAAGCGCCGGCGGAAAGGCCTTCCGCCGCCGCAGCTCCTGGCGCGGCAAAGACGGCGCCGAGCGGGGAGGTCGTGGCCCTTGAGAACGCGGGAGCGTCGGCAAACAAGGGCTTCGAGTCTTCCCAGCAAAGCCCGCAGGATTTTGCCAAATCCCCCGGCGAGGGAGCTTCGCGGGAGGCCTCAAGCAAAGCAAAGAGCGGGGATAAGGCGGACTTTAAAAAATCCTTGCGGGGAAGTGAAAGCTCTCTGCCTCTTTCCGTTCACACTCTGAAGGGGGAGGCTTTGCCCACCGACCTTGCGGCCGCTGAAGGCGCTTCGGCGGCGGGTCCCGCTCCGGGCGGGCCGGCCGGGAGCGAGAACGAAGCGAATCTCCGTCAGATTATGAATCAAGCCTCTTACCTGATTAAAAAAGGTGGTGGTGAGATGAAAGTCCAGATGACGCCGGAGGGTTTAGGACAGATCCATATGAAGGTCTTGGTTCAGGATGGAAAGGTCAACGTGCAGATGGCCGCCGACACGCCTGAAGCCAAGAAGACGCTTGAAAGCGGGCTTACCGAGCTGAAAAACAACTTGGCGGCGCACAAGCTTTCGATGGATCATGTGAAGATCGATGTGGTGGCCGGTCCAAACACCGACAACACGTCACAAAACCAAACCAGCCAGAACTCCTCTGGAGGACGGGAACAAGCTCAGAAATTCTGGAACAACTTCAGTGAAAACTTTGGGTCTCCACGACAGCAAAGAGATAATTTCACGGAGGTTCCGAGTCTTCGAGGTTATGCGCGTCCGCGGACGGACCATCCGCTGGAGCCGATTCAAACCGCGGGCATCAGGAAGTACGCTTCGGCGGGAAAAGGCAAGGGATTGGATCTGGTAGCCTAAGGAACAAAGGCGGGGCCTTTAAAGGAAAGGGATTTTTATGGGAGCGATGGGAGTCAAGTTGGGAACCAAAACCTTTGGGGATATCCAAGGGAGCCGGCCCGCAAGCGAATTGAACAACCAAGCCAAAACCCTCTCCGTCAAAGACCAAGAGAAGTTCGGGGATCAAAATGTCGGGGAGGTTCTCAATAAGATCGCGGATCCAAACTGGGTGGATCCCGGGAAAAAAATGAGAACCGTCGGCAACGACAAGCTCGATAAGGACGCGTTTTTCAAACTGATGATCGCGCAAATGAAAAACCAGGATCCGACAAACCCGCTCAAGAGCCATGAGATGGCCGCGCAGCTGGCGAATTTCTCCGGCCTTGAGCAGATGCAGAACATGAATTCGACTTTGACGGAAATGAGAAACGCTCAGAAGCCGCAGGAGAACTACCAGGCGCTGAATCTCATCGGGAAATCGGTCTCGGGCGACTCGGCGAAGCTGGTGCGCTCCCCGGGCGACCGCGAGCATGATTTCAAGTTCAATCTGCCGATGGACGTCACGGATGCGGCCATCAAGGTTTATAATGCGGAAGGGGACGTGGTTCGCACCTACCAGCTCAAGGGTCTGAAGCAAGGGGATAATAAAATCACCTGGAACGGGCAAGATGAGCGGGGGAACAATATGAACCCCGGGGAATACCGTTTTGCCGTGGAAGCCAAAGCCGGCGAGAAGAAGGTGGCGGTGAAGACGGAGTTTGACGGTTTGATCACCGGAATCAATTACACGGCCGAGGGGCCCGTTCTCTTGGTGGGGAACCAAACCATCCGGATGCGGGACGTTCGTAAGATTACAGACCCGAGTCTTATGAGCAACGACCAGAAAGTAAATGATGTCACCGCCCAGGACTTGAAAGTCAGTGGCGCGATGGATAACACTAAAACAGAGGGGAATAAAGAGTCTGCGAAAGCGGCTCCCACGGCTCCTGCGACGAGTGCGGCGCAACCTGCTCCAGCGGCACCCGTAGCAAAGAGCAATATCTTGGATAACGTGGGATTGTCGCGGGAGATGATGGCAAAGCTCGCCAAAGAAACGGGCGGCTAGTTTTCTTCGGATTTCAAAACCTCTGAGAACAGGAAAATGAAAGTGGACTTAAAAAAGTTAACGGGCTTGGAGAACATCCGGCCGACGCCCGCCACGGGAGCCAAAAGCCCCGCAGGAAATGTCGGCACCGGTCCCTCCTTCCGAGACACTCTGGACAGCTTGGGCGCTTTACAAGGCCCCGCAAAACCCGGAATCCCGCAAGGGGCGACGGGGACAGGGATCCGCGAGGGGATCAAGTTCTCAAACCACGCCGTGGACCGCATGCGAACGCGGGGGATCACCTTCAGTCCGGAGGATCTCTCCCGCTTGAGTGAGGCGGTGGGACGGGCTGCTGCAAAAGGTTCCAAGGACTCGCTGATCTTGATGAATGATTCAGCCTTGATCGTGAGTGTGAAGAACAATACGGTCGTGACGGTGATGGATAAAAACGCTCTGAAAGAAAACGTTTTTACCAACATCGATAGCACGATTGTCATGTAGATAAGAAAAAACAGATTCAGGGTCGAATATCCTGGGTTTGCAAAAATTTAATAAAAAGGGCCGGTCCTCATTGAGGGGGCCCTCCAAAAACAACGGATTCCGATTGAAGCCGTTGATGACATGGAGGTCATATGGGTATTCTTTCATCACTTTACACTGGTGTTTCGGGCATGGCTGCTCAGGGCGAGGCCCTGGGAGTGATTTCCGACAATATCGCCAACGCAAACACCATTGGTTTTAAAGCCAGTCGTGCGGAGTTTCAGGACATTATCTCCAAAAACTTAAAAGGGATCCTCGGGGGGAACCAAGTCGGCCGTGGGGTTAAAATCGGCGCTGTAAACCCGATTCTGGTTCAGGGGAACGTGGACGCCACGGAGAAAGTCACGGATTTGGCGGTGTCTGGAGACGGTTATTTCAAAGTGCGCGGGTCTGACGGGGACTCTTTCACCCGGGACGGCTCCTTCCACTTTGACCGTGAAGGATACTTGGTGACCAATGACAATCAGCGCGTGCAAGGATTTCAAGCCGATGAAAAAGGGAATATCCTGAACAAATTGGCGGATATTAAATTCCCCCGCGCTTTGATCCCCGCCAAGGGAACTCAGGAGATCAAGCTCGATCTCAACCTGGATTCGCGCATGGAACCGACAAAAAAATTCGATATCAAAGACCCCTATGCCACGTCTCACTACTCCACCGGGGTGGAGATGTATGACTCGCAGGGGAATAAACATCTGCTGAGCATGTTCTTCAATAAAACCGCTGACCGAGAGTGGACATTCCGCGGCTTGGTGGATGGCAGGGAAGTCACTGGCGGCGAGGAAGGAAGCATGTCGGAGGTGTGTTCCGGTAAATTGAACTTCACTGTGGACGGGAAACTGGACAGCCAGGAGTTGAGCGACGCCAACTTCAACTTCAAAGGCGGCGCCCTGCAAAACCAACAGGTCAAATTGAACTTCGGAGATGCCATCAAAGACGGTGGTAAGGGTCTGGACGGAACAAAGCAATACGGTAAAAACTCCGACTTAATCAGCTGGCACCAGGATGGGGCCGCAGCCGGAACCATCACGTCCTTGTCATTTAACGACGAGGGGAACCTGACAGCGGTTTACTCCAATGGTCAGGCGACGGATTTGGCGCAAATTGCCCTGGCGAAGTTTGAAAATCCCGAGGCGCTCTTTAAAGTGGGAAATAACAGATTGAAGGAATCCCGTGATTCCGGCGGTCCTTCTCTGGGCGCTCCGGGCTCTTCGGGCCGTGGGAAGCTCTTTGCAAAGTCCCTGGAACGCTCCACCGTGGATTTGGCGACGGAATTTGTGAATATGATCCAAAACCAACGTGGTTTCCAGGCCAATGCCAAAACCATTACGACCACGGATGAACTGTTAAATGAAGTGATCCAGCTTAAGAGATAATAGATTAAATTGAACCGGCCCATGTCAAACCCCTTGAGAGTGATGACTCAAGGGGTTTTTTTATGCTAGAAGGGGCCCATGAAAACAACAATAGGTTCATTTATTTCGGTTATTTTAATGAGTTTTTGTCTCTCCCTTACAGCTTGCACCACCAAGCAAAGAGTCAAAAACAAGGCTCTGGTTTTGGCCGTGGAGCAGTTCGACACTCAAGTCCAAGAAACGGCCAAGGCACAGTTTGTGGACCAGGCCATGCAAAACGGATTTGTGGATTTCACCCGGGAAAATACAAAGATCGAGGTGGAGTCCCTAGATCTGAAGAGTGACACAGAAGCCACGGCGCAACTGACCATTGAGAGCTTTCCCATGAGTCTGGTGGAGGAGTTAAAGAAAACCCCCCTCAAGGATTGGAAGGGGAAGATGGCCGCTGCAAAACAGAAAAAGACCTACACTTTGAAACTGCAAAAAATCGACGGAGTGTGGAAGATCCTGGAGAAAAACGAAAATCCCCAGTAAGGTCCGTGGAAGGCTCTTATATTAACGCGTGCAAGGCCTGAAGGGCTGAGGGGCGCGCGGAGGCATCCACCAGCACGGTGACGCTCATGGCATGAATCATCATTTTATGGGCGGGAACTCCGGCTTTGTCCAGAACCTGAATGATCCTTTGCGGGATTTCCGGCGCGGTGGAGCCGGTACAGGTTAAGGTCACCGTTGAAAAATCCTTGGAATTTAAACGGAATTCCGGGTGCTCGGAAAGCGCCGCCTTGATGGCCGCCATCACCTCTTGCGGTCCCGTCAGCAAAAGGGACGTGACCTCCTCTTTCCGTTCCACATCCAAAAGCTGCGGAAAAGCGATTTGTTTGCTCTCAAAGTATTTTTTCAAAGAGCCCAGGACATTATGGGAACCCTCCTGACGGCAACGGATCTGCAGGACGGTTTCATGAGAGTTCAAAGAGAGCGCTTTGCATGATTCATACATAGTGAGTCCTTCCTCAACCCAAGTGCCCTCGGAGGTCTTGGTGGCCGCCGGGCCGATATACAAACTGACATTGCGGATTTTTGCTAGCTCCACGGAGCGGTAGTGCAAAACCTTGGCGCCCCAGAAAGTCATCTCCATCAATTGATCGTAAGTTAAACGGGCCAGGGGCCTGGCGTCTTTAACCACATTGGGATCGGCGGTGAACACGGCCGGGACGTCCTTGAGAATTTCACAACGTTGGGCTTGAAAAAAGGCCGCCATGGCCACGGCCGAAGTGTCGGATCCTCCGCGCCCCAGAGTGGTGATTTCCTTGGTGAGAGGAGAGACCCCTTGAAAGCCCGCCAAGATAACGACTTTGCCCTGATTCAAGGCGTCCTGCACGCGGGAGGCTTTGACATCGATGATAAAGGCGTTGACGTGGGAGTCATTTGTTAAAATCCCAGCCTGGCTGCCGGTGAAGCTGATGGCCGGGCAGCCCAGATCATTCAGGGCCATGCTCATAAGGGACATACTGATGCGTTCACCGACCGATAGAAGCATGTCCATTTCCCGTTGATGGGGATTGGGGGAAATCTGGCAAGCGAGTTCAATCAGGGAATTGGTGGTCTTTCCCATGGCGCTGACGACCACCACAAGCTGGGTGCCGGAGCGGGCCTGGTCCGCGATTCTCTGCGCGACCGCTTTGATCTTTACCGGGTCCGCGAGGGTGGCTCCTCCGTATTTCTGGACAACAATTGTTGGTTTCATCGCAGTCGGCATGGCTTTGGGTTCTACCTGTTCACGTATTTAGACACCAGGGGGCTTGCTCCTTTAGGGACCCGGATGTAGTGCTTGTCAATCTGACGGGGAATGTACCCCAAAAGAAGCTCGGCATTCAAATCTTTTAGTGATTTTCGTGTGACCCCCAGGTGGTCTGCCACGGAATCAAGATCGGTTCCCCCTGGAACCGGAACCACTTCATAGTCCAATACGTCCATTCGCTCCACGTCACGAAAACCATACAGATTGGGAGCTTTGGCAATTAACATGGCTGCCAGGATTTTAGGAACGTACTCCTGGGTTTCCGCAGGCAAGGCGCCTTTTTGCACCAAAATCCAATAATCCTTGGTGTTGTATTTTTTAATCTGACGGCGAAGCCCGTTCTCTCCCATATTATAGCTGGCCGCCACCAGATACCAGGAGCCGAACTCCTCGCGCAGCTCTTTGAGATAACGAATGGCCGCAAGCGTGCTTTTTTTTAAGTCCCGGCGTTCATCCAGCCACCAAGTGCTGCGAAGGCCGTAGCGAGTCCCCGTTGGAGCGATAAACTGCCAGGGGCCGACGGCATCGGCGTGGCTGACGGCCTGGGCCGAGAATCCGCTTTCGATCATCACCATGAACGCCAGATCCGTGGGGAGATTGGCTCTTTGAAGCTCGGCTTGGATAAAGGGCAGGTACTTCGAAGACCGGGCCAGCCACTCGCGGAACCACTTTTGCCCGCGGGTCTGGTAGTAGTGAATCCATTTGCTGACCTTCTTGTTATAGGTGACCGGGAGATCGAAAATCAGGGGATTGTTAAGAACCGCTTTGCGGCTGTTTTTTTGGCTGAGGCTTTTGAGCTTCTCTTTTAAATTGTTCGTCACTGCCGGAACTTTTTCGTCGGTGAGCGGCTTCTGGGATGCAAACGCAGGGTGGGTCGGAACCCACAGAAGTAAAACAGGAAAGAACCATTTCATAAATTTTATTATCGGTTCAGATTTGAAGAGGCGTCGAGATTTTAGCCCCTGGAATCTGAAAAACTAGGCTCCGCGGATTTTGACGCCCACACGGGGAAGCGACAATTTTCCGTCACCCCGACTTTGGCCGGGGAAAAGATTTCCTCTTCCCCAAATGCAAATTAGCCACGGACAAATCAATTCCCCCCAGCCCCGGGCCGGACCAAAGTTGGAAGCCCCGGCAGTGGCACAGGCCTTGCTCCGTTTCCTCTGAAAGAGGGGGCGTGTGATGAGTACAAAAGGTGTTTATTCCGCACTGAGCGGCGCACTCGCGCAAAGTTTAAAGTTGGACACCATCGCCAACAATCTTGCCAACGTCAATACCCCCGCCTTTAAACGTGACCAGCAGATTTTTAACGAATACCTGACCGCCAATGAAAAACCTCCCGAGGTGATTCAGGTTCCCCGGGTGCCGGCCTCCATTGAAAGTTTTTATGATATGCAGGGGGGCGATAAAAGTTATGTCGACACCAAAGGAACGTTCACTGATTTTTCCCAAGGCGGCTTAAGGCCCACCGGCAACACGCTGGATGTGGCCATCGACGGCAAAGGTTTTTTTGAAGTGGCCACTCCCACGGGCGTGAAACTCACCCGGGCGGGGAATTTCACTTTGGATGGCAACGGGCAACTGGTGACCAAGGACGGGTTTCCGGTGCTTCTCAATGGGGAGCCCGGAGCGGATCCCGCCGCCCGCACGGTGCGTTTGGAGGGGACAGGCCCCATCACGATTAACGACAGCGGGGACCTCTTTCAGGGCACCCAGCAACTGGGGCGTTTGTCCCTGGTGGATGTCAAAAATCCCGATGCTTTGAGAAAGGTCGGAAATTCCCTTTACGGATTCAAAGACACCATGGCGCCGGAATTAAGCAACGTGGCCAATCCCAGCCTCAAGCAGGGGTTTGTCGAAGCAAGCAATGTCAATATCGTCCAGGAAATGACGGATATGATTCAAACCAACCGCGTTTTTGAAAGCACACAAAAAGCCATTGGTGCCTATGACAGCATGGCCGAAAAATTAGTCAATGTCGTGGGAAAGACTTCAAACTAGGGATGAGGTAAGAAATGCTGAAAAGTCTCAATACGGCCGCAACGGGCATGGCTGCGCAACAAACCAATATGGACGTGATCGCCAATAATATCGCCAACGTCTCCACCGCGGGCTTTAAGAAATCCCGTGCGGAGTTTGAAGACCTTGTCTATCAGACGCAAAAAGAGCCCGGCACCGCCACCGGCATGAACTCCTATTCCCCCCAGGGTGTGCAAACGGGACTTGGGGTGCGGACGGCTGGAGTGCAAAAAGATTTCAGCATGGGTAACGCCTTGGTCACGAAAAACCCCCTTGATCTGCAAATCGAAGGCTCCGGGTTTTTTCAGGTTCTGACTCCGGATGGGCAAGTGGGTTACACCCGGGATGGCGCTTTTAAGAAAGATCCCAATGGCCGTGTCGTTGATAAAAGCGGCAATGTTTTACAGCCGGAAATCACCATCCCCCCCAACGTCGCCGGGATTGAAGTGGCGCCGAGCGGGGAAGTGCGCGTGATCCAAGGGTTGGGGGATGCGCCGCAAACCATCGGTCAGATTGACCTTGTGAATTTTGTCAATCCGGCGGGGTTAAAGGCGATGGGAAAAAACGTCTTCACCCAAACCCCCTCCAGCGGCCAGCCGCAGACCACTCGCCCGGGTTTGAACGGGTCGGGTTATTTGTCCCAGGGACAACTGGAATCCAGCAACGTCAATATCGTGGATGAAATGGTGAATATGATCACCGCGCAGCGGGCCTATGAAACCAACAGCAAAGTGATTCAAGCCTCTGATCAGATGCTTCAATCCATCAACAACATGAGGTAGTGGCGATGACTCGGTCCGGGGGCCTTGTTTTAGGAATGATTCTTTGGGCGAGCCTAGGATGGGCTCGTCCCGAAGTGATTTTTCCCAGTGAGGCTGAGGTCTCCAACACGGAAGTGATCTCGGTCTTCCAGGTGGCGGAGTTAAAAGAGATTTCGGGGATCGCCTTTAGCGAGATCGCAAGGCTCCCTCTGGTGGAGAAAACGGAAGGACGGGACAGTGTCACGCTCCGACGCGACGAGGTTTCAAAAAAACTCCGCGAGCTGGTAAAAAACAGCGATGTTCTCAAGAGGGTCAACCCGGCCTTCCATATTCCCGAGGAGATCGTGATCCGCATCCGCCGCGAGAGCCTGTCGAAAGTGGAAATTGAGAGGGCGGTGGAAAACCTGGTCGGCAGCCAGTGCGCGCCGTGCACCCTGAAAATGAGTTTAAATGAGCTTCCCCGCATAAAAGGCCCTGTATGGAATATCGACTGGGACCAGGAAATCAAACCAGGGTCCTTGATGATTCCCGTGCGGGAGGCCGGGCAGTTTTCCAATAAGTGGATCACCGGCACCCTGCGGGTGCGCAAGACAGTCCCCGTGGCAAGGCGCCTGATCCGTTTCGGGGAAAGACTCCAGGCCGAGGATCTGGAGATCGCGGAAAGTGACATTACCTTTCAAAAGGAAGAGGCCCCGGAACTTTCGCAGGTGGTGGGCCTGGTGGCCGGCCGCACGCTTTCTCCGCGCACGCCGGTGCAGCTTTCGGATCTTAAAAGAGAGCCTGCCACACGGCGCGGGCAGATGGTGAGAGCTTTGGTGGGAGAGGAAGGATTGGAAGTGTCGATCAACGCCTCTTCGGAAGAGAACGGTTTCATCGGCGACACCATCAAGATTAAAAATCCGGACACCCAGAAAACGATGTCCGCAACGGTGATAGACAAGGGCGTGGTGAAAATACAATGATTCAAGGAAACATCCGGGTTGTAATTCTGGCGCTGGCGTTGATGGCCCTTTGCGGTTGTTCCACCATGAGTGAGTTCTGGTCCCGTCTGACGGAAAAACCCCAGGAGGCGGTGGTGACAACGGATAGTGACGGGGAATCCATCCGGTATTCAGAAAACCCGCAGATGACCGTCCCCTCCAACCGTCAATACAAACACATGACCCGTTCGCGGATGGAAGAAGAGGCCGACCTGGGGTCCCAGGCCGGGTCCATGTGGGTGATGGAAGGCCAGGGGTCTTATCTTTTTGCGCAGAACAAATCACGGCGTGAAGGGGATGTTTTAAATATCAAACTCGACGGGCCCTCTCTCAAACAAGTTGAAACCAAGGTGAGCGTCATTAAAAAACTCCTCAAACAGCTGGAGGAGCAGGAAGCGCTGGCCGCCCCCAGCCTGGCGGCGAAAGAAGGGGAGGCGAACCGCAAACCGGCCTCTCCCGCCCCGGCCAAAGCGGACGACAAAAAAGATGATAGCAAAGAGGAGCTGAACAGCATCCAGCAAATCAGCACAAAGATCGTCGAGAAATTACCGGACGGGAACTACCGCGTCCGCGGCGCCCAGCCGTTCATGATCGGCAAGCGGGAGTACAAAGTGATTGCGGCGGGCCTGGTCCGTCCTGAGGATTTTAATGATGAGGGCATTAGTTCCACAAAATTGATTGACCCCCAATTTGACGTGGTCAGCATCCGAAGGAAGCCGAACAATGAATAGAATTTTCTTCTCCAGTCTGTGCCTCATCTTGGGATGTGTTTCCGCGTTCAACAGCGCTCAAGCCGCCCGTTTAAAAGACATCGCCAGCATCCGGGGCGTGCGCGAGAACCAGCTCATCGGCTACGGGATCGTGGTTGGTCTTAAAGGGACGGGGGATGGAAAATCCGAATTCACCTCCAAAAGCATGGTGCGCATGCTGGACAAATTGGGAATGAAACTTGAGTCCCCGGACGTGCAGAGTAAAAATGCCGCGGCGGTCATCGTCACCGCCACCTTGCCGGCTTTTGGCAAAGCGGGAAACCCGATTGATGTCACCGTGAGCGCGATCGGTGAATCCCAAAGTCTGCAGGGCGGAACGCTCCTGCAAACACCCTTGCGTGCGGCGAATGATCAGGTTTTTGCTGTGGCCCAAGGAAGCGTGATTCTGGGCGGAGACGGCAAGGACGTTCATACCACCGCGGGCCGGATTCCCAACGGTGGCCTCATTGAGCGCGATGTCACGGGGGATTTTGCTTCGCGGAAAATGTTCCGCATGACTTTGCACAATCCGGATTTCACCACGGCGGCGCGCACAGTTCTGACCATTAATAAAGAACTTGGCGGCCTCTTTGCGACCGCCAAAGACGCCGGCACCATAGATATTGTGACCCCGGCGGCCTATGAAAACCGCGGGGTGGAGTTGCTGGCGACCATTGAGTCCATTGATATCAATCCCGATGGCGTGGCCAAAGTGGTGGTGAATGAGAAAACTGGCACGATCGTCATTGGTGACAAAGTGAAGATTTCAAAAGTGGCGATCTCCCATGGCAATCTCGCGGTCAAAGTGGCCGATGGAAAAAAATCAGGAACCACAGAGGAAAAAGTCGCTGTTTTGGACGGCGGAGTCAGCGTCGGGGATCTTGTCCAGGCGTTGAACAAACTCGGAGTCTCTCCAAAAGACCTGATAACAATACTTCAGTCCATTAAGGCAGCTGGAGCTTTGCACGGGGAACTCGAAATATTATGAGAAATTTGTTTCGTAATGAAACAGCATTTTATAAAATGGAATTATTCGTTTCAGACACATGGATGTGTTTGAAACACGGGGAGGGTGGGAAAGAGATCGCGAACCAAGGACGGTCAAGAGTCGAAAGTTTCTCGCAGGAAACGGTAGCAATAGGTCAGCGAACACCAAGGATTGGTGAACACGAGCCGAAGCTTCATGTTCGTCGCAAGACGGGCAGCTCAGAGTCAAGTGCAGGATGCACGAGATACTCGGACTCAACTCCCCTTTTTTTTTCCTCAGGCCGTAAAGATCCAGGCCACACAAAATCCGGAAGGGAAGGCGGCCGATGAAGATTCCCGGCTCCGCCCCTTCCGCGCCACCGGCGCCAAAACCCGTTGAAGAAAAGCTGCGGGACGTCTCGCAGATGTACGAAAAGCATTTCCTCGGTGAAATGCTCAAGGCCATGCGCTCCACCGTGCACGAAGGCGGCTTTTTACAAAGCAACCAGGCGGAAAAAATTTTCCGCGAACAACTTGATCAGGAGTACGTCGAAAAATGGGGGGCGCAAGGGGGCATCGGCCTGGCGGATTTGATTTACCGGCAGATGGTGGAAAAGTACGGCGTGCAGATGGGGCTTAAGCAGCCCTTGGCAAAACCCCAGGGGCCCTTGCCTCTTTCGGAAAAAGATCTGTTCACGGCGAAAAGTTTTCACCAGAACAAGAAAGCGGAAAACATCTCTTTTCGCTTTGACCGGAAACCTGTATTGGACGAGGCTCTCAAACCTTTGGCCGTGGCCAGTCCCTGGGACGGGGTTTTACTGGATAAAAAAACCTTGCTGACCGGAGAGACCCTGCTTGAACTCGACCATGACAATGGTCTTAAAAGCCAGTTCGTGTTTGCCGGAAGTCCGGCTTCCCTAAAGTCGGGGCAAAAAATCCAAGCCGGTGAAACTCTGGGACTTTTAAGCCCGCAGGCGAAAACTTTTTTTTGGCATACCCAGACTGGACCTCAAGGCCCCGCCGCTGTCTCAGAATGAGGTGGTGGAGAATGTCTCATTATGATACTATGAAAGAACGGGTCGTATGCCCCCGGAACAGTCCAAAGCAGGAGGACGCAAATGAAAATTACGCACAATAAAGTAGGCCAGAATCTGAACTTGGTTGATGGTGCAAAAACCGAGCGGGCCAATAAAGGCGCCACGCCCTCTCCTGCCACTTCCGCGGGAGCCGCAAAACCCGATGCCCTGGCGGAACTGGGCGCTTCCTCCCGCGTGGAGGTTTCCCCGAAAGCACAGGAAGCCAAACGCATCAAGGAACTGGCGATGGCCGCCCCTGATGTGGATATGGCCAAGGTGGCCAAGTTCCGCCAACTGATTGATGAAGGCAAATACAAGGTGGACGCCAAGGCCGTGGCCGACCGGCTCGTCGATGAGCAACTGGCGATGGACGATCTTAAAAACGGATAGAAGATAAAAAGAGACCAACCCTTTTGATCAAGGAAGAAACAGGGGCCTATGGAATCAATGATCACAGATTCAACCATTGATAGGAATTTTCAGAGACTGGTCGCCAATCTTGAGGAGATGACCAAGCTTTACCGTCAGCTTTTGGATCTTGTTCGCAAAGAAAAGCAGCTTTTGATTGAGGCGGACATGGAGAAGCTGCAGGAAAATAATGAGATCAAGGAAAACCTGCTTTTTAAAATCAAGTCCGTGGACAGCTTACGGATCCGTTATGCGGCTGAGATGGCAAGCCTGGTCCGGGCCGATCACGAAAACCCCCGGCTTTTGGATATCGCAAAGAACCTCGGCGGGGCCGAAGGGGATCGGTTGCGGGTGATTCACTCCGCTTTGGATCTTTTGGTGAAACGACTTTCCGAATTGAACAAAGAAAATGAAAGCGTGGCGCAGTCAGCGCTGAAGAACCTGGATGGGGCTTTGGGGAATATCAAGGACACCTTGAGCGGTAAAAAGACTTATGGGGCCAAAGGGCAGCCGCAACGGGGACCCCACCAGGCCGGCCACTTCGTCAGCAAAGAAGGTTAATGCCCTGTGGGCGCAACAGGATGTTGAGCCCCGGAAAACGAGGACAGGATGTCTAAAATTTCTGCGATGATGGACGTCGGGAAGCGCTCCCTGATGAACAGTCAGACGGCGTTGCAAACGGTCGGCCACAATATCGCCAACAAATCCACCGAAGGTTATTCGCGCCAGCGCGTGGAACTCATGACCAATGAGCCTGCCTCTGAAGGAAGCGTCCGCATCGGCATGGGCGCCCGGGCGGGCGTGATCACGCGGGTGAACAACCCTTGGCTTGAAAAGCAGATCCAGCGCGAAGGCACCTCAATGGGCTTTGCCGACTCCCGGGCCGAAGCCATGTCCCGGGTGGAACAAGTCTATAATGAGCAGACCAATAAGGGCCTTAACCAGTACATGACGGGCTTTTTTAACTCCTTTCGCGAGCTTTCCAATAATCCCGAGTCCCTAGCCTCCAGAACCATGGTGCGGGAAGCCGGTGAATCCATGACCAAGGAATTCGGCCGCGTGGTGAACCAGCTCAAGGACGTGCAAGAGGACCTGGACGGGCAACTGTTAACCTTGACCGACGAAGTCAACCAAATGGCCAAGGAGATCGCCCAACTGAATGAAAAAATCCAGATCGTGGAAGTGTCAGGCGTGCCTGCCAACGATGAGCGGGACCGCCGCGATCTGCTTTTGAAAAAACTAGGGGAAAAAATCGATATCTCCTGGGCGGAAGGATCGGATGGTCATATCAGCGTGACGGCGGGGAGCACGGGAATTCTGGTTTCCGGAACCACGGCCAATGAGTTGAAGGCCGCCAAGACCGATGAACGGGATCGGGTGGAGATTTTCTTTAAGTCCACCGCCAACGGGACTCCGGTGAATATCACGGATCAGATCCGCGGGGGTCGCCTGGGGGGCGCCCTGGAAGTGAGGGATGATGTCATTGAAAACTTCCTGGGGTCGGTGGATCGCATGGCCTACACCCTGGCGGAAGAAGTGAATAAGGCCCACATCGAGGGCTTTGACCGCTACGGCAAGTCCGGCGTTTTGTTTTTTGAAATGCCCGCCGAAGTGAAGGGGGCGGCGGCCTCTCTCACGGTCAACCGCACGATATTCAACGATGTCGGCCGCATCGCCGCCGGGGCTCAGCCGGGGGCGCCGGGGGATAACACCGTGGCCAACGTGATTTCCTCCCTCCAGAACCGTCAATTGATGGATGGAAAGTCGGCCACTCTTGATGATTTTTATAACACCCAGGTGGGGCAAATCGGGATTCTCACCCAGCGCGCGGTGAAAAACCAGGAATCCCAGAGGAATGTCATCAACCAGTTGCAAAACATCCGCGAGAGCATCAGCGGGGTGAGCCTGGATGAAGAAACAACGAAAATGATTGAGTTTCAGAAAGCCTATGATGCCTCCGCCCGGCTCATTCGCACGGCGGATGAGATGTTTGATACGATCTTGAACCTAAAACGGCTCTAGTTGGAGATAAGGCCCCATGAGAATCGCTGATAAAATGCAATTCAACCAGGTGAACCAGAATCTGACGAAGAATCGGACGGAGATGGCGGATTTGCAGAACCAGGCGGCCACGCAGAAACGCATCAACAAACCCTCCGACGATCCTCTGGCGGCCGCCCGGGTCCTGGCCGCGCGCACGGAAGAGCGAGGCAATCAGCAGTTCATTAAAAATATCAATAACGCGAAATCTTTTCTGGAGTTCACGGACCAGTCTTTGGGGGAGCTGACTGAGATCCTCATCCGTGCCAAGGAACTGGCCATCAACCAGGCCAACGACGCCAGCGGAAATGAGCAGTCCCGCCAGGTGACCGCTTCGGAAATTGAGCAGATCTACAATCAATCCGTGCAAATCGGCAACCGCAAGCTCGGGGAAAGATACATCTTCGGCGGTTCCCAAACTCAAGCGGCGCCCTTTAACCGCCACGGTGAATACCAGGGCAATGACAGCGATATGAAGATCGGCATCCACAAGGATACCTTCGTGTCGATGAATATTCCCGGGGATAAGGTGTTTATTGGAAAAGGTCTTAGCGGTGATGGGATCGTTCGTCCGCGATATGAGACGCCGACCACAGTAGACCAATTGGTGGATTTCAAGAACGAGGAACTGGAGCGCCAGGAGGAGAATAAGGAGTTCGAAAAGGACTATGTTCAAACCCGCGCCCCCGCAAGCGCTTACCGGGCGCAAAGGCTGGGGGCTTCGGAAAAAGACCCCACCAATGGAACGTCCGGGGTGAACGTCTTTGAAACTCTGAAGGGCTTGGAGATTTCGTTACGAACCAATGACAAAGACGGGATCCAAGACAGTCTGGACAGCTTGGACCAGGCGATTTCGCAGGTGGTGCTGGCCCGGTCGGAAGTGGGGGCCCGGGTGATGGCCGTGAACAACACCACGGATTCACTTCAGAAAGCCGTGGTGGATAACCGCATTTCCGCCTCCCAGATGGAGGACGTGGAGCTCTTTGAAGTCGTTTCAAATATGAACAAAACCGATAGCGCCCTGCGCGCAACACTCGAGACTTCGGGCAAGCTTATTCAACCGAGCCTTCTTGACTTTCTAAAATAGAAATTATACCTACAGTTCCGCTTAAACGTGCCGATAACTCTTTTATAGATCATTATCTGTGCGGCTGAGGGCAAGAAGTCCCTGCTAGGAATAAAGGAGTAATCCTATGTTGGTTCTCACAAGGAAGTTGGGTGAAAGCATCGCTATCGATGACCACATCAAGATCCGTGTTGTTCAAATCAAAGGCAAACAGGTCCGTTTAGGTATTGAAGCCCCCAAGGATACAAAGATCCATCGCGAAGAAGTGTACTTGGCCATTCAAGAGCAAAACCAGCAATCCGCCACAGTTTCGTCTGACAAGACTCGTTCTGTAGCAAAACTGTTAAAACCTTAAAGTTTCGGAGAGCCGCGCGCCTCCTCAAAAATTCGCAGAGTGCTTTTAGAAGCGCTCTGTCATCGTGCATAGAATTTATTTGAGTCTTCCCAGATTTAGGTCCAGATTTAAAATCTAGATAACCTCTTTTTTAGACTCAAGGGTCTTCCAAGGGGGAAGATCTACTTGTTATTCTATTGCAGGGGGATTCGGTGGTCATCAATACATCCAGATTTGGGCGGGTTGAATTGCAAGACAATGATGTTTTGACTTTCCCAGAGGGCCTTTTGGGGTTTGCTGATCTCCGTCAATTTGTTCTCCTGGACGATCCCACCGACGAAATTTTCGCCTGGTTGCAAAGCTGCGAGTCCGCTCACATTGCCTTTCCGGTGCTAGAGCCTGAGCTTTTCGCAGAGTCCTACAAAGCCACTCTGACGAAGAGTGATCTGGAGGCCCTGAAACTGCAAAACCCGGAGAAAGCCCGGTACTTTTCTATTGTCACCATTCCCGATGATCCAACCCAAATGACCGCCAATTTAAAAGCCCCGATTGTTGTCAACGTGGGCGAGAGAATTGCGCGTCAGTGCGTCCTTCAAGACAATCACCTGGCGATCCGGGAGCCCATCTTCACCAAGCTTCAGCAAAGAGTGGTGCAAAATCCCTCGGTTTCTATCAAAAACCAATCCATTGGGATGGACGTGGCCATCAAATTGGGCGGCAAAAGCAGCTCCGACCAGAGTCTTTAGACTCTTCTTTTAAATAAATAGCGAGTGACCTGTTCGAAATTAAGTGCTGTAATAAAAACGAATTGAGAATTTTGTTCGATTTTACTGCAGGATTTTTTATTTCATGAACAAAAGACGAAATCCATCGCCGATAGAACCCCGCAAAGCCCCTAAACAAGAGCGCTCCCGTAAAACCTATCAAGATATACTGCAAGGGGCGACTCGCCTGATCCAAAGGGATGGCATTCAGAAACTGAGCACCAATAAGGTGGCCGAGGAATCGGGTGTCAGCATCGGATCTCTCTACCAATACTTCCCCTCCAAACAGGCCATCATCGCGGCTTTGATCGATCATATCTTTGAGGTGGAGTATCATCATTTAAAAGAAAGTTTGGAGGCCACCTCTCCGGGGGTGGGGGCCCGCCGGGTCATTAAGGATGTTCTGAGTTTTTATTTTAAAAGAGACTCCGATGACCGGGGTTATCGCCGGGCCTTGATTGATGCTGTGACCAGCCTGGATGCAACGCCAGAGGCTCTGCGTTTTCAGCGGGCCGTCGGAGAGGTGTTTGTTCATTACCTGACCACCCATTATCCGCCCCAGGACGGAGGGGTGGACGCGGAGACAACCCAGTTCTTTGTCCAGTATATGATGAGGACCGTGGTTTTGTCCTCTTTGGACGAGGACATTGCCGTGATCGACAAAGACCTCCTGATTGCGGAGCTTTGCGAGTCTTTGATGAATTTCCTTAAAATCCCGGACCGTTACCGGGAGGGCTTTTCCTAGCTCTCAATTTGTGGCAGGGACTTTTCCGTTTTCGCCCCCATGGCTTTGAGTTCGTCCACTTGGCGGAGCAGGTTTCCTTTGCCATGGGCCAGTTTACCCATGACGTCGCCGTGGGCTTTTTGGGCCGCACTCAGCTTTTCTCCGAGACTCTCGAGGTCTTTTACCAAACCCACGAATTTATCATACAAGGCGCCCCCGCGCTTGGCGATATCCAGGGCGTTCTTCTGCTGCCGTTCCTGTTTCCACAAAGACGCCACGGTCCTTAAGGTGGTCAGCAAGGTGGTCGGGCTAACGATTGCAATGTGTTTATCCCATGATGCCTGGAACAAATCCGCTTGCAACTTGAAGGCAAGGGCGAAGGCTGGCTCCAGGGGCATAAAGAGGATGACGAAATCAGGACTGATGAGCTTTTCATTGGCGTGATACTTCTTCTCGCTCAGACCTTGAATGTGTTTTTTCAAGGCTTCCACGTGGAGTTTCCCGAACCGCTCCTGGTCCTCCGGGGTGGCGGCAGAGCTATAGGCTTCATAAGCATTCAACGTCATTTTGGAGTCGACAATCAAATGCTTTCCATCCGGGAGATTGACGATCACGTCGGGGCGTTGGATTTGGCCGTCTTCGCCCCGCAGGTTCAGATCCACGCCCTGGATGATGTATTCTTCCCCTTTGCGCAGGCCCGAGCGTTCCAGGATATTTTCCAGAATCAACTCGCCCCAATTGCCTTGGGTTTTGACTTCGCCCTTGAGGGCCCGGGTCAGGTTCGCTGTCTCGCTGGACATCAAACGGTTTAATTCCATGAGCTTGGTGAGCTCCCCGCGGAGGGCTCCGCGTTCGGCGCGCTCATGCCCATAAGAGTCTTCCACTTTTTTTTCAAAATCCTTCAAGCGCTCCTTCAGAGGATCGAGCACAGACATCAGGTTCTGCATGTTCTGGGTGGAAAACTTAACGCTTTTGTCGTCAAAAATCCGGTTGGCCATGTTTTCAAATTGTTGCGCCATCCGTTGTTGCAGTTCGGATTGCTGCTGCTGCATTTGTTCGAAGTTTTTGGCCATGAACTGATTTTGGATTTCGAAACTCTGGAACTTCATCCGGTAGAGAATCCAAGCAATCACGGATGCCAGTAAAACCCCGGTTAAAAAAGCGAAAATCAAGGATGTCATAAGAGCCCCCGATAGAGATTTATCGATGGTTTTTCATTTGGTCACTGAATTTAATTTCTGATACAAATAAGCTATCTCAAAATTGGCTTATATTCGAGGATCTAATGCAAAGTATCAAGAACTGGCTCATGGCGTTTCGGCCCAAAACTCTGACAGCCTGTGTGGTCCCTATTGTGGTGGCCAGCGCTCTGGTCAAGGCTTTGCAGCTGCCCTTGGATAAAGACGTTGTGATCCTGGCTCTTTTAGCTTCGTTCTTTATTCAAATCGGAACCAATCTCGTCAACGACGCTGTGGACTTTAAAAAGGGCGCTGACACCGAGACGCGCTTGGGGCCGCAAAGGGTCACCCAATCAGGTCTATTTACCTACAAACAAGTCATGCTGGCGGCAGGGATCTGTTTTTTGCTGGCCCTGATCAGCGGCGCGCCTCTGGTGATGAAGGGGGGATGGCCTATTTTCTGGGTGGGGGTGGTCTCGGTGCTGATGGGGTATGGTTATACAATGGGACCGGCCCCTTTGGCTTACACGGGCTTGGGGGATTTGTTTGTTATTTTGTTTTTCGGATTGATCGCGGTTGTGGGGGTTTTTTACCTGCACACGCAACAGTGGGGGGCGGCACCCCTGTGGCTGGGTCTGCAGATCGGGTTTCATGCCACGGTTCTGATTGCCATCAATAATCTCAGAGACGCCGATCAGGATCGCCTGGTAAACAAACGCACTTTGGCCGTCCGTATGGGAAAAAACTTTGCCCGCTATGAAGTCGGCTTTCTCGTGCTGGCGCCTTTTTTTATGAACTATTATTGGTGGATTCAAGGCCTGAAGGCGGCCACTCTTTTGCCGCTTCTGATCCTGCCCCTGGGTTTGGTTGTCGTAAAAAATATTTTTCAAAACGAACCCAGTTCCATCTACAATAAGTTCTTGGGACAAAGCGCCCTCCTTCATCTCCTGTTTGGGACGCTCCTGAGTTTAGGATTTTTCATAGCATGAAGATAAGTTACAGCCCCTACACCCTGAAGCCCACCCACCACCTGAATGCTCTGAGCACACAGACAGAGGGTCGGCCAGGGGCGCTCCTGAAAATCGAATGGCCCGATGGCCAGACGGGGTTTTCGGATTTACATCCTTGGGTGGAGTTCGGGGACGCCTCTTGGGAGGACCACCTGGCGGAATTACGCCGGGGGCGGATTTTGCCTCTTTTGGAACAATCCATTTGGATGGCCCGCAAGGATGCCCAGTTTCGTAAACAGGGAAAGAGCGCCTTTGAGGGCGTGACCTCCGTGAAGAACAACTATCTGGTGACGGACCTCACCGGGGAGCCCGCAGGAACCCTTGCGGACCGTTTGCAGACGGAGGGGTTTGATTCGGTCAAGCTCAAGGTGGGTCGCGATTTAAAATATGAAGCGGACTTCTTGAACTCCTTAGGCAGGGAGGGACAATTTAAGATCCGCCTGGATTTCAACTCCATTGGAACCTGGTCGACTTTTGAGCGTTTTATGAAGTCTTTGGATAAAGTGGTGCTCTCCCGCATTCAGTATGTGGAAGACCCCTTTCCGTTTGAGAGTGAATCTTGGACGGAGGCCCGGCGTTTTGCGCCGGTGGCGATCGACCAACAGATATCCCGGGTGGACTTTAAGAAAATTTCCGGCCGACCTTTTGATGTGGTGATTTTAAAACCCGCGAAAACGGATGTGAATACGACGTTACATAGTTGCGTCGCTCATGATTTCAAGATCACTGTGACCAGTTATATGGATCACCCTGTGGGGGTGATGCATGCTCTGGCCATTGCCAGTGAGCTTAAAAAGTCCCATCCCCAGAGGGTTCTGGATGCAGGGTGCATGACTTTGAAACTCTTCCAGATGACGGCCTACTCAGCCGAAGTCCTCAGCGCCGGGCCCTATATTAAGCGTCCGCCCGGGAAAGGCATCGGTTTTGATCTTTTACTTGCGAAGGAACCATGGGTGCAGCTGAAACTACGTTAAACCCGTCCTCCATTTCCTGGGACGGGGACTTAAATCACCTCCTTTTAAACCCGCGCTGGTCCGAAGCGGAGATGAGAAGCATAAGTGAAGTGGCCCAGGTCATCACGCAACAGCGCCGCCTTCAGGGGCACCTTTGGTTGGCGACTTCGGGGTCCACCGCCGAGTCCCGCGGGCATATCAAATTGGTCGCATTGGCGAAAAGCGCTTTTCTTGCTTCCGCGAAATCTGTGAATGAACATTTGCGAACCTCCGCCGAAGACACGTGGCTGCAGGTGCTTCCCCGCTTCCATGTGGGCGGATTGGGGGTCGAGGTGCGCGCAAGTTTATCGCAAAGCCGGGTGGTGCAGGATTTTGCGAAATGGGACCCGGTGCGGGTGCATCAGGTTTTGGCGGAAAACAAAGTGAGTCTGGTCTCTTTGGTGCCCACCCAGGTTTTTGATCTGGTCCAGGCGGGGCTTCAGGCCCCGGCTTCTGTGCGGGCCGTGATTGTGGGGGGCGGGGCCTTAAATGAAGGTCTTTATCAGCAGGCGCGGAAACTGGGCTGGCCGCTACTGCCAAGTTATGGGATGACGGAGACCTGCTCACAGATCGCCACGGCCTCCTTGGAAAGTTTAACCTCCTCCCACATGCCTCTTCCGGAAAAACTCTCCCATGTGGAGTGGCGGGTGACTTCCGAGGGGCTTTTGCAGGTCCGGGGACCTTCTTTGCTGACCTGTTATGGGCAAAGACAGAAAGACGGGCGGATTCAGGATTGGGATCCTAAAACGGATTCGTGGCTGACGACGGAGGACTTTGTGGCATTGCAGGGTTCTTGCATCCGCTTTCTTGGCCGACGCAATGATTTTATTAAGATCGGAGGCGAGGGGAGTTCCCTGGGGCGGCTGCGTGAAATTTTTGATCGTGTCGTTGCGGAGGTGGCGCCTTCGCTGGCCCCTCAGGTTGTTTTGTTGGACGCTCCCTCGGCCCGCTTGGGGGCGGAGGTGCATTTGGTGACAGTTTTGGATAACAAAGAGGAGCTGATGTCCCAAATCCGGGACAAGTTCAATGGGGAGGTCCTGCCTTTTGAAAGAATCCGCGAAATAAAGTATATTTCGGTCATTCCCCGGAGCGAGCTTGGAAAGATTCTCTGGGCGCAGATAAAGAGAGAGTTGTATGGCCATTGAAAAACAAAAAACCGCCTGGTCCGAGGGAGTCTTGCTGGTTTGTGAGAAATGCGGAAAAAGCCTGGATGGTTTGGACTTAAAGGAAAGCGGAAACGCTTCCGAGAACCTGAAGAAGTATTTGAAATCCGAACTTAAGGACCGCGGTCTGGGCAAGAGCATCCGGGTGATCAATTCGGGCTGCCTGGATATCTGTATCAAAAACAAAGTGGCCATCAGTTACAATCCGGTGGATAGCCATGTCCATCCCCAGCAAACATTCACGGTGCATCCCGAAGAGGACCGCGAGCGGATCTTGCAGTACCTGATCAACTTGATCAAAAACAAGTAAATCACCAGCAGGCCGGGAAAGACCCAGGCCCCCCCCCCGGACGGGGAGGGCAATCCCTAGTTCCAGGCCCGCTCCAATCCCCACCGCCGCGCCTCACTTAAGTTGTGCGCGCGACACAGCACGCGCAGATTCCCGGCCTCATTCCCACCTCCTTCCGCCACAGGGAGGATGTGATCCAACTGGATCTGATAGCGCGAACGGCAACGATGCCCAGAGGTACTTACATATTCACAACAAGCCTGCGCCCGCTGATAGATAAGCCTTTGCAGAGAAATGGGGATCGCGGTCCTTCGCTTTGGGTTTTGCACCGCCGTAGCGGCGGTAGACCTGAGCTTGTCGCGAGGTCCTTGATTATTTTCTGTTAATTTGACCGCCGTAGCGGCGGTGGGTTTATTCTCTGACTCCTTTTCCCTTCTGGGAGAGGACTTAATCAAGGCTTTGCCTTCTTTCTTTTGAATGAGTTTGTCACAAAGAACTTCAATGATTTCAGCAAAGCCCCCGTCGTGAACCACATGACTTAACAAAGACTGGGCTTTCTTAAGCTTTTCATATTGTTCAGGGGTCAACTTTAAATGAAGCTCATACGCTTGCTTTCGTGGAGTGATTTCTTTTTTTGGTTTAAGGTTGCATTCAAAATTCTGATTAAGAAGCTGCTCAGTTTCAAAACCCGTTTTGTTTTCCATTTGTTCCAAAAGCTCCCGCTTTTGCTCGGTGGAGACTTTCTTTCCTGTCGCCTTTTGATCTTGGTTTGTGGCACTGGCAAGCTTAGAGAGCTGGGTGAGGTTTAAGTTTCCCTCTTGCACTTTCTTTTCAATCTCAGGGAGTTCTTTAAGAAGACGAGCCGCAGAGATGCGGCGTTGGGCCGCGCCTTCGGAGTACTTTTGCTCTTTCACCAGGTATTCGAAAAGGCTCGGGTAGCCAAGCTCGGCATAAGCTCTGGTTTGATCTATTTGCTGGATACACAGTAAAATTTCATGAGTGATTTTTCTCTCGGACTTAACCAGTTCAGACAGTTTAATATGAAGACTCTCGGTGGTCATGGTTCTCTCTCCTTTATCGGCAGGGGAGAACATATCATGGTTTTTTAAACTCAATTTTTGAGCCTTTTTGGAGCTGCAATTGAACTTTAACAAGCCCTCACAAAGCCTGTTTATAGCCTCTCAACGCCCTAGCAAGGCCTGCGAAAATCTCCCGCACCAAGCTTCGTGATCTCCATTCAAAGTCGTCTCAAAGAGGCGTTTAAAAACACGGAAATCTTGTCAATAGGATTTCAGCAAGGTCCGAGTCGCGGACCCAATTCTGCTCGACCGCGAAAAGGATCTTTTGAAAACATTTTTGAGCAGAGATTCGTTTCCTTAGAAGAGACCTCGCAGCTTTAAGCCGTAAGGAGTCTTGAACCTTATCGGAGTTCTCGAGTTCGGAATAGCGGAGATGATGGATCATAGCTTAGGGAGCAGAGGTTGTGGATCACAGATCCCAGCCCCAGATCCCAGCCCCAGATTCATTTCATAAGTTGTAAATTTATAATTCCTCAGCCATGGATCCTAGTTCTTAAGCCTTAGAGTTCTGAGGTTCTTTGCTCTTAGCCTCTAGCTCCTTTTTCTTAGGTCCTGATCCCGAGTTCCTGATCCTGAGCTCCTGATCCTGAGCTCCTGATCCTGAGCTCCTGATCCTGAGCTCCTGATCCTGAGCTCCTGATCCTGAGCTCCTGATCCTGAGCTCCCGAGCCTGAGCTCCCGAGCCTGAGCTCCCGAGCCCTGTCATCAAGCCATGTGCATCCCATGCACATAAAGTGCACCTTGTGCACATGGGCTCAAAGCCCTCGTCAAAAGAAAAAGTCGAAAGAGCCAGAAAAACAGAAAGCACCAACCAAACCGAGGGACTCACCGCCGCTCCGGCGGTAACCGTGGCGGTGGCGGCGGACAAGAGGCGGGCTCCGCGCCCAGGCCCATCTTCCCCGAGGAAGAGCTTCGCGGGCACACTGACAAGCCGCCCTCAAAGGCGCGTCCCCCTTACGCCAGAGGCAAGAAAATAGATCGCCCCATTTTAGAAAGTTCCATACTCTTTGGCTGACGATCTTTTCCCAGGGCAATTGCAATTTTGTTTAGTTGCAGATCCGGCTCCGAATCCCGCCGCCCTTCTTGACGCTCTTAAAGATCCCTTTTCTATAGTGAGGCTTAAACCGTTCAGGAGAGATTCCATGAGAACAGCTTTAATTTTTATTGTCCTGTCCGCATCCTTTTCCGCCCACGCCTTTATTTTAAAGACCCACTTCGGGCGCCTTTCCCAGTCTGGGTTCCGGTACTACTGCACCTATCGCAATAACCATGATCACCCACAGAATATGAAATATGTGGCCTACGATATCCTCTACAACAGTGATGATAACGGCGGTCATCTCGAGGAGAGAAGAATTGACCGCATTGTCCTCCCCGGAGAAACCATTACAATCTCTGATGACATCATCCGGGTTTATGATGTCCGCAACTGCCGCCTCCTGGAGCGATAGAAAAAAGTGCGGCCCACCCTTATTTCCTGCTGGGCTTCCGAGGGTGGGTAAGCTATATCCTCAGCCCCAATAACAACTCAGAGGAGAAGCTAGATGAAAAAAGCTGTATTGTTTTTTCTTACAACCGCAACTGTTTTGACCGCACAAGCCCGCATCGGTTTGGAAAGCCATTATGGAAAACTCACCACATGGGGATTCGAAGCCACTTGCACTTTCCAGAATAAAACGCAAGAGGCGCTTGATATGAAGTACGTTGTCTTCGCACTTGAGACGACCCCCTCGGGCAATTCCTACTATGAAGATTACTCCATCCGTATTGACCGTGTTGTCCGTAGTGGAGAGACCGTGAGCTTCACGACGCTCACTCCGGCCTTCCGCGAAGCCAAGTACTGCCGTTTCATGGCTCGTTAATTTTGTAGAGATCGCTGGCGAAGTACCGGCGGCGTGCGTGTCGGAGAAGAACCAAGATGACCGAAGCCGCCGGGATAGCCAGAAGCATTCCGAAGAAACCAAAAAGCCGTCCTCCCGCAAGAATCGAAAAAATCACCACCACAGGATGAAGCCCGACTTTGTTTCCCACAAGATAAGGAACAAGGATCCAGTTCTCGATCACCTGACCCACGCCAAAAGCCGTCCAGACCCAAGCCACCGGAAGAAATTCGCGGAACTGGAAAATAGCGGCGATGGTGCCAATCACGATCCCGATTGTAAAACCAAAATAAGGAACGATGCTGCCAAGACCCGCGATCAGTCCCACGATAAAGGCGATATCAAGGCCGACGATTTTCAGCCCCAGAGAATAAACGACGCTCAGGCAGATCATCACTAAGAACTGCCCGCGCAGAAAGGCTCCCAGAACGTCGTCACACTCCTTCAAGAGCTGAGTCACCGTTTTTTCAATAGGACGGGGCAAAAGATCCTGGATGTTTGTAAGGAGCTTCGGCCAATCCAATAAAAGATAAAAAGTCAGAACCGGAATCAGCAAAAGGTTTCCGAAAAATCCCACCAGGTTCATGCCGGAGGCCGCGATTTTGGAAATCACTTGGCCGAGAGTGCTGCCGGCCTGGCGCCAAGAGGTGCCTAAAAGATCCGTTAGCTCCGACATATCAAGGTGTTTGATATCAATTTGGAAGTTCTCATAGATCCAGGGGATGGCCTGCGTGTTGATCCAGTTGATGAACTCGGGCATTTTTGAATTTAAATAAAGAACCTGATTTTTAATCCCTGGGATTAAAATCCCGATCAGGGCCAGAAAAAAGAGGGTGATTCCCAGGAACACCACGGTGACCGCCAGCACACGGGGGAATTTCCAGCCGCAAAGACGGCTCACCAAGGGGCTGCCCAAGTAAGAAAGCAAAAAGGCCGCCAGAAAAGGCATCAGAATCGGCGCCAGGAGATAGAGAAAACCTCCGAGAATGGCGAGCAATACAAGGGCGAGCCATTTTTGCGAATCCGTCATTTGCCGTACCCCTTTTCGCTGTTTTTTTGCTCGGTGAGGATCTTTTCAATCTCTTCGCCGCTATAGAACTTTCCTTTGCCAACGCCGGGACAGAAATCAACGACATCCTTTTTCCAGGCCTTGGCCTCCATCACCTCGGGCCAAAAAGGCCACGTCCGGCACTGGGTGGGGCGGCCTTCATAGATCCCGCAACGCTTGCCCCGCAGGAAGCGGCAATCCGGTTTGCCGGGTTCTTCAATCAAATGCCAGATCCCACCGCTTTTCTGGCAGTGCTTTTTTGTAAACTCCCCGGTGCGCATCTTCAGGGCCTTGGCCATCCGGCGGCGGTCCTCCAGAGTGAGAAACACATAGCCGAACTCCCCATGGGAGGTGCAGCACTGGCCTGAACCCTGGCATTGGAATCGAATCCCTTCCCGCCACCACTCATTTTTATTTTCCATTTTACTCCTCCAGATAAGGGGCCAGGCGCTCGCGCATGACTTTGGGCAAAGGCATTTTTTCCCGGGTCTTGGGGTCTAAAACGGCATGCACCATGTAAACGGTCGCGTGATGCCGGGACCCTTGGATGAATTCATACTTCATTTTAAAAGAGGTGGTCCCGAGGCTTGCAACCGCGACCTTCACCTCGTAGGTTTGCCCGGGAAGAAAAGGCGATTTATAATCCGCCTCTGCATGCCGGATCGGGATCAAGTGGTCGGTTTTGCTAAACCACTCCTCGTAGCGATAGCCCGCCGCCACGATAAACTCCTCAAAAGCATCGTGAGCGAGGCTGAAGATATTTGCAAAGTACATGATTTGGGCCGGGTCCGCGTCACGGAATTTAATGCGGGTTTTCGTGTGAAATTTAAAGCTCATTTTTAACTTGTAAGATGAAGGACTCCTTGACAGCAAGCATATAAATTTGAAATCTTACGGGCCTTTCACCGGCCAGCCAGGAGATTATTTTGCAGCGCAATATCATAGATTTGAAAATCTACGATTCTAAAGATTTTCCAACCTATTTGCCGAAATTAAATTCACTCTATGACGACCTATTTACCGGCGGCAAAGGATTTCGCGCCAAGCTCATCTGGATGATGAGTGACTCCCTGGCTTTGCCTTCGCGCGTGGAGCTCCTCCTGGCTCAGACGATTGAGTTCATTCATAATGCCTCCCTCTTGCATGACGACCTGGTGGATCGCTCCCATTTGCGCCGGGGCAAAACCACGGCGTGGTTAAAGTACTCTCCGGAGTACGCGGTGCTTGCCGGGGATTATCTTCTGGCCCGGGTGATGGTGAATCTCTCTAGCTTCGGGAATATCAAACTTGTGCACTACACTTCGGAAGTGATTTCGGACCTGCTGGAAGGGGAGTGGCTCCAGGACTCCGTGGTGGGGGATTTCTTTGTCAAACTCGACCAATTGGACCGGATCCATAATTTAAAAACCGCTTCTTTATTCAAATGGTGTTTGCGCTCTCCGTTTCTGGCTCTGGAACGATATGATGAGGAGCTGCACCGGACCCTGGAAGAAATGGGCACGATTCTGGGACAGTTGTTCCAGCGCAGTGACGACCTTTTGGATTTCGATGTGCGTAATCACGAGGGCAAGGCCATTTTAGGGGATTTGAAGTCCGGGTATTTGAACTCTTTCGGCGCCTTTGTCTGTGAGGGGCTCAGCCGGCCGCAGATGGATCAGGTGGTGGCCTCCAGGGATCTGGAAAGTTTTTATCAGGCCTTGGGCGGCAAAGCCGTGTTTGAGGAAAAGCTGAAGTCCTTTGATGAAGTGAATGAAAAGCTCATCCGCCTTTACGACCATCATATGGAACGCCTGCAGGGCCATCTGAAGCCCGGCGAGGAAAAGCTTTTAAACTACCTGCGTCCGCTCACGGACCTTCTTTACTGGCGAAAGAAAAACTAGTGTGAAAGACGTGGTCACGTTAGCGAAAAGCTCCCCCGAATTTGAGTCTTATCTTTTGGGAACCTTCTCAAAAGACCACCGGGCCTTGCCCGTGCGGACTTTGAACGTGAATTCGTGGCAAGAGACCGTCACTTTTGAGATCAAGCCAGTCCGTGACATCCAGCGCCCCGGCAAATTTATTTTGCTTTTGAATCTCTTGAAGGTCCGGGCCTTTATTCTGGTTTTATTCCCGATGTACCTGATTCTGGTCAAGAACACGGCGGATAAAACCATCCTGGATCCCGTGGTTGTGGTTTTGAGCACGTTCGGGATTTTATGTGCTTACATCGCCGTGAATTTGCGCAATGATTTCACCGATCATATGAAGGGAATTGACCGCATCAACCCCCGCGCGGGAAGCCGGGTGATTCAAAAGGGCTGGATGACCGCCGCGCAGGTGAAAGCCTGGGCTAATTTTTTTGTCGCTCTGGCGATGGGGGCGGCCCTTTTGGTGGTTCTGGCCTTCCCCCGGGTTTTGGGCATCGTCCTTTTGACCTTATTGGTGGGAGTGTGGGCCCAGTTCCTGAAAAAGGGCTCGTTTAAATATCAAAGAGGCGGGGAGGTTTTTATGTTCCTCCTCTTGGGGCCTTTTCTCACGACAGGATACCATATCTCCATTGCCGGCGCCTGGGATATGGAATCTTTGGTGCTCGGGGTGTTGTGGGGATGGCTGGTGGTTTTTCTCCAGCACATCAAGAACTTTGAATTCATCATGATTAACTCCCAAGCGGGGTTCCATAATACGGTGACCTGGCTGGGGTTTGACCGGGCGAAGCTTCTGCTGAAGTGGTGGTGGCTGGGATTTCTTGCCATGTTCATTTCCTATCACGTCGAGTACGCCGGCAGTTTTTGGACCTGGTTTCTGGGCGGGGTGATTGCCTTTTGTGCCTTTCCTTTTTTTATCGGGATTAATTCCCTGCAAAGTCCCGTCGGCTCGGATTTGGTGCGGGTGCGCAAGCGCGGATATAATCTGGTTCTGGTGACTCTGTTTTTGTGGGCACTGGAAAATATCTGGTATTGGGGGCAGTGGCAGGCATGGGGATTTTAGCTTGTGTCTTAAGTTCTGATCCCGCCCTTCACTCCCAGGCGCAGCGTCTGGCGGAGTTTCTGAAAATTCCCCTGAATCCGGAAGATAAAGAAGTGTATGCTTTTCACCTGGAACTGTCCCCGGAGGGAATGAGACTTCGGGACGCGCAGAAGCGGGTTTTGGCCGTGGACTTTGTCCATGATCATCTGAATTACCAACGTCGGGGGATCCGGGGGAAGAATGAGCTTCTCGCCAAGGCCTTGGGCTACTCTAAAGGCGCCCGTCGAGTGCTGGATCTTTCCGCGGGCTTGGCAATGGATGCGGTTTTTATGACCCAACTGGGGTTTCAAGTCACCGCCCTTGAGAGATCCCCTTTGCTTTTCGTGCTTCTGGAAGACGCCCTCCGCAAAGCTCCGGCTCTTCAGGGAAAGCTGGAATTCATCGGCACCGACAGTTTGGAGTATTTGCAAAACTATTCTTATTTACCGGCCGAAGCCCGGCAGATCGACGCCATTTATTTTGATCCCATGTACCCGCACAAAAAGAAATCCGCCTTGCCCAAACAGGAGATGGTGGTTTTTCGCGAATTGGTCGGTGATGATCTGGATGCGGGGCAGGTTTTGGCGGAGGCTTTGAAATGGCCGGTGAGGCGCGTGGTGGTGAAGCGCCCTCTGGGGGCGGAAGAACTCTTGCCCGGCGTGGTGCATTCTTTTGAAGGCAAGGTCGTGCGTTACGATGTGTATATGAGGTCCTTATGATGATTTTGATGTGGCTGGCTCCCGTGATCCTGATGATCGGTGCTTTGGCGGTTTTCCGGACAAGCCTGCAAAGGGAAAGCGGATTTTTGCAGGAGGCTTTTTTAAAGCTTCCGGAGTCCAGCGGGATTCCGCGTCTTTTGATCACCAGCAAATTTTGCAGTCTTGGGCTGGCGGGCTTTTTGCCGACCCAATACAGCGCCGTCGCTCTTTTGAACGCGCGGGTTTTCTCCCGGCGCTATGGGATTTTACTCTTGTGCCTGAGTGCCGCCGGATTATGGACAGGGATGCTGGGAGTCGCGCTGGCCTGGAATGTGGATGGGAGCGTGATTCTTGGTTTGGCCTTGGGCCTTTTTCTTCTTAGCCGCTGGCGTCCCCGTTTGCAGACGGCCTGGACGGCGGTTGCGGGTTTGGGATTTTTTCTCTTGGGCGCGCGCTGGGCGCTGGAAAAACAATCCATTCTGCTCTCGGTTCTGGGCGAGAGTGAGTTGCATTTTTTATTGGCCGATGGCCGTTTGCCGGCCCAGGTGCTTTGGATGGCGGTCTCTTTTCTTTTGACGCTCCTTCTGGGAGTGGAGGCTTGGGCTTTGTGCCTGGCCCTGGTTCTTCTGGCCGCCGGCTCCTTATCCTTGAACGGAGCTGTGGCCCTGGTCCTCGGGGAACTTCTGGCCCATCTCTGGGGGCTGGTCGCGCGCTCCCGCAAGCTGAATCAGGACACCCGGCAGGTGGTCCTCTCTTACGCCCTTGTCAGTAGTGGGGGGCTGGGGCTCGCTTTTGTGGCAACAGGTTTTCTGAGGGACTTTTTCCAAGGGGGAGTTTTGTTGGGCGGGGATCCCTTGTGGGAAAAAAGTCTGCAATTTCTGATCATGATTTTTGTGATCGCCCTTTGCCAGAGTGTGGTGGCTTTGGGGTGGGGGCACTTTGCCGCGAAAAAGAAAGTGGAGGAAGTGCAAAAGGGGGAGTACTTCCCGACCCTTTGGATTTCCCGAGGTCTCATCGGACGAAGGATTCTGGCTTTGATTCTGGGAAGGCTGCAAGAGAGATTGGCTTATTTAAAAACACAGCAGGAAGAGTTGAACGCTCCCGGCTCCAACCAGATTCCCCGGCCGCTTCTTCGCGATCATGCTCAGGAAGTGGCCCTTTTAAGCCAGTGGCTGCCTCAAGCAAAAGGTGCGGCTGGACCTCCTCCTTGATCTCTTGCGTGTTTGGTGTCATTTTCAAACGAAATCCCGTGGAATCAGTTTAGACTTAGGTCCTTCCCTGATTTCATTGCTTGGCCCGGGTCCGAGGCGGGCATAAAATAAAAAACCGATGGCCAAAGAACTGGATTCTTTAAAAGAACGCATTCAAGAATTGGAAATGGAACTTGTCGCCAAGGACCAGGAGTTGCATCGGTATCGCCAGGAATTGGTGAAGGCCAATGCCTCCGTGGAAAATTTGATTGCGCAAATCACCCAAGAAATCCGCATGGCGGGACTCATTCAAAAAATGCTCTCCCCCACTCAGTTACCCAATATCAGCGGCTTTGAGTGCAGTTCCAAATATCTCCCCGGCGAGCGTTTTGGGGGAGACTACTTTGACATTTTTGAACACGAGGACAAACTTAAGTTTGGCATCGTGGTGGCCAGCTCTTCAGGTTATACGATGTCGGCGTTATTCCTCTCGGTCCTCATCAAGATCTCCTCGCAAATCGAGGCGCGCCGTGGCCTGGAGCCCCATAAAATGCTAGAGCTTTTAATCAAGGAATTGGTCCCCCATATTCAGAACAATGACAAGGCCAGCGTGTTTTATGGGGTGATTGATCGACGCACTTACGAATTGAGTTACTCCAGCGTGGGCAAGGTGGAAGCGTGCTTGCAATTCTACGGGCAAGAGGGCGTGCAAAATCTGGAAGCCTGCGGTCCCGCGCTGAATAAAGATTTTAACACGCGGCCTCAGAGCCTGACTTTGCAACTCAATCCCCGCGATCGCCTGGTGATTGCGACGGAAGGCCTCGTTTTAGCCCAGGATTCCCGGGGACGAATGTGGGGAGGGGAGGGCCTGCGGGAGTCGATTCGTATGGCCCCCCGTCAGGGTGTGCATGAATTGCGGAATGAGATTTTACATCAAAACGAAAAATTCAGCGGCCGCACCAGTCCCCTCCGGGACCAGACCCTGATCGTCATGGAAGTGAAAGACCGGGTCATCAAGCTTGCAAAAACTTAAATGTGTGTGACTTGTTTAGTAAAATTTTGATAAGACTGATCCGTTTCACCTCACGGTCAGAAAGGACACCCAAATGGCAGACGTGACTATTTATGAAGGCGCCTTGGACAAAGGCTTGGAAGGCGTAGTAGCCTGTACAACAAAAGTATCATACATCGTGGGAGATTCCCTGAACTTCCGCGGTTACACAATTGAGGATCTTTCCGCCCATTCGAATTTCGAAGAGGTGACTTATCTTTTGTGGAATGACCGACTCCCCAACGCGCAAGAGTTGGCGGCGTTCAACGCGGAACTTCACAAAGAGATGGCCTTGAGCCCGGAAATTATCAAAGTTCTTAAAGGCATTCCCACCAACGTCCACCCGATGGCATGGCTGCGAAGCGCAGTTTCTTTGCTGGCCCACTGGGACCAGGATGCCAACGACAACTCTCCCCAAGCCAATCATCGCAAGTCCGTGCGTTTGACCGCGAAGATGGGGACTTTGCTTTGCGCTTTTGATGCGATTCGCAAGGGCCAGGAGCCTGTGACTCCCAAAGCGGACAAACCGATTGCCTGGAATCTGATGTACATGCTTGGCGGCGGCAAAGAGCCCAATGCAGAGCATGTGAGAGTGATGGACACGTGCTTGATTCTTCATGCGGACCATGAGCTGAACTGCTCCGCGTTTGCGACCCGCGTGACCGCGTCTTCTTTGTCTGATTTGCACTCGGCGATTGTTTCCGCGATCGGGGCCTTGAAGGGACCCTTGCATGGCGGAGCCAATGAACAAGTGATTTTAATGCTGCAAAAAATCGGCACTATGGAAAAAGCGCAGCAGTTCGTGAAAGACGCTTTGTCCGCGAAAGAAAAAGTGATGGGCATCGGTCACCGCGTTTATAAAAACGGCGATCCCCGCGCCCGCATTCTCCGGGGCATGTCCGATAAGCTGACTCGTGCTGCGGGAATTCACCATATGTACGAAATGTCGACCTTGATTGATGATACAATGTACAAAGAAAAAGGTTTGATGCCGAACGTGGATTTCTATTCCGCAACGGTCTATTACTCCATGGGGATTGCGACGGATCTGTTCACGCCGATCTTTGCGGCCTCCCGGATTGCCGGATGGTGCGCCCATGCGGGAGAGCAATATGCGAACAACCGTATTTATCGTCCCCGTGCGAAGTGGGCCGGTAAAGAAGGTTTGGTCTGGAAGCCGGCGTCGGAACGCTAGTCTCCGGCTCGCGGGATCTTTTTTTAAAGAAATTCAGAAAAAAGTGGAGGCTCCAAAGGCCTCCATTTTTTTATGGAAGCGTATTTCAAATGGCATTTTGACTTAAAACGTGTTTTCAATAGGGTCAAAGGCAGAGGCCCGGAGGGAGGTGCCCGTGGAAAAACTCTTGAAAATAGCGCTCGCAAGTGGGTTCGCGATGCTCATGGGCGAAGGCTTGATTTTGGCTCAAGAAGCGCCTGTGACTCAGTTGCCGAACACCATGCGAAGCGGCTCTTCAGGCTCCTCCGGAACGACGATGCAAGGGCCTCCCTATGATACCGGCATCCGGGGTCCTAACGGTCCGATGGGAGTGCCCGACACCACGGCCGTGCAAAAAGAAAGTTCGGGCGCCCTCACCCGACGGAAAAAACCTGTGGGCCATATTCGTCTTGATGCCGAACCAGGTCTGACGCCAACGCCGACCCCAAGCCCCAGTCTCGCCCCTTAACGAGGGTTCTACATCGTCAAGGGCAGGCCCCCCGCCTCCGGAAGGATCACGCCGCTGATGTAGCTGGAATCCGCATCCGATGCGAGAAAAACATAAGCCGGGGCAATTTCCTCCGGTTGGGCGGGCCGTCCAATCGGCGCCTTCGAACCAAAACTTTCAATCTTTTCATTACTGGCGCCCGCGTCTGCGGGATTGAGTGGGGTCCACACCGGCCCTGGCGCCACGGCGTTCACGCGGATGCCTTTGCTGATAAGCATTTGTGCCAGAGATTTCGTAAAGGTGTTGATCGCGCCTTTTGTGGAGGAGTAATCGGGAAGCTCCTGGGGGCTCTTTGAGGCCGTCTCGGAGCTGGTGGCGATAATCGCATCCCCTTCCTTCATATACGGCACCGCCGCTTTTGCCAAAAAGAAGTAAGCGTAAATATTGGTTCGGAAGGTGTGGTCCCATTCCTTGGCGGTGATTTCTTCCAGGGATTTTTTACGAGCCTGGTAGGCGGCATTGCTGACAAGAATATTGATGGCTCCCAGCTTTTTAACGGTTTCCTTAACGGCTTTGATGCAGAACTTTTCATCCGTCAAATCCCCTTCGATTAAAAGACATTTTCGTCCATGCTTTTCCACCTCAGTGCGGGTCTTTTCGGCGTCTTTTCGTTCCACCGGCAAAAAGGTGATGGCCACGTCAGCCCCTTCCCGCGCGTAAAGGACGGCCACGGCTCGGCCAATCCCGGAGTCACCTCCGGTGATCAGGGCGCATTTGCCTTCCAGTTTTCCGGCCGCCTTGTAAAGGGGCGCCTGGTAGCGGGGGGCGGGCGAGAGTTTTTCTTCCAGGCCCGGGGATTTCTGGTGTTGGCGGGGAAAGGGAGGCTTGGGTTGGGACTTGATTTGGGATTTGACCGGGGTTCTTTGCATGGGACCCTCCTTCGATTCCGAAAGGTTAGCTGTGTCGTTTGAAAAATCTTGTAATTTTATGTGAATAAATTTTCACTTCTTTCTCCTTCCGGCTTCTAACGCCCTTCCTACGATGAAGAGTCCCTACAGATAAATCCAACAAGCAAGGAGCCATCATGGAACGATCGCTGCAACGCCTGATTGTATTCATTTTTTTAATACCGCACCTTTGGATTTCCCGCTCCCATGCACAGAATATGGAGACCCATGAGGTCACTTCTGCTCAGGGGCAGAAGGATGAAAGGGCTTATCTCAGTGCCATTGACGGGTACTCCATTGAGGACCTGCGGGAAACCCTGGCCCGGGTCTGGGAGCATGGCCTGAATCCCAAAACCTACTGGACGGAGTCCATGGAGAAGTCCTATCTGAAAGACCCGCAAAACGCGGCACTCAAGGACCGCGCGAACCGGGGCTTTTTAAAATTACTCATGGATCTCTCCATCGGGGCCGTGAATCCCGAGAGCATGCCGCCGAACGTGAAGCTCACCCGAAAGAAGTTTCTGAGTCCCAAGCAGCTCCAGGCCATTGTGGTCTCCACGGGTCTTAAGGCGCCGCTGCTTCTGGACACCCTGGCGCCGCAAAGTCCCCCGTATCTGGCGCTTCAAACCGCGATAAAAAAAATCTACCCGGCCTGCTCCAACGGGCAGTGGGTGTCTTTGCCAAGGGCCAAAAAAACCCTCAAGCTTGGGGTGAAGGATCCCGCGGTCACGGCTCTGAAGAACCAATTGGCTTTTTTAGGTTATGCCATTTCCAACCGGGATGATGTGGTAGATGCGGAAACCGTCAATGCCATCAATGATCTTGAATGGAACATGCGGGTTAAGCCCGATGGAGCCATCAAGCCCGGCGGTGATGTCTGGCGCTTCATCAACACGCCCTGCATGACCCGGGTGCGCCAGCTTCAGGCGGATATGGAAAAGCTCAGATGGTTTCCTCAGCAGTTTGGCGATCGCTACGTTTTTATCAACCTGGCCATGTCCTATTTTGTCCTTGTCGATAAGACCCAGAATCCTCCTTACGTGACCAGTTTTAGAACCATCAACGGGCGCCCGGCGCGAAAATCCCCCACCATGATTGATAGCGTGGTGCGCGTGATTATAAACCCCTACTGGATCGTCCCTCCCACTATTTTTATTGAAGACAAGGTCAAGGAGATCCGCGCCTTGCCGCGCTGGCAGATTCAGTACTACTTCGATTCCCATAACTATGAGGTGTGGAACCATGAATTCACAAAAAGAATCAACCCCCAGAGCATCAACTGGTGGGCCTTTGATTCAAAGGATGACGCCACGATCTTTATCCGGCAGAAACCGAACTACTGGAATGCCTTGGGAGTGGTCAAGTTTGAGCTGACAAACTCTTTTTCCGTCTATTTGCATGATACCGGTCAAAGGGAGCTGTTTTATGAAGCGGACCGCTTGATCAGCTCCGGCTGCATCCGCCTGGAGCGGCCCATTGATTTTGCGGAATACTTATTAAAAGGAACGGAGTGGGATCGCGCGAAAATTGAAAGTGCCGTAGCCAAACCAGGACAGGTGATGACTCGGGATACGAAAATTGAACTTCAGAATCCCATTCCGGTCTACACCCTGTTTCTCACCTCCTTTCTGGGAAGTGATAACATTCTCCGCTTTACCGAGGATTCTTATGGCCAAAACGCGAATATTTTGGAAAACTTGGGGGCACTTTAGAACTTTAAGGAGAGACATCGATGCCCTCAATTTTTACAAAAATCATTCGTGGCGAACTGCCGAGTTACAAAATTTATGAAGACGAAGATGTTCTGGCTTTCCTCGCCCTGGATCAGGTGAATCTGGGGCACACGCTGGTCATCTGCAAACAAGAAGTCAATCATTGGATGGATGTGCCGGCAAAGACCTACACTCATCTTCATACGGTTTCCCAGAGCATAGGGAAAGCCATACAGAAGGCCACCGGCAGCCCACGGGTGGGGCAAATGGTGGCTGGATTTGAAGTTCCTCATTATCACTTGCATTTGATTCCCGCCTGGTCGATTCCGGACCTGGATTTCAAACGGGCCCAGCGGCGCTCCGAAGAAGAAATGAAAACAATCCAGGCCGAAATCAAGAAACATTTGTAACCCCCGTTCCGCAGTCTCAAAAATAGATTTACATTTGTTTTTGCGCCTTTCCCCCAAGGGGCGGTGTGAAATTAAGTTGTGAAAGGTCTTGTTTTTTATAGATGTCGGCTTCTCAAAAAGGTAATATGGAAGGAAGCCTCTCTGGAGGTTGGGAAGGAGGTGGTTCTATGTTTAAATGTGACATAACCATGGCGGAGGTGGCGGCTTCTTAGCCGTAACTCTTCGCCCACATTTCGGGGGACGGAGAGGAAGCCTGGTGTTTCCAATCCGTCCTGCCACTTTATCCTTTCGCCCCTTGTTCCTGATCCCTGGCATCCGGCAAAGCGTTGCTTTTTGCCGTGAATTGGATGATGTTGGGGGGCATGAGCAGCACAGCGGAATTTCTCAATTATATCGACGGTGAATTCATTGCCTCCCAAAGCGGACAGGCTTTCTTAAAATACAATCCCTTTACCGGTGAAGTTCTTGGCAAGGTGACGGCCTCTAATGCCATGGACGTGATTCGCGCCATTCAGGCGGCCAAGCGCGCCCAGGCAGAAATTGAAAAGTGGGACTTGCCGCAACGAGCGGAGCTGCTGCGGAAGATCGCCGCAAAACTGGAGGAAAAAGCTGAGGACTACGCGTTTCAAGAAGCCCTTCATCAAGGGCTTCCCGCCGAATTTGTAAAAGAAAAAAGCCTGGTTCCCGCGATCAAAAATTTCCGCTTAGCGGCGGCCTCGGTGGAGGCGCTTGCCAAAAATCAATCCCGCTCTCTTTTGCCTCAGCCAACCGGACTTATATCCATTTTGCTTTCTTGGAATTTGTCCTTGCGACTGGCCAGTGAAAGGCTGGCGGCCGCTCTGGCGGCGGGAAATGTCTGCCTCGTCAAGGTCTCGGAGTTCTCGCCGGTGACGGCGCAGATTCTGGGCGAGATCCTGAGCGAGGTGCAGGCCCCCAAGGGCCTCGTGCAATTCATCCAGGGCCGGGGAGCTGAAGTCGGCGCCTTGATGGCCGCTCACCCTTCGATCCGCGCGGTGAATTTCGTGGGCAAACTGACCAACGCCGAAAACATTATCAAAGGGGCTTTGCCGCAGTTTAAGAAAGTGCAAATTCACGCCAGTGTTAAAAACTCCTGCCTGGTTTTATCTGATGCCGATTTTCAAAACGGCATGGAGAAAATCCTAGAGAGTTTCTTGGTCGGGCAGGGACAATTGGGGTGGAACACCACGCGTTTGTTTTTTCTGGAAGCCACACAAAAAGAATTCCACGAAAAGCTCAAAGAGGTTTTATCTTTGCAAAAACCGGCCACCTCGCCGCGGGATAAAACCCTGTGGTTTCCACTGATCAGTGAGGAGGCCCTGCAAGGCATCGAAAAGAAGGTCCAGCAGCTCCGCTCTGAAGGCGGGAAAATCCTCGCCGGCGGCGAGCGTTTGCCGCAAAAGGGGTTTTTCTTTCAACCCACCGTGAGCCTGGATCTTTCGAACTGCTCGGAGTTGCAACAAGAAGAGGTTCTGGGGCCTCTTTTGATCGTCACCGCCGTGAAGTACCCGCATGAAATGCTGAAGTGGGCGAACACCGGGTCTTACGGACACTCCGCGGTGATCTGGGGCTCGGCGGAGAAGGCCCTGAAGGTGGCGGAAAAATTGGATGTGGGCACGGTTTCATTAAACTCTTGGTTGCCGGAGGAAGTGGAAAGCGGGCATCGGCAAAGTTCCTTCGGGAATATGCAAACAGGCCCTTGGGGCCGCTTTTATTCTGACGTCAAACTTCTGACGGGTTTTGAAAGCTAACAAAACTTTGGCGAATCCGGCGTCAAGAAATTGATCTCAGTTTAAAGGATAGAAACGGGCCCGGGTTCGCACCTCACAAGAAGTGCAATGGGCCTCCTCGCGGATGTGACCCATGATGTGGTCCACCGCATGGGTGAGTTCAAGGATGGTGCCGCAAAGCACGCAATTGCTTTGGGAATTTATAAACTCGCGATGGCGGTCGCAGGCGGCATTTTCAAAATATGAGAGGCGGGAATTTTCTGTGGGCGGTTTGTTCAAGTTGTGACTCCTTGGTACTTTTACCCTCACTGCAAGATCCGTTCACAGACGAAAGCCGGATCCATGGCCGGATTCCGGACGCCAAGTCCTTCTTCTTCGCTCCCACCTTGGTACTGGATTTGAATGCGGGCCAGGGGCGGAGGTCTTTATGAAACATAAAATTTGGAGTGTGCTTTTTGTATTTTCTCTCGCGGCGTGCGGGGTGGAGTTAAAGGATAAAAACAAGGTCGGGGAAAAACCACCCGGCAATGGTCTTAGCGATAAGACGGAAACCGCCCCGGCTCCGGAGGCCAACCCGCTTCCCACCCCCACCAAACCCGACTTTGTGATTGATGGTGCTGTCACTTTGGACAAGCACGAAAGCATCCAGGTCCACAAACTTCACCTCACGAAAAATGCGCTGATCAACACCCAGGACTACAATCTTCTTATTGTGGTTGATGAACTCATCAGTGAGGGCGCTGTCATTCAGAACTTTCAAGAAAATACGGCGGCTCTTTGGGATAAAAACGGGCGCTCGGGAGGCGGGATTCAGATTATTGCCAAGAAAGCAACCGGCCTTTTGAGCGTGGGCCTTCGCGGGGAAAATGGCGGTCATGGAAAGAACGGCTGCATTACGGATCCCTCGGTTCACCCCGGATGCCAGGGAAATAACGGCGGACAAGGCGGCAGCGCCGGGAGCTTGCGGGCGGAGATCGACGATAGCAGAGAATTTACCTTGAACTGGCAAAACCAGGCCGGGCAGGCGGGGCCTGCGGGAAAAAGGGGAGCAGTGGCATGCCCAACTCCAGATGTGGTGGCGGTTCACCCGCCCTGTTACCGCGAAAATCCCGATGGCGTGGACGGATTACCTGGCAACAAAGGCCAGGTCTGCCTGAAGATGCACGCCGACGACGTCGTCCGTTGCAGCGAGTAGGGTGCTCGGAAAAAGCCGCCGGGTTTACGTCGTCAGGTCGATCAGGATGGAGCACTCTCCTGAATTTGGACTTCCGCTGTTTATAGCAGCATCCTCCTGTCCAAAGACTCCTGCTGGGAGCCTCATTAAGTAGGTGGAAATGAGATCTTTAACCTAAGTACTTGAAAATACTTACAAATATATTAATATCATATGATACTACAAAAGTGTTGATACTATATATATTCAGTTTTATATTGACATCATATAGTATCAATATTATTCATAAAGCAATGAAATGCTTAAAATGCACTCAGGAGTTAACTGAGCCATTGAAATATGGTTTGCACGAAAAGTGCTTTGCGGACTGGTTTAAAACCGACCCTAAGAATGAGTTTTTAAGTCTTACCCAAAGGTCGGCCCCCAGCCGCGATCCTGAAACAAAAGCATCAGCGAATAATACGAGCTTTTATCACGGCAAATTTAGGAAATATTCTGCCAAACTAGGTCCTGAGGATTTCATTTTAAAAATGAGAGACCCTAAAGAAGCTCCAGAAATTCCCGAAGTTGAGTACCTATGCAATCAAATTGCGGACTCCCTTGGGCTTCCGGTGCCGGAATTTTTTTACATCGATTTTTTCAGCGAGAAGGTGTTTGTCACCAAGGTCTTCATTAAGAAAAATTCAGTGAATACCAACTTGGAACATATTTATAAGTTTCGACCTGATGAAGATCACAATTGTGAAACTTTGGTGAGAGTTATCTCTGAAACGACGAAGCTACCCTATAATGTTGATATTTTTCTCAACACATTGCTTTTTGATGCTCTGATCGGAAATCATGATCGCCATGGTAGGAATTTGGCTTTTATTGTGACCCCTGCAAAAACAACCTTTTCGCCCATCTACGACAACGTCTCGTATCTCAGTCTTGTGTCTGGCTCCATGTTGGCTGCTGATTTTAATCCAACGGGAAGGATTGCAACTCAGCAAACAAGGGAACCCTCAATGAGCGACTATGTGAAAGAGCTAAAAAGGCTCGGATATCAGGACACCACCATGGCTTTTTATCAGAAAATAAAAATGCCAAGGATTGAGGCCCTTATAGATCAAAGTTTCTGTTCCGATCTCATGAAACAAGCTCTCAGAAAACTCATAAGTAAGCGTCATCAGGAGTTGTTGAATGGCTTATAAAATTGATTACTCAAAAATAGATAGGACTCAGCTCCAGGTTTTTTCAGAAAGCCGGAAGAGACGTGTTTTTGTTGGAACCTTGACCTGGAATAGGGAAAAGAACCAATTCGAGTTCAGGTATGATCCTAAATATGCAAAATCAAAAACCGCGATTCCAATTGGAAGGGAGCTGGACCTTTTTAAAAAGGCCCATGTATCCAAGGGAAAGCCCTTCCCTTCATTCGCTGATAGAATTCCTTCAAAAGAAAATCCGGCATACGACGATTATTGTCATTCCCAGGGAATTTCAGTGGATGAGGCGAATCCCATAATTCTACTGATTTCGATTGGAAAGAGAGGCCCATCGACGTTTGTATTCGAACCGGTCTTTCTCAACAGTTTCACGGGTGAGGACGTAAGAAAATTCAGGGAGTCCCTTGGCATTTCTATTCACGAGTGGGCTGCCGCCTTTGATTTTAACCCTCCGACTTTGCAACGACTTGAATCAGGTAAAAAGGCTGATTTAAGTACCCTCAGACGGGCACAGATCTACTTGGAGTTTCCAGACGTAGCCCTGTGGCAGGTGAAAATGAACTCAGGAAAAATTCACGCAGAGACACTCCAAAAACTCTGGTCTTACTTTGAAAAAAAACAGCGTGAGCAGAAGATTTAGGTGCCAGGCCCTGTTTCTGGGTGCGGCGAATCAAGGAATCGAAAGTATCTTGCTTAATGCCGGCCCTAAAAGAGATGAAGGTTCTTTTTCTCCTGGAGATAGTCATGCCAATAAGCGGACTCAAACGGCTTTTCTTCGTGTCCAGTCTTTTTCAGGAGAGATTTCCATTTTGTATAAGTGTTCTCCCCATTACTCCATAAAATTTTAAGCGCCGCTCTATTCCCTTCATGACTCTCAAAGTTTATTTTATACAACTCTGGTTCATTATTTTTTACGTGGGATAGATATCGAACGGTGTACAACAGGAACATAGGGAGGAAGACCCCAGGCCTTTTTTCTCCATCAAATAAAACACTAGGTCCCTCTTTCTCCAAAATATGTGTCATAGTTTTGTTGGTGACAATGTAAGCGTTTAATTCATCAAACAAAATAAGCGGGGGCTGATCCGTAGCGGTCATATACATGTTTTGGATAAAGGACAGACCCTTAATGGTATTTTCATCTTTAAAAGGAAAAGATTTAAACGCGGCCACCGAACGCAAGGGCAACTTAGGACTTAGTTCGAAACAAAGGTTTTCTTGGGGCGTATACAAGCATTGCTGTTGTTGAAGATCATGGGTTAATTCGTGCAGTAGAATGGGTATCGAATTATAGTAGGATTGTGAAGCCATATCTTGGCAGGCCAACCATTTCGGAGCTCCGATGTCCCCATCAGACCATATCTTGGGAAATTTGGTGCGATACGCCCTAAAGATGTCTGCGCCCTCCTGGAACCGAATTTTTTCTATGAAATCCTCCGTTTTCTTTAAGGACAATGGTCTTTAAAAGGCAGCGGAGGAAGCGATGAGGCCTTTATTTGAACCGACCCTGCTTAACCGCATCGTGATGGCGTCCATGACGCGAAGTCGGGCCCCGCACAAGATGCCCAACGGACTGATGCCCGCGGATTCCGAGACGTTTTATACGCCGGGAGAAAAGGGCTATACGGACTACTAAAGGCCTCTCTTAATTCAAAGCCAGGTAACTGAACATCAACTTCTCTTCTTCCTGATGTTTGGCGAAGGCAAAGCCCACAAGCTGCGTGATCAGATCCGTGTAACTGACGCCACTGGCTTCCCACATTTTGGGATACATGGAAATTTTTGTGAAGCCCGGGAGGGTGTTGATCTCATTCACGAAAAGATCCCCGTTTTTCTTTAAAAAGAAATCCACGCGGGTCAAGCCATCACAGCCCATCACTTGATAAGTTTGCATGGCAAGCTTTTGCACCTTCTCCACTTCCGCCGCCGTCAGCGCCGCGGGAATGATGGTGGAAGCGCCCTTTTCGTCCACGTACTTGGCTTCGTAAGAGTAAAATTCGTGATGAGCCACCACTTCGCCGGGAACGGAGGCGCGCGGAGATGAATTTAGTCCCATGACCGAGCACTCAAGCTCCCTCCCTTGCACGAATTCTTCTGCAAGGACTTTGGTGTCATATTTAAAGGCGTCTTTTAGACCCTCTTCGAAATCGCTTTTGGATTTGATCTTATGAACCCCGACCGAGGAACCGGCGTTGGCGGGTTTGATAAAAAACGGGGAGCCCAGCTTCTGGACCAACTGGTCATAGGAGGGACAGTGATAGGGAGTCAGAAGTTCATAGCGGGCGTTATTGATCCCGGCCTGGGCCAGAAGGCGCTTCATGACTTCTTTGTCCATGCCGGCTGCGGAACTCCAGACCCCGCAGCCGACAAAAGGGAGATTCATCATTTTAAAAAGCCCCTGGATGGTGCCATCCTCTCCAAAAGTGCCGTGCAGAATCGGAAAGGCACAGTCCACGGCGGTTTTGCTTTGGCTTTTCAAGGAGAAAAGCCAGGGACGCCCGCCTTCAGAAATCAAAGCGACTGGATCCGAAGCGGGTGGAAGGGACTTGTCGGTGATCCGCACGGTTTGATCAAAAATCTCCGGACCGCTAAAGCGGTACCAGGAGCCCTCTTTGCTGATTCCCACCAGAAGGAGGTCGAACTTTGTTTTATCCAAAGCAGCGGCGATATTTTTAGCGGAGCGCAGGGACACTTCATGCTCCGAGGACTTGCCACCAAAAATCAATGCGATTGTTTTTTTCATGCCATCTCCACTAATTCTTTGGCCAAGCCCGCGATCCCCTTAAACACCTCATGGGGTCTGGCCTTTCCATACATGTAGGCCGGGGTGGTGACCACTTTTGTTTCGCGATCCGTGACATAATCGTCCACGGGGCATAGCTCGTGCTGAGCGCCCGTTTTTAAAACCTCGGCGATGGTCTCCGGATCATTGCCGATGGTAATGGTGACCTTTTCGGAACCTAAGATTTTGGCCAACAGGACCGGGGCGATACAAATGCCCGCGATGGGTTTACTGGCGTCGTAAAATCCGCGGATCGCCGTTTCCACTTCGGGAAGAACCTTGCATCGCGCCCCTTGCTCAGCCCAGTTACACAGGTTTTTCGCAGCCCCATAGCCGCCGACAAAGGCCAGGGCATCATAGTCCTGAACCTTGAGGGTTTTCAGATCCTGGATTTCGCTGCGGGCGATGCGTGCGGCCTCGACCAGCACGTTGCGCTTTTCCGGCAAAGGTTCGTTGGTAAGAAAATTTAAAGGTTTAAACTCCATGTCGGGGGCAAAACAACGGTACTCAGCCCCGTTCTGTGACAGAGAAACCAGAAGACTGACGGCTTCGGTGATCTCCGCGCCGTCTTTGTTGCCGCAACCGGACAGCACCACTGCAATTTTTTTCATAGAACCTCCTCCCGCGATGGGGGCGGGAATATCTGTCAGCTTAATGGAGGCCCAGGAGAATGTCCATGGAATCAGTGCGGGTCCCCGGGAAGAAAGTTCCCCACCTTATTGCATATTTTCACGAGCACCTTTTGGTTTTGTGTCGGCACCATGCCTTGGTAACAGAATTCCAGAAGTCGGGACAAATAAGGAACATCCTCGCTGAGAACAAGTTCGTAGTTCACTTTCTCGGTGGAGGTGGAGGCGCTGTCGGATTTTTTCAGATTCACCACAAGGTCAAAAGAAATTTTCTTGTATCGGATCAGGCAATTGGGGATGCCTCCGCAATTGGGCTGGCTCGCCACTCCGACCGGCGGGGGGCGGGAGCCTTCGCTCACTTGCAAATTGTGGCAAGTCACGTCCCAGTTCTCTCCCCTAACACAGGCAAGGAGCATGCTGTTAATCGTCAGAAGGCCCAGAAAATGGTTGCGGGCGGGGCTTGAATAAAGCCCGACACTTCCGCTGGCCATGGATTTCTGCAGGGCTTCGAGCGAAGCCGGGAAAGCCGCTTTTTGCGCGGGGGCTTGAGGGGATTGGCTGGCCGTGGAGGGCGTGCGGGGCACTGTGATCTCGTCCTCAAGCACTGTGATTGGTTTGAAGGAGCCGTTCTCCAGGGACTGGGATTGGATTTCAAAACGGTAAGTGACGGTGTCCTGCGCCTCATCCACCAAGCGTTCTTTGACGTCGCTGGCTTCTTTGTAAACAACCCGACTTTCCAACGTGGCAATCTTTTGATCCTGCTCAATGTACAAAAACTCATTTTTGCGGATGCTGGTGAAATCCGCGCCGTTCCAGGCATCCAAGATCGCGCGTTGGACCTCGGTGGGTTCCGCTTGCGGGCCGTTATCCGCCGTGAGAACAGGGGGCTTTAAACAACTTGTTGCCGTGAGCAGCCCACCAAGAAGAACGGTGAGCGTAAGGCCTTTTCTCATATGGAATCCCAACCCCAAATCCAGAGATTCAAGGGCAGGATTCGGGCTAAAATCTCCCGGGTTTGCGGTTTAAAAACATCCAGAGTTTCAATCTCCACGGGGCCAAACAATAAATGAGTTAAATTCGCTTCGCCGCTTAAGACCGCCAGGTCCCCGTTGCAACCGATCAGGTACTGGTCTCCGCGTTTTTCCAGCACAATGTCGGCAATGCCCTCGGAGCGGAAAGCCCTTTTGATTTTGGCGGCCAGCTGGTCGAGATTTAAAATCTTAATCATTCCCAAATAGCCTTGGTTGTAAGTGACGGGCTTCTCCCGCAGGCGCTGAAGCAGGTTCTGGGAGTGGCGGGGAACAATGATGGTCACCGGCTTTTGTTTTTCCCGGCGGATGTAACTGAGCAAAGTGAGGATCGCGGTCACGGAGCCGCCCCACTCATGGATGTAGTTGCTGAGGTCCACGCCTTTGCCTTCGACGGCGTAGGCCGCCAGTTGCCCGGAGCTGTCCCACGCCGTATAGACTTGGGTTTGGGGGATGCTTAAAAACTTACGGGTCTCCTCCACGGTCCTGATGGAGTTCACGGAGTGGGTGGAGTAGAGGCGGTGCAAGGCCTCCGCAGCGACCTTGGAGTCTTTGGAAAGGCGCAAAGTGGGGTCGGGGGCTTGAAACTCCTCCTCCACAACCACGCTGATCTCGGTTCCGGCCAGTTCAAATCCCAGGCGCCGGTAAAAATCATACAAATCGGTCCACAGGATGGCGATATCGCACTGCTGGCGTTCCGCCTGGGCCAGGCAGTCCTCAATGATTTGTGTACTGAGCCCCTGGTTTCGGTGGGCCTCGTTGGTGACCACCGAACCAATGGCTCCGACTTTAAAAATAACCGTGGGGGTTTTGATAATCAGGGGTTTTAAAACCGCATGGGACAAGACTTCGTCCCCTTCGGTGATAATCCTCATATTGTGGAGATTATTGGGGGCAAAAGCCGTGGGGTACTCCGCTGCGATGGACCAGGAGGCCTGGGAGCGGAGACTGTGATTTAAGAAGTTTAAGACCCGGGGCAATTCAGATTCAGCCGGTGAACGCGGTCCTTCCATGGTACCTCCTGCGAATGGCTCTTACAGTTTAACGAAATCAGGCCGTTTCTTCAGTGTTTGTTATCCAAATCGTGCCCCATCCGGCCTTAAATGCGACCTCGGTCCTGAGTGAAAAATTGACTTTAAGATCGGTTGCTTTATATTAGGGCCCGATTGGAGGCTGAAAATGGCTGAATTAGGGCAAAAATGGAAAGAAAACAAAGCCGGCAAAATGTTTGTCGATCAATCCTGTATCGCTTGCGATGCCTGCGTATTAACAGCCCCTAAGAATTTTGCAATGCATGAAGAAGACGGCCATGCCTTTGTCGCTAAACAGCCTGAAACCCCGGACGAAGAGGCCGCTTGCAAAGAAGCCATGGAGGGGTGCCCCGTGGAAGCCATCGGGGATTTCGGGGAGCAGGAGTAGGCTGCTCCTTTTAGGACCTTCGTCTGTGAAAAAAGCCCCCGCAAATTTTCAAATCGTTCTTAAGCTTCTAAAAAAATATTATCCCAACGCGCAGTGCGCGTTAAATCATCGCAATGCCTTTGAGCTTCTGGTTGCCACCATTCTCTCGGCCCAATGCACGGACGAAAGAGTGAATCTGGTCACAAAGGACCTTTTTGCCGAGTATCCGACGCCACAAAAAATGGCCCAGGCGCCGCTAGAGGACCTGGAAGTGGCGATTCGCTCGATTAACTTCTATCGAAACAAAGCGAAAAATCTGAAAGCCTGTGCTCAGGCCCTTGTTGAAAAGTATGGAGCCCAGGTGCCGGACACGATGGAGGACCTGGTGGGGCTTGCCGGCGTCGGGCGTAAAACCGCCAATGTGGTTTTGGGGAACGCTTTTAGAATTCCCAGTGGCATTGTCGTCGATACGCACGTGGCTCGCCTCAGCTTCCGCCTTGGCTGGGTGCGAAGCCAGGAACCCGTGGTGATTGAAAAACGGCTGATGGAGTTCGTACCGCCGCAAAACTGGATTCAGTTGTCGCATGAGTTGATCTATCACGGCCGCCAGATTTGCAAAGCCCGCAGGCCCCTTTGTGAAAAGTGCTTTCTTTTTGAGCATTGCCCCAAAAAAGGGGTTTAGGGCTTTGATATTTGACCCAGGCCAGGGGTCGGGTTTTAATCAGCCCTATGCTAGTAGCCTTTTTTGAAAGCGTTAAATACGTTGGCCATCTCTTACCGATTTCCTTTCTCCGCGTTTTTCTGGGATATTATTATCTTCAGCAAGCCATGGTGAAATTCAAAGGGGACTTCCTGACCCGGCCCCGCATTGCGGATCAGATTGCCGAGTGGCTCCCCGCCAGCCACGCTCCTAACTGGTACAAACTTTTCGTCAGTAGCCAGATCATTCCGCATTGGCAGGTGGTGGCCTTTATCATCGTGGGCCTGGAGTTTGCGATCGCTCTTTCTTATATTGCAGGTTACGTTGTCCGTCCCGTGGCGTTGCTCGGGGTCCTGTTGTGCTTCAATATGTTGTTTTTTTCCGGTCCCATGAATGAAGACCTTTACAAAACCTTTCTGGCGATTCATTTCACTATGGCGTGGGTCGGCGCCGGCCGCTGTTTGGGATTTGATTATTATTTCTTCAAACGCCGCCGTGGAGTTTGGTGGTAAGGCAAAAATGGAAGTCAGAGCATGAAGCATTTTATCCTATTCATCACTGTGATCTTTTTAGGCCTCTTTGTTGCCGTTCTTAACAAAACCGATGACCGCAAGCCCCAGGACACAAAACCGGTCTTAAGAGTGTTTGGTTATTCCACCTTTACGGGGCAGTTCGGGCCAGGGCCCAAGATTAAGGAATTGTTTGAAAAAGACTGCAACTGCCAAGTCCAGTATATCGAAGGCAGTGATGCCGGGGTCCTGCTTCAGCGCCTGAAAATCGAAGGCGACAGCCTGGGGGCGGACCTGGTGGTGGGGCTTGATCAGTTTGATTTGCAAAAAGCCCTCTCCGAACAGAAATGGCGGGAGCTGAATATTTCCGGTCTGGATGCCTATGACGAGGTCAAGCCGGCTTTGCAAAACAATTATTTTGTCCCTTTTGACTGGGGTGTGATCTCCTTTGTCGCCAGAAAGAACGAACTTCCCCATCCCCCGCAAAATTTAAATGATCTTTTGGCACCGGACCTCAAAAGAAAGATCGCCCTGGAAGATCCCCGCACCAGTTCCCCGGGACTTCAGTTCCTCTACTGGGTGGTCCATGCCAAGGGAGAGGAAGAGGGTTTCAAGTTTATCCAGAAAATGATGGATCAGGTGCACAGCTATTCGCCGTCGTGGTCGACCGCCTACGGGATTTTCGTGAAAAAACAGGCGAAAATGGTTCTCTCCTATGTAACGTCCCCCCTCTATCATAAGCTGGAGGAACGAAATGGGGAGTATGTCGCTCTGGAGTTCAGCGAAGGGCATCCCATCCAGTTTGAATTTGTCGGGATTCCTGAGTTCTGTAAAAACTGCGAGCTGGCAGAGAGATTCGTCAATCTGATGCTCTCAGAAGAAGGCCAAAGGCTTATTATGGAAAAGAACTACATGTTCCCGATCGTGAAAAACGTGATGGAGGGAACTCCTTTTGCGGATCTGCCGAAGTTTAAAGCCAGAAGCGATTTTCAGATTCCCTCCACGCAGGAGGTGGAACGCTTTCTTAAAAAATGGTCCGACCTCCGCCGTGGAGACGGCACTTGAGCCCGCGCAACCTGCTTCGCTCGGCATTTCTGATTTACCTGGTCTTCCCGTTTCTTTTTCTATTGCTCCAATTCAATATCAATGCCTGGCCGGAAGGAGCAGAGCTTTTCTGGGCCTTTAAGAACTCCTTCTTGCAGGCTTTTTTTTCGGGCCTCTTTAGCCTGTTTCTGGGGCTGTGGGTGGCCTTGGGACTCATCTGTTTCAACGGCAGCTCCCGCCGTTTCTACCGTCCTTTATTGGAAATCCTGTGCTTGCTTCCGAATTTTCTGCCGCCCTTGTTTATCCTCCTTTCTCTTTTGAATCTGATCGACCCCTATCCCATGGGTGTTTTAGGCATCACCATCGCCCACACGGTCATTAACTTCGGTCTTGTGGCGGTGATGTTGGCTAATATCATGGAGAACAAGATCGGTTCCCTGGCGGAGTTGGCCTATGTTGAAGGCACTTCGCGCTGGGCGTTTTTACGGGGCGTCTTCTGGCCGTTATTAAGGCAGGACCTTCTCTTGCTGTTTCTGTTTGTCTTTGCGGTGTGCTTTGGCGGCTTTGCCATCCCTTTGATCGTGGGAGGCGGGCGCGGCACCACCATGGAAGTGCTGATTTATGAGAAGATCCGCTTCTCCAGCAATTGGAGTGAGGCCGTGATCCTGGCGGTGCTGCAGTCCGCTTTTATTTTTGTGATTTCTTTTCTGGCCCGGCGAGGGGGCGCACGCAGTGCCGAACGCCCGGCAAATTTAAAAATCCTTTGGATGTTTTCCGGGGTGGGGGTGTTGTTGTTGATCTCAAGCCTTTGCCTTCTGGGTTACGCTCAGGGGATCGTGGAGGGAGTGCACCAGCTGAGCGCGTTTTACGAGCTGCAATCCCCCCTGATTTGGAACTTTTTCGGAAGCCTTTTGATGGGGCTTCTGGCGGGGCTTCTTTCCTATGGGAGCCTTTTACTGATTGCCTACTGCTGGCCCCGCCCCTGGTTTGAAAAGTTTCTGGCAGGGTATGTGGCCCCGAGCACGGCTCTTTGCTGTTTTGCTTTTTTGATTTTAGGGCCCAATGAATCTTTCTGGCCATTCATTAAAGTTCCCTTGGCCTTTAATCTGCTGTGCATTTCCAGCCTGTACCGCATGGGCTGGGACGGCCTGCTGCGCGGCTTGGAGACGCAAATCAAAGTGGCCAAGACCCTGGGGGCGGAGGCCCCGCAGATCTTTAAACAGGTGCTGTTGCCCCAGATTTCCTCCCGTGCGGCCCTGCTGGCGGGCATTGCGGCGGTGTGGGCCTGCGGTGACTATGCGGTTTCGCGAGTGCTGGCTCACCGGGACATCACTCTGGCGATGATGACGGAAACTCTGATGTCGAGTTACCGTCTGGGACTGGCGACGGTTTTAAGCCTGAGCCTGGCTCTTTGCGGGGGGATTTGTTTTTTTATCATGATGGGAGTCGGTCATGTCGTTGGTCGAAAATCTTTTTAAAAGCTACGGTGAATTTAAAATCGACATCCCCGCTTGGGAGATTCTCGACGCCGGGGTCACGGTATTGTGGGGGCCCTCTGGCTCTGGCAAGACCACGGTGTTTCGTTTGCTGACTGGTCTTGAGCCCGTTCCCGCACTCCGTTGGATTTTTAACGGCCAGGATCTCGCCCGGATGCGGGTCCCGCAGCGCCGGTTAGGGGTGGTCTTTCAATCCTTGGACCTTTTTCCCCACATGACAGCGGAACAGAATATTCTTTTTGCCGCCAAAGCCCGTGTGGTGCCCAACGAAGACGCCTACGACAAACTCATGGAACTGACGGACGTGCTGCAAATGAAGCCCTTCTTAAACCGCAAAGCGGGGGTCTTGTCGGGAGGAGAAAAGCAGCGGGTCGCTCTGGCCCGGGCCTTGATTGGACGCCCGCGCCTTCTCTTGCTGGATGAACCCTTCTCGGCTCTGGATCAGGATTTGCGCCAGGAAAGCCGGGTCTTGGTCAAAAAGGTGATTGAGCGGGAACAAATCCCCACCCTTCTTATCACCCATGATCCTCTGGACGTGGAGGTTCTAGCAAATAAAGTAAGTATTCTAAAACACGGCCGCCTTGTGGAAGAGCGCTCGGTCCCTTAAAGATTCTGGCTCCTGGAATGTCAGGAAATGTTCAACAGAATCGGATAAAAACCGCATTGGACCTTTCTCGGTCGCGTGATAGGTCCAGTATGGTGTATGGCAGGAATTTTCTGGGTTTTCCTTAGTTTTGCGTTCCTCCTTTCAGGCTGTGCGGATCAGGGAGCCTCCCTGCCTTTAATCGTGCCAACAATCTATTACAAACCCATCGTGTATAAAGAAAAAGAAACTTGTCCCAGTTCCGATCTCCGCGACCTGGTGGACGAAGAAGATCACGTTCTTATTTCATTATGCAAAAACTCCTACGACAACTGCCTGATGCAAGGATCCTGCTTCGTTGTTGAGGGGCAAAGGACACGGAATTTCAACTTCACCAAAGTGAAAAACGGCATTCATCGCTTTGCCGAGAGAAAGGAAGACCGCTGCCCTTACGGGTACGGAGTCCGAGCTATTTGTCTTGATCCGTTTTACTCAGTGGCGGCGGATTTAAGAGTGCACAACGTGGGCGATGTCATTTATGTGCCGAAGCTGGTGGACACTCTTTTACCGGATGGCACTCGTCACAACGGCTACCTGATTGTTCGTGACGAAGGGGGCGCGATTGTGGGGGAAAACCGCTTCGATTTTTTTACGGGATTTTTCGGGCCCTATGACAGGAACAACGTGTTTGCAGTGCTGGGATTTGGCGATAAAAAACATCGTTTTGGGTATCAGAAAATGAAAGAGGATGTGGCAAGAGTGGTGAGAAAATACCGGAATTATCCGAACATCCCGTAAAAAGAAAAAGGCCTTATCAGCCTTTCCCTTTTTTTCCGTAAAATTTCTTTCTTAAGTCGCTGGTTACCTGGCTGATCATGGATTTCAAAGTGATGTCAAAGAGGACATCGGGAGGGATTTGGTAAAGTTCACTGAGCTTTCGGAGGGTGTGTATGGGGGGGCTGGATAATCCACGCTCCCAGTTGGAAACGAACTGAGCGGAGGTATAGCCCAGTTTTTTGGCGACATCCATTTGGGATTGACCGGATTCGATCCGCTTCTCCCTCAGGAAGTCGGCCAGAATATTATTCTCTTTCATACTTTATCCTGTTTTTTCTAGTTGTTACTTCAATGTTGTATTTCATTTAGTATGACGGCCTTGATGTGACTCAAAACACAGTAATGTTGTAAATGATAAGCGCTCGTCAAACCAGAAAAAAAACATTGGAAGGCAATTTTTCTATTCTGTAAGAAAGACAAAAGAGGGTTGCGAATTATAACTTTTATATATGGTCGGACTCTGCGCGGGTCTTTAAATATTTTTAACAAGCAGATTTACTCGGGGGGATGAGGGTGAGAGCGGCTCTTTTAATTGCAATCTTGATAGGCATTGAATTTCCAGTCCTTGCTAAAGTGACATTGAATTCAATGTGTTACGTCCTTGACCAAGCTGGGTCTGATTTACAAGGCGAAAAGGCCAACGAACTTTTTGAAATCGCCTCCGTCTCCAAAGTCGTGACAGCTTATTGGGCGCTTCATGAACTGGGACCTGACTTTCGTTTTCAAACGCGGATTCATATCACCCCCGTCAGCGCGGATGTTTTTGATGTGCATATTGAAGGCGGGCGTGATCCTTTCTGGGGACGTCAGCTGACGCATTTTCTTTTTTCTGAACTCAACCGCATTGGCATATTTCAAATTCGTCATTTGACTTTCGATGAAAATTTGATCTTTCGCTGGGCTGTGATCACGGATTACATTTTGCCCTCTCATCCATCCGCGGAAGAAATTATGAAGGCGCTCCGCCTCCATCTCACCCAATTGCGGTCCGAGTATCCGCAAACGCGCCGGGAAGCCGCGGCCCTTGGGATTAAGATGGCAAAAAGTGTTTCTCTGCGAGTGCAGGATGTGGAACCCCGTTCCCGCGCGGATTTCCAGAGCACGCCGGAGACACGCCTCTATGTCTTGAAGTCCTCGCCCTTGGTGGCTTACCTGAAAGAAATGAATAACGTTTCCAACAATCATGTGGCTGATGTTCTTTTTGATGTCCTCGGAGGACCGGAGAAATTTCAAAACTTCATTCTGCAGGACATGAATCTGAACTCTTTGGATATCCGTTTTGTCAATGGATCCGGAGACGCACTTGTGGGAAGGAACGAGCAGGGAAATCCCATCAAAGAATACAATCAAGCCTCTTGCCGGGCGATTGTGCAAATCCTCGTCCGACTGGACTCGGCGCTGAAGGCACGGCACCTCGGGCTTAAAGATATTATGGCGGTCTCGCGAGCGGATGAGAGCACGTTGCGCCCCCGTTTTGACTCCCTCCCCAACAGTCTGATTGCCAAAACAGGGTCCGTGGATCCTGCCATTACCTTGGCGGGCGTGATCTCGACGGCCCGGGGGCAGGTGTATTTTGGAATTTTTATGGAAACAGAGGGGTCGGGGGATTGGGGAACGGCCAAGGACCGCATTCGCCTCAAGATCTTTGAATTGATGAAGAAATTTGGGGGCCGTCGGCGTTTTGCTTATACGCCGGTGCGGTTTTTAAGCTTTGACGCCCGTTCAAGGCTGGAGCTGGCCCCTCCGGCCTCCCCCCGGCGGCTTTCACAGACTGGATTGGCTCAAAGAGAGACGCTGGATTAAAAAAAGGCCCCTTTTCCTCAAGTCTTAACGCGGTGAGCCGAAGAGAAGGGGGACTGCTAGACAAAGGTCTTTTGAGTTTTTGTTGTGGGCGCTTTTTTCCTTTCTCTTGTCTCGGGGCGAGACAAGGCGGAGAGGGGAGGGAGCTTCTATGTTACGTGTCACACCGGTCACGGCGTCCTTGATGGCTCAACGCTACCTGGGGCTCACCCAGCGGTCGACGGAAAAGGCCATGAAAGACCTGGCGTCGGGAACCCGCTTCAGCACTCCGGGCTCTGATGCCGCCGGCGCCGCCATTGCCGAACAACTCCATGGCCAAGTGCGGGGCCAGAAGGCGGCCCTCCTTAATGCCGACAATGCCACCAGCTTCATTCAAGTTGCCGAAGGGGCCTTGAATGAGCAGAACAATATCCTGATCCGTTTGCGCGAACTTGCCGTGCAAGCTGCCAGCGACACCTTCTCCGATCAGGAGCGGGAATACCTAAACTATGAATACACCCAACTCACCGAGGAGTTGGACCGAATCGCTAAAACCACGACTTTTGGCTCGACGGCTCTATTGGACGGCCGGTCCAAGGATTATGAGTTCCAAGTGGGCACGAATGCGGGCGACGACAATATCATTCGTTACACTTCGGACACCAATACCACGGCCTCGGAGTTGGGCGTGGAGGGCGGGGCCGTGGACACCAAGCGGGCGGCCCGAAACAATCTCGAGGACATCGACGAGGCCATGGCCAAAGTCGCCTCGGCCCGCGCCAAGTACGGCGCGATTCAATCCCGCTTGGATAGCGCCACCAATAACTTGGCGGCGGGAATCGAGAACCTCACCGCGGCCCATGCGCGCATGTCGGACACCGATGTCGCGCAGGCCGTGAGTGAGGTTCGTCGCGGGCAGATCCTGCAGCAGTACCAGGCCACGGTTCTCGCCCAGGCCAATAGCTCCAACGAAGCGATGTTGCGCCTGATTGCGTGAGTTTTTCGTAACATAATTCCTGCAAGGTCCAGGCTTTCCTGGACCAAAGTCTCTCAAATCTAAAAAAATTTTTAAGGCCCAAAGCCAGTGGTTTTCGATACAAGACGCGATGTGTCTAAATATTCCTGGACTAAGGCCCTAAAGTTTCCTGGACCAAGGCCGAGAAGTTGAGCAACACGTTGGAGCTAAACCTCGGGACCTTTGTTCTAGCAGTCACTCGGACAAAACCTCCTTAGGCGGAAAGCTCGCCTCTATCACGGGTCAGTCACCCCGGGGTGGAGTGCGAGCCCGCTCCTTCTAAATAAAATTTTTGTTTTTAAAAATTGAAGATTTAGAACTCCAGTGCGTGCTTCGGTGGGTCGGAACCGCGCTGGCTTTATCCTAAGGAGGATTCTCATGGGCTTAAGAATACAGACCAATATGGCGTCTATTTCGGCGCAGCGGGTGTTGTCGGTGCAACAGAAACGCTCGGAACACGCCACGGCCGCTCTGGCTTCAGGATCGCGCATCGTGAAGGCATCGGATGATGCCGCCGGATTGGCGATTTCTGAGAACATCCGCGGTCAGACTCGCGGTATCGCGCAAGCGCGGAACAACGCCTTTAACGCCAGCTCCGCGATTCAGGTATCTGAGGGCGGATTGAACGAGATCAGTAACATCCTAATCCGCTTACGGGAGTTGGGTGTGCAAGCGGCCTCCGACCATATCGGGGATCGGGAACGGGGTTTCTTGAATTTGGAAGCCACGCAACTTGTGGAAGAGGCCGACCGTATTGCCAAAACCACGGTCTTTGGTGACAAACGGCTCTTGGACGGCTCCGGAGAAAAAATGGAGTTCCAAGTGGGGGCCTTCGGAACCAAAGAAAACGTCATTAGTTATGATCTCAGCAGCGACGCCACGGCCTCGGAGTTGGGGATTGACGGTTTAACCGTCGATACCAAAGGGGATGCCCGCGAGGCTTTGAAAACAGTCGATGATGCCTTGGTGAAAGTCAGCTCATTGCGTGCGAACTTCGGTGCGGTTCAAAGCCGTTTGGATTCCACAGTGAGCAACTTGGACATCCAATACGAAAACCTCTCCGCCGCGAACTCACGGATTCGTGATACCGACGTGGCGAAAGAGACCGCGGAGATGACTTCCGCCAACATCCTGCAACAGGCAGCGGTGTCGGTCTTGGCTCAGGCCAACCAAACCCCGGCGGTTGCCTTGAAACTTCTATAATTAATTTTCACTGATATTTATACAGTGATGCTCCGGTGGGTCTGTGACCTTCATGGGTTGCAGACCCACCATCCACCGCCGCCGCGGCGGGGGGAGCTGGTTGAGGAATTCGCGTAAAAGAACCAGTCAGAGAACTAGTCAGAGAACCCGGTTGTTTTACGTCTTTTCTTGAGCCAAAACCTTGGCCTTTAAAAATTAAAATGGATCCCGCTGGGACTCGGGACTCCAAAAAATTATTAACGAGTAGTCGCCCACAAACCTACTCTTAAGCCCACCCCGGGAGGCGAAAGCCTTTCGGGGTTTTTTTATTTATAAAAGTCTTCGGGTCCGGGCTTCACTTCAGCTGGTTTTCCGTGCCATCATCTAGGTCATCAAAGGAAGACCTATGCGCTGCTTACTGATGCTCAGTCTGTTTTTTGGGGCCCTTCAAACCGCCGCCGGGGAGGAAACTTCGAGCTCTCGTTTTTATTCCAAGCTGGGGACTGTTTTTCCTCTCTCGGCCGGGGTGGGGCTGGGTTATAGTGACGGAGTCCACTGGCAACTGGAGGCCGGGGTCGGGTTCACGCCAAAACCTTATTATGAAACCATCGGTACGGTGGCAGCGGACTCCGGCGGCAATGCCTCTTACAAGGAGGTCCTCGAAGCCGCTTTTCAAAACAACTCACTTTGGGGGATTCTGCTTCAGTACAACTTGAGCGGTCCGCGCGAGGGTTGGAGTTTCGGGGTCGCGGCCTCCGAGCTGGCTTCGACGGGCGAGGCAGGTATTGATCAGGTCTTGGCAGCGGCGACGGGGAGGGATTACACCCAGTTAAAGAACCTTCTCGTTCTGGCCCATCGGGATCCCAATGTGGATATGACGTCGCGGCTTCTGATTGGCGAGATCCAGGCGGGGCATGCGTGGGAGTGGTCTGAGCATTGGGTCGGCCGTTTGAGTGTGGGCGTCGCTCAGGTTCTGTCAAGCGATGTGCATCTTAAAACCGGGCTTCCGAACTTTGAAGCCAGCGCGGCGGGAAGCAACCTTATGCGCTCAAGCGAAAGCGAGCTTGAGTCTATTATCAATAAGTATGGTCTTTCCCCGACGGTGGGCTTCTCCGCATCCTACTTTTTTTGAAGCCGGGTTGAGCCGCGCCTGGCGAGAGTGGGCGCGCGTGCGGGGGCGGCGGTCGCGGCGGTGGCCGCGGCGGTCGGAGAGTTGACGGGCGCCGCCGGAGCGGCGGTGGATTGAGTGTGTTGGGGGTTTTAAACGACTGCTGGGATCTTTTTCCTGCACCAGCTCTGGGAGTCTTCTTGCGGTGATAATTCCAAGGACGGCGTAGCTGTGAAGATTCCGGGGACCCTTTTGCGGGGACGATTTTTCTTGTGATGGAATCTTAGAAACGGGGCATTTCATTAATTCTGCGTTTTAAACAATTCTGTGTGACAGGCTCACGGACGCAGGACATTTCATGAATTCTTCAAGCTAGATAATTCTTTTAAATAATTCAGCGTGACAGAATCCCTGAAACAAAACATTTAAACAATTCTTGTTGACAAGGTTTCGGTGTTTTTAAAAGGCGATTTGCGAGGCCTTGGAAACTTCCCCCGGAAGCTTGGTGCAAGAGCTTTTCACAAGGCTCAGAAGCGCTCTGAGAAGTTATAAACCGAAGGGAAGTAGCCTTTTAAAACTCCCTCTAGAAATTGCAAAACCCTTAAAAATCGGCTTTTAAATTCCGTGATATGGTCTCCTCTCTCAAACAAGGAGAGAAAGATATGCACGCCCAAAGCCTTCACTTTCAACTCTCAGACCTCGTGAAATCCGAGCGCAAAATCACTCATGAAATTTTACTGTGTATCCAGCAAATAGATCAAACCAAAGCCTATGCCGAGCTTGGTTACCCAAGTCTTTTCGAATATCTGGTGAAAGAGCAAAAGTATTCTGAGGGAGCCGCGCAACGAAGAATTTCTTCAGCTCGCTTACTGAGGGAACTTCCTGAGATTGAAAAGAAGGTGCAAGAGGGAAACCTCAATCTCACCCAACTTTCTAAGCTTGCCACTGCCACAAACCAAGATCAAAAGACCACGGGAAAGAAAGTCTCCACCGAGCAAAAGCGGGAGCTTTTGGAACAAATGGAAAACAAAACGGGCTTTGAAACTGAGCAGCTTCTTAATCAGAATTTTGAGTGCAACCTTAAACCCAAAAAAGAAATCACTCCCCGAAAGCAAGCGTATGAGCTTCATTTAAAGTTGACCCCTGAACAATATGAGAAGCTTAAGAAAGCCCAGTCTTTGTTAAGTCATGTGGTCCATGACGGGGGTTTTGCTGAAATCATCGAAGTTCTTTGCGACAAACTCATTCAAAAGAAAGAAGGCAAAGCCTTACGGAAACCCACCGCCGGAGTGGCGGTCAAATTAACAGAAAATAATCAAGGAACTCGCGACGAGCTCGGGGCTACTGCCGCTCCGGCGGTGCAAAGCTCTGGGCGAAGGACCGCTATTCCAGTTTCTTTGCAAAGGCATATCTATCAGCGGGCGCAGGCTTGTTGTGAGTACGTAAGTACCACTGGGCATCGCTGCCGCTCGCGCTATCAGACGCAGCTGGATCATATTCTGCCGCTGGCGAAAGGGGGCGGGAATGAGCCTGGGAACTTGCGCGTACTTTGTCGCACGCACAACCTCACTGAAGCGCGGCGGTGGGGGCTTGAGGGGCCTTGTTGAATCAAGCTAAGAGCTGGCGTGCCTCAATCGATGACCTTGGCGATGAGGCGCGCTGCCACCGCCTGATCGTCGGGCTGGTCCTCGACGGGACTGAGGGCGGAGTCGCCGATTTCCTGGACCTTGATCCTGAAATGCCGGTATTTTAGGCTGGTTTTTCAGAACCAAAGTCCAGTTTCTATCTGACCATGGTCCAGTTCTGCTGGACGAGACTAAAGGCTCCCAAGACCTCGCCGAAAGGAAAGGCACAAGCAACGACGAAACCTCGAACCGGACGGACCGAGACGGACTTAAGGAGTGACTGCCAAGAGTTCATCGCTACCAGGACCCAAGGCCAGAGATGGAGTCACCAACGTGTTAAACAGCGGCGGTCTAAGTAGGTATAAGACCGCCCTTCAATCAAATGGAGGTTCCCGTGGGAATCAGAATTTCGACGAACGTAGCATCTATCAACGCGCAAAGAACCATGAGTGGAGGCCAGCGCGAAATCCAAAAGAGCATGGCTCAATTGGCATCCGGCTCTCGTATCACCAAATCAGCGGATGATGCTGCCGGTTTGGCCATCAGTGAAAATTTAAAATCCCAGGCCCGCAGTTATCTGCAATCCCAAAGAAACGCCAACGACGGGATCTCCATGGTGCAAACCGCTGAGGGCGGCTTGTCTGAAGTCAGCAACATCCTGACTCGTATGAGAGAATTGGCCATCCAATCCGCTTCCGACACCGTTTCCGATCGGGAACGTGGTTTTACCGATAAAGAGGTTCAACAACTCAAAGAAGAAATGCAACGAATCTCCATGACCACTCGCTTCGGTTCCACACGTCTGTTGGACGGTTCTGCCGGTACATTTGAATTCCAAGTGGGGATCAACAACGTTGAAAACGAAGACCGTATCAAATATGACGCCTCCGTCACCAACGCTCAAATCGACAATCTGGGAGTGGACGGATTTGATTTCTCAAGCAAAGAGGGAGCGCAAAGCGCCTTATCCACGATCGACCAAGCCCAATCGCAGGTGAACGGCTATCGCGCAACGCTGGGAGCCCTGCAAAACCGATTGCAATCCACTTCCGACAATATCGGGGTGATGCATGAAAACATCTCGGCTGCGAATTCGCGTATCCGTGATACAGATATCGCCCAAGCCACTTCCGAGATGACAAGAAACAGCATCCTGCTCAATGCCAATACCAGTGTTCTTGGCCAGGCAAACCAAATTCCGCAATTAGCATTGAAACTTCTTGGATAATTTGAATTATAAATAAAATTTGAAAGAACTCGGAAGGGTTGATCTCCATTGCCCTTCCGGTACCAACCTACCAGGGGAGTTCTAACGGACTCTCCTGGGTACTTTTGTCCGGTTTTTGCTGTAAATTTAATTAATTTACGACGGCAGCCGATAAGTACGGTGATGAATATCAAAGGTCTTTTAGGAAACATATGGCCAATAAGTCCCCTGCGCCCCGCCGAGAAAACTGAGCGGGCGATCAAGGCGGATTCGACTTCAGACCGGGATGCCAACGGGCAACAGGCACAGGGTGAAGAACAGCCACAGCGCGAACCGATGACGGAGGAGCAGCTGCAAAAGGCTCTCGAGCAGCTTCGCAATCTCCCCGGGGTGAAGGAACACAACTGGCTTGTGGAACTCAGCGTGGTGGAAAACAAAAAATTCGTCATTGTTAAAGACGTCAACGGAACCGTGATCCGTCGTATTCCTGAATTGGATCTTTGGTCCCTGCAATCAGGAAATGAGCCTGGAAAAGGCCAGCTTCTGAAAAAAACCGCCTAAAAAAGCCTCTCCCAGCCCCCCCGGGATCTTTAGAAGATATAACCGATTCCCAGATTCGCGTAGCTCTGAGACGCTTCCACTTTCTTTTCAAACCAATTGGTGATGGTCATGAAATCCAGCCCCAACGACCAATTGGCGTAGTGGGGGAAGTGATACATGGCGCCGATCTTTAATACAGGGCCGAAGCTGGTGACGTCCTTCAGATCCGGCGGCACGTCCTTGCTCATGAAAGCGGTCAAGCCAGGGGCAATATAGATATCAAAATTACTCTGATCGATAAGATGCACCGGAGTTGTGATCCCCAGAACAGATTGCTCCAGTTTGGCCGGTAAAGTGGACGTGGCATCGCGTTTTTCCGAGAAAAATAAGAAGACACCAAGACCCACAAAATCCATCCTTCGTTCATAATCAAGTCCCACATCCGAGGTCCCTTGGGAGCTTCCGAGCAAGAGGCGCAAATTGTTTGTGCCGTTTTTGAGCCTTTCCTGGTAGGTGGTTTGGGCCATGCTGGTTCCGGCAAAACAGACAACGATGAGTAAGCTTATTATTTTTAGCATGTTTCGTCTCCTTCTTGTGGACCAAGAGAAGCTATCAAATAATTCGCAGGAGAGATTAGATAAGGGTGTGATTTTTCCGGCATATTGTCCAGACCAGCGTCAAAAAACTGCCTTAAAACAGTCCCGGAAAGGGCATTTCGAGTTTTGTCCAGGTCATTTGATTGACTCACGGTTTTTTAATTATTCTGGGATAATGAATTCATCAGAGACGCTCTGAGAAAGAAATCAGGATGGTTTCTTGCAAAATGAGTCAGGAGGACTCTTCGCAGTGGCTGGCTTTCGTATCACCGGAATGGCCTCAGGTTTACCGCCCAACATCGTTGAGCAGCTGATGGAAGCTGAGCGCATTCCCGTGAAAAACATGGAAGCCCAAAAGAACAAAAATGAAGATAAGCTCAAACTGGTGACGGAGCTCGAAACCAAAGTCAACGACATCACCAAGAACCTGAATGAGCTGACCAGCACCAAAGGATTCATGGACAAGAAACTCACCAGCGGCGATCCCAATATTGTCGACGGCTCCCTGGATCCGAGCTTTGCCGTTCCGGGGGACTACAGCCTTGAGGTCTTGCAGCTCGCCGAAAAACCCGCGGCCATTTCCAATGGTTTTCCGGATAAGGACAAAACCCAATTGGGCGTGGGCTACATCAAGTTCCAGACCAACGACGGCACCAAAGAAGTCTATATCAACGGGCAGAACTCGACTCTGCTGGGTGTGGCCGATCAGATCAATTCCCAAAACGTGGGGCTCCGGGCGACGGTGGTCGAGGACCGTAAAGATAAAGACAATCCGTTTCGTTTGCTGGTCGCGGGGTTGGCCACAGGGGTTGATAACCAAGTGGATTTTCCCAAGATCTATATGCTCGATGGCGATCAGGACATGTATTTTGATGAATCACGGCCGGCCCAAAACGCCAAAATCAAAGTGGACGGCTTTGAAATCGAATTGCCGGAAAATAAAGTGGCCGATCTTTTTCCGGGCGTCACCCTGGATTTAAAACAAGCGGCTCCGGGGCGCGCGATCCGGATCAACGTGAAGGAAAATATCGAAGTCATCAGCGGGAAGATCAAGAACTTCGTGGATGCTTACAACGCGGCTTTAAACTTCATCCAGGGGCAACATAAGCTGACCAACAGCAACGGCAAGAGCCCGACCATGGGCCCTTTGGGCGGGGATGGTCTTTTACGAACCGTGGAGAGCTCTCTTCGCAGTGTGATCATGAACCCGCAAACGGATGTGGCGGAGACCCCTATTCGCCGCCTCAATGAGCTTGGCATTGAGTTTAACCGCAACGGCACGTTGGATTTCAAACAAGACAAGTTCAATAAGGTTCTGCAATCAAATCCCCCGGGCGTGGCCGCCTTTTTCAGGGGCGATGGATTCAATACCGGCTTTGCAAGCCGGGTTAAAGCTGCCGTCAATAACATGGTGAATTCCCAGTTCGGACCCATCGGGAACCGGAAAAAAGGGATGCAGGATAAGATCGACCAGATCAATAAGCGGATTGACACCAAAGAACGGCAACTGGTGCAGAAGGAAGAGAGTCTGCGGAAGAAGTTCGCTGATCTGGAGTCCAAGATGTCCAGCTTGCAGCAACAAATGGGATCCGTGCAGGCCATGGGATCCGCAATGGGCAAAGGGTGATTTATGGAGACAGTGATTAAAGGGAACGGAGGCGGAAGAGGGAAATTATGAAGAACGCATATCAGAAATATAAAAACACATCCATTCAAAGTGCCAGTAAAGAAAAGCTCCTGCTGATGCTTTATGAGGGAGCGATTCGCTTTACCAAGACAGCCATCAAGGCGGCCGAGGAGAAAAACATCGCGGACCGCGGATGGAACATCGGTAAAGCCTTCGATATTGTCATGGAGCTGAACAATACGCTGGACCACAAAGTTGGGGGCGACATTGCCAAGAGCCTTGAGCAGCTCTACATGTTTATCATGGAGCAGTACACGAAGGCGAATATCTCCGGCAGTCCGGAGCCGCTGCAAGGCGCTCTGAAAGTTCTTGAGAATCTTTATGAGGGCTGGGTTCAAGCCGTGGAAAAAATCAAGAAAGACGAAGCGGAAACAAAAAAATAGGAGACTTCATGTTGAGAATCATCAGCCTTTTACAGGAAAAGAACCACTATCTGGAAAAGTTTTACTCCTTGAATGAAACGGAAATTGTAAACTTCTCCCTTGGAAATTTTGACAATCTGGAGAACTTCTATAATACCCGCGAACGGATTCTGGAGATCCTGAAGTACATCGATGCGCAGCTGGATCTTGAGAACTCGGAGATTCCGGACTTGGATCGGTTCAGCGTCGATGAGCGGCGGCAGGTCCGGGAAGCCATGGGCATCAAGGATGAGTATGTCAGTCGTATTATTGAACAGGACCTTGAAGTGCTTTCGTTCATTGAGGCCGCGAAATCGAATATCATTCGTGAGCTCCAGGATGTGCGTCGAGTCCGCAAGGCCGTGGGCGGGTACAAGAGTCCGACCTTTACAAAACGTCTGGATGAGGAAATCTAGTCAAATTCATGACGTCCGGGTCCCCGAAGAGAGTCAAACTCATGGCTCACGGGGCCGTCAAATCAAACTCAGCCGGGAGAAAAAATAAATCCGGCTTGGCATCGCGGTTGCTTTTCTAAGCTTCAGGACATTGCAACGTCCGAGTAAGGGGAAGGACCGCCGATGCTAGATTTTGACAACCTTCAAAAGTCCAGGGACCCAAAGACCGGGTCCGGACATCTTTCACAAAGTGATTTCACCGCGCCGGAAATTTATCTGACCCGGGAGTCCGCGCTTCAGGATTTTGACCGGGAAACCGAGTCCACGCTCAAAAGAAACCCCTCCCAAAAGGGGCCGGCCCAGGTCGCGGTTTTAATGAATAACGCCCGTGTTCTCATGAAGCACAGTGAGTACTCGCTGGCCTTGAATCTTCTTCGCACCGCCAGCAACCAGAATTCCAAAAATATCCAGGTTTTGAATTTGCTCTCAGAATGCCTCGAGCAAACTCTTCGCTTTGACGAGGCCTTAAAAGTGCGCAGCGCAAGCGTGCGCCTGGACTGCAGCTTTGATCAGGTTCAGAGGCTTGCGACCCTTTACTATAAGATGGGGAAGGATGAGGATGCCCTCCGCCAGTACTACGAAGCGCTGTCCCTTTTAACGGAAGAGAATGGCGCCATCTTTGATGTTTATAAAAATATGGGGAACATTCTGGTGCGCCAAGGGGACTTTGAGGGCGCGGAAGACTGCTACAATAAAGCCTATACCTTAAATCCGGACTCCGATGTTTTGCTGGTCAACTTCGGAACCCTCGAAGTGCAACGACAAGACTTCGATAAATCCCTTTACTGTTTCCGTCGCGCCGTGGAGATCAACCCGAAAAATGACAAAGCCTGGGTGGGGCTGGCACTGGTCCATGCCCGCTTTGGGGACTCCGAGCTGGCCCGGGCCAATTTGGAGATGGCCGTGGAAATCAATCCGGGCAACCGGACGGCGGTTCTCTTGATGGCCAACTGGTGCCTGCGGGACCGCCGCGAGGGCCAGGGCATTCACGCCCTTCAGGAGTATTTGTCGCAGGTGGAATTTGATGAAGAGATTTCCCTGGTTCTGATCAACCTCTATTGCGGCAACAGTCAGATCAATGAAGCCAAGCTTGAGTGTGAGCGGGTGCTTCTTTGGAACCCCAAAAACGGGGAAGTCGCTTCATTGCGTGCAAAACTTAAAAACATCAAGAAGGCATAAAATATATGAGCATTATTACATTTTCCGAGAATCCCGAAGGATATTTACTGCCGCTGGAAGACGGCCAACTCCTGTGTGACTTTGCAAATCCGCTGGAAGAAGCGGAAAAGTGGGTGCGGGAGCAAGACTTCACGATTGCCAACGAAGTCGTGATTCTGGGGCTGGGGGCGGGGTTTCACGTGCGAGCCCTCAGGGAAGCCCATCCTTACCTGAAAATCCATTTGATTGAAGTGAGGGACCAGCTTCTTCCGATCTATAAAAGACAAATCCACTCCCAAATAGAAAATTACTCCTGTTTCCAGAGTTTGGAAGCCCTGTTGGACTCCGACACCTTTGAAACCGTGGTCCATAAGTCGCTTCCGGTGTACTTTTTCAGAAAATCCTGGGGCGCCCAGGAGGACCTGTTTTACTCGTTGTGGAAAAACCTGACCGGGCGCTCGGTTTATGCCATTGCCAAGCACTTTGCGAACATCGGCGTGGAAATTGATGAGGGCACCTTGGTTTCGCTGAAACAAAGTGAGAAGCCGCTGACCATCAAGGACGCCACGGACCTCATTATTAAGTCCGAGAGTCCGGGGGCAAAACAAAACCGCGGTTATTTTGAAACCCTGAGGGAACTTCTAAGATGAGGATTTTGGTCATTTCCCTCTTGCGTTTGGGCGATCTGATCCTGCAAAGGCCCCTTTTGGTGGCGTTGCGGAAGAGATTCCCTGAGGGGGAAATCCACCTGCTTTTAAATAAACAGTTTGCCCAGGGCGAGTTTCTGTTTGCGGGCCTGGCCGACCGCTTTATTTACTTTGACCGTGAGACCCTGCAAAAAAGTTGCGGGGAAAAAGAGTACAATATTTTTTGGGGTGTCCATTCTTTGAAAGAGACCGTAGCGGAACTCAATCAGGCAAAGTATGACCTTGTCTACAACTTCACCCACAACCGCTTATCGGCTCATTTGGCCGGACTCATCCATGCCCGCCATCGTCTCGGAATTTACTCTGACAGGGGTGTCTTTTTCGGGCTGACCAACCCCTGGATCCAGTTTTTTAATAATTTCTTCGGGAGACCCGAAGCGGAAGGATTTCACTACACGGAGATTCTGGCAAGGGCCATGGGCCTGTCCCTGCCCTCCCCCTCGGGGCCGCGGCGGGTGCCTGCGGGAAAACGAACTCTCGTCCTCCAGCCGCTCACAAGTGATGCAAAAAAGAACTGGGGTGTGCAAAATCACCTTGCTCTGTTGACGGCACTGGAGGACCAAGGCGGTTATGAGGTCAAGGTTCTGGGGGCCCCCTTTGAGGAGGCCGCTCTCAGGAGAGTGTTTCCCTCTGAAAATCTTTTTATCTGTGATCTTGAAAATGCCGCCGCACTCCTGCAGGAGGCGTCACTTTTAATCAGCGGGGACACCAGTATTAAACACCTGGCGGCCCATTATGATGTGCCGGTGCTGGAGTTGTCTCTGGGGAGCAGCCAGCCCCTGCAGGTGGGGGCTTACTCCAATAATGCGGTGATTTTACAGCCGCGGGTCCCTTGCGGGCCTTGCCCGCACTCCTCACCCTGTTCCCAGGGCCGCCACACCTGCGGCGAACGTCTGAGCGTGCCCAGCGTTTTTGAGGCCGTCCGGCTCCTGCTGTCTTCGCGGGCCTCCGCCTGGGCGGATTTTTGCCTGAGAAACCAGGACTTGAACGTCTTAAAGACAGAAATCCACGCCCACGTGGGATGGACTGTCCAATGCCTGTCCCTGGCCCAGAGGGACTATTTCGAAAAAGTGATGCAGAAAAAAACAATGATCGTCGAGGAACTGAATCGGCGGGATCATTCAGGTAAGGGAGTTTCGTATGAACAGCGAACTGGAAAGCTACCTCTCGCTGGCGCTGAAGCGCCTTGAGAAAGCCTACAAAGAGGTTGTAAAGACCCGGGGCTATAATCAGGAGAGTGAAAAATTGAAAATTCTTGCAGAGCTTGTCAAAGAACAAGGACCTCATGAAAATACTCATCATACAACTCGCTAGATTAGGGGATATATATATGTCCTGGCCCGCCCTGCGGGCCTTGCGCCGCCTTCACCCGGAATGTGAATTGCACCTTTTGACCCGCTCCAAATTTGAAGCCGCCTCCGAGGGCTTGGCGGTCCTGGACCGTCATATCTCTTTACCGACGGCGTTCCTGCTGGAGCCTCTCATCCGGCCTGCGCTTGCTTTGGAAGAGTCGTTGGAACGGGTCGAAGGCTTCATCCAGACCTTAAAAGCAGAATCCTATGACTGGGTGATTAACTTCACGTTCTCACCGGTTTCCAGTTATCTAACCCACGCGATCTCAGGGCCTGGCACCCGGGTAACGGGTTACAGCCGCCATGAAGATGGCTTTTTAAGTATTCCCGATGAAGTGAGCGCTTACTTCTATGCCCAAGCGGGAGTCACCGGATTCAACCGCGTGCACCTAACCGATTTATTTATTTCCATGCTGGGTTACGAGTACACGGAAGCGGATTGGGAAGCGCCAAAAGTGGACAGCCGGGATTTCGGCCTGCCTGAAAGGTATCTCCTGGTGCATGTGGGCGCCTCGGAGCCCAAGAAAACCCTGCCTCCGTTTAAGTGGGCGCGGATTCTGAAAAACTTTTTTGACCATAATTTGGAAATCCCGGTGGTCATGATCGGCTCCGCTTCGGAGCGGGCCTTGGGGGAGGCGATCGAAGCGGGAGTCAGCCGGGGACGAATCATCAACCTGGTGGGGCGCACGCAAATGCGCGAGGTCTTTCATCTGCTGAGTCAGGCGCAACTGCTGGTGGGCTGTGACAGCGCCCCGATGCATATGGCGGGATTAACGAACACCCCTTGTCTGAATATCAGCTTTGACTCAGTGAACTTCTGGGAGACCGGCCCTAAAGCCACCCTGAGCTTTATCTACAAGGCGAGTTTCCCCGAGGATGTGCTCTCTGAGGAGGTGGGTCTTTACATTCATCAGATCTTGCAGGGGGAGGTTCCGGAGAATTTGATTCAGCGAAGCGGCGGACTTGCAAGTTATCAAGTGCCGAAAGAGGACCCCGCGGAGCTTTTCACTTGGAACCTCGTGCAAGCTCTGTATCTGGGGGGACCTTTTCCGGTGACGGAAGACCTGCAGTTCTGCCAGGCCGTGGAAAAACTTTATGAGGTTAATAATCTCTCCCGGCAGAACATCCTGCAGATTCCCGACAAAGGTCTTGAGGTTCTGGGGCCTTTACTGGACCGGGCCGATGAGGTCATGGAAGCCATTGCCCGCATGGTCCCTTCGGTCGTGCCGATCCTCAAGTGGTATCAGACGGAGAAGATCCGCATTCCCGCAGGGACCAAAGACGTGGTCGCCCGGCAGACCCTGGAAATCCACGAAAAACTGCAAAGAATCTTGAGCGTCTATATGCTTGAAGATAGCATTAAAGTTCATGAACCTGATTGCAAAGACTGAGTTCACACCTGGTCAGTTCTCTTCGGCGGATCCGATCTTGTGGATCTCAAGCGAACCCTTGCCGCCGGCCTACCGGCAGCTCTCGCCGATTGTAAAGGTGGACTGGGCTGAAGCCCAGTCCGTCATCCAGGCGGAGCGGATGCTTCAGAGCGGGCGCTTCTCGGTTGTTTTTATTTCCCTGGATTTTGGCGAGAACGTGGCCCTGGATCTTTCTTACCTTGCCCGCATTCATCAGCCTTTTGCCAGCCGCCTTTTCAGATCCGAATCCTTAAGCGAACGCCTCGTCCGTGAGGGGATCAACCGGGGACAAATCCTGCGGTTGATTTCGCGAAATCTGGATGAGAGAACTTTTTTAGGTTTTCTGAACAGCGCTCTGGAAAAACATCTGCAGCGCTCGCGCCAGGCGCAGTTATTAAAGGAGTCCTCCCGCCAGAACCGGGAACTCGAGGCTTTGACCAACGGGCTTGAACAGATCGTCGAAGACCGCACCTTGCATATTGAAACATCCCACCGGGAAGAAAGCGATAAATTAAACCGCGAGCGCCTTTTGATCCGTTTTATCAAGGAATTGGCGGCGCAAGGGTCCTTTGAGGACATTCTGCAAGTCCTTCGCCGGGAGCTTCGGAAATTCCATAAGCTGGGGGATCCCATCCTGGCCTTCCGCTTTGGCGGGCCCAAGACGTCCCTGATGAGTTTTCAGGCAGGGCATTTCGTTCACTCTGAAAGCGCTCTTGAAATCGAGTTTCCGGACAAGTACCACCTGCATCAGCGGGAGATCGAGCGGGCCTTTGCCAACCACTTCGGGCGCCCCTTTATCAAATCCCTGGTTTTTCCTCTGGAACTGAAGCTCATCCGCCAATTGGGTGAGGGACGGGCGGAGGCCATTCTTTGTTTTGAAAGCTCCCTGATGGACAAGGAACTGAGTGTTTTCCTTGATTACCTCAATGACCGCCTGGGGCCTCTCAGTATGGCGCTGGACCGGGTGTTATTGGAAAACCAGCTTTCCAGTTTTTCCTATCGCTGGGAGAGGACCTTCGACAGCATGAAGGACCCTATCGCGATTGTGGACGTGGACTACGAAGTGGTCAGAGCCAATAAAAAATTCTCCGAAAACCTGGCTCACAAAAAATGTTATGAAAGCTTCGGCTCCGGCCGGGAGGTCTGCCCGGGTTGCCCGGTGGCGCAGGCTCTGAAGGAAAAGACCGCGCAAAACGGCCAGATCAATCTGAACCAGCGCACGTACCAGGTTTACAGTTACCCAGTGATGACCGAGGCGGGCAGCAAATCCACGACCGTGGTCAACCAGTACGTGGACATCACTGAGTCCCGGGAACTCTATCTCAAGGTATTGCAGAGTGAAAAGATGGGCGCCATCGGGAAACTGGCGGGTCATATCGCCCATGAGCTCAATAACCCGCTCACGGGATTGCGGTCCCTGGCCCAGGTTCTTTTGCAGGAGACGCCTCCGGGAGAGACACTTCATGCGGATCTGGTGGAAATAGAGAAGGCCGCTTCGCGTTCACAAAGAATCATCAAAAATCTTCTGGAGTTCTCCCAGAACGAGAGTCAGCCGCAGGTGCTCATCTCCGTGGACGAGATTGTGGAAAAAACCCTGCCGATGTTAAAAACCGCCCTGCGGTCGCATCGTTTCAACCTGCACTTGCAGGCCCGGGAGGCCTTGGTGGAGGCGGAACCCCATCTTTTACAACAAGTGGTTTTTAACCTGGTCAACAACGCCTGCCAGGCTATGAAAGATCCGGGAACTTTGACAATCACCACGGAGGTCTCCGCCGGCCCCCCTCGGCAGGTGGAGTTCAGGGTCTCTGACACCGGGCCGGGAATCCCAAAAGAGATCCAGAAGAAGATTTTCGAAGCCTTTTTTACCACAAAAAAAGAAGGACTTGGCACCGGCCTTGGATTAAGTATGTCTAAGTCCATTGTGGAAAGATTCGGTGGGACAATCCGGTTTGAATCAGAGATAGGGAAGGGGACGGTCTTCTGTATTTCCCTTCCGGTAAAAGAGATGGTGAGATGAAGATTCTGGTCGTTGACGATGAACCTTTGGTAAGAAGATCCCTGACCCGGGCCCTTAAAAGCCGGGGGCATGACATTCTTGAAGCGGAAGACGGAGTGCAGGGCTTGGCCCTGTGGCGGGAGCAAAACCCGGACGTGGTTTTTTTGGATGTTTTGATGCCGAAGATGACCGGTCCCCAGGTTCTTGCGGAAATCGGACGACAGCACAGCGGAAAAGTGATATTGATGTCGGCTTTCTCCGGGGAACACAATATGGAAACGGCCTTGCAAATGGGGGCGGACCAGTTTGTCCCAAAGCCTTTTGACGATATTTTTTCTATTGTGGGCCTGGCGGAGAAGTTAACCGGAGTTTAGGACATGAGAATCATTTCGGGAAAGTACAAAGGGCATCCTTTAGTGGATTTCCAGGCGGACCATATTCGCCCTACCACGGACCGTGTGAAAGAGACCCTGTTTAATAAACTGATGTTTGAGATTGAAAACACCCGGGTGTTGGACCTTTTTTCGGGCACCGGGAATCTGGGACTTGAAGCTCTTTCGCGTGGGGCCCGCCAGGTGGTCTTTGTGGAGAAGCATCCCAAATCCATTGAGATTCTTAAAAAGAATCTGGCCAAGTTAAAGGTCCCCGCCTCTGAGTATCAGATCGTCAATAAGGACGTATTATCTTATCTGAAAACTTTTGAAGGGGAGCCTTTTGATATCATTTTTGCCGATCCTCCTTTTACAGAGAAAATGGCCCATAAAGTCATGGAGAGTTTGAGCACAAGCAAAGCGTTTGGAGCCCCGACTCTAATCACCATTGAATCCGAGCGGCGCGAACGGATGGAAGATCTGTATGGCGATCTAGAGCGTTACGACCGACGTGAATTTGGTGACAAAATCCTTTCTTTCTTTTCGAAAAAACGCGATAACGATCGGCATGAGTAAGATCGCAGTCTACCCCGGAAGTTTTGATCCGATTACTCTCGGGCATGTTGATATCATTCAAAGAATTTCACATCTTTATGACGAAACAGTGGTGTTGATTTCCCAGTCTCCCGCTAAAAACGGTTTGTTTACTCCCGAAGAGCGCAAGAAACTCATCGAAAAAAGTCTGTCCCACCTGAAAAATGTCCGCGTGGACATTCATGAAGGCCTTACGACCGAATACATGAAGGGCATTCAGGCGCAAGTGATCGTTCGGGGGCTGCGGGCGGTGGTGGATTTTGAGTACGAATTAACAATGGCGAATATGAATAAAATGCTGGCGCCGCAAATTGAAACCATGCTGGTTTTTGCCGATCCCAAGTACTACTTTATTTCCTCCCGCGGAGTGAAAGAAGTGGCCCAATTCGGCGGCTCCCTAAAAGGTCTTGTCACGGACGTGGTCGCTGAGGCCCTGATGGATAAAATAAAGAGGTCGACATGATATTGTCAAAAAGAGCGCAAAATTTAAAGACGTCCCCCACTTTGTTCTTGGTTGCAAAAGCAAAAGAACTCCAAGCCAAAGGGCACCCGGTTATTTCCCTGACCGTGGGAGAGCCTGATTGGCCGACCTTCCCTGTGGCGGCAAAGGCCGGCCAGGAGGCGATCGAAAAAGGCATCACCAAATACACTCCCGCCAGCGGAACTGTGGAACTGCGCCAGGCCATCGTTGAAAAAGTAAAAAATGAAATCGGTGTGGACTACGCGGTGAAAAACGTGACCGTGGCCTCCGGAGCCAAGTTTATCATTTTTGGTGCCCTGCAAATGCTTTGCAGCCCCGGCGATGAGGTGATTTTGAATTCCCCCTACTGGGTGAGTTATCCGACCATGATTGAGTTGGCCGATGGGGTTCCCGTGATTGTGGAATGCGAAGCCGCCGATCACTTTAAAATGACGCCGGAGAAGCTGGAAAAGGCCATTACGCCCAAAACCCGCGCTTTCTTGTTCTGTTCGCCCAGCAATCCGACAGGGCTTGTTTACACCGCTGAGGAACTCAAGGCCTTGGCGGAGGTTTTGCGCCGTCATCCTCATGTCTATGTGATCTCTGATGATATGTACAACCGTCTGATGTTCGATGGTTCCAGGGTCGCTCCGCACATTCTGCAGGTGGCTCCGGATCTCAAAGAACGCGTGGTTCTTGTGAATGGCGGATCCAAGGCCTACTCCATGACGGGATGGCGGATCGGTTGGGCCCTTGGGCCTGAAAAGCTCATCACCGCCATGAGTGACTACCAAAGCCAGTCCACGGGGTCTCCTTCGAGCATTTCCCAGTACGCGGCGGTGGCGGCGATCAAGCACACGGAGCCTGACATTGCCGAGGTGGTCAAAACCCTTATCCACAGAAAAAACGCCGCCCTGGAGGAGTTTAAAAAGCTTCCGCAGTTGCATGTGGTGGAACCGCAAGGGGCCTTCTACCTGTGGGTGGAAATGAAATCCCTTTATGGCAAAACCTATAAAGACCGAAAGATCCAAAGCTCCAAGGACTTTGCGGATATCCTTTTGAATGAATACTACGTGGCCACGGTCCCGGGTTCAGAGTGCGGGTGTGACGGGTATCTGCGCTTAAGCTTTGCCTGCTCAATCCAACAAATGAAAGAAGCCATCCAACGGATGGCCACTTGTATTGCACAACTGACTTAAAAAACCGCGGCGCTCTATTGAGCGCAACGGTAGGCCAGGGTGACGGTTTGGTTTTCAACCAACGCGGGGCTGAAGCTTAAAACGGCCCCTGTCACTGTATTGGATGTGTTAAGGGCGCCATTGACCAGAACCTTGAGGCTTCCCGCCACGGGGGCGCATTCCAAAGAAATCTGATCCAGACGGTTCACCACCACGGTGCTAAAGAGATTCAGCTGAAGATCCGAGGAGCAGAGGCTGGAAATACCACCGCCGGTGAGTTCCGACGCCTTCTTATACACGGTTCCGGTATAGTGAGGTGAGAAGTAAGGGATGCCGTCCTTGATAAAGCTGGCATTTTGGTTCAACTGGTTCTGGCAGGCATCGGTGTCGGCAATAATGGAGTTGAAAGTAAAACGGGTGGAATCGCCAAAGACCGAGTTCGCCTGGGAGATCAGGTTGGCCGGCTGATCCTGGAACTCCAGGACCCGGATGCTGTTGTCGCTGTAGTTACGGCAGGCGGGAACTTCTTTATCCCCCAGGGCGGTGTTCACCCGGGAACAGTCTCCGGCCACGCTGCGCTCATCTTCATCAGATAATAAAATCACCGCCACCGAAGAGCCCGAACGATAACAGTTTTTGGTATTGTGGAGGCCCGCCTTCCAATTTGCGAAGTGATTGAAAGCAGCCTTGATCCCCCGCTCATCCCCGGTGCCCGGGTCCCCGGCCCCGAGGCGGGGAATGGAGTTATTAAAGATATTGGGATCCGCCGCAAGACCGGCCTTATTAAGTACGTAAGCGCCGTTCGACCAGGGAAGAGACACCCCCCAGTACCATTGGCCGCCACTGTAGTTTCCGGTGCAGTAAGGGCCTGTGCAGGTGTGGGTGCCGGTGCCGGAGGCCTGTCCCCCAATATTCATATCCGTCGTGGTGGTCAGGCACATCTGCCAATCAATATTAAGATTATTCATCTGAGCGGCCAAGGTGGTCATGGAGGCGGCCATGCGCTGCTGAACCGCGATCATTGAGGCCGAGTTATCAATCACAAGGAGGAAATCCACTTGGTTTTTGGCGGGCGGCACTTTCATGGAGTAATTCACGTCGCGGGGGCCACTGGGAGGAGAGCCCGGTGTGCTTCCGTCGTTCCCGTCCTCATGGCCGTCTCCGGGGGTGTTGCCGTCATTTCCGGGATTGGTCCCGGTGGCGGTGACGCCCGCGTTTGAAGAGTCCGCGGTAAAGCGGACATTCCCGCAGGCAGCCAGAAGTGCGATTATTGAAACGCTCATCAGGGCCGTCCTGAGCACCTTAATTTGATGTCGTTGAAGCATGCTTTTCCCCCTAAACACAAAGTAACACGTAAGGGGAAAATAGGCATAATAATTAATAGTTTACTTCCTACATTGGTACGTAAAAAGCCTCTCTTGAGAGAGTGTCAGACTAACGGCATGTGGAAGATTTGAACGCCCGGAAAAAACCTCGACAGCCCCTTTGGCGCTAATTGCATTTATAGGTCAAGGACACGGTCTTGCCCTCGGCAATGGCGTTACTAAAGTTTAGGACCGCCCCAGTCAGGGTGTAGGCGTTCGTGGCTGTGCCATCCACGGACACGAGCAGGGTCCCGGGAAGGGGGGTGCATTCCAGGGTCAAGGACGAAAGGGAGTTCAGGATTTTATCCTTAAAGAGGTTCAGGTTGGCGGAGTAGTCGGCGGCGCAAATGCTCCCGACACCCCCGTTGGTCAAATGGGACATCTCCAGATACTTCGTTCCCTGGTGGCTGGGGGAGCGGTTTCCGCTGTCATCCGGGGTGGTATCCTGTTCGTGTTCGCAGGCCGCGTCTCCGACGACAATGGAGTTGAAGGTGAAGCGGACACTGGAGCCGAAGATGGTTTTCGCTTGGGCCAGAAGGGTGGCCGGGAGGTCCTCGTTCTGAAGGGCTTTGCAGGAGGTTGGGTCCTCTCTCATGTCGGATTTAAGGCGGCTGCAATCCCCGGCAACACTGCGTTCGTCCTCATCGGAGATCACGATCACGGCCACCGCGGCGTCCTTACGATAACATCCGCTCGTGCCAATGACCCCTGGCTCGCCATTATAAAAATGATGATAAGCGGCCTTGAGGCCCCTTTCATCCCCGGATCCCGCCACCCCGGCGCCGATGGCATCAATGGTTTTGGTGAAGATGGTATTGAGCCCGGAGGTTCCTTTTTTTAACACCCAGGGAGAGGTGTTGCCCGGGGGCGTGTAGCCTTCCCAGAAATTAGAAGCACCCCAATGATAGGCTCCCTTGGTGTACTGGTCCCGCGTGACAGTCACGCACATCTGCCAATCCATGGGGACGGAGGCGCTTTCCAGGAGCGAGGCAAAACCGGAAAGGCGGTTGGCCAGCTTGGTCTGGTCGGCTTTCATGGAGCCCGAATCATCAATGATCAGCAGAATGTCGACTTGGTTGGGATTGGCCGGCACCACGGTGGAGTAATTCACGGTGCGCCCGCCGGGAGTTGCCGTGGGGGTCACGGCGGGAGTCGGAGTTGCGCCCCCAACATCAGGATGCACGGCTTCGCCATCGGTGTCTTGCCCCACGGGTGTTCCATTCTCCTGCACGCTGAAACGGACATTGCCGCACGCACTGAGAGTCAAAGCGAGAAGGATAGGGAGGAAAACTCCCTTCTTGAATGAGATAGGTCCCGGCATGAGTGGATCCCCCTAAGCCCAGCTTAGCATAGTCCCATTTGTAGACAATGCGGTGGGGGCATTATCAAAACTTTTGTCGCAAACTGAGACTTTGGTCTGTTGTGACGGCGGGGGGTTATCTTCTAAACTTGAGGGGAGTCTACGACGGAGGCCCTGTGAGCTTTTGGGTGTTGATCCAGATTTTATTGAATTTGATTTTACTAGCGGGTGTAGTGGGGGTGTGGATGCGCCTGCAGCGCCCGCAAAAGGATGATCCCCGTTTAAGCAAAGGCCTGCAGCTCTTGCAAAGCAAGATTGCGGTGTTGGAGGATCTCTCGGACCGGACTGAGGTTCAAGTGCAACAACTGACGGCGCTTTTAGAGCAAAAAGTGCGGGAAGTGCAACAACAAGTGCAGTCTTCGGAAAAGCAACTGCAAAAGATCGAGCAAAGCATGCAAAAGAGCCTGGAAGTGGCAAAAATTTTCCAGGACCGAATCCCTCATAATGAAATCGTGGAAAGACAAAGCACGATCAAATACGTCAAGGCTGCGCGTCTGGCGCATCAGGGGTTGAGCGTGCAGGACATCGCCGCGCAGGTGGATTTGTCTTTAGGTGAAATTGAAATGATCGCCAAAGTGAATAAAGACCAACTGATGTTCTGTGAGGAAAGCCTGCCGGAGTGGGCTCAGGACTCCACCAAGCCGGAGGAAGAAGCCAGGGACACGGACGTGGACGCGTTTCAGGAGTCCCGGCTGGATCTGGATACGCCCCTGAGCCGGGAGGTTCCGGTGGATCTAGCGAAGGCCTTTGAGGTGCCGAAAGCGGATCAGGAGGCACTTAAAAAATTAGGGGATGCCTTCCGTCAGGCCTGTGAGACCGCCAACCATCTGCAAGAGGTCACTCAGGGCTTTGTGGAGACCAACAAACCTGTGGAAGCGCCCAAATCCAAAAGCGAAGGGCCCTTGATTCGACCTGTCACATTTCCGCGAATTGAAGTTTAAAGGACGTATTTCCCTGACTTCGTGACGGAGTCGTTACCAAGTATATAAGCTTTCATCCAGGCCCTTGTGCCGACTATCCATCCGGCGCCGCTTTGTGGGATACCTTTCCCTATGGAAAATCAATTGGATGGTCAAACGGGAAAAACTTTTCAGGTCAAAGATTTCTTGGCTCTGCTGCGACGGCACTGGAAAATGTTTGCGGGAATTCTCTGCACTCTTTTATTGGGTTCGATCTGGCTTTACACTTACAAAATCCCTTATATCGGCAAAGGGCGCCTGCTGGTGAATGACTCGCAGAACAGCTCCCTGCAAGCGTTCTCGACTTCTTATTTTGGCATGACCAAATCCGTTGCGGACGGCAAAAAAGGCAATACCCAGATCGGAAAGCAGATCGAGGTCCTCAGGACCCGCGAATTTTACCAGCAGCTTTTAAACAGGGTTGAGAACCACCCGCTGAACAAATTCGTCACCTTGGAAGAGCAAAAGGTTTATAACAGGCTCAAGGATTCGTATTTGAACGAGGTCCTCAAGGACGAAGCCAGCCGTCAGGATTTTCTTATGAAACTGGACTCCTGGGCCCAGGCAAAGATGGAGTCCGATTTTGAAATCCGGATTTCTTTTTCAACCCCCTCGAAGGCGCTTTCCATGTTCCTGACCAATACGGCTTTGGATCTGGCCTCGGAATTTCTGCGGGAACGGGAGATGCAGGAGATCCAGGAGGTGGAATCCTTTATCACCCGGCAAAAACAGAGTGTGGATAAGACCATCCAGGAGCTGACCTCGGAATTAGCGAGTTTTCAGTCCAAGCCTGAAAACCTGATCTCCATGACCAGCCGGGAGAAAATGGGGGAGTACCTCTCGGACCTTATGGTGCGGATCAATGAGACTCGTCTGAAGATCTCAGAAAACAAGAAGGACATTGAATTCCTGCAAGAGGGCGGTTCCGAGGGGAGGGGCCCGGGCAGCACTTTGTATGGCGTGGGGGGGCGGATTGAATCTTTGCGTTTGGAAAACAAATTGCTGGCAAGCCGGCTGTCCCAGCTTCAGGAGTCCGTGGACCGCATCGGGAAGAATCTGAAAATTCTGCCGGTGGCCCTGCAAATGCTCGAGGACAAGCGCAAGAAATCGGAACTGGAATATGCCAAGTACAAGGAACTCAGCGAAACCCTGGCCAAAGTCGAGGCGCAAAAACTCTCGATTCGGGACCGTTTTGAAATCCTGGAACGAGCGCGTTGGGACAACACTCTGCCACAGGTGGATTTGGTGACCTTGGGCTTTTTGAGCTTTGTCATCGCTCTTGTGTTTTGTTTGACCTACATCTACCTGAAGTATCTTTGGGGTTCCCAGGCAAACCTTCCCAGCGAGATCGTGCGCAATGTGGCCGCCATGGATGAAGAAGGCGATCCGCAGATGATTTTTGAAAACAACAAGATCAAATTTCAGTTGGGTAATCAGGAGTCCATGGAATGAAGACCTTCCCCTCTAAAAAAACCACGGCCTTTTTGCTTTTGCTGTGCTCTCTGATGGGGGCTTGCACCAAACAGGCCTCTCCAGACCTGAAAAAAAGCGTGGAAGCCAATGAAAGCGCGCGAAGCTTGGTCGAGTGGGAGAGTTCGCCACAGAACCCCCGGGCCGTGTTTAAAACCTATCGGGAGGAGTTTAAATCCCGCCCGGAGATCGCCAAAGAGGTCTGCGCCGGGCTGACAAAACTCAAGCCCCAGGACCTCTCCCTTTTCGAGGAGGAGATCAACAACGCTGAAAATGGCGCTCTGTTAAAGGACTGCCGTGACTCTTTGAAAAAAACCCTGGAGGACTATTGGCAGGAGCAGAAGAAAAGCCTGCAAAATTCGACTCTCCACTTTCAGTTCCAACCACGGATTGAAAAACGGGATCTCTCGAAAGGGTATCGCGCCAGAACCGGCGATGTGAACCCGAAGGAACTCATCATGACTTTTGATGATGGCCCTCATGAGATTTACACCCCACGGATCCTGGACATTCTGGAAATGGTGAACGCGAAGGTGATGTTTTTCCACCTTGGAAGCAACGTGCCCCGGCTCCCGGCCCTTCTTCAGCGCGAAGCCAAGGCCGGGCATGTCATCGGTTCGCACTCCGTGAGCCACCGTTGCCTGGCTAGGAATCCCATTTGCACCAAGGCCAATGGAGGCACCCCCTTAAGCTTTGAGGATGCGACGTCGGAGATTCGCGGCGGGCACCAGGCGATCTATGACGTATTGGGTTTTGTGGACCCCTTCTTCCGCTTTCCTTATGGGGAATCCGATGCGGAGTTGACCCAGTTTCTGGCCGACAGGCAGGTGGGGCAATTTTATTGGAATATTGATTCCGGAGACTGGCGGGCCCAACCTCTTCGGGACCTTCTGGCCAATACCTTGGGGCAAATCGACAAGGCTCAACGGGGGATTGTTTTGTTTCATGATACCCAAAGGCGGACTCTGGAGATTTTACCCGAGTTTTTAAAGGCCCTCTGGGAGCGCGGGTTTAATCTCGTGGTTTTGCAATCTTTGGATGAGCAAGCGCGCGACAACAGCCAACTCGTGACAAAACGCCCCCCTCTTCCGTAAGATAGGCGGCATGAGCCGCGTGGATATTGACCGCCCTTCAACCTGGAAATCTTATCATAAAGGCCTTTGTGCGTCCTGTTGGGGCGGGTGTTGCACCATGCCCGTGGAGGTGCATCTTCAGGATCTGATCCGTCTTGGAGTGGTCAGTGAGGATGAGGCCCAAGGGTCGATTAAAAAACTCGCCAAGCGCCTGGCGAAAGAGGGCCTGATCAGCTCTTACCGCCAAGGGACGGAGCTCTTCATGCTCACACAAAAACACGGGCGGGATTGTTACTTCCTGGATTCCAGAACCCGCCTGTGCACGGTTTATGAAAAGCGTCCCGACGTGTGCCGGAAATTCCCCTCCATCGGCCCCCGCCCGGGATGGTGTCCCGCCACTCCGAAGTGAGGGCCGGCGCTTCCGCCTTGTCTCAAAATGAGATTGTCTAAGCTCTTTTCAGACGTGCGCGCAACAGGGCTCTTTCTCAGTGGGGGAGCCCAGTCAGGGCTCTAGGGGGCCTTAAAATCCAACTCAGGTGGCACGAGCCTGGCTTATGCAATAGGAAAGCACTTGAGCGAGGTTTATTATGGGTTCCACAAATCGTTATGTCACCGGAATGATTCTGGCTGCGGCGATTGTTTTTGTCGGAGGATTTTATGTCCTGCGTGGAACGTCCAGAAGTCTTCGTCAAAATGACTTTGATATGTCTTATAGTATGCCCCGGCCAAAGAACGCCCTTTATAATTTCTTTTTTGGTTTAGGGGGCCGTGAGATCGAGCGCATTGAGGTCAATCCTTTTAAGGGCAAAGAGACTCCCGCCGGGGGCGCGAAGGCCGCCGGTGTTCCTGCAAACGCTGCCAAAATCCCCGCCAATGTCAAGAAAGCGGCCGTGGTTCCGGCGAAACCCGCCGCGAAATCCGCGGCAGCTCCTGCTAAGCCGCAAGTAAAAGTGTCGGTGGTGAATGCCGCCCCGGAACCCACGGCTCCGATGACGGACTCCGGGCCCCTGGACGGAGCCGCTCCCGGGAAGCTCGCCGCCGCCGCGAATCCTCCTGGAACCTCAGGAGCGCCAAATGAAACCAAAGATAAAAACGGAGATAAGCTCAGCAGCGGACAGTGGCGGGCGTTGATCCAGGCCCAGCCCACAAAAGAAAATATCATGAAGCTTGTCACGGCCTTCAATAACAAGGAAGTGGATTCGGCCACGCTCTATCTTATTATGAATGAGCTGATGCAAAGCTCGAATTCTGAAAATCAGAAACTCGGTCTTCTGATCGGCCAGAGCATTCCGAGCCTGCAAAGTTTCAACATCGTCTCGGACAATTACGAGAAATTGGATTCCGACACAAAGAAGAACGCCGACGCTTACCTGGAAACCTATATGCAAGGCTCGCGGCTGGGAATTCTGGCTCTGGCCCTGCAATCAGAAAACACCGCCGTCGTATTCCATGCCACACAGACCCTGGTGACGGGGTTGGGGAAGGTGAAAAACAACCCCACTCCCGTGGTGGATGGCAACCGCTATGAGACCGGCCGGGGGATTGTTGCCTCAAGTACGGGCAAAACCTACAGCGGCTTTGTGACGATTCTGCAGAAGTTGGCCTCCTCCTCTGATGGGGCGATCGCTTCGATGGCGCAAACCGCTTTGTCACAGATTCAGGCGATGGGGAATAACTAAGCCCGGCTTTTCTTCCTTCTAGACTATTTCCACAAATTGGTTTTTGATGAAGGCATGTTCGGCATACTCACGACGATCCTCCTTCTTTTTATTTCACTCGGGACTTGGGCGAGTCCTTTACCCAACAACCTGACCTCCTCCGAACGGGAAACGACGCTGGGGATTTTGGGGTTCGGCACCGCCTCCAAGCTGCTCTCAAGCCCCTATCCTTTGGGGGGCTTTCAGGGGGTCGAAATCGGGATCTCCAGCGAATTCATCCCCGTGGCTGATTTAGCGAGCCTGGGTTCCAAAACCGCCAAGCGCTCGGATTTTAATTATTATAGCGTGAGCCTGGCAAAGGGCCTATTCTACAATGTCGATATTTTGGTGCAGTTCATTCCCATCCCCCAGGATGAATCCGTGTCCGGCTATGGAGCGCAGGTGCGCTGGGCCTTTTACGAGACGAACTTCATGCCCGGGGCCCTGAGCCTGATCCTCCATGGCTCGGGCACCAATTTCGGCAACGTGCTGGGGACGGAGACCTCGGGGGCGGATGTGGTGGCGTCGGTGAATATGCGGGATGTGTCCTTGTTTTTTGGTGCTGGCCGGGCGCGTTCGGTCGGAAGTTTTGCCGGGGGGACCGGCGGTGTCACGGACAGTGGTCAGACGGAATCCGCGGACGTTTTTTCCATGCACACGGTCTTTGGGATCACCATCAAGATGTCAGAATTGTTCCTGTCTTTGGAAGTCGACCGCTTTATCCAATCCTCCTACGCGGGAAAGCTCGGATGGCGCTTTTAAGAGAGCCTACTTCTGGGCCTTTTCAATGAGTTTTGTCGTGGATTTGCCATCCACAAATTGCAGGGACAGGACCTTGCCCCCATGGGCAAGCACAAAATCCGAACCCACGATCTGTTCCACTTTCCAGTCGCCGCCTTTGACCAGAATATCGGGCTTCACGAGGTGAATCAGCTTTTCCGGCGTGTCTTCAGCAAAGACCACGGCGAAATCCACGCAACCCAGAGCGGCCAAGATCTCGGCCCGGTCCTCTTCCAGTTGCACGGGGCGGGTGGGGCCTTTTAAGCGGCGCACGCTGGCATCACTGTTGACGCCCACGACCAGCAAATCCCCGAGCCTTTTTGCTTCCTGCAAATAACGAACGTGGCCGACATGAAGGAGATCAAAGCAGCCATTGGTGAAAACAATCTTTTTGTTCTGGGATCGGAAGGGGGCCAGGGAGGTGGAAATATCAGCGAATTTAGCGATCTGGCCCATGCGACATTAAACTTTCTTAAAGAGGGAGGCCCCGGTGATTTCACCGGCAAGGTCCTTTTTCATGATCAGCGAGAGCAGAGGTAAGACCACAAAACCCGTGGCGATGACAAGCAGGCTGCGGCTGAGAACCCGCAAAGAGTAACCCACGCTGTTCATATCTTCGGGGCGGCTGATGCGCTGCTCAAAGGCCCACTCGCCGGGAGTGGCTCCCAGGAAAAGGCGATGCACCAGAAGATAAATGAAACTCACGGACGCCAACAGGGCAAAGGTCGAGAGATAAATCATGCCGCTTTCATCCGGATTGGACAAGTTGGCGATCAGATCCGCCTTGGTGATAGTCAGAACGATGATCATGCAAAGCAGGCTGGCGGCGATCACTAGCATGGAATCGAGCATGGCTGAAGAGAAATTCCAGTAGTCAGCCGCATACTCTTCCACTTTGGCCGCCGGTTGCGGTTGGGCCTTGGGGGCGGCCTTGTTTTCAAAATCCAAATGGCGGTTTTTTTGGAGGGTTTTTAGGATCTCATCCACGGCTGCTGAGGTGGGAGTGGTTTCGGGCACCACGGGTGAAGAGGGGGCCTTGCGGGGAAGGGGGGAACGAAGTGGATCCGCTTCTTCCTCCTCAAGCAAAGAAAGGCCGGTGTGGTTTAAGCTGGTCCCGGGCTGAGTCACCGCGAAAGCCGAGTCAAGATCCTCTACTTTTTGAGCAGAGGCTTTCTTCTTGTGAAAACCCAGACCTTCCGTGAGTGGCTTAAACTCAAACTCTTCAAATGGATCCATTCCATCTCCTTCCTGATGAGCCAAAAAACATCAACACATCAGATCAAAGTCATACTTTAGGACGGAGACTAGGGCCATGCAAGCCGTTTCAACTCTCAAAACCTGGGACCCCAGGGTCACTGGATAAAGGGCCAGGTGGCGCATTTTGTCCACCTCCGCCGCGGAGAAGCCGCCTTCACTGCCCACAAAAACCCATATTTCCTTGGGCCTGGAACCAACCTCTTGCTTTTTCTGCGCCAAATAGTCCTTAACGCCGAGGGTTGAGCTCCCTTCATAAGCAAAAAGACCCAAGGCGGAGCTTTTCTGGTTAAAGACCTGCAAGAACTCATCAAGATCCATCGCGGGAGCGATGCTCATCAAATCCCCCCGCCCGGACTGTTGCGTGGCGGAGCGGACGATCTTATCCCAGCGCTCAACCTTGTTCGCCGACAAAGCTCCGGGAGTGCGTACAAAGCTGAACTCGGTAAAGAGAGGTTGAATGCTTTTGACTCCCATTTCAACGGCCTTTTCAACAATGGCGTCCATCACGGGAAATCGCGACACCGCCAAGGCCAGATGAATATGAGGCTCCGGCAGGGGCGGAATGGCTCGCTCCTCAAGAACACGGGCCTCGGCATTTTTCTTGCCGACGCTGATGACTTCCACCAGATAAGCTTTGCTGTCTTCATTCAAAACTTCGAATTTAGACCCCACCCCTTGGCGGCAAACATCAAAAACATGGTGGAAAGTGTCCCCTGTAAAATGGACCCTGTCGCCAAAAAGATCTTTTTTTTCAATCCAATACCGGCGCATGCCTAGCCCTCGGTTTCTTCGGAGGGGAGGGGTTTTTGCACCCAGTATCCCACCCACTCTTCCTTCTCCAAGCGGCGAAGAACCTTCAAGTGGGAGGCTTCGATGAACTTCTCAAAAAACAGGTTGTCTCTTTCCGTGAGGATCCCCGTGAGGAATAAAAAGCCTCCCGGTTTCAGGACCCGCAAAAGATCCTTGCGGATATTAATCAGAACACCGTCAATGATGTTGGCGATCACGACGTCGTATTCGCCCCGGACTTCTTCCAGTAACGCATCAGAGATTTCAATTTCAGGAAGATGGTTGAGTTTCACGTTTTCTTTGGCGACCCGGCGGGCTTCGGGATCGATCTCAATGCCGGTGACCAGGCCAAAGCCGCTCTTGGCGGCAAGCATCGCCAGGATCGCGGTTCCCGTGCCGACATCAAGCAGACTCCAATCGGGGATCTGCTTTTTGTATTTTTCCGCAAGCTTGTGGACAAAATAAGAGGCCATCTTCGTGGTGGCGTGGGTGCCGGTGCCAAAGGCCATGCCGGGATCAATAAAAATCGGCTGTGTGCACTCGGCCGGCGTTTCCAGCCAGGAGGGAATAATCCAAAAGGGACCGACCAGTTGAAAGGGTTTGAAGCCCTTTTTCCATTCCTCAAGCCAATCCTTGTTTTCCTCTTCAAAGAGGCGGGCCTGGACATTGGGATCCAGGCTTTTAAGGCCGGTGAAGAACTCCTGGGGGGGCGTCTCCAGAAAAAACACGTCTAAGTCGTGAGTTTTTACCGGGACCAGGTCCGGATCATAGGTGAGATCGGGCTGGACATAGACGAGGGCTTCGGTGACGCCACTGGCGCCGTGAGCGAAGGCATGGGCGGTGATTTCATCCTCTAAAACGGAAGGGACTTGGCTAAGGCGGACGCGGAAATATGAACTCATAGGGACTTAGTTCTGCCCTAAATTCCCGGCGCGGTCCAGTTTACTGCACTTTGGCGGCGCCAGCATCTGCAGATTTTTCAAGTTTGGGAGCGGTGGGGGCCACAGGTGCCGGACGCACGGGAGCCGGGGCCGAAGCCGACGGAGCGGGGCTGACGGCGGCGGTGCTTCGTTTCTTGTAAACTGGTTTATGCGAATCCACAAAGGCCCCCTTCAGATCAATGAGGTCCCCGTTCATTAACCCGATTTGTTCCAACATCGGAAGCTCATCCCGGGAGAGGAGTTTGTATTCCCGGGCCACGGAGATTTTTCCATAGGTGGCAATCACCCGAAGCTGCCCCACCGGGATCTGGATTTCGCCATAACTTTGCGAGCCGCTGGCATCCCGCACCTGGATTTTACGGACGGCCGTGACCACCAGGTTCTTTTTCAACCCGTCGGATTCTCCGCCGTTGATATAGAAGTCTTTGTAAACAATGTCATCGTCGTGGAGCGTGATATGGCGGCGGACATCGACGATGGCCAGGCTTTCGGCCCGGGCCGTGGCGTTGACGCCAACCAGTGTTGCGAAAATAAAAAATCCCCAAGCTTTCATAGTCTCCACTCCCTTGGGGATGTCATCGGATGTTTTATTTTGAAACTTTATAAGACCTTCAGCCAGAGCTTTCTTACTGTGAAACGATGGCCCCCTGAAGAGTCCCGTACACCTTGTATCCTCCGGAGGTTGTGTACACGGCGCTGTTATTGGCCCCATTGCTGGCTCCCACAAGCCCCACAGAGGCGGAGACTTTATAAGAGCCGGTATTGGTGGCTTGAGCTTGACCGGATCCGGACGTGATTCCATGGGCCTGTCCGGGGGCGCTGAGGATTTTGTTCGTGTCGATCATGCTTTGAATGGATGCTTCCATGGAGCAAGCGGCAAGCATTAAGGCCAAAATGGCAAATACAATGACAGATTGTATCTTTGCGACTTTCATCACCGAAACCTCCTGCTTAAGGACGTATCGGTTAAAAAGCAAACAAGCTTGAAGGTGATGAAAAAGCGCCTCAAATTGAGGCGCTTTTTCCGGCCCTAGGGATGGGAGGGCTTGGTGATGTTATAGAAAGAAGCACGAGAATAGCCTGTGCCTGTATTTCCAGCTCCGGAGCCGGGTTTTCCCACTTGGGAGTAAACGCCGGCCTTAAAGTACAAGGCCTGGTCTTTCCAAAAATTACTGATGGGCTCCGTGGCCGAGTAGGTGACGCCGTTGTGAACCGCGCTGACCGAGAGAGTAGAACGGGTGGCCTTGATGGTGTAGGAGAACTTGGCGTTCAAGGGAATTTTTGTGGGCTTGCCAGCGCTGGACTTAAGAACGAACTTGGTTTCTTTAAAACCGGGGCCCGATTTATCATCCACGAAAAAAAGAACCCCTTTGTCATAGTAAAGGCGGCAGAGTTCATCGTCAGGGCCGTGAATCTGGCCAATAACGATGCGGCTGGTGCCCGTGGTGGCGGTGGCCAGTTGATTGACCGCCAAGGTCGCGCTCATGGTTCCTCCTTTGCTGGTGGTCCAGGAGGCTTCATCCCCTGAGGCGGTGAGCTCGCGCAATTCCGAGCGGGGATAATGGGATCCGCGGGTGGTGGCTCCGTCTGCGGGAACCTGAAAGACCATGGCCGCATCTTTGCCGGTGGTAAAATAAGGGGCTTCTTGGAAGTTCTTGGGAATCGGGCTGACTTCGGCGGCAACCCCTGATTTCTCTCCATCACTGTCAATCGGTAATGTCAGCTTCCATACGGACAAATCGAAGCGGCCTTTCGAAGGCGCATTCGCATTAGAGTTCGCCGAAGATGCGCCGAAGGAAGTGGACAGGAAGAACAAAGTGAATAAACAGACTGCATTTCGCAGGCTCCGATTGAAAAGCATGCATCCCCCTTTGAGATATCGGTGTTTGTTAAGGATACCACTTTGAGAAAGTGGCGGAACAAGAACCTGGGTTTTTGCGGAATTTGTCTCAGCTTGAGACGACGCAAGTCTGCACGGAAGAAAAGACCTCCCAAAGGGAGTCCTTTCTTCCGGCATGTGAGAGGGCTTTATTTTGGATTCACGGCCGTGGGGATTTTGTCGGTGAAGGCGCAGAAGGTCTTTTTGACTTCTTCGGAGTTTTGCAGACCCAGTTTCACGAACTCCTGGGACAAACGGGCTCCTTCTTGGACTTGAGTTTGAGCGAAATCAGCCCAGGTGTGAGCCGCGCGCAAGCCTTGGTCGAAGAAATTTTGAGTTGTTTTCACCTGCCATCCCCAAATCTCACGCAGAGTATTTGTTGCTGTCTCGGCGTAACCAAAATAAGGGTTCTCAAGGGTTGAATGCTCTTTTTGTGCCATAAAATCTCCTTAGGTTAAAATTTGCTGCTTTTGCAGCAAATTCAGTCTGACGAAACTCACGGAAAAAATCGACAAAAATTTGCTGCATTTGCAACAAATTAAGATTTTCGTCCTCGGGCCTTGTTAGCACCTGCGTTCGATTTTTTAGTGAAAGGAGAAATGAGGGCTTTCATATTTGACAATGTCAATTCACCCATCTGGGACATGAACTTAAGATTTTGCTCCAAAAGCGGGGTCCAGAACGAGCTCAGGGACTTTTCATTCATGCGGATCATGGTCTCTAACAGTTCCACCGGAAAATGTTGGGCACGACCTTGTTCCAGAAGAATTTGTGTCAAAACCTCGGCAGTGATGTCACCTCCGCTTTGCGCATCGGTCACTTGAATCTTCCGGCCTTTTTGAATCCAGGCTTCGATTTCCGTCAGTGTGATGTAGCTTTTATCTTCCGAAGAATAGAAGCGACGATTCCCGTATTTTTTGATCTTTATCACGTCTTCCATATCTAGAGCAATTACTCCTCTTTTTTGCGATTGCAACAAAATTCAATACCATGCTTAAATTTTATGAAGTCACAGGAGGCGCGCGATGGAAAGTAAAATGCAACGCATGGAAGAGTTGATGGAACGGTCGCTGGATGCGGTGACCTCCCGGCCGCTGTTTTTGACGGCCGTCTCGACGATCCTGAACATGAACTCCTACCGGAAGATCTGGTTCCGTAAAACCATGGAAGCCGTCTGGAAGGATCTTGAACTGCCCATCCGCCGGGACCAGGACAAACTCATTCATCATATCGAAGAACTGACTTTGAGGATCAAAAAACTCGAACTGGACCTGGCGCGCAGCCAGGACAGCGGGGACCCCCACACCGGGACTGAAGAAGACACCCCCAAACGCAGCGGCGTGGTCAAGCCGGTGCATAAAATCTCCGCCGTGGCGGGAATGGAACTTCGCTGACTATGTGGGATTTTCAACACTGGCCCGAAACTTCAGGTGTGCTGGATTTCCTGAAAACCGCCCGCGACTCATGGGGGGAGATCGGTTCAACCCCTTATGAGGTCCTGGAGCAGGCCGGGTCGGTGACTTTGCGAAAGTATAAAACCCCGGCCAAGGGTGACGAGCGCGCGCAGCCGATTTTGATTTTGCCCTCCTTGATCAACCGTTCGTTCATCCTGGACCTCCTGCCGGAAAAAAGCCTGATTCGAAGATTCCTCGACCAAGGTCATGATGTCTATCTGGTGGACTGGGGGATTCCTCTCAGTCACGAACGTTATCTCAGTTTTGAAAAGCTTTTGACCCTGCATCTGGATTTGTTTTTGAAAAGGATCCACCTGGACTGCGGCGGCCGGAAGTTGCATCTGGTGGGGCACTGTCTTGGCGGCACGTTGGGGTTGGTGGTGGCCAATCTGCAGCCGCGGAATTTCTTGTCTCTGACCTTGGTGACAACACCCGTGCGCTTTCAGGAAAACGACAAACTCAGCCTATGGTGCCGAAACCCGCACTTTAACATTGACGCCTTTATCGAGGCCTACGGCAACGTGCCTTGGGCCCTTTTGCAAGCGGCGTTTTTGGCACTAAAGCCGACGCAAATGCTGGCCAAGAGACGGCAGTTGAAGGCCAAGGGCAAGGATCAAAACTTCCTCAGGAATTTTTGGGCGATGGAAATATGGTCCCATGACAACGTCAATTTCCGCGGGGAGTGTTTTAAGATCCTGCTTCAGGATCTTTACCGCATGGACTCATTGGTGAAAGGGACTTTGGAGATTGACGGCCGGTATATTGATCTTCGCCGGCATAAGCTTCCCACCTTCGTTTTAATTGCGAAGTCGGACCATATTGTCTCCGAGGGAAGCCACTTATCCCCAGAAATGGTCCCTTTAACGAAGGATTTTGTGACAGTGACGGCCGAAGGGGGGCATGTCGGGGCCCTCCTCGGGGGACGTTCTCAAAAGTTGGTGTGGCCCGAGTTAACGGAGTGGATGGCAAGCTGTGAAGTCTAAAGTCTTACGAAAAAAAGTTTTTACTCCGGCCTCCGGGCGGGATCTGGTTTACTCCTTTTCGGAAGGCGAGGGAGTCCCCCTGATTTTTCTCAACGGCCTTGGGGACTCCATGGAGAGTTGGGCGGCCGTTCTCGAACTTCTTCCGACGAACCGGCCATGTCTGTTGGTGGATTTGCCCGGCCAGGGAGAAGCCTTGGAGTTGGAACTTCAGGCGAGTTCCATACATAGTTATCACCTGCCGATTGAGCAGCAGGCGGCGGCGCTGAAGGAACTTTTGGATTTTCTTGGGGTTGAAAAATTCGGGCTCGTTGGCTTTTCCTACGGCGGGGGGGTCGCATTGGGTATGGTCCAGAGGCACCGAGACCTCGTTGAGGACCTCATTTTGATGTTGCCCTTTATCCTCCGCCTGGATCTGTCCTTCCCCTTGGCCCGGTTGTGGGTGGCTCAGTTTGATTTCTTAAAGTCCCTGACCCCCCAGCATCTGCGCCATCCTTTTCAGGCCCTTGAAAGATCTTATGAGAGATTTATCGATCACTACATGAGCTTCCGTTATCTCAAACGCATTCCGGATGAACGCTACCGGCAGGTGGCGGTGGAGCTCTCGCGTGGGATTATGGAGTTTAATTCGTTTGAAGTGATTTCCCAGATTCCTGAGGACAAGCTGGTTCTGGTCACCTCGGGGATGGACACCTTGGTGCCGCAAAGTCTCTACCAGGAGTTCTGGTGCCGCATTCCCGAGCACCAGAAGCGGGCGTGGGTGAATGTTCTTAATGGAGAGCATCTTCTTCTGGAGCAAGCGCCCGAGTATGTGGCGGAAGTCCTTAAAAAAGCCCTGCAAGGGGAGCTTCGAGGTGTCCTGAAAGCCACGCTGGGACGGGCAAAGCAAGAGCAATCACTTTAGTTTTGCCTATCAATTTTTCGCAACAATACATGGGATTTCTTTTTATTGGACTTCCCTGGGACCCTTTGCTACTCAAAGTCCATGAAAAATATTTTTTTATTTACGACTGCCCTTTTTCTTTCATTAACTGCCAGCGCCGAAGTCCGCTACTTAAAGCTCTCTAAAGGTAAGGCCATTGCTTACGAATATCTGATGGCACGAAATGGAGCGCCCACTTTGGTGCTCTTGCCGGGAGTAAACCGAGCCCTGACCTCGGAAGACCCTTCCGTCGAAATCCTTGTCCATGCAGGATGGAATGTGGTGCTGCCTTCTTTGTCGGCCCATCCCTTGTCTCTTCAAGGTTTGTCTAAGAACGAAGACCCTTATTTTACTCAAGACTCCACAGTGCGGTCCGACAGCCTTGCCAAGGACATCGAGCAGCTCCTCACCTACCTGAAAGTGGAGCGGGCGATCCCAGTCACTCTTTCCTATAGCTCGGCATTAGGCGCTTATATGGATCCTAAGAGATTCCCGCACATCATTGAGACTGTGCCTATGGGAACCGCCATGGAAGCCGACCCGCAAGCCGCCACCGTGGCAAGCCTTTGGGAAAACTGGTTCCGCTTGAATCCTTTTATGGCCCCTTTCTGGATTCGCCAGTTCCGTGACAATTCCTACTGGCTTTACTGGAGTGCCGCAGTTGAAGCCAACCTCTCTGAAGATCCAGAGTTCTACGGTCCCTCGCCGCGCGTGCGAGAAATCAAGCAAGGTTACGTCACCATCACTCGTGCCGCTGAAGATTTTGATTTTACAAAATGGGATTTCTCCAAAGACCGCCGCACCCGTGACTTTGTCTTTGCGGAAAACGAAGACGCCGGACGTTTGGCAAACCAGATGCTAGTCTTAAAAAATTACCTAGCCACAGGAAATGCCGCCCGAGTTGTAGTGGTGAAAGACGCGGGCCATATTCTGCCCACAGATCAACCTGAAATTTACGCCCAGGTTGTGTCCCTCCTCGCCGCAACTCCGCAACAAGAAGGCGTGCAGTTTGTAGTGGTTAAAGAAAACGACAATCTTCGCAAGGTTCGTTGGCAAGGACGTGACGCTCTGGAAGCGTGGATGAAGCAAGCCCTGCACTAGCGGGGCAAGCGTTCTACTAATTTTCTCTTTAGAATTTTTCCGCTATCCCCTTTAGGAAGTTCATCTGTAAAGATGAACACCTTGGGGATTTTAAATTTCGCCAAATTTTTAAGGCAATGCTCACGCAGGTCCGCTTCCGTGAGATCTTCGCGGTCTTTGACGATAAAGGCCGTCCCGGCCTCGCCCCATTTTTCATCCGGCACACCAATCACAGCCACTTCCCGCACTCCTGGAAGGGTGCGGATGACTTGCTCAAGTTCCGGTGGATAGACGTTCTCTCCCCCGCTGATGTACATTTCCTTTTTTCTGCCCACCACATAGAAATAGCCTTCTTCATCCACCCGGACTAGGTCGCCCGTGCGAATCCAGCCATTTTGAATGGTTTCTTGCGTGGCTTTTTCGTTCTCCCAATAACCGGACATGCACATCGGCCCTTTTAAGAGCAGCTCACCGATTTCATTCGGACCCAACTCCTGGCCGGAGGGGCCAACCACTTTGGCATCAATATAAAAATTAGGGAAACCAATGGAGCCGATCTTGCGAATAGCGTCTTCTTCATTCAAGGAAAAGACATTGGGACCGAATTCCGTCAGGCCATACCCCTGACGGATGGGAATCCCTTTTTGATCCCAGGTTTTAATAAGGTTCAAAGGCATAGGTTCGCCGCCGGCGATGGCATAACGAACCCGGGATAAATCACACTTGGGGAAAAGAGGCGAGCGAGCCATCATCTCCAAGGTGGTCGGAACGCCAAACAATAAAGTGGCCTTCTCTGCCTCCGAGAGCTGTAGGATCTTGTCAGCATCGAATTTTCTCAAGAAAACCACGGACCCCCCGCGGTGGAGGAGGGGGGTGGTCAACACATGCCAACCGCTTGTATGGAAAAAGGGCAGGAAGATCACGATCCGATCCTGCTGAGAAAGATTCAAGCGCATGGTTGTATTGATGGAGTTCCAAAAGATCATTTCATGGTTGAGAAGGGCCCCCTTCGGAGCGCCCGTGGTTCCTGACGTATAAAGAATCATGACAGGATCAGAGGGTTGCCCCGCAAAGCTGAAATCCAGCTCCTGATCCACATCAGAGGGGTAAGAGCCCATCAAATTGATCTGCGGAATCTTATTGGCCTCTTGCAGCTGCTTGGCAATGCCGGCGTAGGCCTCCTGGTAAATCAGAAGCCGAGGGCGGCAATCGGTGACAATGTGCTCGACCTCGCGATAGGTCAGGCGGAAGTTGACCGGGACTAAGATGGCTCCCAATCTCTGAGCTGCGAAGAACAAGACAATGTACTCAAGATCATTCGTGGATAAAACCGCAATACGGTCGCCTTTGCGGATTTGGAAGCGGTGGCGCAGGTCCATGGCTCTGGAAACGGCGGCCTCATAAAGTTGGTGATAAGTGAAAGCTTGGCCCGTTTCGCCATCTTTAATGGCCATTTTTTCCGGCGCATAAGTGTTCCAGCGTTTAAGCCAATCTAATTCCATAAATCCCCTTGTTTATGTATTGTAACCCCACTCCAGGGCGGAGGCCGCCATAGACATCCCCCCGCCGGATCCCAATAGGATTACGAGATCGCCTTTTTTCAACTTTTTCTCCCGGCAGGCATCCGCAAGAGCCATGCCGATGGAGGCACTGCCTGTATATCCAAAGCGATCCATAATATAGTGGGCCTTTGAGCGAGGAACCTCCAAACGGTCCATCGTTTCATATATGCTTTGAACATTAAACTGGGTAATGAAGAAATGAGCAATATCCTGAGGTTTTTTGTTCATACGTTCTAACAAAATCCGGGTCAGTCTGGGCCAATGAATTCCATTGGTTTCAGGAGGGATGCGCTTGGGGAAGGCCAAGAGGTGTTTCTTGGTTTTTAAAACCTCTTCACTCAGCGGAGCGGCCGAGCCGCCGGCATAGATCCCCATATAGTCGTGGTACTGGCCATCGGTGTAAAGTTCACTGGTGATAAAGCCCCGGGTGTCCTTCGCCGGTTGCAAGACGGCCGCTCCCGCGCCGTCAGCAAAGAGGGAGGCGATTTTGTAGTCGTCAAAATTCAAGTACTTACTCATGGCGTAGGCGCCCACAACGAGAACATTTTGATATCTACTGTCAGCTGAAATATATTTGCTGGCAATATCACACCCGGTCACAAAGCCAGCACAGGCGGTGTTAATGTCAAAAGTCCCAGCCTTTGTTGCCCCCATGCGGTATTGAACCACGGAAGCTGTCGAGGGGGACAAATAATCTGGGGTGTCCGTCGAAACAATAATCAAATCCAGATCTTTGGCAGTAATGCCGGCGTTTTTTAAGGCCTCTTCCGCAGCAGGAATGATGAGATCCGAGGTGGTTTGTTCTGGCGCCATCCAGCGCCGTTCCTTGATATTTCTTTGAGTCTCTAAAAAGGTGCCGATGTCTTTTTTGTAAAGTTCATCAAAGTATTGATTTGTAATGACATTTTCGGGAGCGTACATTCCCGTGCCGACGATGGTTGCGGTTCTCATAACTTCCCTTTTTATGCGCTGATGGACAACAAGATTTCAACAAGATGTGTACAAAGAATTTTTCCCCTTTGGCAACAAAGAAAATTTAGAGTATTTACCCTAAATTAGTATTAAAACTCATTTATATTGACCGGACTCTAAAATACAGGAGATATGGCAAGAATGAAAAATCTTAACTATAACTTCAAAAACAAGGTAGCAATCGTTACCGGGGGCGCCTCCGGGATCGGTTTTCAGATAACAAAATCATTCCTCGAAGCGGGAGCTCAGGTGAGTGTCTGGGATTACTCCGAGGCAGCTTTAAACCACGCAAAATCCGAATTGGCAGCTTTCTCTACCCAGCTTCATTTCTCTAAAGTCGATGTCGGGAACCGTGAGTCTTGTGCCCAAGCAGCCGCCTCCGTCCCTTGGCCGGTGGATGTTTTGGTGAACAACGCGGGGATCACTCGTGATAAATCCTTTGCCAAAATGACCGGGGAAGAATGGGACGCCGTGATCAATACCAATTTGACCGGCCTGTTTAATGTGACAAAGTCTCTTTTTGAAAAATTCAATGGAGCTTCTACTCAAAAGCGTATTATAAACATCTCTAGCGTCGTGGCCCTCTACGGAAACTTTGGTCAGACAAATTACGTTGCGGCAAAGGCGGGCGTGATCGGCATGACCAAAACCTGGGGGAAAGAATTTGCTCGCAAGGGTTTTACAGTCAATGCCATTGCCCCCGGCTTCATTAAGACGGCAATGACCCAAGCGATGCCCAAAGAGGTCCTGGATCAGATGGCTGCAAAGGTGCCCGCGCAGCGTCTGGGTGAGGTCGAAGATATTGCCAACGCGTGCCTGTTCCTTGCAAGCGAAGAGGCCGGCTATATCAACGGACACACCCTCAGTGTCGATGCTGGTTTGGTCATTGGGTAAATTGGATTTGAACTTAATTAATAAGATATAAGGAGATTTGAATGAGAGCCTTGGTTGCCGTGTTTTCCTTCCTGCTCGTCATTGTATTATCAGGAGTCGCCTCCGCCGCGAATTCTTTTAATGGAGAAAGTTTTAATGGCTTTGTTCAGGTTCGCAAAGATCGCGAGCTGTATGTGGACTACTTAAAGCCAAAGCCCGGTATGCCGACGGTGATTCTTCTGAACGGACTGACTTACAGCACGACTCAGTGGAACCGCTTTGTGGGCGAAATGGGCAAAAAAGGGGTGGGCATCCTCCGCTATGATATGTACGGGATGGGACGCACTCTTCTTAAGTATGCTCCGGCGACAGAGATGATTCCCTACACAGATCAGGTCTCTGATTTAAAGTCTCTTTTGTCTGTGCTGAATTTGCAACGCCCGTATAATCTCGCGGGTCTTTCTTATGGCGCTGGCATTGGGATCGCCTATGCCTTGGCTTTCCCCCAGGACATCAAGAATCTGATTTTGATGGCGCCTTACACGGAGCCTCTGGAGACTCAGTACAACTGGATCATGACACAGATTCGTATGACGCGGTTGATGTTCCCGATGAATCCCTACTCGGATGATGAACTCTATGACTACTTCCTGCACCAGACAGTTTACGCTACTTACCCTATGGCGGAACCGGTGGTGATGCAAAATCCTTATATTCTGGAAGGGGTTTTCAGAATGGTGCAAGGAATTCGTAAGTACCGCCCCATCGATGTGGCTAAGAACCTGGCTGTTCCCGTTCATCTCATGGTGGCCGAGTACGACCAATATGTTCCTGCGAAGATCGTTGCGGCTTTCTGGGAGCAGGTGCCCTCAGCGGCAAAAGCCAGCTGTGGAGTTGTTCGCAATTCTGAGCATAAAATTCCTGAAGCCCAACCCAAAGCGGCTGCGGACTGGGTTTTTGATATTCTCCAAGGAAACAAGCATGGCCCTACTGTCTGTCAATGATGGTACGGGGTTTATGATAAATTACGAGCTCCATCCGGGGCTCGTCCCGCAAACAACTCTTTTCATTCACGGCAATCTGGCATCGAATCGGTGGTGGTACCCAGCTCAGGAAGTCTGGCAAAAGCAGGCTCAGGGGAAAGACTACAAAGGGGCCTTGGTCTATGCCGAATTCCGTGGCTGCGGTCAGAGCTCTTCTCCCAAGCAGGAATCGGAAGTCAGCATGAAGGTCTTTGCGGAGGACTTCATTTCTCTTTTAAAAAGCTTGAAGCTAGGGCCGGTCAATCTCGTGGGGCATTCCACGGGGGGGCTTATTGCCGCGCTGATGTTGGCAAAAGAACCTTCTCTTTTTCATAAGGCCGTGCTTCTGGATCCTGTCGGTGCGCAAGGGGTGCGCTTTGATAATTCCATGATCGGGGCCTTTGAGCAGATGAAGGTGAACCGCGATCTCGTGGCCATTGTCTTAGGGGCGACGATTTATAAAAATAACCCCGACAGCGACTATTTTAAAAATGTGATTGTGGAAGATGCTTTTCACGCCGCCAAGTCGGTGGGGCATCTGGTTCTGAAGGCACTGGATGGGCTTGATAGCCGCCAGGAGCTGGCGAAGATCCCACATCCTGTTTTAGTTCTTCATGGGGAGCATGATAAGCTTTTGCCCGTGGCCGAATCCGAAGCGATGGCGAAGATGATCCCCCATGGGCAATTCCATCTGGTGGAAGGGCAAGGGCATTGTTCCAACGTGGAAGCCCCTGAAAAATTCGTCAGCCTGGTTCAGGATTTCCTGTTCGCCGCCGCCACTTAAGGTCGCAGTCACTTTGTTTCCGGTGCAAACCACATATCAATAATTTTGGCTTTTTTGGCGGAGCCTGGCTGTTGCAGAAGCACTTCTGAAAACTCCCGGGCCTCGGCATGGCGGCCGATGGGCTGGACGTGGCCCTTAACATATTTAAGCGAAATACTTTTTATCATTTTTGAAGCTCTCGTCAGTTCCGAGGTTTCCGAAGAACCGTCCCCGTTGGCATCGTTCCATAAGAGCAGTTTTTTAAAATCCGCATCTTTGCTATCAATGACGCCGTCGTTATTCGTATCCAATTTGCGGAGGGCCTCAAAGCCGTTTTCCACCCCTTCATTCTGGCCGAAGAGTTCTTCTTTCTGGTCAATGCGTTGGTTTCCGTTTTGATCCAGGGCCAGGAAGTAGCCCTTGGATTTGGCTTCAGGCCAATAGGTTTTACCGAGCTTGTTCAGGGGGAAGGAGGACAGGTTGTCAAATTTAGGGCGATCGTCATCCAGGAAGACCATCAAGGGGGACCAATATCCGCCGCAAAACCCGGTCTGGCCGGGGAAGGCAAAATCAATGTCCACCATGGATTGATCGGCCGAGACAGAGAGGCTTCGAAACACGGTGGAGATGACGCCGGTTTTACCCATGAACTCGCCGCAGGGATAAGCGGGGGTCAGGGTGGAGTGCCCCATGCTTCCAAACACCGCGGGCCCCACACAAGTGGCCTCCTGGGAAAATTCATAGGACTTGAGGTTGACACCCTTTTGCGCCAAAGGGGGTTCATGGATTTGCCCCTGGCCGTCCACGGTGATCACACCCCCCAAAGTGGTGTTCAAAAGAAGGGTGTTGCCAAACACACCGGCGGATTTAATCGGGTTGCCAGGGCCTCCGTAGTAACCGGGATTCATGGGCTGGACTTTGGCGGATTTGATTCCGGATTCAGAAACCAATTGGCCCGGAAATTTAACAAAGAAACTATAGTCCGTGCCGGCGATGTTCAAGGTGAGGTTTCCGGTGACAAGGGCATTGGGTGAAATGGGGTTTCCCACGCCACGCAGATTGGTCCCGAAGCAGGACATATTCAATTTGATTGTTAGGTTTTGGTTTTTGGACCGGCTGACCATGCCCGAGGCCGGAGCGGCGATCGCCGTGTCCCCGGAGAGCGTACTGTCCACCGCCAAGGGGTAGGTGTCTTCTAAAGCAAAACAAGGGCGGGCGCCGAGAAGGAGAACGGTCCCCAGCAGTAGTTTTTGATAAATCATAACCCCTCCCCCTTTTTTAAAATCCCCTGAGCTAACGGGCCTCTTTGGCGTGAAGTTTTTCAATTGAAAACCGCACCACTTTGTTCAAAACGGATTCCCTTGAGAAGCGCACCGCGCGGACACGGTCACTCATCATCAGAGGCCGGTCAAACTTGCCATTCACGTACTCTTCACGAATCAAACGGGAGGGGGTGCCATCCACGCGGTCATCACGGTAAATTTGCAGGTAGTATCGGTAGAACTTCACAGCCCGTAACTTCACGACCGGCTGACCGCCTCCTCGGGAGGGCAATTCACGGAAAAACAAATCGACATCGTTGTATGTGGACTTCAGATAAGGTGTCAGATTGGTTCCCACCAATTGGTTCGTGGAGAGGTCGACGGCCCCGAGAAAGGCGGGCCGATAGGGGGCTTCAGCCAAGTTTAAAGGCACGCTTTTACGGATACTGACGTTGGTGTCAAGAAAGAGAAGTTTCCCCTGCTGCCAGAACCGTGGACGCTGGCTTGCGATCCAGTTGCTGTGATTCACGGACTTGTAAGTCAGGCTTGCGGCCAGGTTGAAATTGGCGGGAATCGGTCCCACCTCGTAGGCCGCCACCGGGTCATAATTCAACATCGGTCCCGCATCGACATCCTGGTATAAGAGATAAAAGACGTTTTTCCCGGGTTGCAGAATCAGGGTGCGATCTTTCTTTGTCTGGGAAATCACGTTTTCGGGAATGTCCGGATAATAATCAAAGAAATCATTTCCGTTGTCATCCGGAAGCCGCAGGTTATTAAAGGACGGATTCACCCCGCGGAAATCCAGGTAAAGGACCCTCTCCCCCAGCATCGTATCGACGCTGCTTTCAAGCTTATTGATCAGTTTGCCATTTTCATTCACAAAAAGTTTTTGCACCGCCATAAGAATCAGAACCAGGATCCCGACCAGGGCCACGGCGATGACGGTTTCCAACAATGTGAAGCCTTGTTGCCAACGCCGCTTCATCATTTGACACTCACTATGAAGGAGAACTCCCGGGTGCTGGCTCCCCAGGACTTATGGGTAAAACGAATTTGCACGGTGTAAAGGCCCCGCATGGACTCCGTCGGGCGGATCGTATAGCCAAAGGCCCCCTGGCACCAGGAGCATTCTCCTTTCGGGGCCACGATCCCCACATCCCAAGCCATGGGGAGGCTTTCCACGGGAAGGATGTCCTCATCCGGGTTGTCCTTGAAGTTAAAATTAATCTGGTAGTTTTCAACTCCGGCCTTGATGTTCTCACAAATCTCGTTGATCTGCTTGTCATAGGCCGAGGTCACGGAGGTTTTCTTCGTCAGATTCGAGAGGGCGACAAAGCCCCCCATAAAAGAGAAAACCGCGATAAAAAGAATGCCCAAAGCGACAAGCACTTCAACGATCGTCAGACCCTTCTGGGAAGAGATCATTTCACGCGGGGGCTTCATCTTGCCTCCTCCCGGTCCTGTTCCACCACAAAGAACCGCACGAGGCGTTTTTTGCAAGTCATATTGGATTGCCCTGGCAAGAGTCCGCAATCCGGGTCCACGGCGGTCCACTGGAAGGGATCGGCCTTCGCCCGCAGACTGATCACGTTGCAGGACAGACGGTCGGCGACTTCCTGGATGGAGGGAAAAGGATTCCAGATCGGTGAGCCCGGAGTGCTCGTGCAGGGCCCGTTGTTGGAGGTTCGTTTTAAAATGCCCTCCTTACGAAGCTCCACAAGCGACTGGGGATGATAAATGGAACTCCAGACGATCCCCGCAGCGTAAGCGGATGGGTGAATATCAATGTTGCCGGCAATGATAGTTCCGATGATACGAAGCGGGGTTTGTCGGGATTCAATGACCAATTTATCGCAGGCAAAAAAGCCCGTAACGAAGTTTGCGCTTCCTTTGATGGTACAGGTGCCAACGATGGAACGGACTTGAAAAGTCGTATTCTTGGCGCCAGCGACCGCATTGGTTCCGTCAAATTGAAGGGAGCTAATCAGGGGATCCTTCTTGGTCAAACTGGTTTCACTTCCCGTCCCGGCGAAATTCCAGGAGGTCCGGGTTGAGGAGGTGAAGCGAACATTGGCGTCCGCCATGCCGAAAGCCTGGGACTCCAAGGAATCCCGCGCGTTCATGCAGAGGTCCCCCAGATCCTCATAATCCTGGGTGGTGGCCGTGGGCAGGCCCCCGGGGGCGGTCACGGTGGCGCTATTGGCATTGATGGTAAAACCAAGGGTGCGGCGAAGATTGGCGTTTTCCGGGAATGATTTGCCTCCGTAAAGCCAGGTGTCTTTGCGGAAACCGATAAATCCCCCGTCCATATATCCGGAGTCATAGGCTTTGATGAGAATCTCCGGGTTGACCACGTTTCCGTTGTCATCCAATAAGTTGCCGGGATTGTTGACCGTCACCTTGAAATTGACTTTGGAATTGGAAGTCCCCCGGAGCCTTTGAACCGGGTCGGTTTGAATCGTGATTTTAGGCGGGTTTGCGGCCGCGGTCCGAAATTGGTCCAGTTTGTCCCGGGTGCTTAATTCAGCGGCCCGCGCGTTTTGAATTTCGCTGGAGGTGGCCAGGGGATCATTCAGAACCCTTTGCACTTCCTTCTTGGCGTTTTCGGCCTCTGATTTGAGTCTGTTTTCATATTGCGGGGACCCCACCTCAATCATTGCGACAGCTTGGCTGTTTTTTGAAAGGCCGAACGTCGCGGAGCGCGCGCCGACTTTTAAAGTCACATCCATGATTATTTTCTTAAAATTGCCGGGAAACTCCACATCCAGACTGCTGCGCCCCCAGTTCTGGAGGCGGGGGCTGTTATTAAGCGACTGGCCTTCAAATTCACTGTTGGTGAGTTTCAGGAGATAAGCAAAGGTGGAAGAATCGGAGTTCTTGGTTTGCACCACAAGATCGGAGTTTAAGATCTTGCGCAGGTCCGATTGACTGAGGTTTCGTTCAATACAGCGGGCCATTAAGGCATCATTGCCGGGAGTTGTGGTGGCATTTCCCACAAACGAGTTCAAGCCGGCGTCCTGGGCCCCGTCGTTTTCAAGCCCCCGCAGGAATCCTCCAAAACTAGCGACGTCACGCCAGTAGCGTCCCGTGGGGCCGCCGTTAGAGGCTGGTTCATAGGGGCGGTTTCCAGATAAAATCTTTCCCTCTCCCATGTACACCCGGTCTGCGAAAGTCACCGGAGAGTAGGAGGCCTGGTTTAAGACGATGTTCCGGTTGACAAAGACGGGGCTGAGGAAAACCAAACCCTGACGGCCGTTGAATTGGGCTTTACTGCCCACGCCGTAGAAGTGCAGATCGCCGGAGGAGCCCGCCCCTGAGCTGCCCAGGTAAATATCCCGCGGCGCCAAGAGAGCGAAGGACCCGACTTCCCGGGGATAAAGAACCAAGTGGGAGACCACCTGCAACTTCTTATTGTCAACGGTGATCGTGGTGAGATCCCCGGCGGTTTTCACCAGGGATACGGTGATGGTGACGTAAATTTCGTTGCCCGAGCGGGGAAGGTAGGCGCTGTCCACGCGCTCGATGTCCACGTGGATGAAACGGATGTCATTCATTTCCTTTTGCATTTGCAAAGATCGGAGCACGGTAAAAAGGGGATGGGTCGAAGAGACGTTGGCGATTTCCAGGTCGCGGGTGATTTTTTGCAACCTCAGGGCGGGAGCCTGGGCCGGCGTGATCCTTTGCGCGAGCACCATGAAATTGACTTGTTCCGGGGACATGATCAGGCGTTCGGTACTGCCGTCATGCTGGATATTGCAATTGGTGTCGTTCATTAAGGTGTCGCTGAAGCAGTATTTTTGCTTGATTCCAAACAGCACGAAATCAACGGTGCTATCCAGGGCGAACTTCAAGTCCAAAATATTCGCGGTCTTCACTGATTGCCGCTTTTGGTTTAAGCTGTATTCGATCATCGAATACAACGAGATCCCTACAACTGCAATAAATACGAGGACAAGCACCATGACGTTGCCCGCCTGCCGCGAATTAGGCAATCAGCCCCCCTTTGTTCATTGTATTCCTGGATAAATAAGTTTCCAATATAAATGAACATGGGCTTGTGGCCGGGGCTTTGGTCAGAGGGCAATTCTCATTTTGAGATTTTAGTTTCGCCGGTGGAACTCCACGGGAATTCCTAGAGGCGTTCCGGGAATCCCCGCTTTCTTTGACTGGACTATTTCTTTTTTTTGGATTTCACCGGATGCTGGTTCCGGATCAGATCTTGGTCGGTTTTTATCTCGACCTCTTCAATGCCGCCGGGGGTGTTTTTAAACGCGGCCCCCAGTTCAGTGCGCGGACTGTCTTCTGTTCCTTGGTTTTGATAACCAAAGATCGAAGCTTCCATCGCTTCAGCGGCTCGATCCATTTGTTCTTTTACGTCGATTTCGCCTTCCAGAAACTCCTCCGGTTCCTCTTCAAGAGAATCCAAAGCTCTGGAGTGAGCCCCCAGATTCTCATCATCTTCAAGAAGATCCGTTTTTGATGTGATGTCCTGGTCGGTTAAAATTTCTGTTTCATCCTCCGGGTCTTCATCGGCTTCGCCGCGGCCGGAGCCGGCAAAGCTGGGAATCCCCCCTTTTTCAGGACCAATGGGTGAGAACACCAATTTCATTGTTATAAGGGCGGTGGTAAGCATAAGTGACTCCTTCCCCTAAGAAGTTTCATTATATGCCGGACTTCTTCGGAGCGTAATGGGTGGCTTCGCGATTTTTTCACGAAGGTTCTCCAGGGGGAGGGGAAAGTTGGGGGGAGATTTGTAGAACGCGCGAACTGCGCTAGAAGTTTTTGACGGCCCACAAGGGGCAAGGATGGAGAACCTGTTCGTTTGTTTGAATCCTATTCCTTGCTCCGGAAACCAGAACTTGGAATACAACAAGAAATACCAAGGTCCGGCTCTAATGACCAATTGGATGATTTTTAGGGTTGTATAAGATTTGCTTATGGGTGGATGCGTAAATGTATAAAGTTTTCTTATCCATGAGGCGCGGAGGCCCCCCGGGGCCCCCGAAAACTAAGACTTTAACGGGAATTTCATTCCGGCGAGGGGGGCTTTCGGATAAAGTAGGCCTGACCTGATGTCATCAATAAACCCTTATTTCACTTTTCATTACTCTCAGCCGGAAGAATACCGCTTTTCCCATGATTCGGTTTTTCTCGCACGGCGGGTGTTTGAGCATCTTTCGGGGAAAGACCTCCATCAAAAGAGGGCTTTGGACCTCTGCTCGGGGGTTGGTGTCGTGGGGCTGGATTTCCTCTTCCATCGGATCAAGAACGGGCAGAGCACGCCTGGTTTTTTTGATTTCCTGGAGGTGCAAGAAGTTTATCGGTCCTATTTTATGGAAAATGCAAAGAGTTCGGGAGCAGCGGGGACGGACTTGTCTTTTGTTCATCGCAACTACAATGATCTGCAAAAGCCCCCCTTCCTTGAAACCTACGATTTGATTCTTTCCAATCCGCCGTATTTTTTCACCTGGCAGGGAAAACTCTCGCCGTCGGAATTCAAAAACCGCTGCCGGTTTTTTATTGATTCTGACTTTAAAAATCTCTTTGACGGGATCGCTGCGGCTCTTAAAAAATCCGGCGAGGCTTATGTTCTTCTTCGCGACCTCCCCGAACATAAATGGGACGTTCTTGCCGAAGCCCGGCATTTGTGCGCTGGCAAGCTGGACCTTGAGGTTTTGGGCGATATCCGGGGCACCCATTTTGTCCGCCTGACTTCTTAGGGTGGGGGCATCCTGCTTTCACGAAATATCATCGAAATGATTGAGGGCTGAGTTTGCGGATCTTAGACTGTGTCCGGAGGTGACTATGGTCTCATTGTCCGTGAACGAGGCAGACCATTTCCAAGGGCGTCCTCAGGCTCCGGTAATTCTGATTGAGTACGGGGATTTCGAAAGCATCCGCTGTGGTTTGGCGTACTACGAAATTGAAAAGCTTCAGGTGGAATTCGGAGAGGAGATTTGCTTTGTATTCCGTCATTTCCCTGATCGGACCGTGCATTCCCACGCCCTGACGGCGGCTCTGGCGGCGGAGGCCGCAGCCGAACAGAACCGCTTCTGGGAAATGTACCATATGCTTTTTCAGAACCAGGATGAGCTGGACCGCGCCGCCCTTGAATTTTACGCGGAGGTTTTGGGACTGGATATGGAGCCTTTTGCAGAGGGATTGCAGCGCCAGGACCTCTTGCGGAAAGTCCTTCAGGATCAGGCCGCGGGCCGCGAGCTCGGGGTCAGCGTCACACCGACGCTCTTTCTCAACGGGCTGAAGCTGGACCGGCTCCCAAATTATGAGAATCTTTCGCGGGTGGTTCAGACGATTTTGTATGGCCATCGTGAGCCCGTGGTGAACTCCTAGCGTTCCTTGTTTCATATTGGGACAAATGTCTCTTAAAATTACTTTCATCTTATAGCTCCCTCCTTTTTTGGCCGATAATCAAAGAAGTGGGGATGATTCGTGGAACGCATTTCGTTTTCAATACTTTTAGCGCTTCTCTTTTGTTCACCAACGCTTTTGGCTGGGGAGGTGGTCCCTGGCCCCGGCGAACCGCCGCTGGTCTCTGACGGATTTAATCCGGCAAAGGCGATCCAGGAATTTAAGAATCTGCAACAACGCGCCCGGAAGTGGCCGGAAGTCAATGTGTCGGCGGATTTTTCAAAAATTCAGAGAGACCTTGGCACCTACTCTGAAAATCAAAAGCCCTGTCAGTCCCGGGAGGAACGGGCCAACACTTTCTGTATTGAGGCCCGCAACCCCGATGTCCAGCAGTATGTGATCATCACCCAAACCCTGATGGCGGGTTTGACGGGAGTGGCGGACTCGTGCGAAAAATTCGGGAAGCTCATGAATCTGGGGAACACCACTTTAGGCGTTTACCAGGCCCAGTGCGCGACCTGGAAGGGAATGTGTGCCTCGGCTTGCAGAACCGCCAAGAGTGCCGTGGTTTCTGCCCGCACCAATTCCGAGGCCTTAAAGAAAAACTTCGAAATCCAGGCCCGCAAAGCCCTTGATGAGGCCCGGAGCCCTGCGGACATTGCAAGACTTGAAGCCGGCATCAAGGAATTCCCCTCTGAGGTGGACGTTTTTGTCCAGACTTATTTGGAGCCCGAGTTGAATCTGTCCGGGGACTACAGACCGGTTGCGCGGAAGTTTGAGACCTGCAAGAATTACGCAACCCAATTGGCCACGGCGACCCTGGGAGCCGTGGGATTTGTCATGTCCATGGCGCAAGCCAAAGATTGCCACAAGAATAGCAGCAATCACTTCGCGGCTCCCACGCCGGTGGACTGTACCATCCCCGCGAACAAACAAAACAACATGACTTGTATCTGTCAGGACGCTCCCCGCACTCCGGGATGCAACTCGGGCTTGGATAGTTCCGTCGCCGCCAAGGGGGCTGATACTTTGCGGTCGGCCAGCACGAGTGACTATGTTCCGGGTAAAGGCGGCAGCGATAAAGTGGCAATCAGCGATGGCAAGGGGAGTTTGGATTTAGGAAGTAAAACGGACGGCGGAAGTTCCTCCTCACCCGGAGCCCCCGTGAGCGGTGGATCTGCAGGCATTGACGGGGGCAGCGGCCTAAAAGGCAGTGCGGGTCCTCCCGGCGCCGCCCAAAAAGCCGCCGGCTTGAATACCAATATTCTTGGCGGTGAAGGTGGATCCGGCGGCGGCGGAGGCGGTGGTTGGAGCAGTGGCGGTTCGGACGACGGGCTTCGCCAGTATCTTCCAGGCGGTGCCAAGGATCCCTCCAAGACTGGAGATCCATCGATGGGGATGGCTGGAAGCGCCCCCGCCATGAAGCAGGTGACCTCTCCCACGGGCAAGTCCAATTGGGAAAAGGTGCGAGAACGCTACCGCGATAATAAATCCACGCTTCTGAACTACTAATTCATCTTAAAGCAGCCAGCTTCAATTCTGTGAGCAGAATGGGGCGGAAGGATCCTTGCCGCAGAGGTAGGCCTTCATCCGGGCATTTTCCTCCTTGAGTGCGGTGATTTCCTGATCCTGGCTTTGCGACCTTTTAAAAAGCTCTTGAATAGATGAAGTGAGCACCGAGACAAAATGCGCGTAGTTGACTTGTTTGTAACCCTCACCATTGGTGGTGACAAACTCCGGGAAGATCTTCTCAAGCTCTTGTGCGATAAAGCCGGTTTGCATTTTGTGCTCGGGGTCTTTCTTCCAAGCATAGTGAACAGGGCGGGTTTTCATTAATTCCCCAAGCATGACGGAGGAATCCACGGTCGCGATATGATCCTTGAGGCGTATATCAGATGAGCACGAGGTGCCGTTCCAGGCAATGCTACAACCGGCTCCCCCTGTTCCTGTCGAGGTAAAGGTCGCAATGTCTCCTGAGGTCGCCGTGGTCTTGACAGACAACTTTGCGGTGGGGGTGGTCGTTCCAATCCCGACGTCACCATCGGCCTGAATAATGAATACAGGGCTTCCTTGATTGCGGATGCTCAGCAGATCGCGACTCGTGATGGGTGAGAAGACTCCATTGACGGGGTCGCCGTTGTGCCTTTGCATATTAAAAATTAAAAGTGGGTTGGTTCCTGTATCGTTGGCTGCGACCGTCATGGCTTGGAAGTTCAGGGAAGGCTGGGTTGAGTCCGAGGTGACGGAGCCATAAAACGTAGGGATAAATTTAGTGTCACCATTGGTGGCATTTTTAACACCAAAGGAATCTGCAGAAGCATCGGACACCATGACTCGGAGGGGGTTTTCCCGCATTGAGGGGACTGCCGTCGTCAGGATGTCCAAGGTCGCGGTGGGCGTCGCCTGATTGACGCCAATATAACCTGAAGAGTCCAGAATCAACCGGTCAGAGTTGTTGGTTTTGATCGTCAACTGGCTTGCATCGGTGGTTCCTAAACTAAAGGCCCCAGCCTGACCGCCTTTCATAGCAAAGAGAGTGGATGGATCGGTGACGGTCGCGATGTTTGAAGCATTCCCTACCCAGATGTTGTTTGAAGTCAAGCCGGCGGAGTTGCTCACTGCTGTCAAGGCACTGAGCCAAGACAGAGTGCCGCTGCCATCGGTTGATAGAACCTGGTTGGCACTGCCAGCGCTGGTGGGGAGCGTGAGCGTGTAGCTCGTGAAGGCGGCCGGAGCGCGCACCGAGACCTGGCTTCCGCCATAGGTGCTGTTTAAGTCCACTCCTGTGCTGCGGGTGACGCCTGAGACATCAAGTTTCGTCGCTGGCGAGGTGGCGCCGATGCCGACGTTGCCCTCAACAATAAGTCCATTCGTCGGAGCCGCCGTCGCAACATAGCTACTGCCAATCGAAGCGTTGCCGTTGGTATTGAAAGTTGAACCGGAGGATGTTGTGTTAACCGAGAGTTTATAGCCATTTGAATTCGTAAGGGAAAAGAGTCTCTGAGTTCCGGAGTTTCCAGCGCAACCAGTCTCGCTACAGGTGAAGCGGACACCAGCGTTATAATAAACCGTATTGGCATTCTCGATGAGAAGATTTCCTCTGACGGTTAGCTTTGGATTTGAGACAGCAGAGTCCAACTGCGCCGTGCCCCCAATCACCGCCCATCCCTGAACACTGGCGTTGGCAGCAACATCAAAACTATTAACGGGCGTTGCGGTTCCGATCCCGACGTTGCCGCCGTTAGGATTAAGTAAAATATATCCCTTAGTTGCATTGCTGGTGGATTCAAGGGTCAGGTTGCCGCTGGCGGTGGAATTCCCGTAAATTGTATTGCCGCCCATTTTCAGGGACCCGGTCATGGCGACAGAGCCATCCCGCATCAGGAAAAGAGTGCTGGGGTCTGTTTCTACCGCGAGATTGGAAGCATTGCCCACCCAAATTTTATTTGAAGTGAGGCTGGCGGAATTATTGATGCTTGTCAGAGCACTCACCCAAGATAAATTCCCCGAAGCATCCGATTGCAGGGATTGTCCCGCCGCGGGCGCCACATTTGGAAGCGTGAGCGAGTAGTTGGCCGTCGTCGTGGGAGCTTGCAGAGTCACCGTGCCAGAAGTGGCCCCTTTAATGCCAGCCGCGTACATATTGGCAATACCTGAGCCATCTAAAGAGAGAATGGTGCTATTTTGGCCAGTCGTGGTTCGAACCACGGTGGCCACGCCGGAGGCGACGTTGACGCCGGAGGTGGCCGCATCGGTTTGGAATTGCACAATGCCTTTAGCGGCATAAGAGGCATCCACCGCCGTCCAACCCGCAGAGTCCGTGCCAGGCTCCCACGCTTTTGAAGTGTTGTTCCACTTCATGACTTGCCCATCCGTCGGAGCAGCGGCCGTGGAGACTTTCCATTTGTCGGCCGCGGAATCAAAGTACAAAATCTGTCCCATGGTGGAAGCGGCCGTCGTATCAAAGGCTTTGCCATTCAAGCTTTCCGATTTTCCAATGCGGTCGTAATCCGTTTTAGAAAGAAGACCGGCTGTCACTGCCGCTGTGGAGGCCATGGGGATATTCAAAGTATGAACGCCTGTGCCCGTATTGGTGGACCAATTCGGAGCTGTGCCGCTCGTGCCGGGAGTTGCCAGAGACTGAGATACCACGGTGGAGCCGTTAAAATTGGTAATGCCCGTTCCCACGACGCCAAGGGATTTTACAGAGCTGCCATCGTAATACTTGATCGTGCCTGAGTCGTACCACATTTGTCCCGCAGTGGTGCCATTCGTGCTATTGGCCGAGAGAGTGAAGTACTTATTGGCGGCCATCGTGATGTTTCCGGTATTGGTGAGGTCCTGAGCGCCCATGGCAATCGGACCCGTCATCGTTCCACCGGCTAAAGGAAGTTTTGTATTGTCATCGATGGTGACCTCGGTCACAGAGGTGATTCGGCCTTTGGCATCGTAAGTCACTTGCGGAACTTTCTGGGCGGTTCCTTTCGTAGCGGCGGTGGTGGTGGTGGCCAGAGTCAGGGTTCCATCAGAAGCCAAAGTCGCGTCTCCACCCATGGTAGCTTCAATAGACTTGTTAGAGGCGTTTCCGATCCAGATTTTGCCGGAAGTGAGGGTGGCGGTATTTGTTATAGCGGTTAAAGCACTCACCCAGGATAAATTCCCTGAAGCATCGGATTGCAGGGACTCACCGGCGGCCGGAGCCACATTGGGAAGAGCGAGAGAGTAAGTGGCCGTCGTGGGGGGAGCTTGCAGAGTCACTGTTCCCGAGGTCGCTCCTTTAATGCCAGCGCCATACATATTGGCGACCCCGGAGCCATCGAGAGCAAGAATCTTGCTACTCTGGCCGAGAGTGGTTTTATCGACGGTGACGGCTCCAGCGTTGGAAACGGAGGCAATATCTCCGGAGAGAGTCTGTTCTTGCGCGACCCCCGAAGCATTTCCCACCCAAACCTTCGCGGAGGAGAGAGAGGAGCTTTGTTTCGCATTCAAGGCTGAATACTCTGCATTGCTGAGAAGACCTGCTGTCACAGAAGCCCCGCTTGAGGCCATAGGAATATTCAGTGTATGAGTGCTCGTATTAGAGCTAAACGCCGGGGCATTGCCCGAAGTGCCAATGGCAAAGGTCTGAGTTCCGGCCGTGAGGCCATTAAGACTGGTGATCCCAGCTCCGGCGACCCCCAGTTCTAAGGCGGAAGACCCATTCCAGTAGTAAACTTTCCCAGCGTTATACCAAATCTGTCCTGCCACAGATCCAGGAGTGGCATTGTCAGAGAGAGTCAGGTATTTATTGGCGGCCATCGAAATATTGCCCGTGTTCGTAAGATCCTGGGCTCCCATGGCTATGGGGCCTGTCATGGTCCCACCGGCTAAAGGTAATTTGGTATTGTCATCAATACTCACTTCCGTAACGGAAGTAATCCGTCCTTTAGCATCATAGGTGATCTGTGGAACTTTCTGCGCGGTTCCTTTCGTAGCGGCAGTGGTGGTCGTGGCCAGAGTCAAAGTGCCATCCGAAGCCAAGGTGGCATCGCCCGAGATAGAAACCTCAGAAGATTTATTCGAAGCATTTCCGACCCAAATCTTGCCGGAAGTAAGAGACGCAGTATCGGTAATGCTGCTTAAAACCGTGGCCCAGCTGAGAAGGCCCGCGCCATCTGTTTGCAGAACTTGGTTGGCACTGCCGGCAGAGCCCGGCAAGATCAAAGTGGTGTTGGTGGCCGTATTGGGATAGCGAAGTGAGGCCACCCCTGAACCTGCCCCTCCGACATTTACGCCTTTGGTGACGGCCACGGAACTGGCATCCAGTTGCAGGATTTTGCTCGCTTGCGCGGTCTGGGTTTTATCAATGGTGACGGAGCCAGTATTGGAAACGGAAGCAATGTCTCCCGACAAGGTTTGCTCTTGCGCCACACCCGAAGCATTTCCGACCCAGACTTTGGCAGAGGCCAGAGAAGAGCTTTGTTTCGCATCCAGAGCGACATACTCTGCATTGCTCAAAAGACCTGCGGTCACTGAAGCCCCACTAGAAGCCAAGGGAATATTGAGAGTATGAACCCCGGTGCCCGTGTTCGTGGACCAGTTGGGAGCATTGCCAGAAGTTCCAGGAGTAGCCAAACTTTGAGACCCGACGCTTGAGCCATTAAAATTGGTAATGCCAGCGCCAGCAACTCCCAGTGATTTCACCGAGCTTCCGTCAAAGTACTTAATGGTGCCCGCATCGTACCACATTTGACCTGCCACGGTTCCATCCGTGCTATTGGCGGAGAGGCCCAGGTATTTATTGGCGGCCATGGAGATATTACCCGTGTTCGTAAGATCCTGGGCTCCCATGGCTATGGGACCTGTCATGGTCCCACCGGCTAAAGGTAATTTGGTATTATCATCAATACTCACTTCGGTGACCGAGGTGATGCGCCCTTTAGCATCGTAAGTGATCTGTGGAACTTTCTGCGCGGTTCCTTTCGTAGCGGCGGTGGTGGTCGTGGCCAGAGTCAGAGTGCCATCCGAAGCCAAAGTGGCATCACCTGAAACAGAGACTTCCGAAGATTTATTCGAAGCATTTCCGACCCAAATCTTGCCGGAAGTGAGGCTTGCCGTATCCGTAATCGTGGTTAAAGCCGTGGCCCAGGATAAATTCCCCGAAGCATCCGATTGCAGGGATTGTCCTGCCGCAGGCGCCACATTCGGAAGAGTAAGCGAGTAGTTGGCCGTGGTGGTAGGGGCTTGCAAAGTGATGATTCCTGAAGTGGCCCCTTTAATGCCGGCCGCGTACATATTGGCAATGCCCGAGCCATCTAAAGAAAGAATCGTGCTATTTTGGCCAGTGGTGGTGCGAACCACGGTGGCGACGCCTGAGGCGACATTGACTCCCGAGGTGGCGGCATCGGTTTGGAATTGCACAATGCCTTTAGCAGCATAAGACGCATCCACGGCGGTCCATCCGGCGGAATCATTGCCGGGTTCCCAAGCTTTTGAAGTATTGTTCCACTTCATGACTTGGCCATCGGTCGGAGCAGCGGCCGCGGAGACTTTCCATTTGTCGGCTGCGGAATCAAAGTACAAAATCTGCCCCATGGTGGAAGCGGCCGTCGTATCAAAGGCTTTGCCATTCAAGCTTTCCGATTTTCCAATGCGATCATAATCCGTTTTAGAAAGAAGACCGGCTGTCACTGTGGCAGTGGAGGCCATGGGGATATTCAAAGTATGAACGCCTGTGCCGGTATTGGTGGACCAATTCGGAGCTGTGCCGCTCGTGCCAGGAACGGCGAGGCTTTGTATGCTGACTGTCGAGCCATTGAAGCTGGTGATGCCAGATCCTGCCACACCCAGTTCCACGGCGGAAGAACCATTCCAGTAATAAACTTTCCCAGCGTTATACCAGATCTGCCCCGCCACAGAACCCGCAGTGGCATTATCAGACAGAGTCAGATATTTATTAGCGGCCATGGTGATATTCCCGGTATTGGTAATATCTTGAGCACCCATGGCAATGGGGCCCGTCATGGTTCCACCCGCTAAAGGTAATTTGGTGTTGTCATCGATCGTCACTTCAGTCACAGAGGTGATTCGACCTTTGGCATCGTAAGTCACTTGCGGCACTTTCTGGGCGGTTCCTTTGGTTGCGGCGGTGGTGGTGGTCGCCAAAGTGAGCGTGCCATCAGAAGCCAAAGTGGCATCACCCGAGACCGAAACTTCTGAGGATTTATTGGAAGCATTCCCCACCCAAATCTTGCCAGAGGTGAGGGTGGCCGTGTCAGACACAGCCCCTAAAGCTGTAACCCAGGACAGATTCCCTGAAGCATCGGATTGCAGGGACTCACCGGCGGCCGGAGCCACATTGGGAAGAGTAAGAGAGTAGGTGGCAGTATTTGCATTTGATTGCAAGGTGACGGTGCCGGAAGTCGTCCCTTTAATGCCAGCGCCATACATATTGGCGACCCCGGAGCCATCCAAAGCCAAAATCTTACTGCTTTGGCCGAGAGTGGTTTTATCGACGGTGACGGCTCCAGCGTTGGAAACAGAAGCAATGTCTCCCGAGAGAGTCTGCTCCTGAGCAAGACCGGAAGCATTTCCGACCCAAACTTTTCCAGAGGACAAACTCGAAGTTTGTTTGGCATTCAAGGCCGCGTACTCCGCATTGCTGAGAAGACCCGCTGTGACAGAAGCCCCGCTGGAGGCCATGGGAATATTCAAGGTGTGTGTGCTGGTGCTTGAGCTAAACGCAGGCGCATTGCCGGAAGTGCCAATGGCAAAAGTTTGAGTTCCCGCAGTCAATCCATTAAGACTGGTAATGCCAGCGCCAGCAACTCCCAGTTCCACCGCAGTTGAGCCATTCCAGTAAAAGACCTTCCCCGCGTTATACCAAATCTGTCCTGCCACAGATCCAGGAGTGGCATTGTCAGAGAGAGTCAGGTATTTATTGGCCGCCATGGTGATATTGCCCGTGTTCGTAAGATCCTGAGCGCCCATAGCAATGGGACCTGTCATGGTGCCGCCCGCTAAAGGCAGCTTTGTAGTATCATCCACCGTCACTTCCGTAACGGAAGTAATCCGTCCTTTAGCATCGTAAGTGATTTGCGGCACCTTCTGTGCGGTTCCTTTGGTTGCAGCCGTGGTGGTCGTGGCCAAAGTCAAAGAGCCATTCGCAGCTAGAGTCGCGTCTCCGGAGACACTTTGCGCCTCCGCAACGCCTGAGCTGTTCCCAATCCACACGCTGCCATTCGCCAAAGACGAAGATTGCTTGCCATTAAAAGTATTCCAGTCCGCAGATTTTAAATACCCATCCGCTGATGTGGTGGCCGCAGGGAGACTGATCACTGGCGCTGAAGCCGTGCCTCCCACACTTAAGGGCGCATTGGCCGAGACACTCGTCACAGAGCCTGAGCTCATGGATTGCAAAACCCAAGCTGTGCCATTCGAAACCAAAACCTGGCCACTCGTGGCCGGGCCTGCTGGCAGAGCCTGACCCAGAAGGCTTGTCACCTTATTATTCCCGGAGACCACGGTCACATCTCCGGACGGAGGCAAATAAGCCGAAAGAGGATTTTTCACCAAGCGCCAGAACTCATCGTACTGAGTCTGATTCAGGCCATTGTTAGTATTATTATTAAGGGACGGATTCACGGAGCTGTCTATTTTTAGAAGTTCACCAGTTCCATAACCTCCCACCGTGAGGGCGGAAGGAACCGGGTTGATCTTCAGCATCGGGAGAGCTTGGTCGGGGCCTCCGCTCACGCTAAAGTAAACCGCAAGATAACGGCCAGCTCCTAGGTTCGACGGGTTGGGAGTAAAAGTACCGCTGCAACTGTTGGCGTTGCCAAGACCATCAAACGTCTTAATATTGTTAAAAACATCCGCCATGTTTTTAACTCCAGTGGGACTGATTTGATTATTAAAGGCGGCGGTCAAGGGAATCAGGGTGCCATCATTGGAACCAATATCAAAAGAAAAGGTCCCGGCGGTATTGGACAGGTCCAGTTGACGTTGCTCCGTATAGAGCCAACATTGTCCTAAAGAATCATAGATGGTGACGGTAAAACGGACATTATTCGCGACAACAGGGCTTCCATTGGAGTCCAGGATGCGGCCGGTGTAGGTAAAGGCCGGATTCGCTAAAGCTTGAAGAGGGCCCAGCATAATATAGAGAAGGGCTAACATCAAAAGCCTCCCTTTGTCTGGGGTACTTTTGCGGACATTGGCTAAGACCGGGATTTCCCTAGGAAATGTCATATTTTTCATAAGGTTTACATCGGTAGAGTTAAGCAAAAGATTAAAATAAATTTACGAGTTTTCCCGGCTTGGAACAAAAAGCAGTAAATAATCGGGAGAAACTGATCGAGAAAAATGCCCATTTTAAAAAAACTCAAGATGAGGCGGTGATCTGTTTCAGAATTGAATTTTTCTAGGATTTCTTCGGGAATTCCGGTTTTTTCGTCAATCCCTAAAACACTTTTGCGGTCTTCGGACAATTTTTGGCGCTTTTGAAATACTTTGGACTCGCCGGAGGTCCGGGGACAAAACGATTTTTATTTGCGTTGATTATTATTGCTGCCGCAGTTCCTTACTTCATTCCGGTAAAGAACTGCCCCAAGGCTCCTATGGAGTGTTTTCTCTATGAGGTCGTTTTCACTCTGTGGCTTTCTAATGTCCCAGATGGCGCTCAAGAACCTCTGACGGAGATACGGGAATGACTGGATCTCCGTCTTTGCGCGGAAGAACATAAGCTGTCATCACGTAACTTGTCGCACTCAACCAGGTGCCGGTGGTCCACAAGGTGGCTCCCATGTGAACGCTGTCCAGGTAACTCATGAGCATGTCTCCGGCCTCATTCCATAGAGCTCCGTCGGTGGCTCCCACATAAGCGGAGTTGGGCCAACCGAACTCACCGAGAAAGCCGCGGACATTGTTGGCAGCAACCCAGTCCCCGAATTTCTTCACGCGGGCAACGGCGCGAGCCCCTACCGAGGTATAGCCTTGTTGTTTGGCGTAGCTGTCTTCGGTCGCATACGTGTTTTTGTAAGTTCCCGAGCTGTCATTATCCAAATAGCTATGGGCATGGTAAATAATGTTGTTCATAGGATCATGGATCCAAGGCAGAGGATGGTTCTTCGGCCAACCGGAGGCAGAAGACCAACCATACCCTTCGACCATGATGATTTTTGTTTCCCCTAAAGAGCGGATGCCATCAACGGCGGCTTGGGAATACTGTTCCCAGGTGAGAGCGCCCCCCGGAAGATCGTGCGGCTCGTTCATAATATCAAAAGCATAAACGGCATTGTAGGCGCTGGCATCCGCACGAACGGCGGTGACAATCCGTTTCCACACGTCGGCATATTGTTCTTTGGTAGGGCCATCAACAGCCCCGAATTTTTTGCCGGTCGAGTTTGCATAGGAGGCGTAGTTGTGCATATCAAGAATCACTTTGATGCCAGAGGAGTTGGAGTCTCTTAAAACTTGCAGGATCAATCCAAGGTAGAAACTGTCAAGTTCGGCCCCCAAAGCCGTTTGGATTCGTTCCCATTTAAAGGGAATGCGCAAGACTCCCAAACCACGGTCGGCAAGACCTTTGATCGCCGCAGGATGGGGCTTGGTGTAGTTGACGTTGTAGGTATTGCCAGAGCCGGCTCCTAAGTCCATGATGTTCACCCCTCTTAAATAGGACGTGTCCACAGGAGTGGGAGTTGGGGTGGGAGTGGGTGTCGGCGTGGGAGTGGCGGTCGGTGAGGGTGTTGGAGTTGGTGTGGGAGCCGGATCGTTGGAGTAGATTTCCAAAGCGGAAACGTTCACCCCGCCGGTGGCAACAATCGTCAAGCTTCCGTCTTGAACATTGGCGGCATAGGGGCCGAGGCGTCGCCACGCGCCGACACTGCCGCTAGCGAGGTTGCTTGCCACGGTACTGCCTTCCATTGAAAGACTGTAAGTGACCGACTTGGAATCCTCCCAGGTGTAGACATAAACTTGGTAGCTGGCATTGGTGAGCGGAACGTTGATGGTCATAGGGCTGAATTTATAAACGCTGGAGCGCACAATGCTCGAGGTCGCTGAATCTGTGGCAGGCACAAGGGCGATGGATTGTTTATTGATACGGGATCCATTGAGCGTCACTTTGGCCGTGGACTCGGTAACGAAAGTTTTCCCGGAGACGATCGTTTGAGGACCGTTAAGGTTGATTGCTTTGATGAAGGTTTGAGCGTAGGAAAAACCGGGCAGGGTCATCATCAGTGTGAGCAAATGGGCCTGCCATGAACGATATCGCCATGAGATTTTCATCTTTTCCCCCGGGGGTGATGAGTTCACCCACAGTTTAAAATCCGTGCGGGAGATTGCGAGGTAAAAATGAATTCTCAATCACATTGATACAAGGAAAGAAATCAGCGTTAGATTTTCGAGCGGTATTTTTTCTATTCCGTTGATTTTTTTAACAAACCCTCGGTGATCGAGTTGAGGATTTTCCCGGTGGGAGCGCTTCGTTGAGCGGCGTCAGCCCAAGCATCTGGGATTGTCGGCCCGGTCCATTCAATATTATATAGACCCTCCTCCAAGGGGGCTCGGGGGCGGACTCCGTTTTTGGGAACCCAGATAAAGTCTGGGTGGGACTCCAAATACCACTCCCCACCGATGGCTTCGCCATAGGAATTCAGTTCGAGATCATAACGGTATTCCACCCAGCGGATGGAATCGGCCTGAGGGGAATCCACGGGATCGGAGGTGGCGGTATTTTCAATGACATAGGCCACCTTCATCGCAACGCCGACGAAAAACCGGGCTTCATTCGAGCGAAAAGCGGCGTAGGGGTCCTGTGTGAAGTCCTCCCGGCTCACGACGCTTTTCTCTAAGGATTTGCTTTTAGCTCCGGTTTGCGGGTTGAAATACTTATAAGTGTAGGCAACGACCGGTTGATTCCATACTTCATAATCAAAAGTGGCATCCATGATGAAGGAGCGGTGTTGGCGGCCGACCATATTGACGATGACCAGATGCCAGGTCGCGGGATTTAAATCAAAGCAGTCCGGATTCAGAATGCGTCCATTGGGACCCTGTCTGGGTTGTTTTTCATCGCAACGTTCGCCTAAAAAGGCGCTAGGAAAGGGATTCATGGCCCAGCTGTAACTGACCAGGCCTTTAATCTCGGAAGGATTCAAGGGAACCACCCATTTTTGGTCCCAGGAGAGGACTTCAATGGATTTCGCAGGCCGAGGTTCCACAATCGCCGCGGCGGCCCAGCCATGGCAGATTCCCATCCACTCTTCGACTTTTCCTACTTTGTCGTAAATGATCTTTCCTTGTTGCCACATCGATTGGGTGAAGGAGTTTCCTTTGGATCCGATGATCAGGTCATATTTTTCCGCCGGGCTCAGGTTGCGGATGCCTTCTTGGCCTTGCAGAGAAAGAATTTCTTTCGCCGGATGGCTCTGCACGAACTGGAAGCGTTCCAGCCAGGTTTCAAACATGGAAAACTCTCCAGACAGGAAGCGGGCCCCGAGGATTCCATTGGAGTAAGGCCAATAGTCGCCCGACCACGGACGTGTCGCCACCAAGCCTTCTGTCAGTCCTTGTCTTTCGAAGTCTCTAAGGTCGCGGCTGGGAAGACGGGACTCCATAAATTGTTCTATGGGTTCAAAAGACTCACCCGCAGCAAAAGGACGAAATTGAGAAACGAGGGAATCCGCCGCTTGGTTCTGATGGCAAGCCTTCCATTCCTTTTTTTTAACGCCGACGAATTCTCTAGTTTCGATCAACCGATTGGAAAAACGGTGCTCGCCGGTGGCCGGAATTAGCAGTTGCTGATCGAGGAATTTTTGTGGCACGGAAGGACGTGCCGCCTGCGAGAGGGCAGAGGTGAGTGAGAGGCTCAATAACAGTGCAAAAAAGCATTTCGACCTGGGCATGGTGTTCTCCTTGGCTGAGGGAGGAGAACAGCACATCTTGTGCCAAGATGGCGAGAATCCTGTGGCGATTTGAAAAAAATCTAAGGGGTTGAATTGTCTCAACTTGTGCCTATTTGTCTCAAGCCGAGGAGACTCCAATTAAATCATAAATTATTTTCCCTCAAAGTCCTCGGGGAATGAAGTGGCTTGCCAAAGACTGGGGGGTTTTATAAGAAGCAATTTTGGCCCGAAATCTAGGCGACCTTCCGCTGGGACAGCAGTTTCATGATTTCGCCAGGGATCGCCGCCAGAGGCGCCACTGTGTCCACGGCACCCAGCTCAAAAGCCGCTTTGGGCATTCCGTAGACAACGCTGCTGGCTTCATCTTGGGCGATTGTCTTTGCCCCTTTTGATTTCATCTCCAAGAGCCCCCTAGCCCCATCGGCCCCCATCCCCGTCAAAAGAACTCCGAGGCATCTTTTTCCGATCACCCGGGCCACAGAATAAAATAAATAATCCACCGAAGGCTTATGGCGGTTGACCGGGGCTTCATCGGTGATACGGACACAATAGCCGGCCCCCTTTTTTTCCACCTTCATTTGCACACCGCCGGGAGCAATGAGGACGCGGGAGGGAAGAAGCTCATCACCGTCCTCAGCCTCTTTCACCTCAAAAGGGCAAAGCTCGTTAAGGCGGTCAGAAAACGCTTTTGAAAAGACCGGCGGAATATGCTGTACGATCAGCGTGGGCGGGATTTTCTCAGGGAGTGCGCAAAGGACGGCCTTTAAAGCCTCGGTGCCTCCGGTGGAAGCCCCTAGACACAGGACCGTTTTTAAGTCGAGGCCCCCTCTTTGCTGAGCTTTTTGAGGGGAGGCATTGGCTTTCGCGGCAAAGACCTTCGCGGAGGCGGCGGCCTTGACCTTTTCTCTGATCAGGGGCCCCAAGGTGGGAAGTTCGGAAAGGTTCGGTTTTTGAATATAGTCAACAGCCCCCAACTCCAAAGCGCGAAACACCAGGTTCCCTTCCTGCATCTGCAGAGAGGTGATCATCACCACGGGAATGGGATTTTTAGGAAGAAGCCTTTCAAGCCATTCAACGCCGGTCATTTTCGGCATATGGATATCTAAAGTGATGACGTCAGGACGTGTCTTCTTGAGCAAAGCTTCGGCCTGAAGCGGGTCTTCCGCTTGCCCGACAATCTCCAAGGAAGGATCTTCCGTCAGAATGCGGGAAATCAATCCGCGAATTGTTTTGGAGTCATCCACGATCAGGACCCGTTTGCGGGCAGATGGCTTTGCCGTGGGTCGCGAGAACTGCGGGGATTCTGGAGGAGGACCCGCGATGCGGGAGTTTGAGACTCCGATCTGGGCCACCTGCAGGCGGCCTGTCGCGGTATGAAAGAGCACTTTACGCCCTTGGGTTCCGCCGACGGCCTCTCCGATAAGGGGGATGCCATACTTTTGCAGCATCTCCCGCGCCATTTGGATGTTCTCCGCTCCCACCTGGAAGGACACCCCTTGCCCGGGGATCTCCTTGGCCCCTCCCGTGACTTTGGCCTTAAACTGGGACGGGGGCTCTCCTGTCATGCGGCTCATTTCTTCGACTAAGTGAGGAATTGCAATGTCGCCGTAGCGGAAAGATTCCTCGGGGTCGAGATGGGGAGGGGCTTTGGGCAGGGCATAGTGGATCATTCCTCCCACCCGGCTCTTTTCACAATAAAGACAGACGGAGACACAGGAGCCCAGTACGGTTGAAATCACAGTGGGCTCTGAACAGACCACGAGTTCTGAAATCTGAAGGTGTAAAAGAGAGAGGGCTCCCTGGGTCATGGCTTTCCATTCCCTTTTCTGAAAATCGAGGGGTTTGTCATCGTCCATTGGTGTTTCAGGCCTTGGAGGGACTCCGAATGCCCGATAAAAAAGTAGCCCCCGCTTTTCACGCTTTGATAAAGTTTCGCTTGCACAAGCTGGATGGTTTCGGGAGTAAAATAGATCAAAACATTTCGGCACAAGACCAAGTCAAAAATATTTTCACCGGGCAAGGTTCTTTCGATCAGGTTGTGCTGTTTAAAGGTGATTTTTTCCTTGAGAGCGGGTTTGATGCGAAACCACCCCTCAGCCTCCCTGCGTCCGATATCCACGCTTGGCCCGTGAAAATCGGGGGGGATTTCACTTTTTTTTGCGAGTGGATACACTCCATTCTGCGCCTTTCTTAAGACATCGGTATCGATGTCTGTTGCCAGGATTTTGAAGTCCCGGCCCGGAGGTAAATGGCGGGCCAGAATCATGGCCAGTGTATAGGGTTCCTCGCCGCTCGCGCAGGCCGCGGACCAGACTTTGAAAGTTTTTTGACCAAGGGCCAACCACTCCGGCAAAATCTTTTGAATCAGAAATTCGAAGTGTTTTGGTTCTCTGAAAAAATCAGTTTTATTCGTGGTAAGGAGATTCGTAAAAATTTCCCACTCCGGGGCCTCGGCAGGAAGTGTACTCAGGAATTTGCGGTATTCCGAAAAATCTTTAAGTCCACAGGCCGCAATCCGGGATTGCAAGCGCGTGCGCACGAGATCTTGCTTCCCGGGCTTTAAATGGATTCCGGCCCGCTCCTCAATGAGCGCGCAGAAATACAAAAGTTCCTTTTCTTCTAAAGCCGGAGCGGATTTTCCGCTCCAGCTTGGCAAAACGGCTGTCATAAAAAGCCCTTATCTTAGACGTCGCTAAATCCATCACTGTCGTAGGACGGAGCCTCTCCGGAGGCCTTCTTTAAGGCCGGGGCGGAGGCTGTTTTCTGCGGGCGGGGAGCTTTGAGTTTTACGACCTTTGCATTTGCGACGGAAGCCCCCGATAAGGGGACCCGTTTTTCCGGAGAGCGGGCGGAAACCTCCTTTTTGATTTCTAGGTCTTGGCTCCCGCCGGTGCTCCCCTGAACGGTCAGGACCAAGTGAGCGACCGTGTTTTTAAGGGCGTCCGCCTGAGCTGACAGTTCCTCTGCCGCGGAGGCGCACTCTTCGGACGTGGCGGCGTTCTGTTGGGTCATTTGATCCAGTTGTCCCATGGCTTTGGTGATTTCATTGATCCCGCGGGCTTGCTCGGAGCTGGCCGAGGCGATTTCATCGGACATGGAGGAAACACTTTTGACGTTCCCGACAATTTCTTTCAAAACATCCCCGCACTCGTTGGCGACCTCCGTTCCCTCTTCAACAGCCTTTTTACCTTCCTCAATCAGATGACTGACCTTGGTGGCTGTTTCCTGGACGATTTTGTTAACATTTTCAATGCTGCCTTCAATAAGGGTGCTGATCTCCTCCGCCGCAGCCCCGCTCATGCGAGCGAGGTTTCCAACCTCTTCCGCGACAACGGCGAAACCTTTTCCATGCTCACCGGCGCGGGCGGCTTCCACCGAGGCGTTAAATGACAGTAACTCGGTTTTATTAACGATTTCATTAATGACCTGGGTCTTCTTCGCGATTTGTTCGACCACTTTCACGATCCCCGCAATCTGCTGATTGCTGACGTTGACCTGCTCCATGATCGTGGCGTTGCTCTGGTCAATCTGGCTCATGGCCTGGATCATTTTTCCAACCACGTCCTGCCCCTTATTAGAAGCGTCCGCGGATTTCTGGGAAAGAGCGGCGGTGGAGTTGGCGTTTTCCGTGTTCTTTGCGATCATTGAGTTCATTTCTTCAACGGAGGCGGCCGTTTGTTCCAATGAAGCCGCTTGTTCCGTCGCCGATTGGGAGAGCTCTTCAGAAGCGGAGGCAATCTGAGAGGCTGCACTCGTCACCTGGAGGGAGCCATCGGCGAGGTTTTTGACAATGTCAGAGATTGCATGGCTGAGGGCTTTTAAAACAAAATAGGCAATAAGGAGGGACACCGAGACGGAGGAGATAAATATAATCACACTGATGAGGATGGCGCGGGTCGCCTCTTCATTCGCGGACTTGGATTTTTCGGCCAGTTGGTTGGCCGTGAGGGCGTTCATCTCCCCGATATATTTTCGTAACTCCGGAATGACTTTATCTCTTGCCTCAATATACACCTCAGAAGCCTCCTTGTTTTTATTCTGGCTTCCGAGCTCCCGCACTTTTTTCATATAGCCGATGTACTGCTCGTAAGTAACCAGGTAACCTTTCAGGAGTTCCTGTCCCTTTTCAGGGGCGATGGCTTTATAGGCGGCAAAATCTCCCTCCTGCTTTTTGATCACGTCCTCGAAATCCACATGATTTTGCTTTAACTTCTCGGGGTCTTCAAAGACAATGGCCTCTAACGTCAGGCTCGTGATGCGCCGGAGATTGTCCCGGATCTCTGAAGTCTGTTGATCCGCTTTGACGATGTTTCCCGTGATGTCATTCAACTGGGCTCTCACATTTATCAGATTGTTGAGGGTGACTGTCACCGTGACCACGAAGGCCAGTGAGAGTCCAAAGACAATACTCCAGATTTTCTTATTCAAGCTCCAATTTTTCATTTTTACGTCCCTTTGTTTTTTTAAGTTTAAGCTGATTGTTTTTTATTTTTGGCCATCAAGGTGGCGTTGAGGTCCTGCAGGCTCAACGCGGCCCGTATGTCGAGGAGAAGCGTCATCTTGCTCTCCCGCCTTGCTACTCCCATGAGATAGGACTCCTTAACCCCGGTCAGTTGATCGGGGGCGGCGCTGATGTCCTCTTGGTGAAAGGCAAGGACGCTATTGATGCGGTCCACGATCACCCCGAGGGAGAGTTCCGGATCCAGATCCAGAATGATGATGGCGGTTTTGGGGCCATTGGTGATCTTGGCGAGTTGAAGTTTTGCGCGCAGATCAAGAATGGAAATAACCTGACCCCGGAGGTTGATGATCCCCTTAAAGTAGGGTGGTGTTTGCGGAATAGGAATGGGTTCGTTCATCTCAATGACCTCTTTGACCTGCAATAGAGGAATTGCGTATTGCTCCGTACCGAGTAAAAATGCGAGATATCTTTCGTTTGAATCCGCTTGCCTTGCGGTCGCAAGATTTTTGTTTTCGTCGTGGCTCATGCCGCCTCCAGTTTATTTTGATTTATTCTTGCTCTTGGTTCCCTGCTTCCGGCCGTGGAGCGAATCAACTCCAGCAAATCCAGGATCAGAGCCGGCTTTCCGTCCCCTAGAATCGCCGAGCCCATGACCCCCACTTTTCCCCGCACCTCGGAACTTAAGGGTTTGATGACGACCTGTTGCTGGGCAAGGATCCGGTCCACCATCACGGCATAGGCGTGATGGTTTCCGTCCCGCACGATCAAGGCCGTGAGATTCCACGCGGGGGCATCTTCGGAAGATTTTAAGGATCGGTTTAAAAGATGTTGCAGGCGGAGCACGGGCAGAGGCTCTTCCCGCAAAGTGAGAATTTCCGAGCGTTCAAACGGAAAATTAATCTCCTCTTTTTGCGGGCGGTAAAACTCATTTACTTGCGAAAGAGGAATGACAAAACGATCCTCACGCACTTTGACGATAACACTGTCAATAATCGCAAGGGTCAGGGGTAAAAGAATGCGAAAGGCCGTGCCCTGGCCGAGGCTGGTTGCGATTTCGATGCTTCCCTGAAGAGAGGTGATGTTGGTCTTGACCACATCCATGCCAACCCCGCGCCCTGAAAGGTCAGAGACTTCCTCTTTGGTGGAAAAGCCAGGGGCGAAGATCAAGTCATAGGTTTCAGAGGGGGTTAGAACCGCTCCCTCTGGCAAAAGACCTTTGGCCTTGGCTTTGGTCAATAGTTTTTCCGGGTCAAGCCCTCGGCCGTCATCACGGACTTCAATCAGGATCTGGCCGGCGCGATGGGAGGCTGAAAGGAAAACATGCCCGGTTTCTGTCTTTTTTGCGGCTCTTCGCTCCTCGGGGGACTCAAGCCCGTGGTCCACGGCATTTCGAATCAGATGAACCAGAGGATCCGCGAGTTGTTCAAGAACGGTCTTATCTACCTCAGTCTCTTCCCCCGACAAGTGCAGTTCCACCTTTTTGCCCAGGGCCTTGCCGGCATCGCGGACGATGCGCTCCATTTTTTGAAAGCTGGGTTTGATGGGAAGCATGCGAAGGCCCATGGAGAGGTTTTGAGTATCTTTGATGATTTTTGTCATCGAGCTAAGGGTGTCCCGCATCAGTTGCGGCATGGCGGTGCCCAGACTGAGCCCCTGCTGCACCATCACCGCTTGAAGAATGGAAAGCTCCCCCACGTTATTGAGAAGCTTTTCAATGCGCGAAAGACTCACGCGGATATTTTCGTCTTTCCCTTTGGGGGGCATGGATTCTAAAGTCCGAGTCCGTTGCAGGAGGGGAGGCGCCGACTCGGTGTCACCCCGCTCAGGGAGTTCTTCTCGGATTCCATAGGCACTTCCCTGCGCAAGCGCCAGGATCAACTCCTGCTTGAGTTGGGAGTCCATTTCTTTTGTTTCGGGGGTTTGTTTCAGCGTATCAATGGTTTTGATTAAATAGTCATTGGCTCTCAGTAAAAGATCGATGATGGCCCGGGAGACAGGGAACCGCCGCTCTTTCAGAGCTAAGAGCAGGGACTCCAGATGATGGGTGAGGTCAGCCAGTTCCGAGAAACCCACGGCTCCGGAAGAGCCTTTTAAGTTGTGTGCCAGGCGAAAAATTTGATTTAGATTTTCAAGATCCGAAGGGTTTTTTTCCAGGTTCAAAAAACATTGCTCGGTGTTCGCCAGGAGTTCTTTTGCTTCGTTCAAGAACTCCGCGACTATTTCGCTATCAATGGAATCCATTTCTTCCCCGTCAACAACGACAAACGTTCATTTTTTAGCAGATGAGGAGACTGGTTTTTATCCAGTGGTACCTTTGTGCATTCTTCTCGGTTGAAAATATGAGGAACCTAAGCGTTCCCGCAGTGGTGGCGTTAGTGCTGAGTTATCAAAGACATAAACGCCTGTGGTGTGGCGTGGACAATGTAAGCAAACAAAAACTAGGAGAGATGAGAAGACGTGAATAAGGATCAAAACGCAGAAGCCTGAAGGTGAGGATGGACGGGGGAAGATCCTCGATGCGCCGTCTCCAGAAAGAGGGCCTGGCACTCAGATTTGTAAGATCTTAAGCTCCACAATGCCTCGAACAGCTCTGTTATGCGTACTCATTAAGCACAATTGCTTTTGTTGAATTTAAGATAAGGTAAGACATTGACACTGTTCTGACAGAATACTAAAAATTGGCCCGATGGAAGTACCTCCTTACGCTTTACAACTGGCACGACTGCACTATCAGAAGGGTGATTTCCGCCAGGCTCGTGAAATGGCTCTGCTTGGTAAAACCCAAGCATCCGAGGCACAGGATGTCCTTTTGTGGATGGAATGCGCGCGTCTTATTTTTCAAAGCTCCTTGGAGCTCGAGCAACTTCCTGAGATCAAGGAGCTTGAATCAGAACTTTTAGAAATCCTCCAGCAAGAGCACCCGCCGCAGATCTTGGCGCGTGGTCAATTGATTTTAGGAATGTGGCTTTTAGCAGAGGGAAAGTTGGACGTGGCGGAGTCATTGTTTTATTCGTCCATCGATCTGGCGACTCGGTCTCAAGATTTTGAAACCTTGGCTCGCGCTCTTCATGCCTCCGCAATTCATTCGATGTATCATCAGGACGGTTGGACCCGGGCCCTAGAGCTTCTGGGCAAAGCGGAAATTTTAACGAAAGAGCTTCAGCTTACGGAAGTTGAAATTTCCTGCGGAATCGCTCTGAGCCAAATTTATTCTGGACAGAAAAATTACGGCCAGGCCTTGAGTGTACTGTGGGTGGCCCTGGAAAAAGCGCGTCTGTATGGGTTCCATTATGCCTCGACCAATATTCTGACCTTGTTGACTTTGATCTTTAAAGAAAACGGAGAGACCGAGCGTTGGCGTTTCTATAGTGAGCTGGCATGTAAAGGAGTGACCGCAGACCGCTATCCTCGGCTGCACCGCATTTTGCAGAACCTCTTGCCGACGGAGTCTGAAGGGTTCCCTATCACCTATGACTTTATCTTTGATGAGCAGGTGAATGCCCTCACGGAACGTAGCAAAGGTTTAATTGATTTTAAAAATCAGCACATTCTCTTTGAATTAGCGCAGATGTTTATGCGAAATCCCGGTCATCGTTTTGCCAAAGACAGATTGATTCAAAATATTTGGAAGCAGGAGTATCAACCTCACATCCATGACAATCTGATTTACGTATCGATCAAACGCCTGCGCTCACTGCTTGAGCCGGATCCGGAAAGTCCGCGCTACATCTTGCGTGATCGCACCGGTTATTATTTACCCCACCAGGTCTCCGTGAAAATCGAAAACCCGAAAGAAGGAACATGACAAAACGAATCGCTCTCGCTGCCGTCCTCTTTTTTAGTGTCGCATCCTTAGCTTTGGGTTCTGGTTCGGGCCCCATAATCATTTGGCCCTCCAAGGTGGTGGAGACGCAAATTCACGCCCAGGATGTTGTGGGAGTGTGGGCCGCCTATCACCGCAAAACGAGGTGGTTTGTGGAGATCAAAGAAGGTCAGCGGGGAGGAGCACTTTCTTTGGAGATCCTCTCTTCAGGCTTGAAGGGGAATAGAGCCTTCGGCCAATTGTTATTGAACGGCAATACCCTCCAGGGTGCCGTACTCATGGCTGACCAACAGATCAAGGGCGTTTTGCTTTTCAGGGATGAGGATGGTTTAAAATTGCGGGTCACCGAAGACAGGAAGACTTACTTCGATCTTCTTCTTTACCGCTACCAATAAAACGGGGGGGGTATTAAATGCTCCGTATGGTCCAGTACATACCAGATCCACGATCATAAAAGCGGTCTCGACTATGCTAAGGAAGGTGCGAAAGCCGCTTTAAAAATTGGATTCAGTGATTTAAATTTGCATCATATTGAGGATGGGGTGGAGGAAGCTCAAAGTTGTTGGAATCATTGTCAATCAACTGATTGTTACATCTTCGGCCAAAGACTCTAAAAATAGTGCTTGCTATAACCAAATAGCACTGCCTCTAAAAGCGAAGGAATTTTCTCAAGACGCAATTTATATGAGAAATGGTGTTGAATTATCCGATTTAGATATTCAATTGGCACTCGACGCCGGTATCAGCACTAATTGCAATTAACATTCAACAAGAGGCTGTCGCTGCGGCCTCTTGTTTTCTACATTCACTTTTCAGTATACCATTGCGGCGTTAAATGTGATTTTCAGAACCTCCCTATTTGGGACCCAAACGCATTGTGAATTAACCAAGTCCTTTATCGAAACCCACTGACTTAATAATCAGTGGTTTTTTCCTATTCAAATTGGCGCAAAGGGCCCTGCCTCAAAAACCTTTGAAAGGGCAAGATAAAGACGGCGGACCTGATCGAGACTTTCCGTGAGAAGGACTCCTTCAAAGAGAAGGCCAGGGACCGAATTTTGTGCCTCGACTCCAGAAATAGGACCAGGCCCCGAAGGCGCCGAAATTGGTGCGGCGGGCACCGGGGTCGACGAACCGCTGGTCTGCAGTGAAAAATTCGTAATCGGTATGCCTTAAAGAGACTTGCCGCTGATTATTTTTTTTTCATTCTTAGACTCAAATTCCCCTTGCTCAATTTTGCGAGCGCCTAACGTCTAATTTCTAAAAGACATTTGGGCTGACTCAAAAGGCTCATTCCAATGATCAAAGGTGCCCAGAGGGAGGTTTTTAAAGGCAAAAAAAGTCGACGCAAAAGACACAGGCCACCTCGGCACCTGAGCTCTGAACCTGTTTTCTTTGCATTTCGATGAGGTCAATAATTTGCATACGTAGTTTTTCTACCTCACTCTCGGAAACAGAAAAAGCCAAAGAGTAATGAACGTCGTCCTTTATATGGCTTCGCTCAACTGCCTTCATCCTCCAGCTTAAATGATGGGTTGAAATTTGTGGTGATTGTCTTGACAGGTAAACATCACCGCCCGCATGTAGAAAGAAACCTTTATTATCTTTGACCAATCCCATTTCAATTAGGTCTTTCAAAACTTGACCGACCGTCAAGATGGGTAACTGAAGTTTTTGGGCTATAGCAGCGGGAGTCTGCAATCCCGGGATAGAGGTTAGAATATGAACAGCCCCGTATATCCAATTGGAATAATAGAGCGTGCGCAACTCCTCGCGGATCTGTAACGGTCTTTCTTTGCTATTAACCTTGTTACTTAACTCCATCGCCTCGCTTTTGAGTTGCTTAAGTTTGCCATCCAAAGACCTGCGGGCTTTAGGTGAAGTGGACCGGTCACGGAGTAGCAAGGTGAGGAGAAAGTTAGACTCCGCCTCATCAAATCCAAAGTTTTCGCAAAATTGGATCATATGATCTGGTGTCATATCAGCCTTGCCATTAAGGACCTGGGAAATGTAAGTACGATCGCAGGCACAGATGGAGGCAATTTGAGAAATAATTCCACGACTGCCGTTGTGGGCGATGAAGGCCTTCAGAAACTCTTTGTATGTGCTATAGGTGAATACATTCATGGCATAAGATATATGTGATAAATACTCCCCAAGGGAAGTTAAAAATTATAACGAATAAATTGCGATCCCTTTTCCATCAGGTAAGGTGGTTTTAAGGAGGAAATATGAAATTTACACTATATGTTTTAGGAATGCTTTTGTCAGCTCCAGCGTGGGCGCTCAATGGGCCGAGCACGGGTGGAGGGGGCTTTGTGCTGTCATGTCCGGAGACGCCAGTCTCAGCGGCAAAGGTTGAACTGCTGGATATTTACGAGGGCCGAAGCTCTTTGAGCCTCCCAATGGCGACCGCCTCAGGGAGCCTGCAGGATGATTATACCGCTGGAGTGGATCGCACCTATACTTTACAGGGGTATCCAAATTTGGCGGAAGAGCGGCACGAAGAGATCATGACCAATCTGACGAACTTTATGCAAAGTACAAGATTCGTCTCAGCAGAGGCGGAGTTACCAACAGCAGTTGATCTGGGAGAACAACCATGGATTCCATCCCAGTGCCACGTTAAACAGGTGGCCTACTTCGATGATCGGTCGTCGACCATCTATATATTAAAGCCGATGTGGGATAAAATGGATTCAATCAGCCAAGCAGCACTTGTGCACCATGAACTGTGGTACCGTGAGCAACGCCGCGCGGGAGAACAAACCTCAGAGAATGCGCGCCGGGCAGTGGCTCAAGCGTTTACTGTCTCTGGGCTAGTTCCCCTTGACGAGGGTCTTCCTCTGAAACCTTCTAAGTTTGCAGCCAGTGGGCCATTTGAATCAGAACAGAAATTCACCACAAATATGAGCTCTTTCTATGCCGCAAATTTTACAGGTTCTGGAATCACTCGCCTTCAATTCACCCAAGTTAATGGAGTTGGGCAACTATCAAAAACATGGGCCGACTTTCCAGCGATGACTTGGGACTTCAAATTGGGTCGATCCAAAGAGAACCCAAGTCTTGTCGCCTGCATTCTTCAAACTGACGGAGTCAACCAACAGTCCTCGGCGACTTTGAACGGAATTTCGGTGAAGGGCTATTCTGTCACTTTGCGAATCAAGACTGGGGAACCGGTTAAAATGGTGGTTTTAAAGAATGGAATCCCAATGACTGAGGGATATATTGCGGGCGGAATAAATTGCAGCGAATCTCTTCACTAGTATTGAAGGGGTATGTAGAAATCAAACCGGTGTCAGCATTGACACCGGTCCTTTTTATCTGATGTCTTGGTAACCAAAGCCTTCTGAGAGGCGAGAAGGCCTGCTTTCTGTGGCAGGCCTTTTATTTTGATCAATTGAATATGTTTTTTGATTACTGATTGGATTAAAATAAAGTATTAAAGTTCAAAGAGCTGATAATCTTTCTTTAATTTCTAAAGAGGAAATCTCATCCTCAGCTTCCATGAAAAACTTTAAGCTTTCTTCGTACGCAACTTTCGCTGTGTCCCTGTCGCTGGATTTATACAGGTCTCCTTTAAGTCGAAAAAAGCATCCTCTTTCAATCAAGTCGATCTCATTGAGGGTTAGCCCTTCATAGCGAGTAAAGAATTCATGCGCCTTTCGGATGTAACCTAAAAGTAAATTACAATAAGTCTGTTCGTAAAGGTTTACGGCAATTGACTGGGCATCATCATTTGAAATAAGTGCAAGCTCTTGATCGAATACCTTAAGTGCCATGGATAAATTGCCCGCGCATCTATGCACAAAACCAATTTGATGGAGAGCTTTATGGCTTTGGGTTCGCTCAAAGAGCCCTTGCCAGGTTTCCATCGCCTCTACAAACTCTTTAAGTTCAACAAGAACATACGCTCGCGCCCAATTGATTGAATCTTTATCCTCCTGAGACTTGGCTGACTCCAGAAGACTAATAGCCCTGCTGTTAGCTTCTTGAGGAGAAACAGATAACAATTCAAAAATTTCATTTACAGAATTCATGGATGAATCCTGGTATGAGTCGGACCATTGGTCAATAGACTAATCTCTGCGAGCAGCTAGATGGGGGTTCTAAATAGTAATAGGCAATGAGCCCCTGAAGGAACGACGTTATCAGTCGGCAACCCCCTTCATTCCTTGCTAACGAAGCTTTAGGAATACGTGAAGGGCCGGTGGCCCGAAGGCCCTGATACTCCGTGGATTTTTCCTATTCAGATTGCCTCAAAATAACGCGACGTTTAGCCGCAGTGGCGGTACGAAGAGAAGTCCCAGCGAAGAATCGAACCGCGAGCCCAGGAGTCGAATTTTGGGCGTACAAAAGCCCGCTCTTGGCGGGTTTTTAATGGTGTTCCATGGTGCCGCGTCTTAGAACTGAGATGAGGATCGCGAATGAGAATATCCCGAACTTTTGAAAATTCGCTGGTGATATGAATAGACTCACCCAGCATGACGACTCGTTTATTTCCAGCTTCCTCACGAACAGAGTCTAAGTCTTTCTCTTCAATAATCTTCAAATCAGGAAGTTCGATAACTGAAGGTTTGAGTCCTTTCGGTGCCGATGCACAGGAGAACAGTAAAGGGAGGAAAACTAGCAGTAAAAATGGTCGCATAGTGCGAGGTCACTTAACTTGTTGGAATTATGCAATAATTTAAACTCGGGCCCTCTATTAGTTTAACCTTCCAGCAATGAAGTTTGAGGCACTTTGAGTCATTACTTTCGTAGTCCGAATTGAAACTCATACTTTTTCATGAACCAAACCATCCACGGCACCAATATAAAGCTTGGAGCAAGCCATACCCATACCGAATCGAACTGCGCCGACGGAAAAATGCGTGGAATCGCCGTTACGGCGAAAGCAGTGACGGTGGCGATGCAACATGTGAACATATTTTCGAGGTGAAAGAACCACCAGTTTTTCGAGTGTGCTGGGGGATTTCTCCAGTATTTGATTTGTTTCAGAGCTGTTCTACCCGCCAATACGGCGAAAATGATGAACAACCAATTTTGCGAAACGACGCCTTTTGTCAACGTAAGGGCGGAGACCACGACCAGGAGTATGGGAAGTCCCAGACTCCCAAAAGAGATCACCTTTCCGATTCGCTTTTTGAACCGAAAAACGAAAATACCTTGCTGAAGCGAGGTCAGTGAGAACAACGCAATAAAGAATAAGAAGAATGCGAAATCTCGTGATTTGTCGGTTCCATTAGAGTCGATAAAATATCGCCACGGAGTGATGAGAAATGCACTGAAGGCAACAACTATCATTGCACCTGCATAAACCCATCCTGCACGAGAATGCAGCTTCCCACCTTTTCGACTAAAGAGAGGGATTGTGAAGCACACGAGCGCTAAAGCACCGCCTAAGATATGCCCCCAAACTGCTAGGGAAATTGGAAATGGAAACTGGTTCGCCATGACTCCTTATATGCAAATATTTGCATATAAGGCAAGTTGCGTTTAAGATGCGCTATGTCCTTGAAACACGCAATTTTAGCCGTTTTGTCGCATGGCGAGCGAACTGGGTATGACCTCACTCGCAAAATGGATGGCTCTGTCGCAAACTTCTGGCCTGCAACTCATCAACAAGTTTACATTGAGCTGAAGAAGCTGGATGAGCTGGGCTTTGTTCGCTTCAAGGAGAAAAAGCAGAAAGAGCGACCCGACAAAAAAATTTATACGATTACCAAAAGCGGGCTGGCCGAGCTTAAAGCATGGGCGGAAGAACCTTTAGAGGTTACCGCTCCTAAGGATGCACTGCTGATCAAAGTGTTTGCCAGTCATGTCCTAGGCACGAAACATCTTGCGAGTGAACTTAAGAGGCTTCGGGAATTTCATCAGGCGAAACTCCTCGAATACGAAGAAATTGAGGCAAACTATTTTTCAGACAAAGTCCCACCGAGGCTTTTGGCTCAATATCTAACCCTCCGACGAGGGATTATTTTTGAACGGTCTTGGCTTGAATGGTGCGAGGAGAGCTTAAAAAGGCTATAATCGAACTTAAGCGCATTGGAGTAATGGTGCGCAACTCGCCGGAGTAGACGAGCCACTAGGGGCTTTAAACTTCCTATCCCCAGACCCGGAAGAGGGCATCTTCACAGGTTTCCCCGGGAGCTTTGGAAAAAAGCGCGCTGCCCCCGCTGTCATTTTTAAGACCTTGAAGCACAAAGCCTTGGCCACAGTTATCATAGGCGATAACGGTGAAGACGGCGCCGAGGATTCCGCAAATTCTTTTCAATACAATATGCTTTTTCAAAACCCATTCCCCTTGTTAAATGAGGCTCCGATTTCTATTTTGACGTTGTCGGATGGGGTTGAGAATAAAAACGAAAAAGTCTTCCCAGGTTGAGATGTTGGGCACAAATTCCAAGGTCCTTTGGATTTCAAAGTGAGATTCTGTGATTCCCTCGGATTGTGTCTTATTTTCAAAGCACCTTAAAACTCTCCTCCGGCCTTGATATTCAAAAGATTATTCAGTAAATGACGCCGCTTGAGGCTAAACCTTTAGGAGTCATCATGAAAATAAGTTTATTATTTATTGCGTTTGTTTGGGCCCTCTCGGGCTGTTCCCAGGACGTATCTCAAAATGAGATCGCCAACCCCGGTGCCAATTCCCAAGCCGGTATATACGGTGGGGACGAGGTGGGCGCCTCTGACATCATCGCACGCACGACCGTCGTGCTTTATAATTTAACCGAGGGCTATCTTTGCACCGGCTCTCTTTACGGTCAAAACATGGTGATCACCGCTTCCCACTGCCTGGTCGGCGATCCCACCCACCTGGAAGTCCGCTTTGGCGTCGATATGCGCGCCCCGGTGATGGTCCGCCAGGTGATCTCAGGAAAGGCCAAGATCCCTTTTACGGGGAAAATCTATCAGAATCTCGGCGATATCGCCCTGTTGAAATACGAGGGCACGATCCCCTCGGGCTATGGTTTCCGTTCGGTGAATTTGCTTACGGATTACAGTGTTCTGAAGCGGGGAACACCGGTGATCGCCGCCGGCTTCGGAATCAAAGGGCCAACTTTGGGCAATGGCGCCGGAGTTTTGCGCAAAGTTGCCCTGGAAGTGAAAAATCCCGCTTATTCCCGCACTGAAATCATTCTCAAACAGGGGCTTTTCAAGGGAGTTTGCAGCGGGGATTCCGGCGGACCTGCATTCGTGAAAGGGACAGACGGCAAGCTCTATCTTTGGGGTGTTACCAGCAACGTCCTGGGTATTCCAAAAGTCCGGGCTTGCATCACTCGCTCGATCTTTACAAGAGTGGATGTCTATGCCAACTGGCTCAAAGAAACAGCTCAGGGCCTTTAATTCTATTTCTCTGCGAAGCTGCAAAATACCAGCCGTGCTTAAAGAGGGATGTGGTCGCACACGCCCTCTTTTTTTATTTCGAAACGCAGCATGATAAAATTTTATTTTATCAAGAATTGAATCCCTTCACACTGGGGCGTTGTGCGGCACTTTAATTGGTTGTTATCTGGGGCCTACGGTTCTGAAGTCTAAGTGTCTTTGACCAGAGAGAGAGGGGGGGCGGTGCAAATTTCATTGGTTCTTGGAGCTGGCCTTGGAGTCGAGTATGGCTTTCCTGACGGGCCGACATTAAAAGTTAGAATTGCGAAGAGTCTCAGTCCCACTGATTCTAAACTGCTGGACATATTTAACTATTACCCTGCATTCACGGTCGACGAGATCGTTGCCAGATTTCCAGAGCACGCAGAAACGATTAGACGTCTGTTAATGCAGATACTTTGGAGCGAAGAGAAGCCTAAACTATTAAAGCAACTTGATCGACCGAATACCTATGGCCTCATGTTAGCTCAGGTTTCAGCTGCTTTGGCAGCTGGTCATTCAGTAAAAATCTTCACTTTCAACTATGATCGAAGTCTTCAGGAGATGCAGCAGCGATTCAACGCCATCATGCCCGAGGGCACGAGAGTTGATCCAAATCTCATTGTCGCGCTGTATGGAAGGTTATCTCCTCTTTTTCATGAAGATCCAGACAGGCAGCGTCCACGTCGTTATCACGATTACGGTCCACCTCCGATTCCGAGCGGTGTAAATGCAGAATACCAACGAACCGCAGACCTTGACGACATCAGCAGGTCCTCCAAGATTCGCTTCATCAGCGAAGGCACTGAGATTGATTCGGTTGCGCAATACCTCAAAGATTCCCAACGAATTTTCTTCCTCGGGTTTGGTTATCACAGTCAAAATCTGAAAGCCCTAGGATACGGCTTTGGAAAGCAACCAATTGGAAAACTCATCGCAGGAACAGGATTGGGCCTAAATAGTGATCAGGTGGCCTCAATCAAAACATTCTACCCCGGTATAACAAAAATTGAAGATTGTACTGCTCTCGATTTTTTAAGGTTCAAGTTCAGTGTCAGCGAACCCGAGCTTCACCAGTTTTGAGCGATTGGAAAACTGGTTAGGGTAAGGTCCTGCACGGATATTTTAGAGCTTAGCGTAATTCAGATGGCTGTTAAATAAGTTCTAAACTTTAGAAATACGTGAAGGGCCGGTGGCCCGAAGGCCCTGATACTCCGTGGATTTTTCCTATTCAGATTGCCTCAAAATAACGCGACGTTTAGCCGCAGTGGCGGTGAGAAGAGAAATCCCAGCGAAGAATTGAACCGCGAGCCCAGGAGTCGAATTTTGGGCGTAAAAAAACCCGCCAAGAGCGGTTTTTTAATGGTATGCCATAGTGCCGCGTCTTAGAACTGAGATCCTGGAGTATGCTTATATCGCAGCTAAGGTTTTTCCGTGACAGTTTTTATCAGGCGAGCGACCCAGGATTCAGGATCCTCATCCCATTTAGGAGATGAAAAGTTTTAAATTTCATCTTTTGTTTTGCGCGAGTCTTTTTCGGAAAATTTCAAACTTTTCAGATTCTTCTTCGTCTTTGGCCCACCTCTCGATTTCTTTGATTTTGATTGGGTGCCTTTTTGCGATCATCAGAGCTTGGTCGAGATTCTGTTTGTCGTTCCAATAGAAAAATCCTGCGAGACGGTCCATCACAGAATGTGTCGGTGTCAGAAGTTGGACCTTTCCTGCCTTGTTATTTTGTGTGGCCCACTTCTTAATCGCCTTCATATCGCCTGATGAAATAAAATCGAGGTCTTTCGATTCATATTCGTTATTCGTGTAGATTGAAACAACGGCTCCTCCTGAAAGAACCGCTTCGATTCCATGTTTGAGCAGACAATCGCAGACTATGGAGGCGATTGTTTGGATGTCACTGCTCTTTGTGATTTTCACAGTGGCTTGCCCATGCGCCTTGGACGCTGACGTTTGCGATAATATTTTTTGATATCGCTTTCAGGCATGAACTCAAACGACTTTTCCAGAAGGCTCTGAAGTTCCTTGCGAAAAGGATAACGGGGGTTCCATAAGAAGAGACGGGTGCGGCCTTTCGGTTGACTGACAATAACTCCGCCGTCCTCCAGACGTTTCAATTGTTTTTGCACGACACTCAAGCTGATGGAAAAAGTGCTGGCAATTTCAGATGCGTAACCTTCATTGTAATTCTGAAGATAAAGGAGGGTTTTTTCGACTGTGGCATTGCCAAAGATAGATTCAAGCATGGTTTTATTATCACCTCTTTTTGAGGTTATGTCACCTCTTTTTGAGGTGAATCATAGGGCCATATAAATGCAGCGAAAATAGATCGTATTCGAACTAGACTTTTGTTGTGATTCGGATGGCTTAGCGCAGGGGTGTGATACTTGAGTGTTGCTATTAAAAATGAGTGAAGCCGTTAAAACTTATATATTCGAGATTACAGTTTGGAAAAAATAATCCGATTACTTTCTAACTCGCAAACTCATGGTGAGGTCAGCCAAAAACCTACCATCGGCGAGTTTAACACCAAAAGGTTCTCGTCCCGTAATTTCAAAACCCATTTTCGAATATAAAGCCAACGCAGATTTGTTTTCTTCAATGACTCCCAGACTAATGACTTCAATGGTTGGGTGATTTTTTACCCATTCAATCAACCCAGATAAAAGTATATTTCCAATCCCCTTATTCCTCCATGAAGAGAGAACCGACATTCCAAAAGTGCCTTTGTGGGCAGTTCGCTTTCTTTTTCCATTTTGAAAATCAATCATTCCAATCAATTCGTCATTATGTTCGACAACGAGCAAAATACTGCCGTCGCCTTCTTCGTATTTTTTTATTCGCTCTTTCTGTTGCTCTTCACCAAAAGATGAAAACTCTTCGGGGGTAGTTATCAGGTAATCACTGGTTTTAAAAACTTCAGTAGCGAGGTCATTAAGTTTGACCGCATCGGCTTGTGTCGCATTTCTTAAAAACACAACTTCACCACTTTTACTTTTAATTTTTTGCCCGTTGATTTTTCCCATTCTTATGCCCCCGAGTATCAGTTCATAGCAAATTCCTATTTTTAACAAGGCACTCCGTTTAACAAAAAGGCGTCATGGGGCGCTTACTTATTAATTTATAAATTTAAGTGAGTTAAAGAATTGTTTTTTATCATCGGCGAAAGCAGGTTTACTAGACTTGTTCAATGGCCATCTTTCGCTCATAGCCATCCAAATAAAATGATAAGGCCTATTGGGATGAAGACAAATCATTCCTTCATTATTCATATTCATTGCACCGTTTGCCGTATTATCCTCGCCACTTTGTTCAAAAGTTAAGCAATCAGCGCCACTGTATTTTTTCTGTGCAAAGTTGCTTTTAACTTTGCTGACCCTGCCGCTCTTGGCTTCATTCTCAATGTCTCTTTTAAAACCATCAAGAATCTCCTTGTTGGTCATGGTCTTGCCGCCTGGGGTATGAATAGGCCCGTGTCTTACAATTGCAAGCTTTGATGTTCCATCAGAAGTAGGTTTTTGACCCACCATATACATTCCGTTTTGGGGTGAGCCTGGGTACCATTCACCTGACATAGGGAAACGAAATTGAAACCCTGAATCAGTAGTATACTCTTGAGCTGGGTCCACCTTCTTTTGAAGCAATGAGCAACCAGTTGAAAAAGCTAAAATCAAAACCGTATTAATCAGTGATATTAAAAGTTGCCTTTTGTTCACAATGCCTCCAAAAAGTTAATAGTATTCAGTATCTTAACTCACTGTCACCCTATTTTCTTCCCAAAATGTATTGTAGGTGCCATGAGATAAATCTACGATATGACAAGGCAAGCGGCGGTGTCTGCCAAGCACGCCTATCAGTTTGATCAGATCAGTTATGCAAAGTTTACCAAAGCCATGACAGAGGCAAAACCTCGTCAGGCTTCTAAGAAATAGTCCAACGTCTGACGCGAAGGTCCCCGCCCCTTGGGGCGTGGGATGAAAGCGGGGGATTGTACAGGGGTGCTCAAGGCACCCCTTACTCCGCCTAGGCTCAAGGCCCTTTTTGTGGTACGCAAGGGCGATGAGTTTTCACAGAAGCAGCCACGCCGTATTTGAATGCCAATATCATGTTGGTTGGGTCACGAAGTATCGTAAGAGGGTGATGACGCTCCCCCATGAGCGGGAATTCTGTGAAAAGGTACTGAGGCGGACCGCCGAAGAATACGGAATGAATATTCAGTCAATGGAAGTCGACGATAATCATGTTCATTTGTATATAGAAATTCCGCCCCAAAAGTCAGTTGGTAAAGCCATTGGAATATTAAAAAGCGTCAGCGCCCGGATGATGTTCAAGCGATTTTCATATTTGAAAAGAAAATTATGGGCTGGAGAATTTTGGGGTGATTCCTATTTTGTGCGCACGGTAGGGGAAGGCGTGACTGCGGCCATGGTGCGGAGATACATCGAGCAACATGCTGATAAGGGACTTGAGTCTGCGCAAGGAAAGTTATTCGAAGATTAACTTTCCTGGAGCCTATGAGACACCGGGGAGGTTCATTATCTAAGGCTAAATACCTTCCAGTGTGGGAACGAAAAAAAGGCGATTCAAATTAGTAGCAAAGTTGGTCTTTCCCTTCAGGTGTATTCTTTAAAGAATAGAAAGAGCAATCTTTCCAATCGCCGGTGAAGTCGACAAGTCCAACCTCCCTTGCTTCAACAAGAACCTTCATTTCAAGGTCCATATCGGGATTACGCTTTTTAATATCTATACCGGTGGGGGAGTTTGGATCTATCAGTTCGATTGCCGGTTCATTACATGCTTTGGCTGTACGCCACACAAAAGAAGACTTGGGGATTACTAAAATGTCCCCGCGTTTCAGCTCATAACAATGGTATCGATCAATATTTCCGAGCTTACCATCGCGGCCTTGCTTACTATCTCCCTTTGGATTGATCTGATATTCATTTTGAACGTGTCTACTTTCAATATGCCAAGAAACTATGTGGCCAGACGTTAAAACTAAGAATTTGTCGCCGCTTAAGTCTTTTATCTGCGTCAGGACTGTTTCATAAGATGTGAGATCATACTTTTGTTTTTTTGCCTTTGAAATGGCAGTTTTCGCTACTGCCGAAAGTTTATGGCGATTGATTTGTTCCGCCCATCCGGAACCAAAGGTTGAAACTGAATAGTGCGACGGTCCCGAATCTTTCACAAACCAAACTTTATCGTGAATACTGTATTGACCCGCGAACCAATATTTCGGAGCCTTTAAAGTCGGGTCGATTTTACTAATAAATAACTCCTCAGGAGCTGCACTTTTTGCAAGTTCAGTTTTAAAGTCATTTTTAATGAAAGTGATCTTGATCTCATCCAACTCTTTGATTGATCGAGTTCGATCGTCAAATCTGTCTTTAGCAATTTTTTTAGATTCTCGTATTAAGGCCTCAAGTTGCTCCTCAGTATTGACTGTAGGAATGCCGAGCTTTTCGATCTTGGTGTTCTCGTGATTGACTCTCGCAAGGATATCATCAATTGAACGCGACTGAAGATAGTCCCAGTGTGATAAATTTTCTGGGGTCGCATTCCCAATTCTCAGTCTAAGTATTAATGTTTCAAATACTTCATGATCTACATGTCTGGAGTAAACTTGTTCAGTATCGGGATTAAACCACCATTGGTGCCATCCAAAGCTCTTATCTTCTTTTGATTTATTGTAAATTTCTAATGCGTCGGGGAGAGGCATTCCTTTTAGAATTTCCAAAGATTTATCCAGGTAGAAATGTTTCGTTGTATATCCTGACGCAAACCAAACATAGGTCGCGATAGCGAAGTCTACCTCGGTTCTAATAGATGAAATCTCTTTATTTGTTTGTTGTGATACTTTGTATGATTCTTCATAGTTTGTAACGTCTCGAATTCTGTCTAATCGAAAGCTCAAAACTGAATACATGAAGTTAATGATTGTCTGAGACGAAAGTTTTTCATCGCCTTTGAGCGCATATATTAAATGGTTAGCTAGATATCGTGTTAAAACTTTACAGACTTCCAGAGCCCACTTCGCATCATCTATGCTGTCCATCGAATACTCTAGGGCTTTAAAGCTTTTAATGACAGAGTCTATATACCTAAAATATTGCGGCAGCCTATCAGGAGATTTTTGGTATAAGGCTCGATATATGACCCCTGAAACTTGTAGTTCATTTTGAATTACATCGGGCACTTGCTTGTCGGTGAGGGCAGTAGTTGCTAAACCAAATGGTGCATAAATAATTGCATCCATAATATTGTCTGGCGTTTTTTGCTGCAGAAAATAATCAATTATATTTTCGTAGATGTGCTCCCATCGCGACAAGAAGGTCCATCCAAATGTGGAATAGCCAAATTTCCTCGAGCCAGGATAGAATACGTTTGGAGTTTTCTTTTTTAAATCCAAATAGACTTCACGCCCTTTGATAAATTTTTTCAAAGCCTCTTCTGCTTCAGTGAAAGATCTCGCATCAATTAGTCTACAAATGCGACTTTCAAATTTCTTAAATGCTTGATCGATTTCGTCGTGGGAATATAGCGCTGTCTTCGTAACAAAAAATGCTTTATTAAGAACATCTGAAAAATATTCTGCGTACTCTGGTTGGCACTGAAAGCTAATAATCTCCACCCCTTTCGATGTTTTTTCTGCTAAATACTTTTGCCAATATACCAACCTAGCAGATTGATCCTTCAGGATTTTAAAAACCTTTTCTATCTCGTGAGGGTCCACTGTAATAAAGCCGGTTGTGTTTGCTAATAGTTTAACGTTGACCCAATCTTTAGGGGTATCTTCACGAGTTAAGTCATTTTTAAGACTCATCAATATGGAATTATTTGCCTCAGTAAACTTGGCTTCGACTTGAACCAGTTCATTGATTTTTGCGCGTGTTACTTTCAAAGGCTTATTCGACTTAGGGACTGACGTGCGATTGTTTTTCCTGGGCTTCCCTTTGGGGACGGGGGGAGATTTTTTCTGCGCAACGGATTCATCGGTAAGCAGCTCTCTTAGCACTTGACTGGCTACGGCCGGAAAGATGCTTGGTTGCGTGAATCGAATGAAATTTAAAGTTAAAACGCGATCGCCTAAAACAAAGGCTGATATTTTGGCGCCATCCCATATTTCAAAGCAAATTTTTTTAGGGATGTTTTTTTTAAGGTCTTTTCGTACGGCAGGAGTAAGAAACGCGTTTGTCATTAATACTAGATGTGTTGGCTCAATGCCGTCGCGCGAGTAGTTATTTTTTTTCCAAGTATCAACTTCCTTTTTCCAGTATGCTTTAATTTGATTAGCTTGTTTTGCTTGCGTAAGAACCGCGGTATATTTGCATTGAAATACCCATGTTGATTTCTTTTCTTTTTTATCTTGGAAAGAAAATGCGTGATCGAATAGCTCATCATAGGAACGAGGCGGTGCCGCATGAAGAATATCTACACCACCATCAGCGCCTGGTGTGCCAAAGGGTTCAATGACCGGACTATAGTGTTTAAAAAGTACAGCAGCGCATAACTCTTGAAATTCGTAAGGTGATAAATTGTTCAGATCAAGAACGGGACGTTGAGCCATTAAGGTTCCTTTTTTTTAACCAATTTTTTTATCAAGCGCGACTTTTTTGCGGTTGCGATACCTTTTTAGGGTCATTTCAATAGATTGATGTCCAAGCCATTGACTGACTTCATAGATGGATCGCCCTTTTGAATTACACATTAGGTCTTGGAAGCCTTTTCGGCCGCCGTATAAAGTGATGTATCCGGGGGCATATTTTTTTAAAGTTTTGAGCAGGGGACGCTTAAATTCCTTTGCCTTGAAATATTCCAGCGCCTTCTGCTGCTCGGGATAAAGAATAGGAATGAGTTTCCATCTTTTCTCTCTATCAACTCGGCCCAACTTTGACTGATAAACCCAAAGGATATCGATTTTATTATCCTTGTCGAACTTCACGTCAAAGTTTTTGGAATTTTTTAAATTGTCCACTTCACCTGGACGAAGCTCAAACCAAATAGAAATAAAAAGCCATTCGTAATTACCAACAACGGTGAGATCAGAACGGATTTTCTCGAGGATTTCGGGACTAAGAGGATCGCTTTCAGATCTGTAGTCTTCAGAATCTATATAAACATCGCGAATTGCTTGCTTGTGATCAGCTACAGGAAGTTTAACTGGCTCAAATGTTCTATCGAACTTATCTGCGTTGAACTCGCTCCACATATTCAATGTGCGAATATGTTTTTTTACCGTATCTGGCGCATATTTGTTCTTTTCAAGCCAACGATAAATCTTAACTCTATTGCGCGCGTATTTTTCTATTGGCACTTCGAGGTGAAGGATTATTTTCTGAACAGTATTCCAACGTGAGAAGATCTTTCCCTTTTGCTTGTCAGTTCGATCATACCCAAGCTCTTCTAGGTGATACTCGAACGCCTTAATTAATTCTGGAGGGAGGAATGCGCTTCGTAGGAGGCTCTGCTGCTTTCTTGCGGCAGTGATATTTATAACTTTTTGAAACTCGACTTTACGTTCTGCATTTATTTGATTCTTGCGGGCTTTAGCTTCTTCAAAAGACATATTCTTTGAGAATCCAAGGGCAACATAAGCTTCGTGTTCAATCTTGGTTTGCTTTTTGGGTTTTAAGCTATAATCGACGAGATAAAGTCGAAAGCCATTCTTGCCTGATCGGTAAACTTCGTAAGCCATTTGTGACCTCTCTGTCCTTTTCGGACGGAAAAGTCGGGCCCTAAACAAAAATCAAAGCACCTATCACCACACACCCCACACTGGCTCTTCACTCTTCTCTGTTGTACGCAGTAAGTCATAAAGAATGAACATGAAGTGTTTTCTTCGCTAAGATTTGAGTTGCGAAACAAAAGTCTTAAACGAAAGGAAAACACCCATGTCCTGGGAAA